>Ga0209751_10005479_pt1 | contig 11956 bp, 14 predicted proteins | sample RifCSP13_1_FD_184019 | JGI IMG/M metagenome (GOLD analysis project Ga0209751, IMG submission 184019) | Soil microbial communities from Rifle, Colorado - Rifle CSP2_sed 13_1 (SPAdes) (version 2) | ecosystem: Environmental > Terrestrial > Deep subsurface > Rock core/Sediment | place: Rifle... | reverse complement strand
TTCAGGTCCTCCATCGTCGCCTGCGGGAACGTCGCGACCCAGTGCAGCGGGTCCGCGAACCGCGGGACGTCGGCCTCCGCGATCCCCATCTCCCGCAGGATCTGAATTTGGCGGGGGTCGCCCTCCTCGACTCGCTTCGCGGCCCCCAGGATCGGAAGCCCCGTGCAGTGGAATCCCTGAGGGAACAGCACATTGTGCCCCGTCATCCGCTTGTACCGCGCGAGGAATTCTGCGCGCAGGAACGAAACCGAGAACCCGAGGTGCTGGTATCCGGACATGTACGGATAGGGGACGTTCGCGTAGAACTTCGGCCGCGTCGGCGCCGCGATCCCGCGGTACACCTTCTTCTCCTCCCACACGCGCTGCCACTTCCGTTCGATCTCGTGCGTTTCGTAGGGAGGGGCGGCCACGGCCGTGCGTAAAGGTCGCGCTGATAAAAGCCTTGGCGATGAGGGCAATCGGCGAATGGAGGACCGAGATTTATCGCCGACGGTCAATGAAAATCCTGACCAACCGCACATGCCTTCGTTCGGGCACTGCGCGCGGCCTGTTGTCATATCTCGTCATATTCTTGACAAAACCTATTTATAGCGTCCGACGGATGGCGGCCTCACAACGTCTCAACCGCGCTCAAGGAGGGTATGACTCGCGTCATATCCGGGCGCGCGAGGCGGTGAGGTGCCCCCGGATGGACGAGGACGATGACAACGGACGGATCACGCTTCGGCTCGAGAAGGACAACCTCGAGCTGATCGACGGGTTCCTCCAGACCAACCCGAAGTTCCGGAACCGCAGCCAACTGTGCCGCGAGGCCGTCCAGGCGTTCATCGAGAGCGCGACCGAGGGAGGGAACACGGTCGCCATCAAGGTTCCCACGCGGATCCTTGAGGCGATCGACCACCTCGTGTCGGACGGGTACTACAACGACCGGGAGGATGCGATCGTGCAGGCCCTCCGGGAGCACTTCACCGCCGCGAAGCTGAAGGAGTTCCAAGAGACGAAGACGGAGCTCCAGAAGGCGAAGGGCGAGCGCATCGACGTGAAGGTCGACGGACGGGACGAGGTCATCTCGAAGTAAGCGTGGGCGAGACGTCGCAGGAGCCAGGTGGTCCGCACCAAGAGAAGCGGCCGAAACGGGCCGTGACGCCTGTCAGAAGGGATGGGATCCTTCCGATGCGGCGGGTCGCCTGGCTCCGATCGAGCCCCGGCGGGCCGGGGAACGGAGCCGAGAGCGGAGGCCAGCACATGGAACCGAGGGAGAGCGCGGACGAAGCGGTCGGGCGGATCGACGCCGGGTTGGAGCCCCGGATCGTCGTCGCGGGCTGCGGCGGCGCGGGCTGCAACGTCGTGAGCCAGGTGTACGAGAAGGACCTGTCGGGCGTCGAAACCCTGGCGGTGAACACGGACGCGGGCTCGCTCGAGCGGACGCGCGCGGACGTGCGGATCCTGCTCGCGCAGGGGGTGTCCGTGGATGGCGACCCGCTCCTCGCGCAGTACGCGGCCGAAGCGTGCCGGGACCTCCTGTCCTCCGCGGCCGCTGCAGACATCGTCTTCGTCGTCGCCGCGCTTGGGGGTGCGACCGGGACTGGGGCAGGTCCCGTGCTCGCCGACGCGGCCCGCGAGGCGGGCGCGCACACGGTCGGGATCGCGATTCTCCCGTTCTCCGTCGAAGGCCGGACGGGCGTCGACGAGGGCCTTGCGCGGTTCAAGGAGGCCTGCGACTCCGTCGTGATCCTCGACAACAACTGCCTCCTGAAGCTCGGCGCGGAGCTCGGCCTCGCGCAGGGCTTCGAGTTCGTGAACCGGGTCGTGCTCACGGTCGTGGAAGGCGTCCTGGAGCACCTTGCGACGTCCGTGCTAACCACGGTCGCGGACGAGGTCGAGACCGTCGCGCGGGAGATGCAGGCGGAGCCGGAGGGCATCCCCGTCCAGGTCGCGACACCCGTGATCGAGGCCGCCGCGGAGTTCGCGCCGGTTGCGTTCGACGCCACGGGATTCATCGGGTACCGCTAAACTCCTCCCCCCCAACCAGGGCGGTGGCTCCCGCTGCCGCCCTTTTCTTTCCCTCGACGGAAAGCGTAAGCCCGGCGGGACGTTCGCGGGCGCATGGCCGTCCACCGCCAAACGTTCACGATCGAGACGAAGGGTCAGGTCCAGGCGATCGACATCACTGACAAGGTTAGCGACGCCGTCCGGAAGTCCGGGCTCAAGGACGGGATCGCATGCGTGTTCACGCCCGGGAGCACCGCTGCGATCGTCGCGAACGAGTTCGAGCCAGGGTTGATGCGGACGGACCTGCCCGCCATGCTCGAGCGAATCGCGCCAGCGGAGGCCGGCTACGCGCACAACGAGCGGTGGAGCGACGACAACGGGCACAGCCACGTCCGATCCGCGGCCATGGGTCAGTCCTACACGTTCCCGTTTGGCGGTGGGAAGCCGCTTCTCGGGACGTGGCAGCAATTGATCCTCCTCGAACTGGACATCCGCCCGCGGACTCGGGACGTCGTCGTGCAGCTCGTCGGTGAATGAGCCCGGAAGGTTCAAATCGAAGTGGTCAGTAGGGCCGCGGGGGTTCTCGCATACCCGACGTTCAGAGCCGCCGCATCGACAACGGGTTCCGGATCACCCGCGTGGGCGTGACCGGCGTCCGGAAGCCCGTGCAAGTGAAGCGGCCGGGCAAGCTCGCGACGCTGACCGCGACGTTCGACGTCTTCGTGGACCTTCCGTGGGACCAGCGCGGGGCGCACCTGTCGCGGAACCTCGAGGCCATCGGGGAAATCGTGGACGACACGGTCCGGAACCCCGTCCACTCCCTTGAGGACCTCACCGCGCGAATCGCCGAGAAGCTCCTCGAGAAGCACGAGTACGCGTCCGTCGGCGAGGTCCGCGCGACCGCGGACTACTTCCTGGAGAAGACCACGCCGCTCGGTCGGAAGAGCCTGGAGCCCTACGCGCTCGTCGCACGCGCAGAGTCGCGCCGCCACGGTCCGGACATCGTCGTCCGGAAGTCGATCGGCGTCGAGGTCATCGGGATGACCGCCTGTCCGTGCGCGATGGAGACCATTCGCGAGGTGAACCCTGCGTACGCCGCGCTCAAGGACGTGCCCATCATCACGCACAACCAGAGGAACAGGACGATGGTCCGGATCGAGGAACCAGAAGGGTTCGACATCGAGGCGGACGATCTAATCGGGATTGCGGAGTCGTCCCTGAGCGCGCCCACGTTCGAGGTCCTGAAGCGCCCGGACGAGGGCCGGCTCGTCGAGGACGCCCACGCGCGGCCCCGGTTCGTCGAGGACGTCGTCCGCGAAGCGCTCAGTCGGATCCTGGAGAGGTACGCGGACCTGCCGGACGACGTGGCGGTCTACGTCCGAAGCGAGGCGGAGGAGTCGATCCACAAGCACAACGCGGTCGCAGACCGGACCGCCACGCTCGGCGAGCTGCGCGCGCCGTGATATTCCGCGCGAAGCCTTTAAGCCGCCAAAGCCGCGGTCTCCGGCCCGATGGCGGTCGTCGGCATGTGTCACCTCTGCCCAAGGCCCGCGCTCACGAGCTGCCACCAGTGCGGACGGCCGACGTGCGTCCTCCACCTCGACGCGTCGCATCGGATTTGCGCGTCCTGCGAGTCGGGAAAGCGGGCGGTGACGATCCGGACCCGGTAGCCGTTCACTGGGAGAGGAGCCGCTTCGCCTCGTCGCGGTTCATGTTCAGCGCCTTCAGGACGTAGTTCAGCGACTTCTGCGCGATCATGTCCTTCGTCTTCTCGTCGAGGAACTGCTCCATCACGACGGGCGCCTTCGTCCGGTAGTGGATCGCGAACTCCGAGTAGTAGAAGGACGCGTTGTCCTTGTCGAGCTCCGCGGCCTTCCCGTACGCCTGCTCCGCCTCGTTGAACCGCCCGAGGTCCATGCACAGGGACGCGACCGCCTCGTGGAACTGCGGGTTCTCGGGCTCGAGCTCGATCGCCTTGCGGTACCATGCGAGGATGTTCTCCGCCTCTTCCGTCGGGATCCCGAGGGCGGCCTCCGCCTTTCCGAAGAACGCGATCGGGTTCTTCGTGTCCAGCTTCGTCGCCTTGTCGAAGTGTTTGAACGCAGTCTCATAGTCCAGTCGGCTCAGGGCGGCCTCGCCGGATGCGATCTCCTCGTCCGCGGAGGGCATGGGAATCGGGCGCGGATGCCTCTGTCACGGTTATGAGGTTTGCGCTGCGGCCGTCACCGGACGAGCTTCCCGTTCCGCAGCCAGTCCAAGTCGCTCAGGTACAGCTGGCGGATGTCCTCGATCCCTTCGACCGCCATCACGAGCCGCTCCAGCCCGAGTCCCCACGCGAGGACGGGGGTCTCGATCCCCAGGGGCTTCGTGACCTCGGGCCGGAAGATCCCCGCACCGCCCATCTCCATCCACCGCCCGTGGAACCGGACCTCCGGCTCCAGACTCGGCTCCGTGTACGGGAAGTAGCCGGGTCGGACGCGGACGTCCTCGACGCCCATCCGGCGATAGAACTCCCTGATCGTCCCGATGAGCATCCCGAGGTTCGCGCCCTCTTCCATGACGACGCCCTCGACCTGGTGGAACTCGGGCAACGACTTCCACGTGATCGCGTCCCTCCGGAAGTTCCGCCCGATGATGAATGCCTTCTGCGGCGGGTCCGGGTGCTCCGCGAGCCACTTGATCGTGACTGCCGTCGTGTGCGGCCGAAGGATAGCGCGGCGCGCCTCGTCCTCGTTCCATTTGTACCGCCAACCCGTGCTGATCCCACCGCCGGTCTCGTGCATGTCCGCGACCCGGCGCACGACAGCCTCGTCGGGCAGTGGTAGCGGGTCCGCGTCGAGGTAGAACGTGTCGAGCATGTCCCGCGCGGGGTGGTCCTGCGGCTGGAATAGCGCGTCGAACGCCCAGAACGGCGGCTGGACGAAGTCCCCCTCGATCTCCGCGAAGCCCATCGAGAGGAAGATTCGCCGCACGCGCTCGAGGTGCTGCGACAGGGGGTGGCGCTTTCCGCCCGTGGCGGTCGGCGCGAACGCGCGGACGTCGTACTTCCGGTAGGAGGCGTCCCGCCACTTCCCGGACTGCAGGAGTTCCGGCGTGACCTGGGAGACCTCGACGAACACCTTGTCCACGACCTTGAGTACGTCGTTGACCGGGACCTTCCGCTCCTTCGCGATCCCGTCCGCGAGTCGTTGGGCGACCTCCTGGCCTTTGGCGGTGAGCTTGAGTTCGCGACGCACGGCCTCCTTCTCCTTGAGGATCGTCTGACGGGACTTCAGCATCCCGAGGACCTGGGGGTCGATCTCCTCCTCCGACATCTCGTGTTTCGCGAGGGCGACGAGGAGGTCCTCGTCCCGCCCCTTTTTCGCGAGCGCCTCGCGGCCTGCATCCGTGATCGCGACCGTCGTCTGACCGCCGTCCTTCCCCACGGTCGCCCAACCCTTCCGCCGCATCCATCCGAGCGCGATCGAGAAGTCCGCCTCGGACAGATCCGCCTTCGCGCGCAGCTCTGCGGCGGTTGCGGCGCGCCGGAACTTCACGAGCGCCTTCAGGAGGACGCGCTCCGGCAGGTTCTTCGTCGCCCACTGGCGGCGTGCGAGGCCGTAGGACCGGCGCACGCGCTCGCGCATCGTCACGAGCCCCTTCGCCTGGAGCCACGACGCTGCGTTCATCACCTCGACGAGCTCGCGGAATGACGCCTCCTCGCGGACCTCCTGCGGCGTCGTCTCGCCGCGCCCGCGGAGCGCGAGAAGGACCTTCTTCTCGTGAAGGCTCAGCTGCTCGAGGACGTCGATGGCCACGGCCGCGCGTATTCGGGGGTCCGGATAAAGGCTTTCTGCGCCCCCGGACCGGCGCGTCCCTTCCGATTCCGGGTCCAGTATCAGGTTTGAAACTCAGGGGGTTCCGTATATAAGCAATCGACGGGTGAACGGGAACCGCCACCCCGAGGAGGCCGTCACCTGTCCCAACCCCCAGGCGTGTTGTGGGATGCCTTCCCGTCCCACTACTCGATCCTCGTCCTGGGACCCCCCGGCGTTGGCAAGTTCGAATGGCTTGCGGACTTCGCCCGGCAGTGCCTCGCGAAGGGCGAGCGGATCGTCTTCGTGACCCTCGACATGCACCCTCGCGAGGTCCGCGACCGCGCCGCCCAGGTCGGCCTCGACCTCGCCGACCGCGAGGGGGCCTCGTTTCTCTTCGTGGACTGCTACTCGACGAGCGCGAGCGAGAAGGTCGAGGAGCCGCCGACGAGGAAGATGTACACGGTCACGAGCTACTCGAACCTGGAGGGCCTCGGGATGGCGATCGCGAAGGCCGCGCAGGACCTGAAGCCGCCCGTCCGCATCCTGTTCTACACCGTTTCCACGCTCTTCCTGCACAACTCCCCGCAGGCGATCGCGAAGTTCTACCAGATCGTGACGAACCGCGTGAAGACGAACATGGGCTTCATCGCGTACGCGGCTCACGACGGCGTCCACGACCCCCTGACGATGAACCTCCTCCGTTCCCTCGTGGACGGGGTCGTCGAGATGCGGTACAACGACGCGATGGAGCGCGAGGTCCGGCCCCACCACATGCGCGGGATTCCGATCAAGCCCGTGTGGGAGCCCTTCCGGATGGGAGGGAACGCATGACGCACACCGGTACGGGCATCGAGATCCTCGACAGCAAGCTCGGCGGGGGCTTCGAACGCCCGTCCGCGATCCTCCTGTTCAGCGACCACCCCTCGGAGAAGCGCCTGTTCGCCGAGCACTTCCTGATGACGGGCCTCCGCGCCGGGGAGGTGTGCCTGTACGCGGACTTCTTCCGCGCGCCGCAACTCGCCCGCCGCGACCTCCAGAAGTTCGGGGGCTACGACGACGCGAAGATCGTCTTCGTCGACGCGACGAGCGCTCAGCTCCTGATCGCGCCGACGGAGAAGTACTCCGTCCGGGACCCGGACGACTTCGACCACATCATGGACACGATCGCGAAGGCGATCCGGGAGACGAAGCCCGCACGGATCGTGATCGACTCCATGGAGTTCCTTGCGGACCGCTTCCCGAAGCAACAGGTCCTCCGCCGCTGGCGGGAGCTCCTCGACGTCGGCCGGGAGGTCGGCGCCGTCGTCTCGTACCTCTTCGTGAACTGGACGTACGGCCAAGTCGAGGTCCAGCAGATCCAGGAGATGAGCGACTACGTCGTCGAGTTCCAGTCCCGGATGCGCACGGGCGTCCTGGAGCATTTCCTCCGGATCCGCCACAATCGGGAGGGCGGCCTGCAGACGAGCTGGATCCCGTACACGTTCAAGGAGCTCGTCGGCTTGACCGTGTACTTCCCCCGAATCCTGGTCACGGGACCGTTCAACGCGGGGAAGTCCACGGTCGTCAAGCAGCTGTGCCCGAACACGGTGAGCGTGGACCGGATGGGCACAACGGTTGCGTTCGATTACGGGAACCTCCAGGTCATGGGCTTCGAGGCGGAGGTGTTCGGGACACCCGGCCAGGAGCGATTCGACTTCATCTTCCAGATCTTCGCCCGTGAGGTCAACGGGGTCCTCCTCGTGATCGACACGACGCGTCCCGAGGACTTCCCGCGGGCCCGCCAGATCCTCGACCTCGTCGGGAAGACCGCGCCGGTCGTCGTCCTCGCGAACAAGTCCGACCTGCCGGAAGGGATGTCCGAGGAGCAAGTGCGCGAGGGTCTGGAGCTCCCGGAGGAGGTTCCGATCATCAAGACCGTGGCCACGGAGGGGAAGGGGCTGCATGAGGCCCTCCGTCGGCTCGCGGAGATGGTGGTGGGCGCGGAATGAAGACCGACGTTCGCACCCAGCTCGACGCGGCGCTCGCGGACCTCCGCAAGCTCCAGGACATCATTGCGGTCGCCGTGGCGCGCCGCGACGGCCTGATCATCGCGCACGACCTCCCGAGGACCGTGGACCCGAAGAAGGCCGCCGCGATGTCCGCGGCGATCGTCGGGACGAGCGAGATGGCGGCCCGGGAACTGGGGCAGGGGCGGTTCCTGCAGTCGATCGTCGACAGCGAGCAGGGGAAGATGCTGAGCACCGGCGCGGGGGAAGAGGCGCTCCTCGTCACCCTCGTCCGCCCCGAGGCGAACATGGGCCTCGTCCTGCTCGGGGTCGAGCGCGCGGCGCGCCGGATCGCCGCCATCCTGGAGGGTGACTCCCCGTGAGGGACGCGACGGCGGAGGAGCTGGACCGGGCGTTCGCCGCGATCGTGGACCAGGACTCCGGTGAGGTCCGCGTGGACGGACGGGGGTTCGTCCTCGTCCAGCGCGAGACGATGGCGGAGCTTCAGCGGGGGCTCGAGGAAATTCTCGGACGGGGCGCGGAGTCGGTCCTTGTCCGCGTCGGGTACAAGCGGGGCACCGAGCTCTCGGAACGCCTCGTCGCCCTGGTGGGGGACAACGCCGATGCATTCGTGGAAGGCCTTCGCGTGTACGCGGGCCGGACGGGACTGTGCCGCGTGGAGGGCGTGGCGGTGGACCCGCCGAAGGTCGTGATCCGCGCGTCGAACAGCTTCATCGCGATGGGGTACGGTTCGAGCGGCCGCCCCGTCTGCCATTATCTCCGAGGCGTCCTGCTGGCAGCGGGCGAGCGGCTTCTGCACCGCAAGGAGCTCGAGTGCGTGGAGACGACGTGCTTCGCCGCGGGAGACCCGGAGTGCGGGTTCGAAGTTGCTCCGCTCCCGGGATCGGGGGCAACCACACCGCCAGGAGTGTAACACCATGGAAATCGAGCGCGTGAAGACCTATGTGGAAGGACTCGACGACCTCGTCGGCGGTGGGGTCCCGAAGGGGCACGTCGTCCTCGTCTCCGGCCTCCCGGGGACGATGAAGTCCTCGCTGACGTACGCGATCCTGCACCGAAACGCCCAGGAGAGCCTCCCCGGGCTGTACGTGAGCCTCGAGCAGACCAAGGAGAGCCTCGAGATGCAAATGCGCGGGATGGGATTCGTTGCGGATGACCGCGCGAAGGGGGTCGCGATTGCGGACGTCGCGGCGATCCGGAAGGACGTCGCGAAGGGGAAGTCCACGGCGTGGCTCGAGTTCCTCCGGCGCACCCTCGAGACGCGCAAGAAGATCGGCGCCTTCGACATCCTAACAATCGACTCCCTCGAGGCGCTCGAGGTCCTCGCGAAGTTCCCGGATCCCCGGTCCGACCTCTTTCAGCTGTTCGAGTGGCTCCGGGGGCTCGGCACGACGACGTTCATCCTCACGGAGGCGCCGCCGGAGTCCGCCCTGTTCCCTTGGGACGCGGGCCACCGGAACGACGCGAGCTACCTCGCGGACGGCGTGATCCACCTCAAGATGCACCAGGTGAGTGACGTGGCGATCCAACGCCGGATCCGCATCGTGAAGATGCGCGGGACGCGGCACGAGACCGGATACTTCGCGCTCGTGTTCGAAGACGGCAAGTTCGGAGTGACCCGTGCCCTGAGCGTGTAAGCGATGGCGGACCCCGTACAGTGCCCGGACTGTTCCGCGTGGAATCCCCCGAAAGCGACGCGGTGCAAGGACTGCGGTCGGGAGCTGCGGGGCGCGGACGTCCGGTTCGCGGGACCGCCCCCGGGCGCGGAGAAAGTCCGGACCCCGGAACAGGAGCGGGAGGACGCCCAGCGGCGGGCCGCGGAGATCGCCGCGAGCGTCAGGGCGACCCGTGCGGCAAAGCGCGAGGTGCAGAGGAAGCGGAACGAGTATGCGACCCGCAAGGCACGCCTGGAGCGAGAGGTCGCGTCCGAGCGGAAGTCCGCGTCCGACGAGCATCCGTCTCGGGTCGCGCATCCCACGGTCCACGACGCAACACCCGAGCCGAGATCCTCGGAACCGGCTCCCGACACCGATGATGTACCGCCTAGGGAAGTCGAGGCCAATCGCGAAGGGCGCCGAACGCCGACCCGGGGGCCGCGGATTGCCACCCACGTCCGCGGACTCGACGACGCGCTCGACGGCGGCATTCCCCGGGGCTTCGTCGTCGTCCTCGAGGGCTCGCCCGGCACGATGAAGTCCTCGCTCGGATTCTGGATCGCCGCCCACAACTGCGCCGCGGACGGGACCCGCGCCCTGTACCTGTCGTTCGAGGAGGGGACCGCCAGCCTGCTCCGGCAGATGCAGGCGATCGGCGTCGACACCGCGGCGACCGGCGATCGGCTCAAGGTCATCGATCCGCCCCTCCTGCAGCGGGCCTTCGGGGCGTCGCGAAAGGGGGACTGGCTCGACGCGCTGAAGGGCCTCGTCCCGGAGGGGAAGGGGAAGCCGGACCTGCTTGTCCTCGATTCCTTGGACGCCTTGGAAGTCACTGCCAAGCTCGAGGACCGGCGGCGGGAACTGTTTCGCCTGTTCGAGTGGCTCCGGGACCTCGGGGCGACGACCTTCGTGATCGCGGAGCGGCCGGACTACGTCGTCCAGGGGAACGTGTTCATGGGACGCTACGACGAGGACTTCCTCGCGGACGGGGTCGTGAACCTGCGCCTCCACCTCGTCGGGGACCAGGACGCCCAGCGTCGGCTCCGGATCGTGAAGATGCGCGCGACCCGGCACGAGACGGGCTTCCTCGCCCTCCACGTGGGAGACGGGGAGATCGAAGTCGGGCGCGTCCTCAGCGGGTGAGGGACATGCGGGCGGTCGTGCGCACGTACGTTCGTGGGTTCGACGGAGAGCTCGGCGGCGGCATCCCGAAAGGGCACATCGTCCTCGTCCGAGGCTCCTCCGGGACGATGAAGTCCTCCCTCGCGTACTCAATCCTCTACCACAACGCGGAGAAGGGCGCAAAGGGCCTCTACGTGACCCTCGAGCAGGAGGCCGGGAGCCTCCTCGCGCAGATGGCGCAGCTCGGGTTCCGGCCGACGTCCGTGTCCGATGCCCTCCCGATGCTGGACCTCAGCCGCGGCCGCGAGCACCTCGTGAAGCTCGCCGAGCGGTTGAAGGACCTCACGCGCGGGAAGACGGAGCGGCCCCTCACGTCCGTGTTCAAGGCGAAGGTCGCGCAGCTCCGGAAGGAGTACGGGTTCGAGCTCCTCGTGATCGACTCGTGGGACGCCCTCGCGCTCGCGCTCGAATTCCAGGACCGCCGCCAGGAGACGTTCGACCTGTTCGAGTGGATGCGAAGCCTCGACGTGACGACGCTCCTCGTCTCCGAGTCGCCGATCGCGCCGGAGGAGGGCCTCGAGGAGGAGTTCCTCTCCGATGCGATCCTCCGCGTCCGGCTCGAGCCCGTCGCGGAGACCGCGTTCCAGCGCCGCATCCAGTGCGCGAAGATGCGGTCCGCGGACCACAGCAGCGACTTCTTCACGCTCCTCTACGAGGGGGACCACTTCGAGATCGCGAGGGCGATCTCCTAGGAGGGAGCGATGGACCGCGAGGCGATCCGAAGGGCGGCGGTGCGGTACGGTCTCCTCTTCGCGATCTCCGTCGCGCTCGTCGCGGGCTTTTGGTTCCACGCGGAGTTCTACCAGCTCGGGCTCGCGAACCTTCTGATCGTCGGCGGCCTCGCGACGTTCCTCGTCCTCCTCGCGATTCGCGCGCTCCATTCGGGCGTCCTATGGAGGGGTCGGCCGCGGTGGACGCTTCCGTTCCCGCGGGAGGCAAGCGAGCGTGTCTTGGCGGGGACGCAGACCGTCGCGATCCTACCCCTCGCCGCCAACGTGCCCGCCCCGGGGTCCCGCGCACGCGTCGTCGTGGGCCCGACCGCCCGGGTCCTCGCGGAGGTCCGAATTTCCGACGTGCGGCGCCGGCTCCTCGCGGACGTGAAGGAGGACGAGGCCGCGTCCGCCGGGTACGACGGCTTGGACGGGCTCCGGGCCGCGTGGGCCCGCGGGCGCGCGTGGAACCCCCGGGAGATCGTGCAGGTCGTGGAGTTCCGCCGGGAGGTGCGTGGGTGAGCGGGTACTCGATCGTGATCGCCCTCGCGATCGTCGCGAGCCTCTGGATGTTCGGCTTCGCAGCCCTCCGGATGCACCGCCGCCTGCCCCGG
>Ga0209751_10005477_pt1 | contig 11957 bp, 9 predicted proteins | sample RifCSP13_1_FD_184019 | JGI IMG/M metagenome (GOLD analysis project Ga0209751, IMG submission 184019) | Soil microbial communities from Rifle, Colorado - Rifle CSP2_sed 13_1 (SPAdes) (version 2) | ecosystem: Environmental > Terrestrial > Deep subsurface > Rock core/Sediment | place: Rifle... | reverse complement strand
GACCCGAATCTCGGTCGTCCCTGGCCAGGGCCGGATCGATGGCTGAGGCCGGCCCCGGCAGGGCATCAGAGTCGGCCGCTTCCAGACGCTCGACGAAAGACGCGAGGACCTTGTCCCTGTCTCCTGCGTCCGGCAGTAGATCCTCGTAGCTGTCGAGGATGCGGCAGTATAGATAAGCAACCGCCGAGGGAAGTGCCATTCCCGACGGCAGCAGGATGATGCAGGCCGAGAAAGTACGCGCGGCGTGGGGTAGGATCTCCCAGACGAATCGCTCCGGCTCCTGTATCATGGCCAGTCGCTCCAGGTCGGGGCGCCGGCGGTCCGCGAGAAGGTCGCGCAGGAGCAGGACTGGACGTCGAAGGGCGAAAGGCAGCAGCAGAGGCCCGTGTATCATGCTTCCCAATTGTAGTCCCGGGGTGCCCGTTTGTCTCGTTCCGCCATAGCCGCCCCCTTCGGAGCCTGGTCTACTACTTCGGCACCTCGTTTGGCAAGCATCCCCAACGCAGATTGAAATTGGCTCAATTACATGATGGACCGGTGTCCGACTCGCGATTCTTGCTCAAACTTTCTCCCCCGCTTTTGCAACGCACGGCTCACGTTGGAGGCGTGGCACCCAAAAAAACTGGCAACCTCCGACGCCTGATATCCCTGCTCCAGCACGGCCGCCTCGATGAAACGGCGTCGCACTTCACCGATGGTTCTGCTCTTTCCCCGTCTCGCCACAGCTTGCGGTTCCAGCCCCTCTTCTCTAGCCTTTGCCTTTAGTAACACTTCCAGCTTTGCGGGTCGAGTTGCACCGTTCGGTCTTTTTGCCGCCGCCACTTTCTTCGCAAATTCCTCCCTGCCAAGAAACGGCGCGTGATCCCCAGGATGCCATTCTTCCCGGTACGGCTCTTTCACCCCCGCCCGGACAAACGCCTCGTAGCGAGTCGTGGTTTTGAACTCCTCCATCACGGCTCCTGCGTCGATCAGTCCGTTCTTACTTTTCCTGAGATACTCCCCATGCCCACTCCACTGCCAGTCTGCGGGCCGTCTGACCAACCGTGCTCGTAGCGGATTGAGATGAATGTAACGCACAAGCTCCAAAAGATAACTGTCTCGGTCGCACACAATGGCCTTGTACCGACCTTGAAATAGATGTCCTTTTCGCCGATGCTTTCGATTAAATCGCCGCGCATAGCCGGTCAATAACGATTGCATGATGCAAGCCCCTAGCGATTAGCTCGGCGTTCATAAAAAGTGGAGCTCCACAGGCAAGCCCGTGCTAATTTGCAGTACGCCGGTTGGGCGGAATCCTGAGCAAGAGAAGCCTGTTCGGGCGTGCTGCACAACCAACTTCCGTGAAGTGGCAGAGGTGTTCAAATTTGGTCAATCCTGTCATGATCTCGCCATGCTCGCAGCCGAAATGTCTTTTGTTTCTGGTGGCTTATTGATCCTCACTAATTCGGCATAAAAAATGCTCTAAAACGCTTTGGATGCCGGAAAGAAGACAAGGCGCATGATCGAACGACAGAAAAAAATGAAGCACTGGGGGACTTATGAGAAACGGGTATGACTCCCTTTTCGGGATTGTGCAAAAGACTTTACAGCGTAGCAAACCCGATCCAATGACCGTCGTTAAGGTAAAAGGAGAAACTGAATCGCGTATAAACGATAAATTGGATGAGCTTGAGAAGATGGTCGCGGATAGTATCGGCAAATTGAAAGCGGAGGTTAACGACAGTGCGGCGGCGGTGGCGAGTGAGACCCAGCGTACCAAGGAGGCCATCGAGAAGGCCATCGAGAATCTCAAAGCAAATATTGTTCTGCTGAATACCAAGCTTAGAGAGTCGGAAGACACCATCCGCAGTAAAGAAGCCGCCAGCCGAAAGACGGAGGAAACTCTTACTGCCAGGGTCGTTGCCCTAGAGGCCAAGCTCAGAGAGACAGAGGAGATTGTACGCGGGAAGGACGCGACCATTAGAAGGGTGGAACAAAACAGTGCGGCCAGAATCCAAGACTTGGAAAATCAGGTGAAAACCAAAGATGAGCTTCTGGTTGGCCGATCCACGGAGGTCAGTGACCTCAAGACCCAGTTGGAAGTCCTGAAAAATGGAATAAAGGAGATGTCTTCTTTTTTTAATCAGTCAGAAATCTTGGCTACAGTGGAGGGGCAAAATAATAGCGCCGTCTTTCGCAAAGGGGAATCGAAGACAGGGCAGGAGAATCCGGCCGCTACTCGGCTTACCGGTCCAAAAGCCACAGCCGAGGTAACCGATGCCGCTCTCGTGGCGGTGCCGCCGACCTTTTTTAACCACATGACCCATGAACTTAGCGAGTTTTCCGGGCCCATGGCGTCGGTAATCATTCATGATCACGTGGTGTCCCTCGGCGAATCTACTGGGAAATTTCCCAAGGCTAGAGTCCCAGAACTCCTAGAGATCATTAGTCGTGAAATACCGGACGAAAACGGCATAAACAGTTTTCGCGAGCGCCTAGGCAAGCTGTACCGCGAAGACCAGGATCGGTAAGAGAACAGTTTTCTTCATTGCATACACCGTTCGTTATGTATCACGCGGGCGATCTTAGAACAAAGTGAAATTTACGACGGAAGGCGACAGTTATTCGTCGAGTGGGAAGATCAGATTCAGCCAGGATTGAACTGTAAGACGCCTCAACATCACCACATCCACTCTAATCCGGTCAAGTCTCTTGCCCTGGGAACTGCGTCGGCATGGGCCGCGTCGGATCAAGCACCATGCGGAGATAGCCGACCAATGATGATTGCGCCGAATCAGGAACCGGGGGAAAGGGGCTTGCGCGGCGCACCACGTCAATTAGCAGAGTATGGTGCCGGAGGGGGGACTTGAACCCCCACAGGGTTGCCCCTACCGGATTTTGAGTCCGGCGCGTCTGCCATTCCACCACTCCGGCACACGACCTAATATTGATAACGAACGCGCGCTTGGGTTGCAAGAGCGGGGACGATTCCGGGAGAATGTGGCGGTGGCCCGTTAGCAGCGCAGGGTGTGCCGCGCACCCTTAACTTATCACCCCGAAGCACCCAGCGCCGCAGGACCGCAACCGAAACTCGGAATATGTCGCGCAAAGGCGCAAAGGTAACGGGCCGAAGCCCGTCATCCCGAGCGAATGCGAGGGATCTAAGAAAGTTTTCTCCCTTCGGTCGAAATGACCATAAGTCTTACTTGGCGTCTTGGCGAGAGTAAATCCCCGTCTTGGAGGGTTACGGGCACTGAAAAACTTTTCGTCAGTTCTCAGTCCCGAGAGAACTCAGTCCTTTCCGAAAAGCAGTTTCCAGCAGTCCCTGAGGGACGCGACGCCGATGAGCTCGGGGTGCTTGATGTGTTTGAGTTGCACGCTGTTGCTCGACGGCAGGATGCAGCGCTCGAAGCCTAATTTGCCGGCTTCTTTCACGCGCGCCTCGGCTTGGGAGATGCCGCGAATCTCGCCCGCCAATCCCACTTCGCCGAAAAACACCGTCTTGGGGTCGAGCACTTCTTCTTTCTGGCTGGAGGCGACCGCTGCGACGATGCCGAGATCCATGGCGGGCTCGTCGATCTGAACGCCGCCGGCGACGTTGACGAAGATGTCTTGATCGAAGAGCTTGGCGCCCATCTTTTTTTCCAACACCGCGACCAGCAAAGCGACCCGGTTGTGATCAACGCCGATGGTGGTGCGCCGTGGTACGGCTAAGAACGAGCGGCTTACCAGCGCTTGTAGTTCGACTAATATCGGCCGCGTGCCTTCCATGCTGCAAACGACGGCGGAGCCGGGAACCGCGAGCGGGCGCTCCATGAGAAAAATTTCCGACGGATTGCTCACTTCTTTGAGCCCCGCCTCTTTCATCTCGAAGACGCCGATCTCGTTGGTCGAGCCGAAGCGGTTTTTCACCGCGCGCAAAATGCGAAAGCTGTGGCCTCGCTCCCCTTCGAAATAGAGCACCGTGTCGACCATATGTTCGAGCAGCCGCGGCCCGGCGATGGCGCCGTCCTTGGTGACATGGCCGATTAAGAAGGTCGTCAAACCGGTCTTCTTCGCCAAGACGATAATGGAGCCGGCGCTTTCTCTTACCTGGGCGATGCTGCCGGGCGCCGACGGAATCGCCGTGCTGAAGATGGTCTGAATCGAGTCGATGACGAGCAGGCCGGGTTTGATCTTCTTTACCTGTTCGATGATTCTTTCGAGCGCAGTCTCGCTGAGCACGAGCAAATTCGGCGCGTCGATGCCGAGCCGCTCGGCGCGCATCTTAATTTGCCGCGGCGACTCCTCCCCAGAAACGTACAGACAGGCGAGCCCTTTGCGGCTCACCGCGGCGAACGCTTGCAAGAGCAGCGTCGATTTGCCGATCCCGGGGTCGCCGCCGATCAAAATCACCGATCCCTGCACCAGGCCGCCGCCGAGCACGCGGTCGAACTCACCGATGCCCGAGAGTACCCGGCCTTCCTCGGCGGTATTGATTTCGTGAATCGGCGCGGGATCTTCTTTGGTCCCGAGGCTCAACTCGCCGCGCGGGGTTGTGGCTTTCGCGAATCGTTCTTCGGCGAAGGTATTCCACTGATTGCAGTCGGGGCATTTGCCGAGCCACTTGGGCGACTGGTAGCCGCAGCTCTGGCAGGAGAAAACGATCTTGGCCTTCGCCATCGTGATGCCTTTTATAGCAGGAAAACTGTGCAAAGGGGAAGAAAGCGGCGGATCGAGAGTTTGACGCGGAAGAGGCCTCTACTACAGCAGCAATCAAAGGGTGTCAGGGTTAAGCGTTGACGCCTCAGTCGTCATTTGTCATGGTATTTGACGATGAATGCGGCAGATGAAACTCACGCCCCGGGGCAAGCATTGAGTTGACCGGAGGCTTCATTTGCTCGAGGGGGAAAGTTCATGGCGAATCTGCGATTGACGTTGGCGCTGTCTCACTACGACCGGCATATTCCGTTTTTTGACGGTTCGGTGCATGCTGAAGGAGTTGACCTTCAGGTTTTGGAAGTCGGGCAGTCAAATCCGCTAAAGCATGGCCAGGACCGTCACGAGCGCATGCTGCAGAGGAGCGAGTTCGACATCTGCGAGCTGTCGCTGTCGTCGTACCTGATCGCCAAGAGCCGCGGCATGCCGTTCACGGCGATTCCGGTTTTCCCGCGCCGCCTGTTTAGCTTGTCGCAGATGTGGGTCAACAAGAACTTGGGCATCAAGTCGCTTCAGGATTTGATCGGAAAGAAAGTCGGTCTCAGCACGTTTCAGACGACGCTGTCCGTGCTGGCGAAGGGGGACTTGCAGGCGGAATACGGCGTCCCTTGGCGCAAGCTCGATTGGTATATGTCGAAAGACGAGGCCGTGCCGATCAAGCCAATCGATGGTGTGAGAATGCAGATATTGAAACCCGGTCAAAAAATCGGCGCTATGCTTGAGAATGGGGAGATCGACGCGCTGATGGTGCCGCATCCGCCCAAAGAGGCGCTGCGCGGCGGCGGCAATATCCGCCGATTGTTTACCGATCCCAAGGCTGAAGAGACGAAGTATTTCCGGAAGAACGGATATTATCCGATCATGCACGTGGTCGCTTTCAAGGACCAAGTGCTGGCGCAGTACCCCTGGTTGGGGCGAAGCGTCATGGAGGCATTCGACAAGGCGAAAGAAGCATGCGTTGAATATTACGACGATCCCAACTGGTCGCGTTTTGTCTGGGGACGCCATTTATTCGAGGAAGAAAGAATCGCCTTTGGCGAGGATCCCTGGCCCCATGGCGTGAAGAAGAACCGCGCTAACCTCGAACGGTTCATCGGCTACTCTCTCGATCAGGGTCTGATGGAAAAAAAGCTCGAAGTGGAGGAGCTTTTCGCACCGAGTACGCTGGATACTTGAGAAGCTCTGAGATACCGATGCGAGTCAAATGTCCAACGTGTAAGACCGAAGTCCAGTGGGAAAACAATCCGCATCGACCCTTCTGTTCCGAGCGCTGTCGGTTGATCGATCTTGGAGCATGGGCGACGGAAAGGTATAAAATACCCAAGAAAAAGCAGGGCGTTGATGCCGATGACGATGACGGTGATGATCAGACCCATTGCAACTAATACAAACGTATTAAGTAACGTTACATGCTCGGGGAAGAAAGCCTTCGGACCGGGAGCAATGGGCCTCTACCTCGAAGGCCACCCGCGCCAACCCCTTAGGCTGTTTATTCCGGCGGTCCGGGCCTGGGATGATCTTCACGTTCCTATGCTCCCGGTTCCTCAGTCTTCCTTCCCCTCGCCAAGATCCAAATGTAACATCGACCAAGTCGTTTGTATTAGATCGGCTGCGCTCCCATGACGTTTCATCCCACGGCCGTCATCGATCCCAAGGCAGAGATCGACGGCGAAGTCGATATCGGCCCGTACGTCGTCATCGAGGGCCCGGTTAAGATCAAACGAGGCACGTGTGTGATGGCGCACGCTTATCTGACCGGCTGGACCGAGATCGGCGCGGACAACCAGATCCACCCCGGCGCCGCGTTGGGCGACGCGCCGCAAGACAAGGCTTACAAGGGCGCCGAGACCTATCTAAAAATCGGCGATCGAAACATCTTTCGCGAACATGTGCAGGTGCATCGCGGCACCGTGGCGGGATCAGCGACCGTCGTCGGCAACGATAATTTCCTGATGGCCAATTCCCATGTCGGACACAACTGCAAACTCGGCAATCAAATCGTTATCGCCAACGGCGCGCTTTTGGGCGGACACGTGGAGGTGGGCAGCAACGTATTTATTTCCGGCAATTGCGTGGTGCACCAGTTCGTGCGCATCGGCGACTTCGCGTTGATGCGTGGACTGAGCGGCACGAGCAGGGACGTGCCGCCGTTTGCCATTGTGGACTGGCAGCACACGGTGCGCGGCGTCAACGTCGTCGGTTTGAAGCGGGCCGGCTTCGATGACCGGCGCATTCGCGAGATCAGAGAGGCTTTCCGGGTATTATTCCGAAAAGGACGCAATCTCTCGCTGGCGGTGAAGGAAATAGAAGAACGCGGGAGGGCCGGCGATGACGTATCGGCCCTCCTGGAGTTTATCAAATCTTCGAAGCGCGGAGTCTGCTTCGGCGACTAGCGGGTCGCGGTGGCCGCAGCCGATGGGACGTCGGCCAGCGGCCCGGTCTCAGGCGGCGGCGCGCCCACGAAGTAGATCGGCTCCGTACCCTTCAGATGACTCGGAGTGACCACATAGTTGCCCTTGATCGAAGGGTAAATGATATTGTTCGCCACGTCCGCTCTGCCTGCGCTCAGCACATACCCGAGCCCGCCCGTGATCAAGCCTAGGCCCGCATAAGTGATTTTCGCCGGCATATAGAAAAGGTTGGCGACCACCGATCCAAAGCCGTAACCGGCCTCTTCGCTAGCACTAGGTTCAGCGGGCTGATTGGTTGTGCCCGCCGTCTGCGCGTGCAGCGGTGAACAAGTTATGGCGATAAACAATCCAAGGGCCATGCCCTTTAGCAATTGTGTTTTCATGGACCGACCATAGCGCGAAGTTGTGTTGCTGTCAAGAATAACATTTTAAATTTATTCCATCCGATCTATGGAATATCCGCTCTCCTCTTGAGAGCAGGGTGGTTGGTGTATTATTTGCCTCTTTTACGTGAGCTAAATCGAACTAAGGTCCGTAAATAAACAAAACGATATTCTTAAATCTCTTTTACTTGTGGTCATGATTCTCATTAAGGAAGGAAGTAGCGCTCATAGCAAGCTCGGATTTTTTCCCGCCTTGTTTCGTAATTGCGTAGCAGTTTTTTCCCCGCCCGCGGGCTGGTTTTCCCGTCCGTTTTTTTCCCGCCATCGTACCCCAGCGTCCGCCCGATTCCATCCAGCCGTGCAGGGTCGGCCTCGAAGGCATCGATGGACTGATCCTGTTCGAGCCGCAAGCGATGGTCCAAACGCCGCAGAAACAGGTAGCCGTCGTGGAGCAAATTGAATTCGCTTGCCTTGAGAATGTTGGCCTTGCGCAGGCTCCGTAACGCGGCCAATGTTCCACGATGCCTGAGTCCGGAAAAGCGATGGCCGTGAGCGAGCTGGAGCGTCTGCGTCACAAACTCGATATCGACCAGTCCGCCGCGCCCCTTTTTGAGATTGAAATGAGACTCGTCTTCCTTAGCCAGTTCCTTTTCCATGCGCATGCGCAGATGATGAATTTCGCCGATGCCGCTTTCAGGAAGAGCTGAGCCATAGGCGAAACCTTCGGCGACTTTCTCCACTTCCTTGCCGAGCGTTGGGTCGCCCGCTACGAATCGCGCTTTGATCAATGCCTGTCGTTCCCAGAGTTGGGAGCTGGTTTTGTGATAGTTGCGAAATGCTTCCAAAGACGACACGATCGGTCCCGACTTGCCGGACGGCCGAAGCTGCATGTCGATCTTGTAGAGAATCCCCTCTTCCGTGGGGGCGGCTACATAGGTAAGAAGTTTTTGTCCGAGCCGCACGTAGTATTCGTGCGCCGGTAACCTAGCGCCGCCGGTGCTTTCGGCGTCTTCGGGCGCGTCATAGATGAACACCAGATCCAGGTCGGAATTGTAATCCAATTCCCTCCCGCCCATTTTGCCACCGCCGATGACCGCGAAACGCGCCTGCGGCACGGTCCCGAATTTCTCCCGGATCTCTTGAGAAGTTATTTCCAGCGCGCCTGCGAGGCAAACCTCGGCGAGGTCCGTAAGCTGACTGAGGACCGGTAATAGTTCGATAGCGCCGCCGAGGTCGTGAAGACCGATGCGGATGAATTCTTCGGTCTTATAACGGCGCAGGGCGTTAAGTTTGCCTTCCAGATCATTTGTTTCCGACAAAGTCGGGTTTAGCTCGCGCCGCATCTCGTCCCTGGTCTTTTCAACACGAGTGAGGTCAACCCGGATCAAAGTGTCGATCAGCTCTGGTCGGTTCAAAAAGAGATCGGTCAAAAACTGGCTGTCGGCGAACAGGGTGATGAGCAACCGCATGGTCTCCGGATTTTCCGCAAGCAAAGTCAAAAAACCCGTGCGTCCGCCGATCCGGTGGCCGAACTTCGACAGATTGAGCAGCGCTTGATCGGGGGCGCTCGATTTAGCGATTTCCGTGATCAAGGCCGGGCCCAACATGCGCATGACTTTCAATCGCTTTAGGCTCGGCGGCGCAAAGACCTCGCCATCGCGGACAGCAATAAGGTTTTCGTACGCCTTCACCGGATCGCTGAAGCCTGCCTGCTTCAACTGTTTGACAATGACCTCCTGCTGATCGAGGTCGTGCCAGATGGACCCTACCTCGGAAGCGCCGTCCGTGATTTGCTTCTGCGCGTCATAAAAAAGACGATCGAAAATCCGCCGTACATCGGCGGTATGGACGCGATGATCGCGCCAGAAGAGATCCCGCTCATTAAGCGTCTTGGTCTTGGTGTAACCGAGCCGGCGCGCCAGCGCTTTTTCTTCCTCTTTTCCCTCCGGTATCGAGTAGGTGTGGGCTTCCTGGACCATCTGAATTTTGTGTTCTGCTTGGCGCAGGAACCGGTAGGCCTCGCTCAGCCTGTCTCTGTCTTGCGCGGTAATAAAGTTGTGCCGGGCGAGCTGTGCGAGGGCTGGCAGCGTACCGGGGCCGCGCAGACTGGCCTCGTAACCGCCGTTGACGAGCTGGAGGGCCTGGGTGAAAAACTCGATCTCGCGGATGCCGCCGTAGCCGAGCTTGATATTGCGTTCTTTGCCGTCGCCCGTGAGCAATTCATTCTCGATGCGCGCCTTCATATGGCGCAGCTCGTCGACGGTCGTGTAGTCGAGATAGCGGCGATAAATGAAGGGCTCTACCTCTTTGAGAAACTGCTTTCCCAACTCGAGATCGCCGGCCACCGGCCGGGCTTTGATCAACGCCGCCCGCTCCCAGCACTGGCCCCAGGATTCGTAGTAGACCATCGCCGAATTCACCGACTGCACGAGCGGCCCGTTGGCGCCGAGGGGACGAAGGCGCAGATCGATACGAAAGACGAAACCGTCTTCGGTGACGTCGCCCATCGCCTGGATGATTTTTTGTCCAATGGCGCTGAAAAACTCTCTCGGCGTGGTTTTCCCCTTTCGACCGCCTGAGCTCTCGCCTTCGTCATCCCCGAAAAGAAAGATGACGTCGATATCGGAGCTGAAATTGAGCTCGGCCCCGCCGAGCTTGCCCATGCCGAGAACGACAAACCCGTTATCCTCCGGCTTGCCAGGTAACAACAGCGTGCCGTATTCTTTCTCCACTTCGGCTCGGCAATATCGATACGCCGCCTCCAGCGATGCGTCCGCGAGCGCGCTAAGCTCCCTGACGGTTTCCTCCATGGTCACCGATGGCATCAAATCCCGCCCACCGATGCGCAGGTATTCGCGCTGCTTGTGCCGGCGCAGCGCGGCGCAGAAATCATCAATTGAGACCGCTCCTTGGGTAGCGGCATTGATCTCCGTTAAGTTCTCCGCGGTGGTTTTTTGCTTGATCTCGATTTGGCGCAGAAAAAGATCGGGCCAGCGATTGTCCGCGCGAATCAGTACCTCGCTAAGAAAACTGCTGCTGCCAAGGAGATGTATGAGATGGGGTAAATGGCGCGCCGATATTTTATTGAGGGCTTTGGGACCGCCCGCGTCAATCAGGCTGCGTAGATGGTTCTCGGCGAGGGATGGGGAAGGACTGGTCAATATCGCCTTCCGGACGGTCTCACGGATGCGAGCGGGCAACGGAAGTGTCGCTCGACGGGCCATGGCTGTAAAGTAACGGCGAACCGGCTCCGTTGCAACGCTGAAAAAGGGGATAAGTCCAATTATTGAAATCTGGGGGCGGCTTAGAATAGTCTTGCGCCATGCCTCGCGCCGCACGTATTGCCCCAGGCGGTGTAATCTTCCATGTACTCAATCGAGCCAATGCGCGGTCGCGGATCTTTGAGAAGGATCAAGACTATGAAGCGTTCAAGCGTGTCATTGGAGAAGCGGTAGAGAGGATACCGGTCAGAATTTTGGCATATAGCATCATGCCGAATCACTGGCACATGGTCTTGTGGCCGACAAGGGACGGCGATCTCGGTAATTTCGTCCAATGGCTAACCACGACCCACGTTCGACGCTGGCATCTACATCGTAACAGCGTTGGCAGTGGGCATCTCTATCAGGGCACATACAAGTCCTTCCCCATCCAGGACGATGAACACTTTCTGACAGTCTGTCGATACGTGGAACAAAATCCCCTACGAGCGGGATTGGTACAGAGTGCGGAGGACTGGCCCTGGTCAAGCCTGCGTTCGAGCATCACAGGCAGCTCGAAGCAAGGGGACCCGGAGTTATCTGAATGGCCGGTTGCTAAGCCGACGGATTGGGTGTCGTTCGTTAACCAGGCGCTGACACTCAAGGAACTGGAGGAGTTGCGGTTATCGGCACAGAGAGGTCGTCCTTTTGGGAACCAAGGTTGGAAGACAGGTATGGCAGCGCAACTTGGTTTAGAGTCCACGCTGCGGTCACGTGGACGACCACGCAAAAAGAAATAGAATATTGGACTTATCCCCTTTTTCCCTTTCCTCTCCGAGAATTAGGAAGAGAGATTTCGTTGCGAGCTTGGCGGCGTGGCGCGATATAGATATTCAGCGCGGTTGACACCGAAGTTCACGGTCGGATAGGCTCTCGAACCAGAAGAGTACTCACCGCTGAGGCACAGAGGGCGCTGAGTAAAGAGTTCTTGATAAAGAAATGCTGCGGTCTCTGTGAACTCCGCGTCTCAGTGGTGAAAAGTCTTTCAGGAGATCCCAGATGGCCCGCATTGAAGTCACAAAAAAGAAAAAGAGCCCGCGCACTACCGAACTGAGCCGACTCAAAGAGGAGTTGCGCCGCGTCACCGAGCAGCTTGAATCCCGCGAGCGCGAGCTGGCCGAGGCGACCGAGCAGCAGACGGCGACGAGTGAGATTCTGGGCGTGATCGCTAGCTCGCCGACGGAAATTCAGCCGGTGCTGGACGTTGTCGCGGAAAGTGCCGCGCG
>Ga0209751_10005476_pt1 | contig 11958 bp, 6 predicted proteins | sample RifCSP13_1_FD_184019 | JGI IMG/M metagenome (GOLD analysis project Ga0209751, IMG submission 184019) | Soil microbial communities from Rifle, Colorado - Rifle CSP2_sed 13_1 (SPAdes) (version 2) | ecosystem: Environmental > Terrestrial > Deep subsurface > Rock core/Sediment | place: Rifle... | reverse complement strand
GATCGGCGTCATCGTCGGGGCGTACGTCATCATCTCGCAGGATATGAGCGCCAGCTACGCCGCCAACAACCCGATGAACATCGAGCTGCGCTCGGGCGATTTCGACCCGACCGTGGTCGACAGCCTTGCGGCAGCGGAAGGGGTCGGCCGAGCCGAGGGACGGCGTGTGTTCAGTGCCCGGGTCCGCCTCCCCGGCACCTCGCTGTGGAGGGTCCTCGATCTGGTTGCCGTCGATGACTTCGAGGCGCAGCGCATCAACCGTCTCACGGTCCTGCAGGGCGCCGGCACCGCCGCTAAGAAGGAGATCCTGCTTGAGCGCAAAGCACTGCAGGACCTCCCCGCCGTTCCGGGAACGGATCTCGAAATCCAACTCCAGGACGGGAGCGTGCGCACCCTGCGCGTCGGCGGAATCGTCCAGGATCCGACCACCGGTGCCGGGGACTTCCTGGCACCGCCCTTGGCCTTCATCCACACCGACAGCCTCCCCTTCCTGCGCCAGCCGCAAGCGTTCAACCGGATGTACATCACACTCACCGAAGGCGGTGACAGTGAGACGCACCTGCGCCAGATGGCGGGCGACCTCAAAGACCGGATGCTGGCCAACGGGGTCGCCGTCGTCCGGACGCGCACGGCGCTTAGCCACGAGCACCCGATGTCGTCGACCGTCCAGGCGATCCTCGGCATTCTAGGCGCGCTGGGAATCCTGATCCTGTTTCTGAGCAGCTCGTTGATAGCCAACACGCTCAACGCCCTGCTCAGCCAGCACTTGCGGCCGATTGGCGTCATGAAGCTTGTCGGCGGACGGCGTCCCCAGATCTTCGCCCTGTACATCGTGCTCATCCTGGCCTACTGCCTGATCGCGTTGGCCATCGCCATCCCGCTCGGGGCCCAGGGCGCCTATGCGTTGGCCGCCTTTATCGCCAGCAAGATGAACTTCAATTTACTCGGTTACCGGCTGGTTCCGTTGGCGCTGGGGATCCAGATCCTTGTCGGCCTGGCTGTCCCGATCCTCGTCGGACTGAAACCGGTGCTCAACGGTTCGCGGATTTCAGTGCAGCGCGCATTGAGCAACGATCTGTCGCAGGCCCCCTCCGCGTTGAAGCCGTCCGCCGCCACGCCTCGTCTTTCGCTGCAAGCGCGTTTGGCCCAAGTGCTCGCCCGCCGCGGTATCCACATTCCACGGCCGCTGCTGATGTCGATCCGTAATACTTTCCGCCGAAAGGGGCGGCTGGCGCTCACGCTCTTCACCCTTACGATGGGGGGAGCCATCTTCATCGCCGTGTTCAACGTGCGAGTCAGCCTTCACGACTACATCGGGGAGATCGGCAAGTACTTCCTGGCCGATGTCACGATCGACTTCGACCGGCCATACCGCTTGAGCGAGATCGACTTGGTCGCGCGTCAGATTCCAGGTGTGGTGGGCGTCGAAGGTTGGGCGTTCGTCAGTGCCGAGGTCCTCTATCCGGACGACTCCGTCGCCGAGAACCTGACCATCCTGGCCCCGCCCGCCGACTCGAAATTGGTGTCGCCGATTCTCGTCGCCGGGCGCTGGCTCCAGGCCGGGGACCGCCGCGGTCTCGCTCTCAGTGAATCGATCCTCGACCGTTTCCCCGGGCTCGAACCGGGCCAGACGCTCCGTCTCAAGGTCAACGGTGAGAGTGAGGACTGGCAGGTCGTCGGCCTGTTCAAATTCACCGACCAGGAGGGCACTTTCGCCTACGGCACATACGCCTCCATCGCCGAGCTCACAGGGATGCCGAACCGCTCCCTGTCGTACCGCATCGTGACCGAGGATCACGCGCCGGCCCGCCAGCAGATGGTGAGTGAGGCGCTCGATGCGCACTTCCGCTCCCAAGGCTACAAGGTGCGCGAAACCCGCACCGGTCTCTCTACGCTGCGCACGGCCTCCGAGAGTCTGGACATCCTAGTGACCTTCCTGCTGATCATGGCGGTGCTGACGGCCTCGGTCGGCAGCATGGGGCTGGCTGGCGCCATGGGCATGAACGTGCTCGAGCGCACGCGCGAGATCGGCATCATGCGCTCCATCGGCGCCACCGACCGGGAGATCCTTCGCCTGGTTGTGGTCGAAGGTGTTGTCATCGGCGGCCTATCCTGGATCCTGGCTGTCCTGCTCTCGTTCCCGATCACATATCTGCTCTCGACGATTCTGAGCTTGGCTGTCTTTCGCTCGCCCATCGACGTCAAGTTCACGCTGGAGGGCTTCGGGCTGTGGCTGATTGTCGTCCTGGTGCTCTCGGCCCTGGCCAGCGTGCTTCCGGCGCGCAGCGCGGCGCGGCTGACAATCCGCGAAGTGCTGGCCTATGAGTAGTGCAGCCCGTACTTGAGCTGCGCGTTTATGGAGTCCACTATGAAAACAGTCTTCCGTCTGCTGGTTCCGCTCCTGGTAACTACCTTGCTGGCAGCCTGCGGTGCCTCGACGCCGACCCCGGCCGCCGACGGCGCATCGGCCTTACCGGCACCGAGCGTTATCGCCGAAGGGCGCCTCGCCCCGGCCCGATCCGAGTCGCTTGCCTTTCCGGCCCGCGGCCGCATCAGCGAGATTCTAGTAAAGGAAGGCGAGGCCGTCACCCGGGGCCAAGTCCTGGTGCGTCTCGGAGACCGCGAGCCGGCGGATGCGGCCGTGGCCGCCGCGCGACTTGAACTGACCGCCGCCCGTCAGGCCGCCGAGACCCTCGATCGCACGGCGGCTCTTGCGCACGCGCAGGCCTGGCAGGCCTTCCTTGCCGCCCAGAAGAAGCGCGCCGAGGCTCAGCGCGCCTGGGAGCGCCTCGATCTCGATGCGCTCGATCGAGACATCGAGGATGCGCAGGCCACGTTGGAGGACCGCCGGGCGGACTTGAAGGACGCGCAGCAAGAATTCGACAAATACAAGGATCTCGATAAGGACAACACATCGCGGACCAACGCCGAGAACGGCCTGGAACAGGCGCGCGAGGATCTTAACGAGGCCTCCCGACGATTGGATGCTGCGCGGGCACGACGCGACAGTGTCCGAGCTGCGCTGGATGCCGCCGAGGCCCAGGAGGCCGAAGCACGCCGCACCTTCCAGAACGGCCAGGACGGACCGGAGAAGGATCAGGCTGCCCTCGCCGAGGCTCGGCTGGCGAATGCCAAAGCCCAGCATGCGGTTGCCCAAGCGGCGCGTGATCGCTTCGACCTCACGGCTCCCTTCGACGGCGTGGTCGTCGACCTGCAGGCTGAGCCCCAGCAAATGGTCGGCCCGGAAGCGTGGATTGTCCTGCTCGCCGACACCAGCCGCTGGACCATTGACACGACCGACCTGACGGAACTCGAGGTGGTCAAGATCAACCTTGGAGACGCCGTGACGCTCAAAGCCGATGCGCTGCCAGATGAGGTCATCAATGGCACGGTGACCGAGATCGGTAGCGCGCCCAAGCTGCAGGGGGGAGACGTTCTGTACACGGTGCGCATTTCGCCAGCCGTGTTCCACCCGCGTTGGCGCTGGGGAATGACATTCGAGGTCACCTTCACGGCGGTCGTGAAGTAGACGATCGGAACTACGACTGCTTCGGCCAAGACGCCCCTTCGGGGGCGTCTTCGATTTGCCTTGGGGACGGAAATGAGTTGACAGCGCCGAAGGTCAGGCATCGAATTCTGCCAACACCAATGGTCGCCGGCAACTCTGTCCAACATGTCAGCCGTGGAAGAATAGGCTGAGGGGCGACGGGCACGAACCCGCTGTTCATTGGTTGCGTGCAATGATGCTCCCTGAACTCCACTTAGACGTAAGCCGGTGACGAGCTCTCAGGGGGAGTGTGGTCACGAAAGCGCGAACGCAGCGAGGACTCGCCGATTGCAAGCAAGTGAAAAATGAAGAACCGAGGCTCGAGCGGCCTCGGTTCTGAACTTGAGTTTCGGGGTCACATCTCGCCCCCCTCGGCCTGAGCGCCGAGGGCGGGCCGGCCGCAGGGCAGGGGGAACCTGAGACCTCGGTTCTAAGAGCCGCAGTCTCCCAACGTCACTATGAGATCAACGGGCTGCTGATTCTGCCCGGTCCGCCGGTCTTGAGTGATCAGGTCCCGGCAAGACTTGGTGGGCTAATCAGCGACCGGGGCTTAGCGCGGCAACACATGGAACCCAAGTCCCAAGACCGCCGTTCAGAGCTCAGCCCCGACGTTGTCTGCCGCCCGATTTCCCCGCGGACGAGATGGCCGCCGTCTGCGGGTTCGTGCACCATGCGTGATGTTACTTTTTTCGTTCGGCCAGTTATTTGCCCGGAGCGCGCTCCACGCGCGGTTTGGCAACATTGACTTTGATCGTATTCCCGCCCAGGGAGTACGCGTTGAACATGCTGATGGCCTTGTCTGCGTCGGCCTGGGAGGTCATGGTGACAAACGCAAAGCCCTTGGACATGCCGCTATCCCGGTCCTTGACCAGATCAACCGTGGTGACTTCCCCGGCTTGCGCGAACAGGGTCTTGATTTCAGCGTCAGTTGTTGACTTGGCCAAGTTGCCTACATATATTCTAATTTCCATTTTATTGCTGCTTTCTCCCGGCTCGGCCGGAATTTGAAATGGCAACCGACCCTTTAGAGAGTCGGCGGCCAAGGTACGACGGAGATCCCGCTGTTCGGCTACGCTACTGAGTCTAACACACTCTCGGCTCGCCGACAGCGCCAACCCTCGCGGTGGGGGAGACATCACTGTCGTGCCGAAAACCCTATCCGACCGCATCGATGGTCGCGAGGTCACATGCGGGAGGACGATCGTGAGCGTTGCGGTCTTCGGCCGGGAATTCCACGCCCCCAGGAAGGGAACCGGGGACAATACGGGCGGGGGAAGAATCTGGAAGAACCGAGGTCCTGGATCCCTCGGTTCTTCATCATTTGTAGCCGGGCCTCACCACAGCCGCCCAGTGGCGCTCCGTCGGCCGCTTGCGCTTTCCCCGGGGCTGAACCACAATACTCGAGTGCGGCACAAACCAAGTGAAGGGCCCGGCGACCCCGGATCGGCTCGGGAAGGAGCTGCTCCAACCGGGTGGCAGAACAGGTCTCAGCAGTGCCGCTTCTGAGTAAGGGGGATCACCTCGGCTTTGAGCCGCTCTAACTCCTGACGCTTAGGTTAATTCGGGGTCTGGAAGCCGTGACCCGCGCGATGCGATTGGTCACTTTGCGCGCGGCGAGCTAACAGTGGAACCGGCCAGATCGATGGGCCGGATTCTTGCTCTAGGCGATGTTGGCGGGAACCGGCGCTCTGGCTTTATCCGTGCGGCGTCAAGTCTCGGATGTGGGACCTCTCCACGCTGGAGAGGGGTGTGCGCACCGATTCGCGCTGAATGCGCCCTCAAGGAGGGCCATGACCTTACGCTGGCCTTATCCTGATACTCAGTCAGAGCGCAGGAGGCTCACCATGAAACGCAAGGCTGTCTCCGATGCGGTTCTTTTCGTCACGCTCGTAGCAATGGCAGCGGTCGGCCCGGGATCCGGAACGGCCCGCGACGTATTGGCGGATGCGCGCATCGTGCCACACCACGCAAGCACGGCCGCACCCCTTGATGCGAAGTTCGCCCCCGGGGTGGCACTGCAGGCCCGAGTGGGGAAAAGGGCGGATGTCGAAGCAAGTGGAGGTGGGTCATTTTCCGTCGGTATTCTGGCAAATCCCGCGGGATTGGATCCGGCCGTGGTCTGGGACACATCATCCCACCTGGTGACCTCCCAAATCTATGAGACGCTTGTTAACGTCGAGGAGGGAGGATCGACGCCGGTTCCGGGCTTGGCCGAAAGCTGGTCTGTTTCGCCAGACGGCTTGACTTGGACCTTCAATGTGAGAGGCGGTGTGACCTTCCACGATGGAAGTAGCTTCAACGCCGCGGCCGTGGCCTACAATCTCGATCGTTGGTGGGATCCCGCTCATCCCTTTCACGTTGGAAGTTTCGAGTACTTCTCCACGTTGTTTGGGGGTTTCAAAGGCGACTCGTCATGTCGTCTGAGCGCCATCAGCACGATTGGGACAACGCAGGTGCTGATGACTTTGACGGAGCCCTTCAGCCCATTGCCAAGTATGCTGGCGATGCCCGCTTTTGGAATCGCCAGCCCGACCGCAATCCAGACAGGATCGTTGGGCACGGCGCCGGTCGGCACCGGCCCGTTCGAGTTCGTTGTATGGGTCGCGGGCGCACTCGTTGTATTGGAGGACTACCCGGGCTACTGGGGAAACGGGCCGCACCTCGACTCGCTTGTCTTTCAGGTCATTCCTGACGACGACGACCGATTCGACGCTCTTCAAGGGAACACGGTTCAAAGCGTAGGGGACCTGCCCCCGAGCTTCTCAGCCCAGGTTGCCTCGGATCCTAACCTAAAGCGGCTGTGGCGGGATTCCAATACAGTCGGTTATCTCGGGATGAATCGCAGCCATGCTCCTCTGGGCGACCCGCTCGTGCAGCAGGCAATTGCCCACGCCATCAACAGGCAGGCGCTCCTCGACGAATTCTATGCTGCTGGGGATCAGGTGGCAGACCAGTTCTTGCCGCCTGCCGTTTTCGGATACGACCCAAGCATCGTGGACTACTCCTATGATCCCATTCTGGCCGGCTCTCTGCTCACTCTGGCTGGGTACCCAGCCGGTTTCGCGACAACGCTTAGCTACCGGGATGTGTTTCGCGCCTATCTCCCTAATCCCGCAGAGACGGCAGCAGCCATAAGCGATGACCTATTGGCCGTAGGGATTGAAGCCACAGTCATGCTGTATGAGTCGGGCGAATTCATTGACAAGTATGTTGCCGGGGAGCTTGATCTATTCCTCATCGGTTGGACACAGGACTACGCGCATCCCGACGACTACTTCCGCCCCATTCTGTGTGATTCGTATCTCGGTTACGGACCCAAGGACGATGAGCTATGCAGCCAACTAGAGGTGGCCCTGGAGGAGATGGACTTCGAGGAACAGCTCAGCATCTACCAATGGGCGAGCCGCCGGGTGCACGACACGCTACCCCTGTTGCCCATTGTGCATCCCCGGAGTCTCTTGGCGATGCGCGACACCGTTTTTGGCTTATTACCATCCATCGGAGGGAACGAGCTCTTCAAAGACGTGTGGATTGCGACCTCGTGGACGTACCTTCCGCTTGTGGCCCGATAGTGGCTGGGTTTGTGTCAGTGCCGGAGGGCCACAAGGACTGCTTTCAAGGTTCTCGGCATGATAAGCGCGAGCTGCATCGCTCATCAGCCAGGAATCGGCGGTTCGTCAGGAAGCGCGCAGCGAGTGTCTGGGAATCCGATCGATAATGTTGTCGCAGAGAGATCATGCAGGGCGGGAACGCCTGTCTAAGTCTCTTGGAGAGGGGACCAGGATGGGGGCAGTAACTAACACAGCCTCAGAAGTGCCCGATTCCCTCCGGTGTACTAACCCTCGGGCACTCATTGCCGTTTTGCCTTTCCTCGCCCACTACTCCGCGTCAAAGTAGATCGGGTTGGAGATCAATGCGGGCAGCAGCGGCAATCCGGGCACGAACCCCCGCAGGATCTCGACACGCGCAAATCCGGCGCTGTCCATTGTGTATGCCCCCTGGAATTCCCCGTTCGTTTCTGCTTTCAGGACGGGCGTGCTGCCGCGCCCGGTGACTACCTGGAGGACGTCTCCGGCCAGCAAGCCGCTGGCTGTGATCTGGATTTCCTTCACCGTGGGAAACTGCACGCTGTCGCCCGGGAGGGCCTCTCCCGCGGTCATCGCGAGGGACGGTCCGTTGGGGGCAAAGGTCAGGTAGGCATGCCCCTGTCTCAGTCCGGAAAGGATATCGGCCGCGCTGCCTGACATGGCGTGGACACAGGAAGTGGGTCCGCCGGGGATGATGAAGAGATGGTCCCGGTGATAATCACTCCCACCGCAAATGGGTACTTTTGCGCCTGCCATAAGCATGGCATGCCAGTGTCCCATCGCTCGCAGGTTGGATTCCCGCATCGGCCCGCTCCAGACTTCGAGGCAGTCGAAGGGAAGTGAATTCATGTCGAACTGAAATGGACAGAGTTCATCGAAAGGATGGCAGATCGTGATGAACGCGCCGCGCGAGCGAGCCGAGTTGAAGCGGGCTTGCACCTCCGCCGGGTCGTTGGCGAAAAACGGCCCATCGTAGGGCATGTCCACTCCCAGGAAATTGGCATGTCCCTTGAAGTGGGTCCACTCCATTCCGGGGATCAATGTCAGCCCCGGCAACCGGGGCAGGGATTCCGCCGTGGCCATCTGGTTGTGGTCAGTGATCGCCAGGAAGTCCAATCCGTGACGCACAGCGTGCTGCGCCAATTCCGCGACGCTGAGGACCCCGTCCGATGCCAGGGTGTGGATGTGAAGATCGCCTTTGAAGAGGCGCAATCGCTTCGGGGTGAATGAAAGCTCGTAGCGAACGGATACGCCAGCCGGCGCCACCTTGTACGCGCCCAGGAGGATCTGCCACTCCCCCGGGATGAGTCTGCAGGCTCGGTAACCGGGCGTGGCACTCGTTTCGGTCACCTGGATCTCGGTCTTGTCCGAGCCGGAGGCTCCCACCTGTGACCCGTCCGGGGCGATCAACCCCAGGTCAATGATATTGGTTTCCTGCCGCGATACGAATCCATCCGTGCTCTTCCCGCTTTCGTGGTGGCGTTCGTAGAAGTAGGCGAGAGAGAGTGCCTCGGTATTCGGGGGCATGGCGAACGGGATGGTGAGATAGGTGCCCTCCTGTTCGTGCCCGACAAAGAACTGTATCGTCTGTTGATTCTCGATGGGATCCCCTCCTTACTTCGGGATTGGACCCAGAACGGCAGCCAGAAAGCGCCGGATATGCCCGTCCCATAGGAACCAGTCATGGGCGCCGTCTTCCTCGAAGTAGTCGGACTGGATGCCAAGCTTCTGGCACGCCGCGTGGAACATGCCGCTCAGCGGGTGGATGTCTTCCTGCCTGCCGGTAGAAATGAACAATCGCGGCAGCCGGGAGGGATTCTTCGCACCCCGTTCCAGCCAGACGGTCGGGTCATGCTCGCTGCCCGCCACTTTTTCCAGGTCTCCAAGGAGCAGGGTGAACTCCTCCCGTCGCGGGTCGTCCGCCGGTATCAGGTTAAAGATGGCGAAAGAGAGCACCCCCGAAAAGGATGCGGCTGCCGCGTAATTCTCCGGGTGGAGCAGCGCCGCCTTAACCGCCCCGTACCCGCCCATCGAGTTGCCGGCGATGTACGTATCCTCCCGCCGCGGCTTCAGCCCAAAGACATCCGCCAGGTACTGCGGCAGTTCCTCCACCAGGTAGGTGAAATACTTCTGCCCGTTGGGCTGGTCAACGTAGAGGCTGCGCCCGGCCGAGGGCATGACCACCACTAGCCCATACGCCGCGGCCAGCGTCTCGATGGAGGTGAAGCGCTGCCAGGCGCTCGCGTCGTCGCTCAACCCGTGCAGCAGGAAGAGGACCTTGCGCTTTGCGACTGCCAGCCCTCCCATCTTCCCGGGGTCGGGAAGGATGAGGTTCAGGGGGAGGTTGACCTTTACGGTTTCGGGAACGTGATCGATGCGGACGAGCGCCATGGCGTTTCTCTCCCGCTAGGCTATCTTGGTTTCGACCCTTTGCCCGACCGGCTTGTTGAAATTGATGAACCACGAGAAGCCAAAACTGATCACCATCAGGATGGGCGGAAACACCGCCAACAAGAAGCGGGCGGCATTACCTGGCTGGGGGCCGGGATTGTCCCCGCTTTCAAAGCCGAATACTCTATACACCAACAAGAAGCCGGCGCTGGTGAACAGGCCGTTCAGCCGGTTCATGAACCCCAGCGCGTTGGCGATAATGCCCTCACGTCGCAAATGATGCTCCTGGGTATCCTCGTCCATGATCTTGGCGCCGATCAGGTCCATGGTGGTGATGACTCCGGCAAAGCCAAACCCCACAAGGGCGGAACAGATGATTCCTGTAACCAGGGAGTTGGCGAAGAGGAGCGGGACGAACATCACGGCCAGCGTGGCTAGGGCAGCCCGCCAGACAGGCATGAGCGTGTATCGCTTGACCAGCCATGCCCAGATGGCGACGCAGCCGATGGCAATCAGCAAGACCGCTGCGAAAAGGAAGGTCGTCTGGCCCTCGGAAATCTTCAACGTGTATTTGGTGAAGAACGGCATCGAGGTGAGAACGAGTGCCATGGCAGCGCTGTAAAAGGCGTTGGCTAACCCTGCGACCCAAAACTTCCCGTTGGTCAGGAGATCTCGGAGCGCGTTCCACAGCTCTGGCTTTGCCTCCTCGGGCTCAGGGTCCTTTTCCCGGGAGGAGAAAGTCATGTAGAGGATGACCGCACCGCCCAGCACGCCGTACAAGATTGAGGTCAGGCTATAGCCAATCGCCTTGGCCACCATCGGCGTCAGAGCGATGCTGATAATCATGGCTACCAGCTGGAATGCCTGCCGCAGGGCGTTCGCCTTCGCCCGGCTGGTATCGGTGGGGAACAGTTCCGGGAATAGTGCGGCGTAGTTGGCGTTGATAACCGAATCCAAGGTGCCTGTGAGAATGTAGAAGAGCATGCAGTAGGCAAAAACCGAATTCCCCGACAGGAAAGCCGGCGGGCTGTAGAAGGCGATGAAGCACAAGATCAACAGCGGCGTCCCGATCGTCAGCCAAGGCCGTCGGCGACCCCAACGTGTGCGCGTCCGGTCGGAAAGGAAACCGTAAAATGGATTGTCGATGGCGTCAATGAAGGTGTAGATGAGCAGCATGAGGGCGAATTGAGCCGTCGTCACCCCCAGGCTGTCCACGTAATAGAACGCCGCATAGGTCTTGAGCATGTTGATGGGGATGGAAGTGCCGAACATGCCGATGGCATAGTTGAACGATTTCGCACGCGGTTGAGACATGGGGAGCATCTCCTTGTTTGAATTCGGGTCCGCCAAGTAGGTTTCCATGTCGACCATCGCTGGAGCGACGTCTATTATACGCGGGGCTATGGGCGAGAGGCTCTGCCCGCCCCTTGGATTTGGTTTCATGCATGGGCAGTGCGGTAGGACCATTCGGGTCGAGCTTCCCGCGGTTTGGTGACGCTTGCACAGCTATGAGGCATGGTATGGAAGTCGTTGAGGAGACCATGAATCTGCCGCCGCCTCGCAAACATTTGGACACGGCGTGCGCGTCGGTGGCCGATGATCGACATCCCATGTGCCTTTGGGGCCGAGATTGGGATCAGCTGGGCAGCGTCAGGATCCGATCAGCCTCCCTCCATCCTCTCTCGACGCGCCTAGCGAAACTGGCGGCTTGACCATCAAGTCAACTGAGGCGGAGGGGTGACCGGGCTCCACCTTGGAGACTCTTGACCGGCTGGAACCCATCCTGCGGGCCAGCTCGGCCTAGGAGAGCACCTCCGGTGCCGCAGTCTGCGGACGCCCTGGCTGAGAGCAAGCCTCACCCCGACGATCGCTGTCTCCTCGGCAGACAGGTTGAGCATCCCGGACGCGGCTCCCAAACTTCCGGCCGCGCTCCTCCAGCCTCACACACTCACTCTTACTGATGCTTCCTGCGATTCTGTCGCCTATCGGTCAACCCTTGCCAATTGCCGCCTGCAGGTCTCGATCACCTGCACGGGGGGTGAACGGTCTTGCGAACACATCCCGGACGAGGACTGCGTCCGGGCCAGGTAAGCACCTGTGTTCGGGTTGTGAACCGACCTCCGGGGAATGGACTTGCCTCGAGTGCCGCCGAACTCCAGGGTTGGGCGCCACATTTTCCGCCCCCGGCGGATAGTTGAAGAGCCATGTAAAGCCTACTTGACAAATCGAGAAAAGTGAAGTATGCTTTACATGCCATGCCAAACCCACGTGTTCAAAACGCAATTCGCCAGACACGAACAGAGAAGGGGATGACTCAGCAGCAACTCGCTGAGCTTACGGGTCTCGCCCGCCAGTCCATCATTTCTATCGAGAAGCTCCGCTTCATTCCGACGATCGAGAACGCGTTACGCCTCGCATTGGCCCTCGACGTCC
>Ga0209751_10005475_pt1 | contig 11958 bp, 19 predicted proteins | sample RifCSP13_1_FD_184019 | JGI IMG/M metagenome (GOLD analysis project Ga0209751, IMG submission 184019) | Soil microbial communities from Rifle, Colorado - Rifle CSP2_sed 13_1 (SPAdes) (version 2) | ecosystem: Environmental > Terrestrial > Deep subsurface > Rock core/Sediment | place: Rifle... | reverse complement strand
CCTGGCGCTTACACCGCACTTGGAAATGTGAACATTCGGAGCCAGATGAAAACCACACCTGCAACAAATCAGGTAGGCGGATATACAAACGGTGTGCCTTTCACAGTGTATCAGGTCTACGCTGAGAAAGATGGGATCGTGTGGGGACGAGTAAGCTCGAACACCGGCGAGGGCACAGCCCGGTATGCCGCTCTGCGGGTGAATAACAACGTGAAGGCAAAACTGGAGCAGGCATTCGAGGTCCAATCTGACGATTCCAAGGAAGACGATTTAGTCGATGCGATTCGTGATCTGACAGCCGCGATCAGAAATTGGAAACCGTAATGCAGTTCGTACAGATTCTCTTTTGGCTTTTGATCGGCCTGCTCTACCTGGGAATCCATTTTCAATACCAGGAATTATTGATCGGCTTATGCGCCCTGGCGATTGGTATTGTGCAGATTGCAGGACTGATCAGGCGGGAATGAAGAATTATCTTGATGATATTTTTTATTGGCTGGGCGCGCTGCTGATCACCGCCGGCGCGTTCATCCTCTATCCACCAGCGGCCCTTTTTTCTGCCGGCATTTTTTGTCTGGTCTTCAGTTTCCTGATCGGGAAGTCAAGAGCGAACAGCGCTCAGCTTTCGGAGGAGAACGATAGGCAATGATGAAGCTCTCGAAACTTCGTGATCGATATGCAGGACGCCCGGCTGCCATCCTGGGAGGCGGTCCGAGCCTGCCCGCAGATCTGGCGCGGCTGCCAAAGAAAAGCCTTTTGATCGCGGTCAATTATCACGGCTTTTATCACACGAAACCGGGAGCGATCAAGTACATGGTCTACAACGACACTCCGGAGACCAATCCGCTTCAGGTCATGGCAGTGCGAGAGCATCGGGCGATCCACGTGAGCCCGGAACCGACGACGGATGTGCTCTTTGACGTGCCTGATGTTTGGACCGGGTTCTTCAGCTCGAATACAGCCACCTGGTTCGCGCTCTGGCTGGGATGCGATCCGGTGATCCTGTGCGGGATGGATTGTTACCAGGGGCCACTGAAGCACTGCACGCCATCCAGCTATCACTCTCCGATGTTTGATATGCCGCTGGATTTTTATACACGTCCCTGGGTGGAGGACTGCCGCAACAGCGTGCCGCACCCGGAACGCATCCGCGTGATGAGCGGACCGCTGACAGGCGTGTTTGGAGCGTATGAGGGATTAGAGACCAGAGACTGGAGATTGGAGACTCATGATCGTTAGCGGAGCAATTGCATCTCCAAAAGGCTCGCAGCCTTCGAAGACCGAATCGGTGCCGGACCAGGGCGGGAGCATCTGGGCGGGGCGATCTCAAACCCGGGCCAGGCAATCAGTCGGCCCGGAAACATCGAAACGCGTGGCGGCGGTATATCGCTGCTCGAATACGATCACCGATGATATCGCCGTGATGCCCTTCCAGCAGTTCGAGCGCATGCGGCTTCCAAATGGACTGCGGCTCACTCAACAGATCGATCCAGATGCATTTCTTCGCAATATGGCGTACCTGCTCGAGATCAGCCCCAACCGCTGGATGAGCCCGTTCATCCTGAAGAAGACGGCGCTGCTGTGGCTGCTCTTCTGGGGCAACGCGCTGCTCTGGCTGCCGCCTCCGCCGTCTGTACGCGAATTGTTCATCCTGCCCACCAATGTGACCATACCCAAGTTCGATCCAGATGGGGATCTTTGGTATGAGGTGAGATTCCCCAACGGCAGGAAGCGTTTTATTCCATCGGTTGAGGTAATGCACGTGATGATCAACTCGACGAACGGGATCTGGGGCAGGGGAATGCTCGAATACGCGCGTGAGACGATAGGCTTGCGGATGGGACAATCTGCCACACAGGGCAATGTGCAGGGCCAGGGATTGAATCCAGCAGCCTATATCCAAGTCAATGCGATGCTCGATAAAAAAGGGCGGGATGCTTATCGTGAGGCATATAGCGATGCGATCCGTGGCGCCGAAGATGCGGGCAACCTGGCGGTGTTCGATCAGAAGGTCGTGAAGTTCGAGCCGATCACAATGCAGTTCCGAGATGCGCAATTCCTGGAAAGCGTCAATGCCACCGATCTTGAGATCGCAAACTTTTTCAAGTTCCCGGCGTACAAACTTAACTCCGGTAAACAATCCTATCAAAGCAACGAACAGCAGGACCTGGATTATTTAAAATCCTGTCTTGATCCGCACCTGGTGCAGTGGGAGCAGGCTGCACGCTTGCGCTGGCTTTCTGAAGCAGATCAAAAGGGGAATTATTTCAAATTCATTCGGGAGGCGATCCTGCGCACGAATGCCAAGAGCCGGGCCGAGCTGCACGAGATCCAGATGCGCTCCGGCACATTGACGCCCAACGAATCACGCGAGATCGAAGATCGCGATGGTTATCCGGAAGGCAGCAAGTTCTATATGACCAAAAATTACGGCCCGGTGAGCGGCGAGCCTCCACCGCCGGAAGGAGAGTGAGATGGTGAAGAAGCAATCAGCAGTCAGCTATCAGCTATCAGCGATCAGCGGTCAGCCATCAGCGATCAGCGGTCAGCCATCAGAGATCAGCAGTCAGCTATCAGCGATCAGCGGTCAGCCATCGCAGCGGCAATCTTATCTCTTGCAGGCTTTTGTAGATTCTCCCTGGGCGATCCTGCCTTATAAACTGGCCGTGCTCGAGGAGATCGTCGTGAGACACATCTCCGGTGAGAAGCTCGATGCGGAGGAAATCCAATCAAGAATACATGGCGCGGTGCGTCCTCCAGAGCGCCAGGTGAAAACCGTGGCTGTGCTGCCGCTGTTTGGGACGATCTTTCCGCGCGCCAACATGATGACCGATGTCTCCGGCGCCACGAGTGCGGAACGATTCGGTGCGATGTTTTCGGAGTTGGTCCAGAACCCGGAGATCAGTGCGATCGTGCTGGATGTGGACAGCCCGGGCGGCCAGGTCAACGGCATCGACGAGGTTTCCAAACGCATCTTCGATGCGCGCGGGCAAAAGCCGATCGTGGCCGTTGCCAATCACACGATGGCATCGGCAGCCTATTGGATCGGGAGCGCCGCGGATGAGGTTGTGGTGACGCCCTCGGCGGAGGTCGGATCCATCGGCGTCTTCGCGGTACACCGAGATATCAGTGGAGCCCTTGCACAGAATGGGATCAAGATCTCGCTGATCAGCAGAGGAAAATATAAGGTCGAGGGGAATCCATATGAAGCCCTAACAGAGGAGGCCAAATCCGCGATCGAGGTAAGGGTTGGAGAAGCATATGATGCCTTCGTCGAAGCCATTGCTCGCAATCGTGAAACGAAACCGGCCACGGTCCGCAATGGATTTGGAGAGGGGCGGGTGGTCGGTGCGCGCCAGGCTGTAGATTTGAGAATGGCGGACCGGATCGGGACACTCGAAGAAACTATCACCCGCCTGCTCAATAGGAGTTTTTCGTCTGGCTCCGCGGGTGCGGGGCAGGCTCAGGATGTCAATCATCCGCGCGAGCTGGAGTCCAGCGCTTCAGCCGATGTGGTTATTGAGCACGAGGCGAAGCGCCTGCGTGACTATGTTGAGATTTTCAAATAAGGAGAATTCGAATATGAATCTGAAGCCCTATCTTGACGCCGCACAAGCTGCGGATGCCGAAAAAAAGCGGATACTGGCTGAGATGGATGCCGCCTTCAACGAAGGGACTCCAGAGGGTAAGGAGAAGGCGCTTTCGCTGCGCCCCGCGCTGGACGAGGCAACCGCGAAGGCAGACCAGGCGAACCAGTTGTACGCCAGCATGCGTGACGCATCGCTGGTGACAGACAATATGGCCTCGTTCTTTACCGTCCCTCCGGATCCCGCTGTCCCATCGCTCAACCAGAGCGATGAAAGCGGAAAGCCCAAAACGATGGCGCTTCCCGAGTTCAAAGCTCTGACCCCACGCGAGCGATTGGCGTTTGCCAAGAGCGGCGGGAAACTCACTGATTAGGAGATACGCCCATGACTGCAAACACATTAACTGGCCTTGTCGTCGATGCGCAGGTTGCTGCTGACCGCGTCCTGCGCGAGCAGACCGGCTTTATCGGCGGAGTCTTTATGGACCCATCTGCCGATATGGTCGCGAAATCTCAAAACATTACCTACCCCATCGTCCCCACGATGGCCGCGTCGGATGTGACGCCTGCGGCAACGCCCACCGATCCGGCGGGTCAGACCGTTGGATATGGACAGATGACCATTAGCAAGGTCCGGAAGGTGCCGATCCGCTGGAGCGGCGAAGAGCAGAAATCCATCAGCAAGATCTACGACAACGTCAAACAGGATCAGCTCGCTCAGGCATTTCGCACGCTGGTCAACGAGGTCGAATCCGATCTTTTTACCGCTGCAAAGCAGGGCGCCTCGCGCGCTTATGGCACAGCCGGCACAACGCCTTTCGGGACTGCCGGAGATCTCTCTGACGTGGCGCAGGTGCGCAAGATCCTGGCGGACAACGGCGCCTGGACCAGCGACATGCATTTCGTGCTGAACACGTCAAGCGGAACCAATATCCGCGCCAAGCAATCCAGCCTATTCAAGGTTAACGAAGCCGGCTCGGCAGAGCTGTTGCGTGAGGGGAACCTCGGCAGACTCGAAGGATTTGATTTCCACGAATCCGGGCAGATTGCTGCGCACACGAAAGGCGACGGCACAGGCTATCTCGTGGACCTGACCGCGGGCTATGCAGCCGGCTCGACCACGGTCCATGTGGACACCGGCACTGGCTCACTCCTGGTGGGCGATGTGCTGACCAATACCAAGACCGGCCGCGACACGAATAAGTACATCATCAACACTGGATTTGCGGGTGATGGCGATGGTGATATCGTCCTGGCGAAACCGGGCAATCAGGTGGCCTGGGTCAACAATGACCCGGTGGCTGTTGGAAATGCCTACACTGGCAACTTCGCGTTCGAACGCAATGCGATCCACCTGCTCACACGTCTGCCTGAATTGCCACGGGAAGGCTCACTCGGCGAGCACGAGGTAATCACAGATCCCTACAGCGGGATCTCGTTCCTGCTTTCCGTGTATCCGGGATATCACCTGGTGATCATCGAAGTTGCATTGGCCTGGGGCACGAAGGCTGTCAAGAGCGAGGCGATTGCCACGCTGCTTGGATAGGCCACTCCCTGGCCCCCTCTGTCCTTCGGACATCTCCCCCAAATAGCCTTCGGCGATTTAGGGGAGATGAAAGGAATTGATTATGGCTGAGCTTTATCTCATGGAAAAGGCCGGTGAAGGCCGCATGTACGTTCCAGCCGAGAAGAAAGCCGAGTATGAGCAGAACGGCTGGATCGTTGTTGCGCGCCCGCCTGCGGCGCAGCAACCCGCACCTGGCGCAACGGCGCCAAAGGCTGAGGAGGTTGAGAGTCAAGACTCCTCCAGCAGTTCCGGCAGGAGACGGTCTTCGAAGAAGCCGGAGTAAACGAGCAAGGATATGGCTGATTTTGTGTTCAATATTGCAAAAGGCAAGGTGGCTCAATATGTACAAAATGTGGAGGATGGTTCACCTGCAAATTCACGACTGAAAATCGTTCCGATCGAGACATCAGGTATCGAAGCAGATGCAACGCTAAAGGATCACAACGACCTGGCGGCGCTGCTGGCGGGTACATCGAACGAACAGACCACGATGGGACGAAAGACATGGGCGGCGGCGGATCTGGTCATTACGGTGGATGATACAAACGAACGGGTTGATATTGATTCCGCCGACATTACCTGGACCGGCGCAACCGGTAATGCCATCAGCGCGTTGGTGGTGGTCTATTTCCCGGATGGGGTGACGCCGGGAGCGGATTCCACTGGCATCCCGCTGACGAAGCATGATTTCGTGGTGACGCCGGATGGTTCGGATATCGTGGCGCAACTGGCAGCAGCTGGATTTTTCAGAGCATCGTAAATCACAGCGCGAACAGATAACCAATGACAATCGTCATCACGGCTGGAGCATGGGATCCGTCATCCGCAGGCGCAAGCGTTGACCCTGTCATGCCTGCGAGTCCACAAGCGGGTGACTTGCATGTGTTGTATTTTGGCGTCAAGCCCTATACAACCACCGTTACTCCGCCCTCCGGCTGGACCCTGATTCCGAATACCGATGGGACAAATGGTACGGTTGGCAGTGGGACAGATGTAGGCTCTATAAAACAAGCCGCCTATTATCGCTACTGGCAATCAGGCGATCCGACAACACCGTCCGTTGGATTTAGCGGCGCAAGTGTTGGTCTGGGCGTCATCATTCGTTTTCGGCCAACTGCCGGAAAAACCATAAATGTACCTGTTGGCGACAAAGGCAGTGACGTATCCAGCGGTACGGATTACGCCGCAACGATGGGGGCGGATATTGGAATCACGGTTGGCGATGCAGTTGTATCGTTTACGACCATTGCCGGAAACAATTCCACGTTCGGCTCGCCGACCTTGAGCGCTACTGGAGTCACATTCGGGACGGTGACAGAAAATCCCGCCACTGAAGGGAGCACTTCAAGCGGTGACGACTTAGAAGCATCCGGTTCAACTGCCCTGCCTTCGGCTGGTCCAAGCAGTGCGGCGGCGGTGGTAGGATGGACGTTGTCTGTTGCGCAAACGGGGATGACGGCGCTGGTGCGGATACGAGAATCATCTGCCAGCACACCTGTCAATCAAACAACCGAAACGGATACATCGCAGGCAATTGGGAAGGTCAAGAATAAGGGGATTGGGCAAAATACTGAAACCGATCTGTCGCAGGCGATCACTCGAATCAAGCAGAAATTATTGGGACAGAATACTGAAACGAACACGGCGCAGGCGATTGCCAAAGTCAAAATCCGTCCGGTCGGGCAGGCACTTGAAACGGACCTGGCGCAGGCGATCACATTTTCTTCGGGAGCTACGCCGGTCGGGCAGGTAATAGAGACTGACACTGCCCAGGCGATCGGCAAAGTCAAGCAAGCTGCAATTGGACAGACGAGCGAGGCTGATACTGCTCAGGCGATCACACGGGTCAAGCAAGTTTCCGTCACCCAGGTCAGTGAGACTGATCTGGCCCAGGCGATCAACAAGATCAAGACCAGAGAAGTCGGTCAGGTCTCAGAGATTGATACAGCTCAAATAGTTGCATGGGCTCCGAAGCATCGCATGGTGGCCCAGGTCACGGAGGCAGACCTTGCCCAGGGGATTAGCTCTGGTGGAAATATCCTGGTTAGCCAGGTCAGCGAGACTGACACGGCTCAGGCGGTTGCAAAGCGGAAGATCAAATCAGTCGGTCAGGTCGGTGAGACCGATACCGCGCAGGCAGTTGGCAAACGAAAGCTCATCGTCCTGTCGCAAGTCGCAGAGACGGATCTTGCTCAAGCTCTGTTCCCGAACAAGCGCGTCTCTGTGGTTCAGGTCGTCGAGGTGGATACTTCGCAGCCTCTCTCGGCGAGGAAGATCATGAGCCTTCTGCAAGCCAGCGAAATCGATGCGGCAATGAGCATCAACGCCATGGGGGGTGGCGGTGTATCGAAGATACTGAAGCCCAGCATGTCGAGCATGGAAGGAGCGATGAGGAACCTATGACCCTGGAACAGATCGCTGTAGCTCTTAAATTTCATGCCTTCTTTGTAGCATCGAAACAGGGCAAGACCGGGCTGACGGTCACCGTGGATGTGTATCGCAATGGGACCCAGATCGTGACGGATGCAGCTGCGTCGGAGATCGGTGGGGGCGTATACAGCTATCAGCTCGCGGCCGGATCCGTGACGGTCGAGGGCGAGTATGTTGCGATCTTCAAGACAAGCGACGCGACAGTTGATTTCCAGCATGTGCCGCAATTGTTCACCGTCGGACGCGCGGGCATAGAGCATTTGGATGCCGATATCAGTGGGGTCACCACGTTGGGAGCCGGCGCCATTTCCTGGCCGATCACGATCACCGTTGGTGGAAATCCGGTGGATGGTGTGGACGTGTGGGTCAGCACGGATGAGGCTGGCGCGAATGTCATTGCGCGCGGTGGCACCGACGACAACGGCGTGGTGGCGTTCCTGCTGGATGCAGGCGATTATTTCGCCTGGAAACAATTGGCAGGATATGCGTTCACGAACCCGGAGAGTTTCACGGTGAGCTAAATGGGATCGACATTCACTGGGACCGCTGTAACTTATGGAAACATCCTGACCGCTCAGCAGGCGGCCAACGCGCTGCGCGTGGAAGCGTCCGATCTTCGGATGCTTGACCTGCTGCCGCAGGTGGATAAGTTCGTGGAGCGCGCGACGGGCCGCGATTGGACCCAGGACACGACCAGGCATCCCCTGGCGGTGGCCGCGGCGACAATGCTGATGGTGCTGTGGTTCGATAATCCGTCGATGATCGGCGATGCAGGCACGCTGCCGTTTGGCCTGACATTTGCGCTGGCGCAGCTCGAGGGAGAGGCTCTGCGATATCGGACGTATCAATTCCGCGGGTTGAGCAGCGCCGGCGGGGTCGGAGTGCCTGATGCGCTCTATGGTGATGACGTGATCAGCCTGATAGGTGTGCACGGCGTGAGCGGCGATCAATCGTCCAATTTCGAGAGTGAGATCTCGGTGGCAGGCGCGCTGCAACAGACATCTTCGAGCGATCTTTCCGATAACGTGTACGTGGTGATCTTGAAATCGCCGTCGGAGGATGTGCTGCCGTGAAACCTGCGGCTGTATTGGGTGGCGGGCCAAGCCTGCCGAAGAACCTGAAAGAACTGCCGACAGATTGTGTGCTGATCAGCGTCAATGATCACGCATTTAATTTCTGCGAGCCGCATGTGCTGGTATTTCAGGATCATTTAGATCAGGCGCCGGCGGTGCAGGATGTGCTGAAAACTTTCACCGGCTTGGTGGTGAGCCCGAAGCTGGGCAGCGATATCGAATTGCCCGCGGACTGGTGGGATGAGAATATGTCGTCTGCCCTGGCGACGTGGTACGCGTGCTGGATGGGATATGACCCGGTGATCCTGTGCGGCATGGATTGTTACCAGGGAGGCGTGAAGTATTGTCATCCTCGGCCCGGGTTTGATCATCCGGTTTTTCGTGTGCCATTGAAATACCACTTGATCCGCTGGCGCAAGGCATTCGATAAATGCCCGCATCCGGAGCGGATCCGGGCGATGAGCGGTCCGCTGGTCCATGTATTCGGGCGTTATGAGCCGCAGAAGAAGCCAGCCAGCCGGACACGGACACGAACACGGAGATCGATGGTGCTCGAATGACTCTTCTGCCAGGCAGAATGATCAACGCCGGCAAATACCGGCACCAGATCACGATCCGCAACCCGGCGACAGATGCCAGCCGGGACTTTGGCGGTCGCAAGGGGACCGGCACGACGGTGGCCACCGTGTTCGCTTCGAGGGAGGATTGGACCGGGTCGGAGCTGGATGAAGCGGGACGGCAGACGTCGATCGTGACCACGCGCTGGAAGACCCGCTATCGGACGGACATCCTTCCAAAAATGGAGATCGTGCTGGGCTCGGATATTTTCAATATCACATCGGTGCTGGATTTCGACGGCACGAAACGTGAGCTGACGATGGAATCGAGGAAGGTGGTCTCGTGATGTTTAAACACGAAGGGCACAAAGAGCACGAAGGAGAAGGTTTTTATGAGTGATCTAAAAGTGCGGCTGCTGGTTGCCAGGGTGATCAATGGTGGCGTTTGGCCTAAAGGCGAAGTGGTCCTGATCTCGCAAAGAACCGCTGAGCAATGGATCGCGGCGGGGCAGGCGGAGGAAGTCAGCGAGCAGCGATCGACAGGCAGAAGGCGGAAGGCAGAGGAAGATGAGGAGCCAAATGAATCTGAATAAAGGCTCGATCGGCAAAGGACACGAAGGAGCACAAAGGAGAATTTGAAAATGCCGCGTCCCAATTTTCGCAATGCGAAGAATATCCGAGGGAAGCTCAGGATCGATCCGCGCTCATTGGAAGAACACAACCGCAAGCTCAGGAAGTTGGCAGGCGCTGTGCGCGAGGCTGTGGTTCGCGAGGCGCTGGCCGCGGGCGGAGGGATCATACAGAGCGCAGCCAAGGCCAAGGCACCGGGTCCATACATTGGCATCGAGGTCGTGAAGGGCGGGCAACTCTCAAAGAAGTGGCGATCAGCGGGCGCCCAGGGTGTCAAGGATAACGCGCTGTATGTGGCCATCGGCCCGGATGCGGACCACTGGTATTACCGGTTCTCCGAATATGGCGTGAAGCCGCATGGCGTGAAAAGACGCAAACGAACGCGCAAGGAAATCCAGTTGCGTACATCCTCCTCGAGAGAGGCGCGCGGCGCTATTCGCAGGCAATTCGCAGGAAGGAAACCGGCCATGGTCTTTACGGTTGGAGGACGATGGGTCTTCGCTCGAAAAGTGAGAGGTTTTGCGGCAAAGCCATTCCTGAAGCCGGCAGCAGAGAGCCAGGGCAACGCGGCAATCCAGGCAGTTGGCGAAGTGCTCGGTCGTGAGATCGAGAAGGCGGCGAAAGGTTAATTAATGGCGACATCTGTGATGGCAGGTCTGGCACCGTATATCGAAGCGGAAGTGCCTGAAGCGGGCAAAGGCTTCGGTTTTCAGGTCCCGCAAGATGAGGCCTATCCGGCCTGGAGTTATCAGATCGTTGACGACGAGGAGATTTTGTCTCATGGCGGCAGGACTGGATTTTATAAGGCACGCGTCCAGATCCAGGTGACTGCGAAGGAGACTGCCAGCGCGAGCGCGTATGTCAATGCGGCCAGCATTGCAGACAAGATCCGCACAAAGCTCAACGGATTCAAAGGCGATATGAGTGGCGTGCAGGTCAAATTCTGCAAAACGATGGCGAATGATGATTGGGCAGATCAAAAGCAGTTACCCACGGCCAGCATCGATGTGTTGATCAATTACAGGCTATGAGATGACCAGAGTGCCGATGGATGTGCCGTTTCATAAACTGCGTGCATGGTTCCGCGGGAGGCCTGCGGCGGTTCTCGGCGGTGGTCCCAGCCTGCCGGGTGACCTGAAACGCCTTCCCGAGGAATGCCGTCTGATCAGCGTGAATGATCATGCCTTCCATCACTGCCGGCCGGATGTGCTGGTGTACCAGGATCGCTTGTACTGGGCGCCGGCGGTAGAGGATGTTTTGAAAACATTCGACGGTCTGGTCGTCTCACCGCACGAACCGAGCGATATCGATCTGCCGCGCGGCTGGTGGGATGTGAACCAGTCCTTTGGACTGGCGACCTGGTTTGCATCCTGGATGGACTGCGACCCGGTCATCCTGTGCGGGATGGACTGCTACCAGGGCGACGTTAAGTACTGCCATCCGCGGCCCGGGTTTTATCATGACATCTTCGATGTTCCGCTCGAAGAACATTTGAAGCTCTGGCGTGAGGCGTTCGTGAAATGCCCGCATCCTGAGAGGATCCGCGCTACGAGCGGGCCGCTGGTCAATGTCTTCGGAGTCTTCGAGGACAACTTATTGCATCGCCTACGGCGCTAGCCGTGGCTGATATCGAAAGGAGTTTCTTATGACGACAGAAGGCGGATTTGGACTGCAAATCAAGATCACGGTAGGGACAACGTTGACCGCGATCGTGGACGTGCTGGAAGGCAGCGAGCTTCCGAAGTTTAAAAAATTCATCGCGGACGCGACGCCACACAGCGCCACCGGCGGCTGGGCAAAGCGCGTGGCGACTGGCAAGCGCTCATTGGAGAGCTTCAAGATGGTGCTGGGCTGGGACACGGACCAGACCACCCATGCAGCCATTCAGACTGCATTCGACAGCGACAATCCGGTGAGTATGAGCGTGATCTCGCCGGATGGCGCGGATGAGACGATCGCATTCTCGGCTCACATCGAGGAGATCAGTCGTATCACCGCGCAGGAAGATGCCTACACTGCCGAGGTGATGGTCACACCGACCGGAAAACCGACGATCACGTGAGTTTTTAGCGATCAGCAATCAGGGATCAGCAATCAGCGATCAGCAATCAGTCT
>Ga0209751_10005474_pt1 | contig 11958 bp, 12 predicted proteins | sample RifCSP13_1_FD_184019 | JGI IMG/M metagenome (GOLD analysis project Ga0209751, IMG submission 184019) | Soil microbial communities from Rifle, Colorado - Rifle CSP2_sed 13_1 (SPAdes) (version 2) | ecosystem: Environmental > Terrestrial > Deep subsurface > Rock core/Sediment | place: Rifle... | reverse complement strand
AAGCCGGCAAAAGAACAAACAATATGACCTTTGTCCAGATCGTTCGGCATGGCGGAATGACCTCCTGCCGCGAAGTGGCGAGAGGGGATACCCTGACTTCGCGGCAGAGAGGCGATCTTTCGACCTCTCGGAGCCGCTCCCAGTTCCCCGAGGCCGCCAATCCCAGGGCTAGCCAGACGAGCACGATCGCGCTCACAGGAATCCCTTTTGGCGCAAATACCCCCTTGACCCGCAGCCTACATGAATGCGAGGCACAGTAAACGAGAAGGCCACGGGATTCCACCCGTGGCCAGCACTATGCGTCTAGGCTGAGTTAGCTGCTGACGCTAATGCGGGTCCGGCGGGTGGACGCAAACCCGGACGATGCCGCTGTTTCCATAAGCAAGAATCGTCGGCTAACCCCAAGCGCGAGAGGCCCAAGTCTAGAAGGCTGAAACCCCGGGAACAGCCCAGACGAGGCAGACTGGGGCTCGACAGGTTCGCATGTCAATCTTGGTGTGTCCGCCAGGAGTCAACCGCGTTCACCCACCGCTGAACGGTTCTCGTGAAGTTGTCCGTGCGCTAGCAGTCTTCTTGGCGATCTCCTTCGCCCAACCCCTCATGGTCGCCGAGGCGGCTAGTCCACCCGCTCTTTCCATCCCTCTTCTATCCAGGAAGGGGTTCGTGACGGATAAGACGTCGGAGTCCATGACACTCGCGGAAGGGAACGGCACCGTCCGAGTCATGGTGAACGCCCGAACGCAAGTGATGGGTCTCCGAGCCTCGGTTGCTGAGATCTTGCTCAACGACATCGTACGCGTCGAAGGAGATCGGATCGAAGTACTCTTCGCAGCCAACAGCACGGCCGCCGCTCAAAAGCCAAGGATCGCAACAACCAATACCCTGCTTTCTTGGATTCTCAACGGTGGCATAGCTGTGTCTTTCCCTTAGCCCTCCCAGACCTCACTTCTTGCCCGCTTTAGGGGGAGGCCTAGCAGCCATTCTGTCATTGAGAAGCTATTCGCTTCATTGACAATCGAATTACATTGCAGTACATTGAAGTGCAAGTGTAGGAGGGAACGGTCATGGAGCGGCAGTTGACCCTCCGCATGCCCATCGACCTAGCCAACAAGCTTGATCGCGTCGCACGACGGACGCGGCGCAAGCGGTCTGAGGTCGTCCGCCTAGCCCTGGAGCAGTTCCTGGACGACACCAGTATCCGAACGCACCCCCGCCCGATAGACCTTGTCCGCGACCTGCTAGGCAGTGTGGAAAGCGGAGTGCCCGATCTGGGACAACACCACCGAGATTATCTGTTGAGGCGTTTACGCCGTGCCCGCTGAGTTACTGCTCGACACCGGCGCGTTCGTCGCTCTGGTCGATCGCAGTGAGACAAGACATTCTGAGTGTCTGGCCGTATTGGAGCGTTGGGAGGGACCGATTCTGACTACAGAGGCGGTCCTTACCGAGACACTCTACCTGGTCGGCCCGACATGGTTGCCACAGAAGAGCTGTCTGAAATTCTTCCTCCGCGGCGCCTTCATGCTTATTCCATCTTCCCAGGCCAGCTTACGACAGGTTGCGGGTCTCATGGAGAAATATCAGGATCTGCCGATGGACTTCGCTGACGCCACACTGGTAGCGCTAGCAGAAGAGAGTCAGATCGATCAGGTCTTCACGCTGGACCGCCGGGGATTTTCTACCTATCGACTGCACGGCAGGAAATCTTTTCGCGTGATCCCCTGAGTCTGCACCTTCCCGTTGTTGCTAGTCTTGGTACCGAAGGGTCACGAGTCCTGCCGGAGAAGCCGGTAGAATTGCACTACGGCAGCAACCCCATCCCGATGTCCTGAGGGAGCGCCGCCGTGCTTGATACCAGAACAAGGGAAACTGAGTATGGTCCGCTTGCCAAAGCTTGATTTTCACCGGCCTGCCTTACGTGCCTTCACCGGTCGCTTTGTCGGCGGCATCGGCATGGACCTGGGAACAGCCAACACCCTGGTCTACCTGCGCGGTGCGGGCATCGTTGTCCGCGAACCCTCGGTCATCGCCAGAAGCAGCGATGGCCAGATTCTTGCGGTCGGTGAAGAAGCCAAGCAGATGATCGGCCGGACCCCGGCCTACATCACTGCTACCCGTCCCCTGAAGGGTGGCGTCATCGCAGAGTTCGACACGACGACGGCCATGCTCTCGTACTTCGTCAAGAGAGCGATCCAACATCGCCTGATGTTGCGCCCTAAGATCATCATCGGCATCCCGGCTGAGGCGACGGTCGTCGAGAAGCGCGCCCTCATCGAGGCTGCGGCGAACGCCGGAGCACGAAGTGCTCGCCTCATCGAGGAGCCGATGGCTGCGGCGCTCGGCGTGGGCTTGCCCATTTCTGAACCCATCGCGAGCGTGGTAGTGGACATTGGCGGAGGCAGGACACAGGTGGCCGTCATCTCGCTCGGAGGCATCGTGACAAGCCGCTCCATTCGCATGGCAGGCGATGAGATGGATGAGGCCATTCTTGACTACGTCCGTCGCACACACAACCTGCTGATCGGGGAGCGCACAGCAGAAGACGTCAAGATCGCCCTCGGTTCGGCCTATCCTCTCGATCGCGGAGAACCGACGATGGACGTGCGTGGGCGGGACCTGGTTTCGGGCCTGCCACGCACGCTGAAGATGAGCGCGGGCGAGATCCGGGAGGCGTTGGCTCAACCCGTTCAGGCCATCGTTGAAGCGGTGAAGCAAACGCTGGAGCACACTCCGCCAGAGCTGGCCGCTGACATCGTGAACCGAGGCATCGTCCTGGTGGGCGGCGGAGCGCTCCTGCGCGGCATGGATCGGCTCCTGGCCGAGGAAACGGGGATGCCGGTGTCGATCAGCACTGACCCTCTGTCCGCGGTCGCGTTGGGCACTGGAGTTGCCCTGGAGGAAAGCGACACGCTGAGGCGCGTGCTGACCACGGCAGAGCGCTTGTGACCTGTTACTACTGCGACCTCATGCTGCACTTCACGCCTGCACTCTGAGCGGACACGGTAGGAGGAGCAAAATGCGCGAACCTTACTTCACGCCACGCCTGTTCGAGTTCCTTATTGAATTGAAGGCCCACAACACGCGGCCCTGGTTCGAGGCGAACCGCGAGCGGTACGAGCGCGACGTGAAGGAACCGATGCTACGCTTCATCGCCGACTTGGGACCGCGACTCAAGACTGTCAGTGCCCACTTCAGCGCCGACCCGCGTCCGGTCGGTGGCTCGATGTTCCGCATCCACCGAGACGTTCGGTTCTCGAAGGATAAGAGCCCGTACAAGACCAACGTCGGCGCCCAGTTCCCGCACCGCCGGGCCGGTCGGGACGCCCACGCGCCGGGCTTCTACCTTCACCTCGCTACCGGCCAGTCGTTCGGCGGCGGCGGGCTCTGGCACCCTGACGCCGCGGCGCTCACGCATATTCGAGACCAGATCGCAAGCCGCTCCAGAGGCTGGGAAACAGTGCGCCGCCGTGGGATCCCGATCCAGGGCGACGCGCTCAAGCGCGTCCCGTCGACGTATGCTCAGGACCACCCCTACGCTGAGGACCTCAAGCGGAAGGACTTCTACACCATGCATGAGCTTCGCGACCGCGACGTATGTTCGCGCGGCTTTATGGACCTCTTCCTGCAGAGTTGCCGGACGGCCGCGCCACTCGTGCAGTTCCTAACGAAGACGCTCCGGCTGCCCTGGTAGGTCCAGTCCCGTCTATGACTCGTGCCACTTGTGGTTTTGGGCGGCGCCATCCCTACGTGGGGAGGGCGGCGGCAACGACGATTTCGACGAGGAGCCTTGGAGAGGCAAGCCTGGCCTCCACCGTTGCGCGCGTTGGGAGGTTGCTCTTGTCGACCCATGCCTCCCAGACGACGTTCATGTCATCGAAGTAGCGGATATCGGACAGATACACCGTGGCCGAGAGGAGCTTCGACTTGTCCGTCCCAGCGGCCGCGAGCAAGTCGTCAATTCGCTGCAACACCTGCTCAGTCTGGCCCCGCACAGCGGCCGTTGGATCGGAGGCCGTTTGACCCGCCACGTAGACAGTGTTGCCATGGACGACGGCTCCACAGAACCTCGGGCCGGGATTGATGCGCCTGATGCTCACAGTCGCTCCCCTCATGCGTGGTCTCCCTGGGGAGTTAGTGTGAGAAAGGGGAACTCCTCCTGAGCCGGCGGCGGCGTCACGCCGAGGCAGAGCGCGTGGGACGCTCGGACGATGGAGGACCCCGGTGTCACCAGCCCTTGACCCACATCTCCTCGTCCTCATAGACCTTCTCGTCGGCAGCGTCGGCCTCTGCCGCGTCGGCCTCGACCTGTCGGCCCAGATTGGGGTCGCCCAGCACCTCCCGGTAGTACTCGTGTTGAATGAGGAGATTCATGATCTCGTTGGTGCCGGTCCAGATCTGCGTCAGTCGAGTGTCGCGCAACAGCCGCTCGATGGGGAAAACGTTAGTGTATCCGATTCCGCCCACGATCTGCATCGCCAGATTGACGACTTCCCAGGCAGTCTCGGTGGCGAACCGTTTGGCCTCGCTCACCAGACGTCGGGCGCTCGGCAGTCTGGCCTGAGCGGCGCTGCCCGCCGAGAGGGTCAGAGCCCGGGCAGCATCGAGCTGCGTAATGGCCTCGGCCACCTTGAAGCTCACCGCCTGAAAGCTCCGTATCGTCTGGCCGAAGGCCCGTCGCCGATGGCTGTACCGCACCGCCACCTCTAGAGCAGCCCGCGCTCCTCCCAGGGCGCCACCGGCTGAGGTGAGCCGTTCGGGCACCATCATCGTGTTGAAGATCTCAGCTCCCCTGTTGAGCCCGCCGATCAGGTTCGCCTGCGGGACCCGGACATCCTGGAACACCAACCGCCCGGTGCCGCCGCCGCGGGTGCCCAGCAGGTGGTAGAGGTATTTCACTTCCACTCCCTCTCGGTCTCTCTCGATGAGGAGGACGCTGAGCCGGTCATGGGGAACGGCCTCAGGATTGGTGTTGCAGTAGACCAAGAAGAAGTCGGCACCCTCCGCCCCGACCACGAAGCGCTTCTGCCCCTTCACCGTGAACCACCCGTCCTTCAGTTCCGCCCGGGTGGTGGCGCCGAAGAAGTCGGATCCGCCGCGGGGCTCGGTCAAGGCTTCGGCCGAGACCAGCTTTCCGCGCAGCATCGGCACCAGGAAGCGCTGCTTTTGCTCTTCGGTCCCAAAGGCATGCAGGGCCTCACCGACGATCGACGGCATGGCGAAAGCGCACCCGAGGGCGGTTCCCAAAACCCCCACCTCCTCGAGACTGGCTAGCTCAGCCCGCCAGCTCAGGCCCCGCCCTCCGTATTCTTTGGAGAACCGGAGTCCGAGGAGGTTGCGTTCACCGAGCGCCTCCACGAACTGACGCGGGTACGTGATCTCGTCGCGGTCCATCCGATAGAGGAGATCGGCGGGCACCTCAGTGCGAACGAACTCACGGACTTCGTCCCGAATAGCTATCTCCTCAGGGGTCAACAGCACATCCTGCAACATGCTGTCCTCCTCTCCGCCTCCAATCGGCTGGTAGGAAACCTCAGATGCTCACCGTCGCGGCCTATTTCGACGCCACGGATGCGGCATCCTCGGCAGGTCGCACGGTGCGTGTCTCAGTACTTACCGGGGGAAAGGTATTGCGCGGAGAAGGGGCCGTGAAAGTACAGCCTATCTCGGGTGGCACAATCTGCGGGCGGTGCACTCATGAGAATATCTGCTGCAATTGATTTCTTGATCGGTGTCCTGTTCTTGGCCTATGTCGGCTTGAGCCTGGCGGTCGGTGATCGCTGGAGTGGATGGATGCTCGCTCTTGTCGTGATTGGAGCGGTTTCTATTTTTGCCGGAGTTGCCGTTCAACGGAGAGCGGCCATTGCGGCGTTCTTGCAGGCGGTGGCCATTACCATTTGGTTCTTGACCACCATGGTTGTCGCTATTGTGCTGTGGCTGTTTGTTCGTGACTATTCGTGACCAATCAGATCCTGGTGTTGTGCGGTTGGCCCGTCAAACCCCCAAGCGGAGGGCTGATTGCAGAGGTTAGAGGAGACGTCAGCCTTCACATACAGTTAAAGGTTGGAAACTCTGGTGCCGGGAGCCAGTCATCAAGGTTATCGAAGGTCTGCCACATCAGGATCGGCTGGCGGCCGCCTGCGAACTTGCGTCGGCGCACTGCGTAGCCCGTCACAGCGCATCGTCACACTCGATCTCACCGCGCCCGCTGTGCGGGCCACGCTGGGAGTGACGGTTGAGGAATTGACCGCGGACGATTACACGCTAACTCAGCAGCGCTGTATCCGCGATTCTCCATCCGGCGTGACGGCCGGGTGTCGATCCACGCCACGCCCGCACAGGGCACGAACATCCTGATCTACACGGATCACCTCCGACCGGGCGACGCGTATCTAGAGATCGAGCGGTTCGCCTGCGGTGCGCGCGGGCTTCGACCCTGATGGCTGCTAGCCAGGCATGACGGCCGCCACGCTCTTACTTGGGCGGTGAGTGCGCTCGAGGAAACCTAGGATTGGGGCGATTGTTGAATAGCTACGAACTTCCATGGTGCCGGGAGGGGAATTTTATGTTTGCCCCATTGGCCCACGGCGTCCGTGGTGGTTGCCCGACCATCGAAGGAACCAGGCTCAGAGATGTGACGCTTGTTGGGAGGGACCCTGGAGCGCTCTCGCCTCTCGGCCTAGTCGTCCACTCGTCTAAGAGCCAGCGGCCGGAACCCATGGGTCCACACGCGTGTGGACGCCGCACAGATTTCTTCGCGCCCGCTTTCCACTCGCCCGATGACGCTCACGTGGAGCTTGAAGTTGGGATCTGGATGCCGCCACTCGGCTGTGCCATAAGCCATCGCGATCTTCTTCATGCGAGGGTAAAAGATAAAGTCGCCGGCAGACAGGACCTGGCCTTCGTTCTCGACGACATCGACCAGCGGGTGGGCCCCATTCCATCAACATGGCGGACGCTCGTTACGCCGACGCCGCCGTGAGCAGTGTTGAAGGCACGCAGACGAACCCTTCCATCAGGCGGCGCGCCGTACGGTGAGCGATCCCCCTTACGGCGCGCAGTTCAGGCGCATCCTCCACTTCGGCGCCCGCTTCGATCACCCCCGACGGATGCCCGATGCGCACAACCTGGCCGGACAACCCGGGCCGCGCGACCTCGTGGACCACGGTGCCGGGAATGCACGCGGCCACGGCGGTGCAGATGCCGCCCGTCAGGGCATAGGAGCGATGCACCCGGCCCACCGTCAGGATCCGCGCAACCAGGTCGGTGGCTCCTGAGGGAATCTCCCGTCCCCCATCGGCCCGGTAGGGCGTCGACGGACCGACGATGGCGATTTTGGGGACCCCGCGGCTTCGGCGCGTTGCCTCCTCGGGGGTCGAGGCGAGGCCTAGCAGCATTGCCACGGTGCTTCTGATGCGCTCCATCGACGCCAGGAAGCCCTCGTCGGTGTCGAGGACGGCCGTGGGGGCGGACGCCTCCACCCCGAGGTCGGCGGCGCGGACGAAGACCACAGGATTGGCGGCGTCGACCACCGAGAGTTCCAGCCGTCCAAGTCTCGCGACCGGCACCACATCGCGCGGATGGCCCGTGGGAAGCAGGCGTCCGGTCACGGCCCCGCCGGGATCCAGGAATTCCAGCGCAATGCGGGCGCCGGTGCCGGGCACGCCCGCGATCGCGTAGTCCCCGGCGGCCTCAGCGCGGCCGTCCGCCACGGGGACGTGTGCCCGGATGAGTTTCCGCGTGTTCGTGTTGTAGATCCTGACCAGCGTGGACGGTTGTCGCGCCCCGACCAAGCCCTCATCTATAGCGAACGGCCCCACCGCCGATGACATGTTGCCGCAGTTGCCGCCGTAGTCGATCCGAGGTTCCCGAATGAGGACCTGCCCGAACGTATAGTTCACATCCGCGTCGGGATGGGTCGGGGGGCCGACGATGGCCACCTTGCTGGTCAAGGACGTCCCGCCACCCAGGCCGTCGATCTGGCGTTCGTACGGATCGGGACTGCCATACGCCCGGAGAATCAACGCGTCGCGGAGCGCGAGATCGTTCGGAAGGTCCTTCTCGTGAAAGAAGAGCCCGCGGCTGGTCCCGCCGCGCATCAGCACCGCTCGCACCCTGGTTTCAGCCACCTCAGCGCCTCCAGCAACCCTAGTAGGTGCGATCCTTGGGAGCAAACCGGGTGATTACCACCGGTTTGTACCTGATCTCGTATTCCCTCGCGCCTTTCTTGTATAACAGTGTGTGCCGCAACCAGTTGGCGTCGTCTCGTTTAGGAAAATCCTCACGGAAGTGAGTCCCGCGGCTCTCGGTGCGGTTGAGCGCCGAGGCGGTCGTCGCTTCTGCCGCGTCAAGCAGGCAGCCCGTCTCGAACGTCTCAAGCAGGTTCTGGTTGAAGACAGCACCACGGTCGTCCAGCCGGACTCGCTGATAGCGTTCCCTCAACACATAGATCTTGTCCAGGGCGTCCCGCAGCACGGCTTCGGTACGAAACACGGAGACCTGGTCGTCCATCAGCTGCCGCAAATCCTCCCGGACCCGCGTCGGAGATTCGGAACCATTGCCTGTCAGCAGCCTGGTGAGGTCCTCCGCGGGACCTGCTAACGGATTTGCCTGCCGCGGCGGGGTATCCGCCTCGCGGGCGAAGCGCGCCATGTCGCGTCCCGCTCTGCGGCCGAACACCAGGATGTCGACGAGCGAATTCGTGCCGAGCCGATTCGCGCCGTGGACCGAGACGCAGGCGCACTCGCCGGCGGCATAGAGTCCCGGAAGCACGCGGTTCTGCTCGTCTGTGACCACACGGCCCCACAGATCCGTCGGGATCCCACCGACCGCATAGTGGGCGGTCGGGCGAACCGGAATCAGGTCGCGGGCGGGATCCAGTCCTATATACGTGTGGATGAGTTCGACGACCTCCGGCAGCTTGGTCCGGCGCACCTCGTCGGGCAGATGGCGGAAGTCAAGAAGGACGCAGTCGCCGTTAGGCCCGCCACCGCGTCCCTCTCGGAGTTCCCGGTGGATCGAGCGCGACACCATGTCGCGCGGGGCGAGTTCCCGCATCGTCGGCGCGTAACGGTCCATGAACCGCTCGCCTTGCCCGTTGAGCAGATACGCGCCTTCGCCGCGCGATGCCTCCGACAGCAGGATCCCCATCTTGTAGACGCCCGTCGGATGGAACTGATAGAACTCCATGTCTTCGAGAGGAATGCCGCGACGCCAGGCCATCGCCACGCCGTCCCCGGTCAGCGTCATCGCGTTGGTCGTCGTCTTATAGATCTGGCCCCAGCCACCCGTGGCCAGCAGGACCACCTTCGCCCGGAACGCATGGTATCCGCCGCGCGGGATATCCCAGGCAAGGACGCCGCCGCACCGGCCGTCCTCGATGAACAGATCCACCGCGTGAAACTCGTCGAAGAAACGCACGCCGCGGTGCAAGCATTGCTGGTAGAGCGTGTACAAGATCATCTGTCCCGTACGGTCGGCCGCATACAGCGTCCGGGCCAGCGGACGTTCTCCGAAGTTCCTCGTGTGCCCGCCGGCCCGGATGCGCTGCTCGATCCGGCCATCCGGGGCTCGATCGAACGGCAGCCCCAGCCGTTCCAGTTCGTAGACGATCTCGATGGCCTCAAGACACATGAGTTCGACGGCGTCCTGATCCGTGAGATAGTCGCCGCCCTTGACAGTGTCGAACATGTGCCATTCGGGGTAGTCTTCCTCGGCGTGGCCGAGCGCCACGCCGATACCTCCCTGGGCGGCCCCGGTGTGCGACCGAACGGGATGGAGTTTGCTGACTACCGCCGCGCGGAGATCCGACTGGCCGGCGAGCTCCAGCGCCGCGTAGAGACCCGCACCTCCGCCGCCCACGATGACGGCGTCGTAGTCGTGCAGGGTGATCATGAAAGCGCCCTCAAGAGCCACCGCGTCGCCGACCCGACCAGGATCGGCACCGGGAGTGAGAATGCCAGCCGGCGTCGATCATCCGTCTCCTCCGGTCGTTACGCACGCCGGGTCACGCACGCTCCGGAACCAGGGTGGAAGCGTATCGATGGGTGTCCTCTTCGAGAAACGCGCGGAACTCGTCGCCGGTCAGGAGGAACGGGAACCATCCCGTCTCGTCCAAGACCCCGGCCCAGCTCGATGTCCGGCACATCCTGGTGAAGATGTCGCTCCAGAACTTTACCACGCCGTCGGGGATGCCCGGCGGGCCGTAGAAGCCGCGCCACATGGGAAAGGTCACGTCGAGACCCAGCTCCTTCGCCGTCGGCACGCCGGCAAACAGCCCGGGCAGCCGGCGCTCGGCCAGGACCGCCAGGATGCGCACCGCGCCCGACCGGAGTTCGTCCAGAACGTCGGTCGCGCCCAGCGCCGCCACCGTGATCCGCCCGGCCAGCAGCGCCGAGACCACTTCGGCCACCCCGTTGCCGCCGACGTACTGCACCGCGCCCGGGGCCAGGCCGGCCGCCGCCGCCGTGACGGCAATCATGCCGTGGTGCATCGCGCCGGGGCCCGACCCCCCGCCGACGCGCACGGCACCCGAGTCCCGGCGCAGCGCGTGCACCAGCGCGCCGAGGTCGGCGAGGCCGGATGACGACGGCACGACCAACGCCCCATAGTCGGTGCTCACCGCGGCAATGGGCGTGATGTCCGCGTAGGAATACCGGCTGCCTTTCATCAGGATCTGCAGGGTCAGGCCCGGCGAGAAGGCCACGAGCGTGTAGGGGTCACCCCGGCGTTCCGAGATGGTCTCCTCGAACACCTTCAGGCCGCCGGGCGTCGTCACCATTTGCGCCTCAACCGGCAGTAAACGTTCTTCCTTGAGCACGCGGAGGGTCTGCTCGCACGTCTGGTGCCACCCGCCGCCGGGCGGAGCCGCGGCGATGAAGGTCACGGGCCGGTCGGGATAACCGCCGCGACGCTGCGCCAGGTATTCCTCGGCGGCCTGCACGGCCTTCATCCCGGCGTGATAGGCCGGCATGCCCGCCAGCCACAGGCTGAGCGCCACCGCGTCGTGGATCTCCTGCGGCGTCGCGCCCGCATCGACCGCAATGCGGGCGTGCCCGATGGGCTCCTTCTTGAGCGCGGCCTCCACGGCGATGATGATCAACTCGCGGACCTTCTTGGACAGCGAACTGTCCTCGGTCGTCGCCTTTCTGAGGCGATAGAAGCCCTCCATAGCGCCGGGACTGTAGCGCTCCAGCATGCGGATGCTGTCCGGCGCGTGTCCCAGCATCTCGTCTTCAAAGTGCCTGTAGATCTCGTTGCGCAGGTCCTTCGGCACTTCCATACGCTGCGGCCTCCTCAGGCACGGGCTGCTGCCCCTCCTCGGGACGGGCGGTCCTACTGGCGGACCTTGATCGTCTCCGCCCAGAAGTTGTTGTTGACCCCGTTGATGACGCTGACCACCGGCGGCCGCCAGGCCGCGGCGAAGATCTGAAGCGACAACGGGATGATCGGCAGATCGATCATGAGCTTCGTGTGCAGGTCCTTGTAGATCCGCTCGCGCTTGGCGCGGTCCAGTTCGCGCCGGCCCGCCAGGATCAGGTCATCGGCGGCACTGTAGGCAAAGTAGTTGGACCCTCCCGGCGGCTTGGCGGCCGACCAGAACAGGTCCGAGAAGAACAGGTCGGGGTCGGCCGGCCGACCGACCGACGTCACCGTCACCTCGAAGTCTCCGCGGTTGCGGCGGTCAAACGCCGCCGTGGGCTCAGCGGGGTCGAGGCTGGCGTCGATCCCCACGGCGCGCCAGCTGGACTGGACGATGTTAGCCAGGATGTCTTCGGGCGAGCGCGTCTGGTACATGATGCGGACGCGGAACCCGGTGGGATACCCCGCCTCGGCCAGGAGCTGCTTCGCCTTGTCGGGACTGTACGAATACCGCGGGACATCCAGGCTGCCGCCAAACAGCCGGTTCGACCGCATGACGTCGGTGGGCAGCTCCAGCCCGGGCAGCGCCGCCGCGATCTG
>Ga0209751_10005473_pt1 | contig 11962 bp, 7 predicted proteins | sample RifCSP13_1_FD_184019 | JGI IMG/M metagenome (GOLD analysis project Ga0209751, IMG submission 184019) | Soil microbial communities from Rifle, Colorado - Rifle CSP2_sed 13_1 (SPAdes) (version 2) | ecosystem: Environmental > Terrestrial > Deep subsurface > Rock core/Sediment | place: Rifle... | reverse complement strand
CGATCCCGCGGAAGGAGGCGGCATCAGCTCGTGGGATCTGCGCGCGTCGCGCGTCGCGCTTGCGTCCGTGCTGCGCCGCCGGCCGGAGGCGTACCACGCGCAACTGCGCGCGGCGGAGGCGGCCGCCGCCAAGAAGAAGTCCGGCGCCGTCAGCCCGCACGAGGGCTTCCAGACCAAGGAGCTTGGCCTGTCCAAGCTGCTCGTCTACGACGACCACGAGCGGCGCAGCGGGCTGGTGCGAGTGCGCGACTCCAAGGGCACGGAGGTCGGTGACTTCGTGACCGGGGAGTGGTCGGTCGAGTCGGCCGGCAGCTCGGAATCGGTGCTTGGGCGAAGCGCGACAGGATTTCGCGTTCGCAAGACGATCGCCCTCGATGGCGACCGGGTGGCCGGCTCGCTGGCGCTATCGGTTGAGGTCGCTGCCGACGCAGCGTTCACCGGCACGCTTGAGCTCGAGTGGAACCTCAACTTGCTGGGCGGCGGCGGCAACCCTGAAGCGTTCTACCGTTGGGCAGACCAGGAGATCCGCCACGACGCACCCGGCTCCGTCGCGGCTGGCGTAGCCCTGTCGTTAGGCAACCGTTACGAGGGCGTCACTCTGACGTCGGCGCTGGAGCCTCACGCGCCGCAGGACTGGTTCCCGGTCGAGACCGTGTCGAACTCAGAAGCCGGCTTCGAGCGCGTCTACCAGGGCTCGTGCCTTACCCAGCACTGGCCGCTCAAGCTCGCGGCTGGCGAGTCGGCGACCTTCGCCGCGACCTTCCGCTTCTCGCAGTCGCGCGACCGCTCCGCCGAGGAGGCGGGCTAGGAAGCGACGGCGCCCGAGCGGCTCTTCACGGCAGGCGCCTCGACTGAGGCCGCGGACCCCTTGACAATTGCGGCCTCATACCGCTCCACGAAGGAGTCGGCGCCAACTCGCGCGAAGAAGTCACGCGCCGCGGCTATCGCCTCGGGCGCCTCGGGGATATGCCCAGTGCCGCGGGTCCCAACAGACAGGTTGAGCAATGCCAGCGTGTACTGGGAATCACCGGCACCAAGGTCGCGCCGCGCGTCGAGGTATGCGGCGCGAGCTTCCGGCCAGCGCTCCTCGAGCATCGCCACTATCGCAATGAGCGCAGCCCTGGTCGCCTCGACCAGGCGACCGCGGCGCTCGAACTTGTCGAACGCCTCCAGGGATTCGCGGGCCCATTCGGGCCGATCTGCTGCAGCCGCCGCAGCGAAGCCCTGGATGACGGCGAGATCCGCGCCATCGAGCATCACCCATGCCCGCCGCGCGGCGGGCAGGACGTCCTCCCAATCCTGGGCAGCGAAGGCGAGCAATGCCTCGACACCGGCAAGGGCGGTCGTGGCCTGCGTGCTCTTCGTCCCGGCACTCTCACTGGCTTGGGCGAACTTCTGCCGGGCTTCCGCGAGCCTGCCGCGGAAGGCGTCGCGCACGGCCTGCTCCACCAGTCGCCAGCCGGCGTAGAAGCCTGGTGCATCGAGCGCCGTCGTCTCCTTGATCCAGGCCTCCCAGTCGCCCCGCTCGAATGCATTCGAGAGCGCCCCGTGGGCGAACTGACTGGCCCAGGTCATCAGCCCGTGGCGCATGGCGATGGCGTAGCCCTCGGAGAGCAGGGACGCGGCGGCGGCATTGTCCTCGGACGAAATGACCCCCAGCGCGTTGTTGCGGGCGCGCAGCGCAGCCCACGTGTCTCCGCCGCGCTCGGCGACCTGCATCGCACCACGAAGCAGGATCTCGCCTTCGACCGGACGACCGATGTTGGTCAGCGCGGTGCCCTTGGTGATGAGCACGTCGGTCAGCAATTGGTCGTCCGCCAGCGCCGATGCCGCGAGGGCGCGATCGCTCCAATCAACCGATTCCGCACTGGCGCCACCCATCATCAGTGCCCTAGCCAGTTCGGCCTGGGCCTCGACGATCTCCCGGGTCGATTGAAGGTCGGACGCTTCCTGGAGCGCAGGCTGCAACAACGCGATCGCGGCACGTTCGTTGTGGTGCGAGAGATCGACTCTCGCCTGGAGCACGACGGCGTGAAGCGTCGCCAGCCGATCACCCCGTTCGCGGCTCAGCGACTCAACGGCGCGGGCATGCTCGAGCGCGGACTCGAGCAGACTCTCGTTCATCGCCGGCTCGACGGCCCGCTCATGGAGGGCCGACTGCTCGAGTGGGTCGGGCGTCACGGCAAGAGCCTGCTCGAGGTAGGCGACCGCCTGGCGGTTCGAATGCAAGGCGATGGCTCGCTCGGCCGCCGCGCGCAGCGAGACCCGCGCCTGGGCGGCCAGCGCATCGGCCTCCGGGCCGGCGGGCGTGGCGCGATAGGCCTCGACGTAGTGGCTGGCGAGGACGCCGGCCAGCTCCTCGTCGCCGAGCGACTCGTAGTAGCGCGCCGCTCCAACGTGCAGCGCCCGGCGATCGGCGCGCGAGAGAGACGCCTCTGCCACTTCGCGCAGGACGGCCTGGACGAACTGGTACTGGCCCCGCTCGGGCGAGCGTGGATCGACATCCACCTGGAGCATCTGGCGCCGGACCAGGGCATTCAGAACCTCGCGGCACGAGTCTGCCGGCTCGCCGGAAATTGCCGCGAGCGCCTCCAGGGTGAAGCTTTGGCCAACCACGGCCGCCGTCTGGATGAGCCGCCGATCGTGTTCGCCAAGGGCGTCGAGCCGCGCCGCGATCAGAGCGTGGAGCGTGTCCGGCACGGCGATGTTGGCGGCACTGCCCTGCATCTCGTAGCTGCCGTCTTCTGTCGCCACGAGTTCGCCGCGATCGATGAGCATGCGCATCGTCTCGACCGCGTACAGCGGGATGCCCTCGGCGCGGCTGGAGATCGCCCGCACCACCTCGTCCGAAACACCGGGCAGCGTGCCGCGGACCATCTCCGCCATCTGCCCCGGCTCGAGCGGTTCGAGCTTCATCGTCGTCAGGCTGCGCACGGTGGAGCCCCAGCCGGGGCGCCGCTCGTGGATCTCAGGTCGAGCCAGGGTGACCACGAAGATCGGCCGGTTACGGGCCCGATCGAGCAGCTCCTCGACGAAGTCGAGCATGCCCTCGTCCGCCCACTGCACGTCCTCGAACACGAGCACCGTCGCCCCGCGATCGGCAATCCGCTCGAAGAACGTGCGCCACGCGGCGAACAACTCGTCACGCGAACCGGATGGCATGGGCTCGAGCGCCAGCAGCCCAGCAAGCCGGGGCTCGATCCAGCGCCGCTCCTGCTCGTCTGTGATCCACTCGGCGAGCGTCTCCTGCAGACGCTGACGGGCCAGCGCGGGCTCGTCTGTCTCGGCGATGCCGGCGCGGCCGCGGACAATCTCGGCGAGCGCCCAATAGCTGATGCCGTTGCCGTACGAGGGCGATCGGCCGACATGCCACCAGACCGTCTCGACGACGCCGTCAATGTACTTCTCGAGCTCCCACACCAGGCGGCTCTTGCCGATGCCGCCATCGCCGATGACTGACACCAGGCGCGCCTTCTGCTCGCGCTGGGTGGCGTGGAAGAGGTCCTTGAGCAGGCGCAGCTCATCGTCGCGACCCGTGAACGGTGGCTCGAGTGCCGCGCTGCGCCCTGATCCGCCGCGCAGGCTCACCACTGCCAGCGCGCGCCACGCCTCGACGGGCGCCTGCTTGCCCTTGAGGAGCTGCTCGCCAGCCGCCTCGAAACTGATGGCGCTGTTGGCTGCCCGATATGTCGACTCGCCCACGAGGACAGTGCCCGGCGGGGCAACCGACTGGAGGCGACTGGCCGTGTTCACCAGGTCGCCGGCGACCATGCCCTGGCCGCTCGCGCCAACAGTCACCGCGGCCTCACCGGTCAACACGCCGGCACGGACCTCGACACCCGGCCGCTCAGCGATGCCGGGCACGCCGCGGACGATCTCGAGCGCGGCACGAACTGCCCGCTCGGCGTCGTCCTCGTGCGCCGTTGGAGCGCCCCACACGGCCATGACGGCGTCGCCGATGAACTTCTCGACCGTGCCGCCGTAGCGCTCAACGATCGTCCGCGCAAGGTCGAAGTAGCGCGTCAGGAACTCTCGCGTGTCCTCTGGATCAAGGTCCTGGGCAAGCGTCGTGAAACCAACGAGATCGGCGAACAGGACCGTGACGAGGCGCCGCTCGGCGGAAGCGCCGACGCGCGGCGCCGCCACGGTGGGGCCAGCCGACGCGGGGCCGGACGCGACTGCCAACGTCGTGCCGCATTCACCGCAGAACTTGGCAGCGGCCGGATTGGGCGCGCCGCAGTTCGGGCAACCGGCAGCGAGGGGCGTGCCGCATTCCATGCAGAACTTGCGGCCGAGCTCATTCTCGGTCTGGCAGCTTGCGCAGATCACAGGCCGTTCAGCGTATCAGCGCGCCGGCGCGGCCCAGCGCGCCCAGGTGAACGCGAAGTCGAACGCCAGGCCGCGATACAACGCGATCGCGCCGGCGTTGTCTGCGTCGACCGACAGCCACACGAGGCGATGTCCGGTGGCGAGGCCGGCGCGAGTCGCGATCGCGGTGATGAGCCGGCCGTAGCCGCGCCGGCGGTGGCGCGCGGCGACGCCAACGGCGTGGAGCGACGCGATGGCGCTGCCGGGTTCGCCAGGGACGAGCCGCGCCGACGCGATGGGCTCGCCCGCGAGGCGCACCATGAAGGCGCGCGTTTGCCCTGAGGCCACGGCGCGACCCAGCAGTTCGGCGCTCTCGTTGATCGCGTCTCGATCGAGCCCGAAAGCGGCGGCCTCGAGACGCGCGCAGTCGAGCGCGGTCGCCGGCGTCACGGCCTCGACGCGCAGCCCGGGATCGAGGTGCGGCACGACGGACGCATGGCGCGTCCACATGATCCGCTCGCTGCCCAGCGGCACCCAGCCAGCGGCGCGCACGCGCTCCGCCAGGTCAGCCGGCTGACTCAGGCCGTCGCTGACGACGATCTGGGGCCACACGCCGGCCGCGCGCATGCGCGCCTCCAGGACAGCCAGCCGCTCCCCGACTTCGGCTGCGGGCCAGCGCACGCACGATGCGAAGTTCAAGCCCGCCCCGCGCCCGTCGTGGCTGGCTAGCGCCACGCCAAGCGCGTCATCTCGCTCGACGCTCGCCCCGAGCAGCGCCACCCATCTCGTGCGCTCCCACTCGATCGCCTCCAGCTCGGCCTGCGTGGGGGGCGCCCCAGCGTTGGACTCGGGGGCATCCGCCCGCGGCCGGACGTTGGCTGGCCTGGCGGGCGGGTTCCGTTCGCCACTGCCGCTCACAGGAAAGCTGCACGGACCTCGCTGTCGAAGCGCTCGATCAGCCGCGTGACCTTGTCCGGATTCGTCTCGGCGAAGTCGACCGCGACGTGGCTCACGCCCAGCGCGGCGAACTCGCGCAGCGTGGCGATCATCTGCTCCGGTGTGCCGCTGAGCATGAAGAACGGCACCTGGTGCTGGCCGAACGCGACCCGGAAGCGTGCCGACAAGCGCGGCTCAGGACGCCCGGCCTCCGCGGCCGCGGCGCGAACGATCGGCACGCGCGGCGCGTAGTTGGCGGGGCCGGTCGCGGACGAGTGGTAGCCGTTGCCCAACCGCCCGGCCCGGCGCAGCGCGGCCTCATCGCGGCCGCCCACCCACACCTCGAGCTCGGCGCCCTGGACCGGGAGCGGCCCAAAGCGCACATCCTCGAACTGGTGGAACCGGCCCCGGAACGGCCCCTGGCCACCGCCCCACAGGTGGCGCCAGATGGCGATCGCCTCGTTGATGTACGCGCCACGCTGGCCAAAGCGCTCCGCCAACCCAAGGTGGCCAAACTCGGCCTGGTTCCAGCCACCACCCACGCCAACGATGAGCCGGCCGCCAGATAGGACATCGATCGTGGCCAGCTCCTTGGCCAGCTCGACCGCGTTGCGCATGGGCACGACGATGACGCTGATGCCGACGCGCAGCGCCGGCTCGCGGGCACAGACATGGACCACCGTCGCCAGGGCGTCGAAGATCTCGTAGTAGTCCTCCGAGCGTGCGGACGGATCGACCAGCAGGTGGTCGGTGGAGAAGACCGAATGCCAGCCCAGGCGGGCGACGGTCGCCGAGGAGGCCTCGATGCCCTCGACCGAGGCTCCCTGTCGATACGACGGCAGGATCAGCCCGAAATCCACGCGTGTCAGCCTGCCCCGAAGAGGGCCCGGCGGAGCCACTTGATCGGCGGCTGGCCGTGCGAGATGACCGACTCGAGGTGGGCGCGATAGTTGAACCCCGGAGTCTCGCCCAGCCCGCCCGCGATGCGCTGCAGCGGCACCGCGTCCGCGGCTGCACCGGCCGCGACCGCCGCGCGGCGGCGTGCCTCCTCCTCCGTCTCCCACATCCCCAGCGAGCCCAGGTAGTAGGTCGTCAGCTGGGTCGAGGTCAGTCGCGCGCGGAGCCACTTGGCGCGCGCCTCGTCCGGTTCCTGGAAGCCGCCGCCGACCATCATCGCCATCGCCTGCTCCTCGGTCATGCCCTCGGCGTGGATGGCCACGTCCATCAGCGCGTTGGTGATCGCGCGCAGGTAGAACTTCCAGTGGTTGAGCAGCAGCGCCGGCTCGTTCTCGCCGTAGCCCAGGTCCATCATCACCTGGGTCACGTACACCGCCCAGCCTTCTGCGAACACGCCGCTCCCGAACACCGCACGTACGAGGCTGGGCGAGCGGTTGGCGTAAGCGCCCTGGACGTAGTGGCCCGGCACTCCCTCGTGGATCGCCAGCAGGCGCAGCATCCTGTCGTTGTCCTCGCGCAGGTAGGACTCCACGGCCTCCGCGTCGGCGCCCTCGTCCGGCGGCGAGATCCAGAAGTAGCTCGACAGGCCCTTGTCGAGGGGCCCCGGCGCCTGCAGGAAGGCGCGGCCGTAGGCGCGCATGAAGACCGGCGTCCAGGTCACGGTCAGCGGCTCGTCCGGCAGGCCGATAACGTCGCGGGCGCGGCAGAACTCCTCGATCCGGCGCACCTCGGCGCGACTGAAGTCGAGCAGCTCTGCGGGCTGGCGGTGCTCGCCCGCCACCGCCAACAGGACACGCCTGATCGTCTCGTCGCCGTCGTCCGGCATTGGCACGCCGGGCAGCCACTGCGGCCACGCAAGGCGGGCCAGGCGGAGCATCTCGGCGCGCACAAGGTCGTAGTCGCGGCGCACCCCGGCGCCGAGCTCCTGCGGTCCAATGTCGCTCGCGGTGGTGTGGCGCAGCTTGGCCGCGAACAGCTCCGGCCCCAGACGACCCTCACCCTGGGCGCGCGGCAGGATCTCGTCGCGCAACCGCTGTTCGAGGCGCGCCACCGCCGCGCGTGCCGGCTCCGCTGCGGCGCGGACCGCCTCCGCGACCGCGGGCTCCTCGCTGCCAAGCTTGTCTGCCTCCGCCGCGCCGTCGTCGATCAGCTCGGTGATGCCGCTCATCTGGGCCAGCGCCGTTTCCGCGTGCAGCCGCGACACCGGCCGGCCGGGCAGTCCGACCAACGCCTCCGCGGCCGCGTCGAGCAGCGGCGGCATGCCGCGCAGCCGGCCGGCAAAGGCCGCTCCCCGATGAGCCCACGGCGCGAACTCGCGCGCCAGCAGGCTGAACAGGCCGCTGCCGGCGAGCGACACGTAGCTGAGCGAATCCCACGCGGGTTCGCGCAGCACGTCGTCCTCGAACTCCATCGCGTCGATTTCCTCGACCACGATGCCGCGATCGATCTCCTCGTCGGCGGACAGATCACCCGGCGCCAGTCGTTCGAACCGGGCGCGGTGGTCGCGCAGCATGGCCAGGCGGGAGAGTCGGCCGGCCTCGGTCATGTCGGGCCACTGGTGGTCGTGCGCGTGGAAGCCGATCTGCGTCGCGAAAACGGGCTGGGCGGCGAAGAGATCGTCCAGGAATGCCTTGACCGCGTGGTCGAAGGCCGTCACCGGGGTCGGTCGGTTGTCGGGGGGCTGTGCCATCGCGGGCATCCTAGCGAGCCACCCGAGTTGTAGCATCAGCCCATGGCCGATCTTCTTGTGCGCGTGATCATCAATGCCATCGCGCTGGTGGCGGCGATCAAGTTCGTGCCCGGCGCGGCGTTCACCGGCGACATCTGGAAGCTGGCGCTGCTGGCGATCGTCTTCGGACTCGTCAACGCTTACCTCCGACCGATCGTCAAGCTGCTCAGCCTGCCGCTGAACCTGGTCACCTTCGGCCTGGTGGGTCTCGTGATCAACATCGCCATGGTCATGGTCAGCGCCGCGATCAGCGACAACCTCAACCTGGGCTTCACCCTGGGCAGCTGGCCACCCGGCGCGATCGAGCTCGACACGCTCATCGCAGCCTTCCTGGTGTCGCTCCTGATCAGCGTCGTGTCGGCGCTCGTGGCGCTCGTTCGCAAGCTGGCGCCGGGCATCTGAACCCCGCGCTGGCCCAGGCGGCCCGCGCAGCCGCCGAGCGCCACGGCACTCCGCTCTACCTGTACAACCTGACCCGATTGCGCGCCGACGCGCGCGCGGTTGCCGACGCATTCCCCGATCCGTGGGTGCGGCTCTACTCGCTCAAGGCGAACGGACTGCCGGCGTTGGTGCAAGAAGTAGCCGCTGCGGGCTTCGGCGCCAACGCGGTGTCGCGCGGCGAGGTGGCGCTCGCGCGGCGGGCCGGGCTGCCTCCGTCGCGCATCGCGCTCGAGGGGATCGGCAAGACGACGGCCGACCTCGCCCTTGCCGTGCGCCTGGCCGCGGAGGGCATGCCGCTGCTGTGGGTCAGCCTCGAGAGCACGGAGGACGCGGCTGCCCTGGCGTCGCTCGCCTCGAGACAGTCGCGCGTCGACGTGCTCGTGCGCGTCAACCCGGGCGTCACGCCGGAGACCCACCACTCACTGGCCGTTGGCGCGCCGGACGCCAAGTTCGGCGTCGCGCCTGACGAACTGCCCGCCGTCATCGAGGCCGGCGGCGGACCGCACGGGCCACTGCGCTGGCGCGGAATCCACCTCCACGTTGGCTCGCAGCTCGGCGCTGTGGACGCGTGGCGCTCCGCCTTCCGGGTGGGCCTGCGTTTGCTCGAGCTGCAACGCGCGACGCTGCCCGACTTCGACACGCTCGACGCTGGCGGCGGCTTCCCGGCGCCGATGACCGACTCGGACGCTGACACCGACTCGGTCCCTCGCGCCGCCCGCTTCGCGCAGGAGACCGCTCGTGAGCTGCGCGCGCTGCCGGCAACTGCCCGACCGCGGCAGCTGGCGATCGAGCCCGGTCGGTCGGTCGTGGCCGGCTCCGGCTGGCTGATCGGACGGGTGCTCCACGTTCGACGCCGGGAGCCGTTGCTCATCGTGCTCGATGCGGGCATGACCGAGCTCATCCGGCCGGCCCTCTACGGCGCGATTCACCCGATGCTGGCGCTGACTTCGCTTGGACGGCCGACTGATGGCTCCGGGGCCGATTCGACCCTGGTGCGGGTCGACGGACCGATCTGCGAGTCGACCGACACCTTCGGCATGGCGACCATGCCACCGCTCGAACGCGACGACCTGGTCGCGATCGGCACCGTGGGCGCCTACGGCTCGGCGATGTTCAGCACCTACAACGGCCGGCCGCGCCCACCGGAGATCTGTTGGGACGGGGAGCGACTCGTCACCTGGCGCCGCCGCGGCGCCCTCGCTTCACTGCCCTAGTCAGCAGGTTCGATGGTGATGGTGCCCTCGGGCAACTCGCGCCCGTCGTACGCCTCAAGTCGGACCTCGAGATACCAATCCAAATCGATCGATCGAAGTGGCGGCGTCGCACCGCTCGGCGGCGGGTCATTCAAGGATTCGTCGTACGTCGACGTGAGCATTGCGTTGATGACGCAGGTCATGCCCGGCTCGCAGAGCGGGAGCAAATCGAGGACAGTTGGATCCTCAAACGGAGGCTCCTCATACCAAATCCGCGCATAATCGTAAAAGCCGTATCGATAGGCATCCTCTGGAAGAGATGGCGAATGGAACGCGAAGGCTGTGTCGTGTGCGTTCGGATGGCCCAGACTCGTCTCATGTGTGGCACCAACCTGGATCCGACCCACAAGCGGGAACCCGTAGGGCTCACCTAGCGCCTCGCCTTCAATGGTGATCTTGAAGCGCTGCGAGTAGGCCGCCACGTCCGAGCCGATGTGGAAGCTGCCGGTCTCGCGAACGACGAGCGTGGCAGGCGCGCCCTGGAAGGCGCGATCGGCGTCGTTGACCAGGCCGAGGTCGATGTCGACTGGTCCGGTGCCCTCCTCGGAAGCCACCGCAGCAAGAGTGATCTCGAGATGGGTCGGGATGGGGCCCGCGGCCGCGGTCTCCGGGTCCGCCAACCGCACGACGGCAGTCACGCCCTCATGGCAGCTCGACTCGCACGCATCGAACAGGCTGAGGGCGGGAGCGAAGTAATCCGATGATTGGGTGACGGATCCGCGGACGTCGTCCGGCACCAGGGTGAGCAAGACTCCCGGCGTCTTGAACTGCACTCGATCGGCGCCCACCGAGTAGGTTCTCGCGATCAAGTCGATCGAGTCCAGCTTCGCGTCGCGATTGGTCACGTCGACGGTCAGATGGCGGGTCACAGCTGGCGCGTCGCGTGTGAGCTGCAGTGGTTCCTCGTAATCCGTGGACGACGATCGCATGGCCGGCGAGGTCGCAATCGATGCCAGTCCGGCCACAAAGATGGTCGCGAGTGACAACGCCGACAACCGGCGGGGCTGAGGGTTGCCCGCGCGCAATCCTTGCCGGCGCGCTATCCCAAATGCGACAAACAGGGCGGGCAAGGCGATCAGGTCGGACGGGTCCGTCAGCCCTTGCGTCGGCGCCACCGGTGCGCCAGCCAGGGCGCCACCGCCGATGGCCCACTGGGTCAGGCCAAGGGCACGGTTGAAGAGCTCGGTTGCCTGTGGAATGGTCTTGATGCTGGCGAAAGCTATGGCGGTCAGCAGGCACGCCATTGCGGCCACGGTGTCCCGACGCGCCGCCGTCGATGGCTTCTGCCGAACGATATCCAACCCTGCCACGACCAGCAGCGGGAAGTAGACAAGCCCGGCAACGTCGGACAGCTTGCCCGTGACCATGCCCGGCACCAAGCCCTTGAGCACGTGATCGTTGGCGATTAGCAAGATCAGCGAAGCCAGAGCAATCGGGTGGCAAATCAGTGCGCCCGGGGAGTGGCATGACCAAGCCACCCAGCGCGACCAGAGCCGGTGAGGATCTTGCACCAGTGCCATCGTTCTCTCTCAGTTCAGCCCCGCGACGTGCCGAGTGGCGCAATGAACGTACGCCGTTCGGCACGGATTGCGAGATTTAGCCCGGAGAAACTACGGCTGCGTTCTCGTAACCTGCCGCGCAGCCAGCCGGCGATGCGCACATGGCATCGAGCCACGGCATTCCCTGCGGAAAGTCGACCCCAGAGCCAGCTTGTGAGCTCCTTTGCCCAGTGATATGGCCCGGTTGAGCCGGCACGCGCATCGACCGGCCCGAACCGCCAAGGCAGTACCCTTGAGCGCGGAATGAGCGGGGACAAGACATCGCACCAACGCAAGGCGTTTGCAGAGCGGCTGGCGCGTGCGCCGCTGCTGCTCGACGGCGCGATGGGCACGCTCCTGTTCAGCCGGGGGGTGCCCCAACGCGCGTCGCTCGACGAGCTGGTCGAGACCCGGCCCGACCTGATCGGCGCCATCCACCGCGAGTACATCGAGGCTGGCGCAGACGCGATCGAGACGCACAGCTTCGGCGCCAACCGCCTGCGCCTGGCTCCCTTTGGCCTGGCCGACAAGGCAGCGCTTTTCAACCGCCGCGCGGCCCAGATCGCGCGCGAGGCACGCGACGTGGCGGGCAAGCGCGACGTGCTCGTGGCCGGCTCGATCGGGCCGCTCGAGGCGCCGCTGCACGGTCCTGACGCCGCGAAGGAAGAATCCATCCGCGCGGCGTTCCGGGAGCAGATCGAGGGCCTGCTCGAGGGCGGCGTTGACCTGCTGCTGTTCGAGACCTTCAGCGACCTGCGCGAGTTGCTCATCGGCATAGCAGAGGCCAAGGCGCTGTCCGA
>Ga0209751_10005471_pt1 | contig 11969 bp, 11 predicted proteins | sample RifCSP13_1_FD_184019 | JGI IMG/M metagenome (GOLD analysis project Ga0209751, IMG submission 184019) | Soil microbial communities from Rifle, Colorado - Rifle CSP2_sed 13_1 (SPAdes) (version 2) | ecosystem: Environmental > Terrestrial > Deep subsurface > Rock core/Sediment | place: Rifle... | reverse complement strand
CGGAGGCCCGCCAGTTCGGCGAGCTGATGGCGGACGGCGTCACGCGAGCGGAGGATCTGCTCGGGCACGCGCTCTCCGGACCGATCGACATCTTCGTCTACGACTCGCGCGACGACTTCTTCGGCGCGCTGGGCCCCGGGGCGCGAGAGTGGACCGGGGCGGCCGCATACCCGGAGCTGAGGACCGTCTTCATGTGGCTGGGCGGCGGGTCCGACGCCTACCTCGAGACCGCCCTGGTCCACGAGGTCACCCACATCGTGTTCAACGACGCCACCACCAACCCGTTCCATGGCCCGCCAAGCTGGTTCAACGAGGGCCTCGCCACCTGGTCCGAGGCGCAATCCGCGGCCGGCGAGCAAGCGACCGTCGAGGCCGAGGCGGGCAGCGGGCTGTTCGCGTTCGAGGCGATTCAGACATCCTTCCCGATCGATGACCGCGGCGCCCGATTGGCCTACGCCCAGGGTGCCACCATGGTCGAGATGATCATCGACGAGCATGGGCGCAGCGCGGTGGCCGACATCGCGGCTGCCTGGCGGGCCGGCGCAACCGATGCCGAGGCGCTGGAGGTTGGCACCGGACAGACCTGGGAAGCGCTGCAGCGGGCCTACTTCGATCGCTACGGGGTGGACGTCCCACTTCCCATCGAGCCGGCCCCCATCGGTCGCTCGGAGGTGAGCCTGCCGCGGAACGGAAGCGGGCCGCTGGAGCCGCGGCCCTCGCCCTCCGGCGAGACCCCGTCGGGAGGCCCCACCGGCGACGAGTGGCTCCCGCTGGCGGTGGGAGTCCTCGGCGTGCTCAGCATCCTGGGGGTCCTGGTCGGAGCCCGAATGGCCCGGCCGCGGAGGCCGGCGTGAAGGTCGCGCCCCTGCGTCCGCGCCTGCCCATCCGGCCGCAGTTCGTGGTCAGCATGGCGCTCGCCCTGGCCCTCATCGGCGCGGTGGGCGCCGCTCAGTGGAACAGCTCGCTCGCCCGGGAGCAATTCGTATCGTCGGTCCAACAGGCCGTCGTCAACCAGGTGGTGGCGCTCGAAGGGGAACAGGAGCAGCTGCGCACCGCGATCGCCGCGGCCGAGGCCGAGGTGGTGGCGTTCCAGGAGCAGGCCGCCGCCTCGTCGACCACACTGGCCGATCTCAACCGCCGCCTCGCCCAGGCGCGGCTGGCTGCCGGCCTGACCCGGCTGCAGGGTCCCGGCGTGATCGTCGAGATCGCGGACTCGCAGCGGGTGGTGCCGGCGGGTGAGAATCCGGCCAATTACATCGTGCTGGTCGACGACCTGCGCGACCTCGTCACTGCACTGTGGGCATCGGGAGCCGAGGCGATCACCATCAACGGGGAGCGCCTGGTGGCCACCTCCTCGCTGTACGGGGTCGGCCAGTCGATCCTGGTCAACACCGCGTTCCTGTCGCCTCCCTTCCGGATCGAGGCGATCGGTGCCGAGGGCCTGCTGGACCGATTCGTGTTGGACAGCGCGTACCTGGGTCGCGTCGCGCAGCGGATCGATGTCTTCGGGCTCGAATTCGCAACGGCCACGGCCGACAACCTGGAGCTGCCGGCCTTCGTGGGCAACACCCGCTTCCGCTGGGCCGTGCCCAGCGAGGGGCTCGACTGATGGCCAATCGGACCGCCCAGTTGAGCCTGTTCGGGATGGCACTCCTGATCGGGCTGCTGATGGTCGGCCAGCTGCGTTCCCAGGCGCGCCCCAGCGAACTGGGCAGCCTGTCCGCCCAGGAGCTGTCGACCCTGATCGAGACCCTGTCGGCCGGCAACCGGGAGCTGCGAACGGGCCTGGCCGATATCCGGGACCAGGTCCGCGAATACACCACCAGCGGCACGGCCGGTCAGAGTGCCATCGACGCCGGCCGCGAGGACCTGCGCCGGATCACCGCGTTTGGGGGATTGGCGCCGGTGGAGGGGCAGGGCCTGCGGATCACGGTCGACGGCGACCTGGACGCCATCGCGCTCAACGACCTGATCAACGAGCTGCGCAACGCTGGAGCGGAGGCGCTGGCGGTGGATGAGGTCCGGATCACGGCCCGCTCGGTCGCGATCGAGACCTCCCGATCGCTGGAGATCGACGGCGTCGAGATCGGTCGCCGTTTCGTGCTGTCGGCGGTCGGGTCACCGAGCGGACTGCAGGCCGCCGTCGAACGGCCCGGCGGCATCCTCTCCCAGCTGCGGCTCTTCATCGCTGCGTCGATCGACCTGCGGCAGGTGGAGCTGATCCGGCTGCCAGCCACGGCGGTGTCGCTGGATCCGGTCACCGGAGTCCCGGTGGAGGCACCGTGAACGACCTGTTGCAGCGGGCGCTCGACGTGGCGACCGGCAGCGGCGCCGCGTATGCCGACGCACGCTGGGTATCGCGGGGAACCGAATCGCTCGTCGTCAAGAACGGTGCCCTGGAGGGTGCCGAGTCGAGCACCTCGGAGGGGATCGGCGTTCGGGTGCTGGTCGACGGTGCGTGGGGCTTCGCCGGCTCGGCACGCCTGGAGGCCTCGGCCGTCGAGCAGGTCGCGCGAGAGGCGGTGGCCATCGCCCGTGCCAGCGCCGTGGCCCGCGGGACGCCCGTGCAGCTCGACGACACGCCTCCGGCGGTGGCCACCTTCCGCACCCCGCTCAGCGAGGACACGTTCGCGGTCAGCCTGGACGACAGGCTCGCGATCCTGTTCGACGCCGATCGGGAGATGTCGGGCCAGGCGGAGATCGTTTCTCGCCGCGGCCACATCGACGCCGGCCGGGAGCACAAGATCTTCGTGTCGAGCAGCGGAGCCCGAATCGAGCAGCACCTCTCCGAGACGGGCGCCGGCCTGGAGGTCACCGCCGCCAACCAGGGCGAGGCGCAGCGGCGGAGCTACCCCCAGTCGAACGGCCAGCACGTGACCGGTGGCTTCGAGGCGATCCGAGCCCTGGACCTGGCGGGCAACGGCCGGCGCATCGCCGAGGAAGCGGTCGCGCTGCTGAGCGCACCGCAGTGTCCGGCCGGCGAGATGGACCTGGTGATCGACTCCTCCCAGATGGCGCTCCAGGTCCACGAATCGTGCGGTCATCCGATCGAGCTGGACCGGGTGCTCGGGATGGAGGCGTCGTTCGCGGGCACCAGCTTCCTGACCCTCGACGCCCTCGACCACCTCCAATACGGGAGCGAGGTGGTCCACATCGACGCCGATGCCACTGCACCCGGCGGCCTGGGGACCTTCGGATTCGATGACGAAGGCGTGCCGGCCCAGAACGTGCCGATCGTCTCGGCAGGCCGATTCGTGGGCTACCTCACCAGCCGTGAGACCGCGCCGCTCATCGGTCGCCGGTCGATGGGCTCCAGCCGGGCCAGCGGCTGGAACGTGATCCCCCTGATCCGGATGACCAACGTGAGCCTGCGTCCCGGGTCCGCCGGTAGCCTCGACGACCTGATCGCCGATACGCGCGACGGCCTGTTCGTCTCCAGCAACCGCTCGTGGAGCATCGACGATCGACGCCTGAACTTCCAGTTCGGGACCGAGATCGGCTGGCGGATCCGCAACGGCCGCCTGGCCGAGATGGTCCGCAACCCGACCTACACCGGCATCACGCCGCGATTCTGGGGGAGCTGCGACGCCATCGCCGGACCGGAGGCGTGGACCCTGTGGGGCGTGCCCAACTGCGGCAAGGGCGAACCGATGCAGACCCACCGGGTCGGGCACGGAGCCGCGCCGGCCCGCTTCCGCGGCGTGCAGGTTGGAGTCGGCCAATGGTAGACCCGGTCGAGGCCCTGCTCGAGCAGGCCCTGGCACGCGCGCCGACGCCGGAGGCCGAGGCCGTGTACCAGGCCCATGATTCGGCCCTCACCCGGTTCGCCGCATCCGCGGTCCATCAGAACGTCTCCGAGCACGACGCCACGCTCCGCGTGCGCCTGGTAGACGGGGCCCGCACCGGCGTGGCGTCCACCAACCGGCTCGATGACGAGGGGTTGCGCGACGTGGTCGCGCGGGCCGACGCCATCTGCCGGCGCGCCGCGGTCCATCCCGACCCGTCCCCACTCCCGGAACCGGCCTCGGCCCGCGTCCCGGCCGAGCTGGGCCTGGCCATCGCCACCCGGGACGCCAGCCCGGTGCTGCGCGCCGCCGGCGCGCGGGCGGTGATCGACGCCGGACGCGCCGCCGGCCTCGAGGTGAGCGGCGCGTTCCTGACCGAGACCAACGCGATCGCGGTGGCCAACAGCCGCGGCCTGCGCCAGTCGCATCGCGGCACGCAGGCCAAGCTGCTGACCGTGATGATGGGCGACGACGGTCGCTCCGGCTATGCGCAGGCGACCGCCAGCGACGTGGGTGACATCGACGCGGCCGCGGTCGGGGAGGAGGCGGCAACCCGGGCCACGGCGATGGCCCATCCGATCGACCTGGAGCCCGGCGACTACCCGGTGATCCTCGATCACTACGCGGTCCAGGTGCTCCTCGAATACATGGCCTACGACGGCTTCTCGGCCCAGGCGCTGGAGGAGGGCCGCTCCTTCATGCAGCTCGGCGAGCGGGTGATGGGCGACGCCATCTCGATCTGGGACGACGGCCTCGACCCGAGCGGCCTGCCCAGCGCGATCGACTACGAAGGCGTGCCCAAGCGCCGGGTGGACCTGGTGACCCGTGGCATGGCCACCGGCGTCGTCCACGACAGCGCCACCGCGCGCCGCGCCGGCGTCTCCTCCACCGGCCACGGCCTGCCGGCGCCCAACCCGTGGGGCCCGCTGGGCTGGAACCTGTTCATGGCCGGCGGATCAACCCCCCGCGCCCAACTGGCGTCGGGGATCCGGCGCGGCGTGTGGGTGACCCGCTTCCACTACCTGAGCACGGTCCACGAGCGACGGGCGATCATGACCGGCATGACCCGCGACGGCACGTTCCTGATCGAGGACGGGCAGTTGACCCGTCCGCTGCGCAACCTGCGCTTCACCCAGGCCATCCCCGAAGCGTTCAGCGCCGTCGCCGCCATCAGCCGCGAGACCCGGCTGGTCGCGGCCGAATACAGCGGGATCAACGCGCGGGTCCCGGCGCTGCGCCTCGATCGCTTCGCGTTCACCGGCGCGACGGCCTCCGAGGGGGCCGGGTGAGCGCGGCGGTCGAGCTGCGGATGGGGGATCGCCTTCGCCTGCGCCGAGCCCACCCGTGCGGTGGCTCGGACTTCGACGTGGATCGGCTGGGGGCGGACATCGGCCTGCGCTGCACAACCTGCGGGCACCGCATCCTGATGGACCGCCTCGACGTGGAGCGCCGCTACGTCGAGCACCTCGCCCGCGGCGCCGAGCCGGCATGAGCATGGCCCACGCCAAATTGCCGCCCGACCTCGGCACCACGGACCTCCGCGCCGCCGGCACGGTCTTCCGCAACCGCAGCTTCGTCCTGCTGTGGATTGCCCAGGTGCTCAGCCAGCTGGGCGGGAACATGCTGCTGGCCGCGCTCATGGCGGTGGTGGTCGAGGAGACCGGCTCGAACACGCTGAACGCAGTGCTGATCCTCACCTTCCTGGTGCCGGCGGTCGTCTTCTCAGCCATCGCCGGCGTGCTCGTGGAACGCAGCGACGCGCGCCAGATCATGCTCGTCTCGAACGCGGCGCGCGCCGGGCTGACGCTGCTCTTCCTGGTCGTCGGGGCCAACGTGGCGGTCATCCTGGTCGTGAACCTGCTGATCTCGACCGTGACCGCCTTCTTCGCGCCGGCGGAGCTGACCAGCATTCCGCGCCTGGTCGAGCGTCGGCACCTGCTGGGCGCCAACTCGGTCTTCGTCGTGACCATCAACGGTGCGTTCGCGGTCGGCTTCGGATTCCTCGGCCCGCTGCTGCTAACCGCGTTTGGCGTGGAGACGGTGTACGTCGTAGTGGCGGTGATGTTCGGCCTGGCGGCCCTGGCCATCCTGCCGCTGCCCGCGGTCCCGCCCGAGAAGGAGGCCCCGATTCGCGGCGTCGAGGCGGTGGGTGCCCTGACGGCGGTGTGGGGCCAGCTCCAGGAAGGCATCCGCTACGTGCGCACCCACCGCCGGGTGGCCTGGTCGCTCGCGTACCTGGGCTACTCGGCCAGCCTCATCGGGATCCTGGGCGCGCTCGGCCCCGGCTTCGCGACCGATATCCTGCGCCTGCGCCCGCAGGACTTCTTCTACGTGATGGGGCCCGCCGGGCTGGGCGCGGTGATCGGGATCGTGCTCCTCAACTCGGTGGGTCGCGGCCTTCCCAAGCGCCTGGTGATCGACGTCGCGCTGCTGGGCATGACCATCACCCTGCTCGGCCTGGCCGCGATCCGTCCGCTGGTCACCCTGCTCGGTCCGGCGATCCACCCCATCGAGGCCGGCGTGCCCGAGCTGAGCATCTTCCTGTCGGTCATCGCCCTTGTGTCCGTGGTCGCCGCGGTGGCGGGGATCGAGTACGCGCTGATTGCCATTCCGGCGCAGACCTCGCTCCAGGAGGAGCTGCCGGTCGACGTGCGGGGCCGGATCTTTGGGATCCTCAACACCCTGCTGTCGGTCGCCTCGTTCGTGCCGGTGATCGTGGCCCCGATTGCCGCCGACCTGCTGAATATCGCCTGGCCGGGGGCCGGCATCCCGGTGGTCCTCGTCATGCTCGCGGGCGCCACGCTGTACGCGGGCGGACGCTCGTGGCGGGACAATGCCCGCGCCGGGCTGCACAGCCGCATGCTGCCGGACGAGGCCGACGAGCCCGACGCGTTCGGGGAGTAGCCACATGCCGGGTACCCGCGCCGACCTGGTGCTCCTCGGTCAGGTGGTGCTCCAGGCCACGCGAGACGGCGTCCAGACGGCCGACGCGATCGGGATCGCCGATGGTCGGGTGGTCAGCGCCGGCACCCGCGACGAGGTCCTGGGCGTGGCCGCGCGTGGGGCGCGCCGCCTTGACCTGGGCGGCTCGGCGATCGTGCCGGGGATCCACGACTTCCACCTGCACCTGGTCGGCATGGCGCGCGCCCGGCGTGACCTGGTGCTGGACGAGGCGCCGTCGTTCGCCGCGATCCGCGACGCGATCGCCCTGCGAGCGACCGGCCTTCAGGCGGGGGAGTGGCTGCGGGGTCGGGGTTGGCACGAGTCCGTCTTCGAGGCCGGGCCGACGACCGACCTGGCATCGGCCGTCGGCGACGCGCCTGCCTTCCTGTACAGCCACGACGGGCACTCGGCCTGGGCTTCGCCGGCCGGCCTCGCGCTCGCGGGGCTCGGCGACGAATCCGAAGACCCGGCCGGGGGACGGCTGGAACGGGACCCGGCCGGTCGGCTGACCGGCGTCCTGCGCGAGCGCGCCACCGACCTGGTCGAGCCGGTCTGCGGTCGTCTGGGTGGCGACCGGCTCCGCGACGCCCTAGACGAGACGCTGGCCGCGCTCTCGGGACTGGGGATCACCGCCGCCACCGATGCCGGCGACAGCGCGGCCATCGACGGAGTGGGCGCGTACGCCGCCCTTGGCGACCGCGCCTCACAGGTCCTGGCCAACCATGACCTGGTGGATGGGCGGCTGCGGCTGGCGCTGAACGTGCCGTCGGACGCGGTGGCTGCGGCCGCCGGCCTGGGCCTGCGCACCGGGGTTCGGATCGGGTCGAACCACACCCTGCGCGGCGGATGGGTCAAGGTCTACCTGGACGGGGCACTGGGATCGCGCACGGCCGCCTGCTTCGATGCCTTCACCTGCGGCCGACCGGGCAACCGGGGGATCCTGCGGATGCAGGCGGATGACCTCACGGCGCTCCTAGACGAGTCATCGCGAGCCGGCCTGCGCGTCGCGATGCATGCCATCGGGGATCGCGCGCTGGCTTTGGCCCTCGAGGCGCTGGAACGGGTGCCTGAGCGGGTGCCGGCCTCCGCCACCGGCCCTGCCCACCGGCTGGAGCATCTCCAGCTCGTGCGGCGCGCGGACCTGCCGCGCCTGGTCGGGCTGGGACTCACGGCAAGCCTGCAGCCGATCCACGTCGCCGCCGATCGCGAGCCGGCCGAGCGCTGCTGGGCAGACCGGATGGCGGACGTGTACGCCACCCGTGCCATTGCGGCGTCGGGTGCGCGGCTGGCGTTCGGCTCGGATGCCCCGATCGAATCGGTCAACCCCTGGCACGGCATCTTCGCCGCGGTGCACCGGCGGTTCCCGGCGGATGGGACGCCCGACTGGCGGCCCGACCAGGCGATCGGCGCCCCCGCCGCCCTCGCGGCCTACACCTCGGGTCCGGCTGCCGGCCTGGGCGCCATCGACGAAGGCCATCTCCACCCCGGTGCCCGGGCTGACCTGGCGGTCCTCGACATCGACCTGCCAACGCTTCTGGCGGGCGACGAGGCCATGGCCACCGCGCGGTCGCTGTTGACGCTGGTGGACGGGCGCGAGGTGCATCGGGCCTGATCCGAGTACCCGCGAATTTGACGGTGCGAAACGGCAACAAGCGGCGTAGGATCCTGCTCGGAGGAGATCCGATGGCTGAGTCCGACGACGTCCGATCCGTCCCGGTCAGTGACGGCACGCTCGAGCCGGTGGGCCCCGGCTCGCCGACGACGGGCCGGCCGACCTTCGACCCCACCGTGATCGACTTCGGGCACTACGCCGGCCGCACGATCGCAGAGCTCGCCGGCACCGATCCTGACTATCTGCGCTGGCTCGAGCGTCACCCGTCGGGAGCCCGCTACCGCGCGGAGATCAACCGCGCCATGGGCACCACCCCGCTCTCGACCGACTGGCGCCGCTGACCGATGGGCGGCATCTCGCGCCGCAGCTTCGACCAGCCCGATGAGCGCATCGTCGGGGCCGATGGCAGCAGCACCGAGATCATCGCCATCTCCGAGGGAGCCATGGTCATGCGCTCGGTCATGCAGCCCGGCTGGAGCTGGTTCGAGCAGTTCGGCGAGGGACAGCCTGGCGCCACGTGTCCGATGGAACACCGCGAGGTGATCGTGTCGGGGCGGATCCGGTACCTGACCAGCGACGGCACCGAACTGATCGGTGAGCCTGGCGACTACCTGGAGATCCATCCCGGCCACCTGGCCTGGGTCGTCGGCGACGAGCCATGCGTGGCGATCGACTGGTAGCCGACCCCCTCCCCGCTCCGGTTGCCCACGGGGACGGATGCGGCACCATCGCGCCCCCGACCTGGGCGTGTTCTCCGTGGGAAATGAGAGGGAGCCTCAGATGACCGGCAGCACTCGTGTCGCGTACCCGACGGTGGCTATCTGCGTCGCATTACTGATAGGTGGCTGCGAGCCCGCCTCAATCGTCCGCCCGCTCCTCGATACTGGTTCGACGGGAATCCTCGACCCGGGCACCTATGTGCTCGACCAGTTCCCGGTAGACCTCGCATTCGACATTCCCGACGGAGATCCACCGGGCTGGCACGTCGGGTACTCGAGGGCCGACGTCGCCACCGTCCTGTGGTACACGCCCTCGGAAGTCACCTACGCGTTCGGCTTCTGGACAGCCGACAACCTCTACGTCGACCCCTGCGATCCCGCCGCCGGCGAGCTCGAGCCAGCGATCGGACCGTCGGTCGATGATCTTGTCGGCGCGCTTTCGAGCCAGCCCGGATTCCGGGCGACCGATCCAGTAGACGTCACCGTCGGCGCATTCCGAGGAAAGGAGATCGAGCTGACCGCGCTCGACCTCGCGGAGGACTGTCCCGAAGTTATCCCCTGGAGCGGATCTGTTCACACGATTGGTCTGGCGACCGGCGAGACGCTTCGCGTTCAGATCCTGGATGTGGACGGCGTTCGGATCGTGACCCGCGCACGCGAACCCGCGCAGCCTGATGCCGCCGTTGTGGCCGAGCTCCAGCAGATCCTCGACTCCATCCGAATCGAACCACTCCCCTGACGGCCTCGTCCAGGGTGCTCATGCCGCAACAAATACTTGCGACCAGAGTTGAAGGTCATTAGGCACGCCCCCAGGTCCTACGTGGCGTTGGTAACGCATTCCGCGCCGGGGCTGGCTCGACATCCGCGTGCCGCCACCAGCGGCCGGCAAATTGGTGACGTAGGTCGCTGTCGGCGGATCTTGAGTCCCCATCAACTCGCGGACCGCTGAGTCGTGGGGGAGGTCAAGATTGGGAAGATTTCGAATACGGTCAGCCGATGCTCGAGAAAACCCAGAAGCAAGTGCTCATCGAGCGCTGTGGTCAGGAATCACGCTCAGTTAAGTGTTCTGATACGATCCCGCTCCGCTCGATGAGCGCCTTGCCATGCAGGCAAGGGGTCATTCGGAGCACGAATTCGGTGGGCGGCTAGCTCAGCTGGTTAGAGCACTTGCTTGACATGCAAGAGGTCACTGGTTCGAGTCCAGTGTCGCCCACCATTCTCCCTTGCCCTAGCACAGGTCCTGCATGTCGTATGCCGCGGGTGCCGGCAGGTCCACGATGATCTCAGGCATGTTTTCGAAGCCGGTGTTCCAGACCAGCCGCGTGAGCGGTTGGGCCTGCTGGGATATGACGTACGGCAGCTCTCCCCTCCGGCTTTGGCCCGGCCTCAGCTCGCCGAACGCCAGTGGGGTATACAGGAAGTACGGGTTGATCACGGGTGGGTAGACGAAGTCATCGGCATCAAAGGCCGTGAACTGAGAGTCTGAGTAGAAGACGCTGGCGGCGCTGTCAACCGTGTTCTCGATGGTCACGCACACGACGATCTCCGACGAGTCAACGCCCAGGTTCCGCATCCAGTTCACGGTCAGGCGGACGGTGGGGGAGGGACCCGGTGTCGGGTTGGGCATCTCGGACACCGGTGGGCTGGGGCTTGCCTGCTCGGCCTCCAGGTCGGCGATCCGGCTGAGGGCGTCCGATGCCAGGTCCTCCAGGGCCGCGATCTCAGCCTCGAGCCGGTTGATGTCGGCGGTCCCGTCGCCCGCCGGACCGATCAGCTGGACGGTGACCAGGCTGCTCACGGCGCCCGCCACCAACGCAACCAGCGTGCCGACGATGATCGCCGTCCGGACGGTCGTTACCCGCACCGGTGGCTTGGCATCACCAGGTTGATCTGATCCGGCGCCATGCGCGACATCGCCTGCCATCGCTGCTCCTGAACGCCAGCATGCGGTTCTTGTGAGCCGAGAGCGGACAGGGTACTCCGCCAACGCAAGCGTACGCGGGTGACCTTGGCGACGGTATCGTTGCGAGGTGGAGATCGGCGTCGTCCTGCCCCAGGGCTGGACCGGCGAATACGACGGCTGGGAACCGCGGCGCGCCTGGGAGCGGACGGTCGCCGTCGCGCGCCAGGCGGAGCGGCTGGGGTTCGAGTCGGCCTGGGTCTTCGACCACTTCACGACGGAGCCCGATCCGACCGATGAGCTGACCTTCGAGTCGTTCACCACCCTCTCGGCGCTGGCCGCCCTCACGACGCGGGTGCGGCTCGGGCAGGTGGTGATCTGCGCCGCTTTCCGGAACCCCGCCCTCACCGCCAAGATGATCGGCACGCTGGACGTCATCAGCGGCGGGCGGATGGAGCTGGGAATCGGCGCGGGCTGGAAGGAGGACGAGTGGCGCGCCTACGGCTATGGCTTCCCCGAAACGAGGACGCGCCTGGCGATCCTTGCAGACCACCTCGAGGTCATCACCCGGATGCTCGGACCTGGGCATGCCACGTATGCCGGAACCCACGCCTCCGTGACCGATGCGATCAACGTCCCGCGCGGGCTCCAGCAGCCGCGGGTGCCGATCATGGTCGGCGGCAACGGCCCGAACGTGACCTGGCGCCTGGCCGCTCGGCATGCCGACGAGCTGAACCTCGACTGGCTGAGTCCCGATGAGGTGCGCGCCGCCCGGCCGGTGATCGCGGCGCGGTGCGAGGAGATCGGCCGGGATCCGGCCACGCTTCGGCTGTCGGTGAACATCAGTCGGTACGTGCTGCAGGATGAGGGTGCGGCGCGGGTCGAGCTGCTGGCCGCGTACCGCGAGGCGGGCGTCGCCCGGGTGATGGGCTTGCTGCAGGCCAGCGCGACCTCTGACGACGCGCTGGAGTCCCTGGCTGGTGATGCCCGCGCAGCCGGGGTCGCGCTCA
>Ga0209751_10005470_pt1 | contig 11970 bp, 9 predicted proteins | sample RifCSP13_1_FD_184019 | JGI IMG/M metagenome (GOLD analysis project Ga0209751, IMG submission 184019) | Soil microbial communities from Rifle, Colorado - Rifle CSP2_sed 13_1 (SPAdes) (version 2) | ecosystem: Environmental > Terrestrial > Deep subsurface > Rock core/Sediment | place: Rifle... | reverse complement strand
CGAGCGGTGCATCCGGCGCATCGGCCTCGACTGGACCTTCTTCAATGTGGAGTTCTTCTATAGACCGGAGGACGATGCGATCCGCCTCGTCGAGATCAATGGGCGGATGGCGTCGCAGTTCGCCCCGCTCTATCGGATGGTGGACGGCATAGACCTGTATGCGATGCAGTTGGATCTGGCCCTGGGAAGGAATCCGGACGGCACTCGAACCTGGAGCCCGGGGAGAGGCCGGGACATGGTCGCGGCGAGTTTCGTCCTGCGGCGATTCGAGAATGGGGTCGTCACGCAGGTGCCCAAGCCGGAAGACCTCGAGCGCTTCGCCCGGCGCTTCCCGGAGGCGTTCGTCGAGGTCCTGGTCAAGGAAGGGGAGAAACTCTCGGACGAATTGCAGGACGATTACAGCTTCCGTTACGCCTTAGTGGATCTTTTCGCGAAAGACCGGGAGGCCCTACTGGAGCAGTTCGATGAGGCCAAGCAGCTCCTCCCGTTTGCCTTTGAGCCGATTCCCGATCCTACGTCCCGACGCCCGTCTCCTTCCCACTCCCGCCCCGTTCAAAAGCCCAGCGGAGCCCGACCGGCGCCACCAAAGTGGTGACCAGGACCATCATCACCACGGCCGAGAAGACTCCTTGAGACAGGATCGGCTCCCCGCCGATCGTCAAACTGGTTCCGATGCCAGCGAAGATCAGACCGACCTCGCCCCGGGGGATCATCCCGATCGCAACGGCGAGACGGTTGACACCGCGCCCCACGACCCCCAGCGCGCACGCCAGCTTGCCGACCAGCGCGCAGATGGTCAAGACGATCCCGAAGCCAAAAACCACGGGACTTGCGAGACTCCCGAGATGGACCTGCATTCCTATCAGCACGAAAAAGAGGGGAACAAACAGGCTCGACAGCGGGTGGAGCAGCTCGGAGAGTGTCGCCTTTTCCTCCGTGACACGGACCCCCTTTCCATACGGGTCCAGCATCAGTCCGGCGGCAAAGGCACCGATGATGCCGGCCAACCCCACCACTTCTGCCGCAAAAGCGAGCGTAAAGCATAGCCCGAGGCCGAAAACCAGCATGATCTCTGGGTGGCGGGTGCGCGCCACCAGACGAACGATCTGGGCCGAAAAGAAAACCCCAATCCCGACCGCGATGCCGAGGAAGATGATTGCCCGGAGTAGGATTCCCACGACCGCAAGGACCGATAGGCCCGGTCCGCCCGACGTGACCGCTGCCACCATCCCCGCCACCACCGCGAGCACCATCAACCCGAGGATGTCATCCAGGATCGCCGCACCGAGGATGATCTGCCCCTCCCGACTTTGCATGACTCCGAGATCCCTCAGGACTCGCACGGTGATCGCAACGCTGGTGGCCGCAAGGGTGGCCCCCACGAAGATATGAACGAAGGTCGAGCTGTCGGGAAAGAGCCATGCCGCGGCGCCCCACCCCAGCAGGATGGGGACCACAACCCCGATTGCGGCCACGAGGAGTGATGACAGCCCAACTCGGGTCAACGCCCGCAGGTCGGTTTCCAGCCCTACATCGAAGAGGAGGATCAGCACCCCAACCTCGGCCAGGACCAGCAGAGTCGGATCGGAGCGGACGAAGGCGATCCCCTCCCCTCCGAAAAATGGCGGGAGAAGATTGCTGAGCATGATCCCGACGAGCAATTCTCCGAGGACCGACGGCTGCCTCCACCGCTCGGCCAGCAGGCCTCCGATCTTCGCCACGACCACCAACACGGCCAGCCCGAACAGGACCGGGCCAGACCTCGGGTGCCCCTCTGGGCCCGCCGCCAACGCCATTGCGGGAATCCAGAAGGTCAGCAGGAACCCACCGCACAGGGCCCGGCTAGCCAGGTTGAGATAACGCATGACGTCTAGACGTCTATTTGGTAAAGGCCTCCAGGTCCCCTTCCTGGCCGACCAAGACAAGGACGTCCCCCTTCCGGAAGACATAGTCGGGCCGAGGGACAGGCTCCATTCGCTCCACGACCTGAGGCTCGCCCTCCTTCGACGCAGTTTCGATCCTCTGTTTGATCCCGACCAAATTCAACCCCCACTTGGAGCGGAGACCGACTTCGGCGAGAGACTTGCCGATGAAGTGGTTGTCCACCTCCCACTGGATCATGGAATATCCTTCGGACAGCTCGATGTGCTCCAAGACCGACCGTGCCAAGAGGGCCTTCGCGAGCCGCTTCCCCATCTCTGCCTCAATGGAGATGACCCTCGTCGCCCCCACCAGCTCCAGGATCTTTTTCTCTCGATCCGTGTTGGCCCTCGCGATGATCTCCTCTACCCCCAGCTCTTTGAGGATCGCGGTGGTCAGGACCGAAGCCTCAAAGTCTTCTCCGATGGCGATGATGGCGACGTCCACGTCCTTTGCCCCGACAGCCTTGAGCGATTCGATCTCCATGGAGTCGAGTTGGGCGGCGTAGGCGACCTTGTCCTTGACAGCCTCGACCAGCTCCATCCGCTCATCGACGGCGATAATCTCGCCCCCTACCTGAGCGAGAGCTTCCGCCAGCGCCGATCCAAACCTTCCCAAGCCGATGACGAGAAAACGCCTCATGATCCCTCCCTTCGTCTATCCAATCAGGAGCGGTTCCGTCGGATACGCGTACTTCCCCTTTGCTGGCTGCTCGGCCAAGGCGGAGGCGAGACCCAGGGGACCGATCCTGCCCACCAGCATGGTGACGATGATGATCCCCTTCCCAACAGGGCTCAGCCGGGGGGTGTAGCCGGTGGAGAGCCCGACCGTTCCGAAGGCCGAGGTTGCCTCAAAGGCCAACTCCAAGAACCCCCCTTCCTGGGTCACCAGAAGAAGGAAGATCGACACGTTCAGGAAGGTGAAGGCGAGGAAGCTTAGGGCCAACGCCTTATGGATAATCCCCGGATGGATGGCCCGGCGAAAGACCTCCACCTGCTCTCTCCCTCTCAAGATCGCGACGAGGGTGGCAGCCGTGGTCCCGAAGGTCGTCGTCTTGATTCCTCCCGCCGTGGACCCTGGAGAACCTCCGATGAACATCAGGGTCATAATCCCCAACAGGGTCGCTGGGGCGAGGGTCCCGATGTTGATGGTACTGAAGCCGGCCGTCCTGGTGGTCACCGACTGGAAGAAGGCCGCCAGGGCCTTCTGGGGGAAGGACAGATGGCGCAAGCCCTGGTCAAACTCTAACAGGAGGACCAGGAGGAAGCCGACCACGATGAGACCCCCACTCGCGGCCAGGGCCACCTTGGCGTGCAGGGTGAGCTGCCAGGGCTGGCCCTTCCTGCCAAAGAGGGGATATGTCATCAGGTTGCTCAGGACAGGGAACCCGAGCCCTCCGAGGATGATGAGGACGGCGATGGTGAGACTCACCCCCGGATCGCCTGAATACCCGACAAGGTTCTCGGAGAAGAGGGAAAAGCCGGCGTTCGAAAAGGCCGAGACGGCGTGAAAGGCGGCCAGGTAGAGGGTCCGCCAGCCCGGGAAGTCGCCAGACCATCGGAGGACGAGGACGAGGGTCCCCGCCGCCTCGATAGCGAAGGTCAGGAGGAAGATCTGTTTCACGTGCTGGCCGATAGCACCCAACGATTCGGCCGAGAGGGCTTCTCTCAGGGTGAGTTGGTCTCCCAGCTCCATCCGAGCCCTGGCGAGAAGGGAAAGGAGGGCACTGTACGTCATGATCCCTAATCCCCCCAGCTGGATCAGCACCAGGATCGTGGTCTGACCGAAGAGAGTATAGTCCCGCCCGATGTCTTTCACCACGAGGCCTGTGACGCACACGGCGGAGGTCGCGGTAAAGAGCGCGTCGAGGAAGGACACCTCCGCCAATTCCCTCACTGCCTGGGGAAGGGAGAGGAGAAGCGCCCCAACGATCGCCGCGAACACGAAGCTTAAGGCCACCGTCTGGGCTGGCCTCAGGTGAAGCTGCTCCAGCAATGCGCTCACCCATTCGGCCTGCGTCAGGAGCTTCAAGGCGATGGCGATCAGGACGACAGTGGTGTAGAGGTCATACGCCGGCGTCAGGGCGACCGCCTGCTGAGGATTCCCGACCATCCTCGCCAGGGTCACGGCCTTCGCCCCGGAAAAGAGGAAGAGGAGGCCGAGGACGCTCAGGTCCAGCCAGCGGCGACCGAGGTAGGCCACCTTGGACTCGGCCTGCGTCAACCGGCGGAAATCCGAGAGGGTGAAGGCCAAAAGAAGGGCTGACGTGAGGAGGAGAGACAGGATCCTGGAAGGGAGGGAAGGAGGAACAAGGAGGTTGAGGAGGAAGACGGCTCCGGCCAGCAACAGGATGGACCCTATCATCGAGGGTTTGCTGATCTTCCGTTCCTGCTCCATGCCTTGTCACCCTGTGTGCATTTCAGTACGCTTACGCGGCGGTCCTGGGAGGAGACATTTGCCACCTCATCAGTCCCTACACATACATGTGTCGACAAAGTCCCCGCCACTTAGCCATCGACCATCGAATACTGCCGAATACTGCTTTTCCAGAAGATCAAGCACGGGCTCCGTTTCTTCCGTGGGCAGGAGGATTCTCACCAAAACCTGATCCTCCGACACTCTTTCATCCCACAGACCTAGTACCGGGCGATCCTTGAGCAATTCCCGCACCCCGTGCCTAGTTCCCTCTGGAAGAACCAGTTCAATCAAGCGAAGCGGCATCTACCCGTCCCATGCAGGGGCCGTCGCGATAATGCAGCCAGGCCATATCGCGTATCGAAACAGATGACCGTTCTACCGAGCGGAGCCGGACCGGCCGTAGAGCGCCCGGGCCTTGCGGAGGTGTCTGATGGCCTCGGAGCGCTTCCCGAGCGCCTCACAGAGGAGGCCGAGGTTGTAGTGGGCGTCGGCGAAGTCAGGGTCGCGGTCGATCGCCTGGCGATAGGACTGGATCGCCTCGTCGGCGCGCCCCAGTTCGTCGAGGAGCACGGCGAGATTGAAGTGGGGGATCGGATCGGCGGGCGCGTGCTCGATGGCAGCCCGGTAGTGCGCCTCAGCCTGAACGGGCTTCTTCGCCTCCTGGTAGAGGCGGCCGAGATTCACATGGGCATCGGACAGGGTCGGGTCCAGCTCCAAGGCCTGGTGGTAGGCCCGCTGCGCCTCCTCCGGCGAGGATCCCTCCAGCTCGACCGCGAGATTGGCCCACTGCTGCGCCGTGAGGGCGGGGGCGGGGGCGGGGGCTGTTGCTGGCGGCGGCGGCAAGGCCACCTGCTCGGCGACGGCCTGCACCTCGAAGTTGAAGAGGAACTGTCCCGAGTCCGGCTGCCAGCGGGCGGCTCCGTCCCAGGCAACGACCCGGCTGCCGTCGGCATAGATCGTCAGGCTCGTCAGGTGCTGATCATCCGGGAGCTGGCGCTTGAGGGAGGCCAACATTCGGCGGATCCGCTTCAGGGGGACACGGGAGCCGAGGAGGCCCTTGGTGGTTTTCAGGAGCAGGAGATCTTGGAAAGTGAACTGGAACCGCCGCCCGGCACCCCGGATCGGCGAGAGGAAACCCGCGCGGACGCACGACCGTATCTGCTGCTCTGGCAGGTCGAGGATCTTCGCCGCATCCCGGGTGGTGAAGTGCGTCACTTCTTGACAGCCTGGGCCTTCTTCTCTGGCTTCCCCGGCGTCGCCTCGGCGCGTCTGGCCTTCACGGCCGGCTTCTTCTCCTGCGTGACCCGCTTCGCGAGGCTCTCCTTGAGCGCCTCCATCAGGTCGATCACCTGAGCGCGCTGGACCTGGGGCCCGACCGCAGTCACTTCCTTCCCCTCCACCTTGAGGTTGACCAAGTCCAGGACGCGCAGCCGGTATTCGTCCTGATACTGCTCGGGCTTGAAATCGCCGTTGGACAGCTCGTCCACCAGTCTCAGGGCCAGCTCCAGCTCGCCCTCCTTGATCTTGGCCGATTTCCCCTTCTCGATTTCGCCGAAGTCCCGTACCTCGTCGGCGAAGTACATCGTGTGGAGCATGAGGCCGTCCTGGGCCGGCCTGATCAGCACCAGGCTCTCCTTGCCGCGCATGACGAACTTGGCGAGGGCAACCCGATCGGTCTTGGCCATGGCGTCGGCCAGCAGCCGGTAGGCCTTTTCACCCCCTTTGTCGGGGCCGAGGTAGTAGGTCTTCTCAAAATAGATCGGATCCACCTTGGGAAGCGGCACGAACTCGGCGATATCGATGACCTTCGAGGCCTCCCCCTCCAAGGACTTCAGCTCCTCGTCCGTGAACCGGACGTACTGCTCCTTGGCAAACTCATAGCCCTTGACCAATCCGGCCCGCTCCACCACTTCGTTACAGACCGGGCAGAAGGTCTGCTGCTTGATCCGGCTGCCGCACTTGGCGTGGAGCAGATTGAAGGAGGCGCCCCCCGAGGAGGCGGCGGTGTAAAACTTGACCGGGATCGAAACCAGCCCAAAGGAAATCGTGCCCGAGCTGATCGAGTGAGGCGGCATCGCGTCTCTCCTCCTGCCACAGGGATAAGGGGATTTGCACCATACCATGAAAGTCCTTATACTTCAAGGCGCGTTGTAACCTGCTCGGATCATGCCCGACTGTTGCGGAGGCCCCAAAGCCGTGGTCAAGGAGACCAGTCCAAGACTTCAGGCATACCGGAAGAAGCGCGACCCCGGGCGGACGCCCGAGCCGTTCGGCGGGGGCCGTGTTGCGGGCGGGCGTCTCTTCGTCATCCACAAGCACGCGGCCCGGAGCCTCCATTACGACTTGCGCCTGGAGATGGATGGGGTCCTGAAGAGCTGGGCCGTGCCCAAGGGCCCGTCCGTTCGGCCCGAGGAGAAGCGTCTGGCGGTTCATGTGGAAGACCACCCCATCGAGTACGCCAATTTTGAGGGGGTCATTCCGCCGGGCAACTACGGCGCCGGCGCGGTGATCATCTGGGATCGCGGGTGGTACCGACCGGTGAAAGAGGGTGATCCCCTCGAGCAACTTGCCAAGGGAAAGCTCGAACTCGAGCTATTCGGCTTTAAACTCCGCGGCCGGTGGACGCTCGCCCGGATGGCCAAGAAGGAGAAGGAATGGCTTTTGCTCAAGAAGGCGGATGCCGCGTCCTCCGAAACGGAGCTCACAGAGCGCTATCCGCAGTCGGTCCTCTCGGGGCTCACCGTAGAGGAGATGCGCGATCTTCCCGCCAAGCGGGCAGGGCTCCGGGCCCGGCTTCACGCCCTCAAGGTTCCCCGGCGTGCCCTATCGCCGCGGAATCAGCCGTTCATGCTGGCCACGCTGGCGGAGCGCCCGTTCTCAGGCAAGGGCTGGCTCTTCGAGGTCAAGTACGATGGCGTGCGGGTGCTGGCCTATCGTCAGGGGGAAGCGGTAGAGCTCTACGGCAGAAGCGGCCAGATGATCACGGGGCGCTACCCGGATCTGGCCAGCGCGCTGCGGGCGCTTCCGGTGGACCGGTTCCTTATCGACGGCGAGATCGTTGCGCTCGACGAGAGCGGCAAACCGAGCTTTGAGCGCCTGCAGGCGCGAATGGGCCTCACGAATCCTCGCGATATCGAAAGCGCGGTGGCCGGTGTGCCGGTCATCGGGGTCTTCTTCGACTGCCTCGCGTTGGATGGTCACGACCTGCGCCGCCTACCGCTCCTGGATCGGAAGGAGTGTCTCAGGCTTCTGCTGCCGCCCGTCGGCCCCGTCCGCTATGGCGACCACGTCCTGGAGCACGGTGAGGCGTTCTTCGAGGTGGCGTCTGCCGAGCGGCTTGAAGGGATCGTAGCCAAAAAGGTGAAAAGCCCCTACGTCGGCGGCCGATCGCGGGAGTGGATCAAAGTCAAGTGCTTGCGCCGTCAGGAATTCGTCATTGGAGGCTACACCGATCCCCAGGGCGGGCGACGCTACTTTGGGGCACTGCACGTCGGGATCTACGATGGGCCCCGCCTCGTCTATGTTTCCAAGGTCGGCACCGGATTCGATGAAGCGTCACTCAAGAAGCTCTGGGAGGCACTACAACCGCTCGGGCGGCCGACTGCGCCGTTTGCGGTCGGAGCCCCGACGGGCCGCGGCCACCACTGGGTCGAGCCCACGCTGGTCTGCGAAGTGCGCTTTACGGAGTGGACCAAGGACGGCGGGATTCGGCATCCAGCCTTCCTCGGCCTCCGGGCGGATAAGCGGCCGGAGGAGTGTCGGCGCGAGGCACCAGTGGAAATTGTGACCCCATTGCCTTCACCAGCCGAGCCTGTCGCCCACGCCGAGGTCAAGATTTCGAATCCGAAAAAGGTCTTCTGGCCGGATGAAGGCTACACCAAAGGGGATCTGATCGGCTACTACGAGGCCGTGGCGCCCCTTCTCGTGCCGTACCTCAGACAGCGGCCGGTCGTGCTCACGCGTTATCCCGACGGGATCACGGGAAAGTCCTTCTTCCAGAAGGACGCACCGGAGTTCGTCCCGGCGTGGGTCCGCACCGAACGGATCTACTCAAAGGACGCCGAGCGCGAGATCGACTACTTCATCGTGAACGACGCGGAGACGCTCCGCTACATCATCAACCTGGGGACCATCCCGCTCCACCTCTGGAGTTCACGCCTCGGCTCCCTCGACCGGCCGGACTGGCTGATCCTGGACCTCGATCCCAAGGGCGCCCCGTTCACTGACGTGGTGAGGGTCGCCCGGCAGCTTCACCGGATCCTCGACGAGCTTGAGGTGGCGAACTATGTCAAGACCTCGGGAGCCACGGGCCTTCACGTCCTGATTCCGCTCGGCGCCCAGTACACGCACGAAGAGGCGCGGACCTTTGGCCGGCTCCTGGCGCTCCTGGGTGTCGAGGCCGCGCCCGAGATTACCACGATCGCCCGCCCCATCCGGACCCGCGAAGGGAAGGTCTACGTCGATTTCGCGCAGAATGGCCATGGCCGGACCATCGTGGCCCCGTTCTCGGTCCGGCCGCTTCCCGGCGGCCCGGTCTCGTGTCCGCTCCGGTGGGACCAGGTGACTGCGCGCCTGGATCCTACACGATTCACGATCAAGACCCTGCCCCAGCACTTCGAGAAAATGCCGGACCCGCTCACTCCCGTCCTCACCGGCGTCATCGACATGGCCGCCGCACTCGTCCGCATCGAATCCCGCCTCCCCCACCCCCGCTGACGGATTTTTGTCGGCACCGAAGAGGAGCTAAAAGGAGCCGGCGGGACGAGGGATCGGCTAGGCGGTCAGTAACGCCCGAAACTCTTGGGCGAGGGCCGGGCCGATGCCGGATTCCTCGTGCTTGAAGTAGACGAAGGTGTCCTTCCAGCCCGCACCGAGCCGCTTCACGGTCTCAGCCCATTTCTTGAGGTCTTCGGCCGCATACCCCTCATCGCGCAGACGGAAGTAGCCGAAATCGGCGGTCGCGATCAGCGGCGTGGTGCCCTTCTCGGTGTCCGCGACGCAGAGGGCTGCGTTCCGGGTCCTGAGCCGCGCGTACACATCCTCGGCGAACCACGACTCGTGCCGGAACTCGAAGGCGCAGCGGATACCGGAGGGCAACAGGACCAGCGCGTCTCCTAATCGGTCCAGGTCCTTCTTGAAGAACGGCGGGAGCTGAAAGAGGATCGGGCCGAGCTTCGGCCCAAGGCCCCGCGCCGTGTCGAGAAAGTAGCGGAGCGGCCCGTCCACATCCTTGAGGCGGGCGTCGTGCGTGATTCGCCTGGATGCCTTGAGTGCGAACGCAAACCCGGCCGGGGTCTCGGCATTCCAGCCGGCGATCGTCTTGGCGTTCGGCATCCGATAGAACGTGTAATTGATCTCGACGGTGGAGAACCGCTCGGCGTAGTAGGGGAGCATCTTGGCCGTCGGGAACTTCTCGGGGTAGAAACTCCCCCGCCACTCCGGATAGTTATACCCTGATGTGCCGATCCACATCGCCACGACACCCCTCCAGATTCGCCGCGTGCGCCTCAGCCTGGGTCAACACCACCTTCGGCCCCTCGCTCCAAGCCTCCCGCGGCGACCCTGAGCGGCGGCTTACGGCCCGGGTCCCTCCGTGTTCACGATCCCTGCAAAGAAGCCCGGCACGGATCGCGCCTCGGTTTCCCAGGCCGTCGCCTGCCGAGGGGCCCCGCCGCTCCCGGCAACGTCGCTCGGGGCCTACAGGTGCTGCCTAAGGAAGCCAGACGGGTCTCTGCGGGAGGGCGAGGGGAGCTGGGCCTGGACCCGGCGGAACCTGGTTTGCGGCCGGGCCGGGGTCCCGCCGCCGGAGCGAAGCGCAGGTGGGGGTGGCCATCCTGCGGCCCGACGATTCGCGCGGCGCGGAAGTACAACGTTGCACCAGACCGACCCATGGAATTGTTCCGCCGGGGAAGACCCACTCCCCAAGCCCCGCCGGACTGCGCTACTAGAGAGCCCCGGAGCGAGGGGCCGAGGGCGCTGTTGCAATAGGCCCGCGAGCCCTCCCTTACACCCTTCACTCCGCTGGTGGGTGAAAGATCACCTTGCGCCACCGCCGGATTTCGACCCTCTCGAAGAGCCCCGCCTTCACGTAGGGATCGTTCCGCACGTACTCCTCCACCGCCCCCCGGTCCGGCATGTCCACCAGGATAAAGCTGCCGGTCATGGCCGTCCCGTCGTCGGAGAGGGTCGCACCGGCGGCCACGATCTGTGTGCCGAAGCCGCCGATGTAGTCGAGATGCACCGGGCGGGCCTGCTGCCTGATCTGGGTCGCATTCGGCTTGTCGGTCGCCAGGATGATGAAGTACATGGCCGGTTCTCCGTCCCTTCCACGCGGTCACCGTGATCGCGGGCCTGAGTATCTCCGGCGGCGGGCAGGGGTGTCAAGGGGCCCCAGATATGCCATTTTGGCACGACCGTTGCACACGTAAGACACTGGAATCACGGAACGGCGCCAGTCGGCGCAGCGGCTTCTGCCTCGAGCAAGCGAGGGAGGCCGATGCGGCCACGCACAGGGAGGGAAGTAGACATGGCACAGGATGCTCCCGCTTTTTGGCGTCGAAAATTCTACGTGCACCCGATCCAGCGGAAGTATTTCTTTCTCTCGCTGGTTCCGCTGCTGGTCTTTGCCTCCGCTATGGCCCTGCTGGTCTTTGTTCCCCTGAACCTGGCCCTCCAGGGACCAAGCCCTGATTTCGAGAAGGTGGCCGCCTTGGGGCAGCTCCAGGGCGCGGGCGGTGTCCGCATCTGGCTCGCCATCTTCCTCAGCATGGCCGTCTCCGCCCTGATGAGCTTTTTCGTCACCCACAAGTTTGCCGGCCCCCTCTACCGGATCGAGCAGATCCTCCGGAAGGTCGAGCAGGGAGATCTGCCGGCGGCGGTTCGGATTCGGCGTGGTGATGACATTCAGGAGTTCGCGGACGTTGTCGAAAGCGCCTTCAAGCCGATCACCTTGGCCCTGACGGCGATCAAGGAGCAACAGGCCCTCGCCGCTCAGGAACTCGCTGCCCTCCAGGGTAGGATCAAAGCGGAGTCTAACGGCGACATCCTGCGCGGCCTGGAGCGGATAGGACGTACCCACAAAGAGATCGAGAACATCCTGGCGAACTTCAAGATTTAAACACAGCGCGGCCCCGACGCGGAGCCGGCGGAAGAGCAAGGATACGTGTGCTAGAGGAGTCCCTTGACCGCCACCGTGGGGTCCTGGAGTTGGGCCTCTTTGCCGCTCAGGTCTTTCTTGTACATTGAGACATCTCTCCTGTGTCAAGCCCTCTCTCGAAGTCCTGGCGTCTGTCGGTTTCCGGTCAACCCGTCCGGAATCCGTCCCCAATAGACAGAGCGCCGCCGTCACCCTCGCTTGAATTTTCGTAACTTCTGCCGCGCCCCCTCTTGGCACGCGGATTGCGAACTGTACTCTCGCAGAGACCCACTCCTGATCATCACGCCATCGATCGAAGCAGATCGCGCCGTTAAACCAACACATCAAGGGGGAGGCGAAAATGATGAACAGACCACAGCGTTCTGGGTGGCCGGCCCTCCTCACCACACCCGTGGCGGTTGTTGATCGTCAGGAATATGATGTCCTGATTGCAGACAGAGAACTCCTGTCGACGGCCTTTGTCCGGCAGAGAATCC
>Ga0209751_10005468_pt1 | contig 11970 bp, 14 predicted proteins | sample RifCSP13_1_FD_184019 | JGI IMG/M metagenome (GOLD analysis project Ga0209751, IMG submission 184019) | Soil microbial communities from Rifle, Colorado - Rifle CSP2_sed 13_1 (SPAdes) (version 2) | ecosystem: Environmental > Terrestrial > Deep subsurface > Rock core/Sediment | place: Rifle... | reverse complement strand
GAGGTCGCGAGGGCGGGCGAGGGGGAGGCGCGGGTCGCCCTCCTCGCCTCAGAGACTGCGCTCCCGAGGCTCCGGGAGGCCCTAGACCGCGTCGGGGCGCCGTACCAGGTGCGGGCGGTGCGGTCCGCGCCGACGGCGACGTGGCAGCCCCTCGCGAACCTGACGGCCCGCCAGAGGGACCTGCTCGCCCTAGCGTACCGCCTCGGGTACTACGAGTCGCCCGCGAAAGTGTCGTTGGGCCGGATCGCCGGCCTCGTTGGGATTTCGAAGGCCGCACTTTCGAAGCACCTACGCGCTGCGGAGCGGAAGATCCTCGAGGCGGCCATGGGGCCGATGGTGTGACCGTGCTTCGCTCCTCCGACCGTGACGCCTAAGTATCTGTCGTGTAATTAGTACGCGAATGTCCCGTCCCGAGACGCACGGTCCGGCGCCGGTGCGAGGAGGCCCTTCGATGATTCCTGCCAAGTTCACGGCTGCGATTGAGGCCGTCCGTGCCGAGCTGCAAGCCCTCCCCGGAATCGGCTCGGTGATCCTCTTCGGATCCGTGGCGCGGGGAACCGCCCACGAGGAGAGCGACGTCGATCTCATGATCGTGTGCGATCATGACGTTCGGGATCGCGCGCGGAAGATCCTGTATCGAGTCGGCGACCGGTTCGGCGTCACCTTCAGCCCGGTGTTCTACCGGGATTCCGAGCGGCAGCTCTTCGACACGCAGTTCCTTGAATCCATCGTTCGCCAAGGCCGGGCCCTCTTCGGCAGTCTCCCGGTGCTGACCCCGTCCCAGCTCGACCTCCAGCCATTGCGCCTCGTGAGCTACAGGACGGGCGGACTGGCCCCGCGGAAGCGGGTCCGGTTCCTCCGGGAAATCGACGGCTACGAGACCCGGAAACGCGTCGGGAGGAAGGTGTACGTGGTCCGGAAGCCGGGGTTCCTGAAGCAGGTCGGCGGTTGGCGGGTGGGGCGTGGTGCCGTCGTCGTGCCCGAGGAGTCGATCGAGGCCTTCGACGAGATCCTCCGGAAGCACGGCGTGACCCGGTCGATCATCTCAATCTGGAGCCAGCGGCCCTGACCTAGTCTCGATCGCGTTCGCTGTTCCCAACCCTACGGACCCGGCTTGCTACCTCCGGACGGCCCGCGGCGCCGGCCCGCCGCCAGCCACGCGATGGCGGCCGCCTCCACGAGGTTGACCGCGAGGAGCGCGACCGCCCACGAGGGAATCTGCTCGGGCACGACCACCGTGACCTGGGTCGTCGGGGTTCCCGGTGGACCGGAGGGCGGCGGGGCGGGGACGGTCGCGATGGCAATCGCTTGGTCCGAGTAGTAGTTGTAGTTCCCCGCGACGTCGTACGCCGTAACCCAGAAGTAGTGGACCCCAGGGGTGAGGTTGTGGAACGGGAACGTCGTCGCCGTCCCCACGCTGAACCAGGGTCCGTCGTCGAGACGGACGTTGTAGCGGTCGATCCCCGATCCGGTGTCGGTCCCCGTCCACGCCAGGGTCACCGAGCCGTCCGCGAGCACAGGGTTCCCCGACGGGCTCGTGATGACGACGACGGGAATCGTCGTGTCGACGGAGAAGGTCCAGGAGAGCACCGTGGGACCGTTCCCGAGCTGGTCCGAGGCGCTCGCGTTCGCGGCGTGGGGCCCGTCCAAGGTCGCCGGGGCGTATCCATAGGCCACAACGACCGTCCCCGGGCTGGGCGTGGAGAGGGTGAGGGGCAACCCGTCGACATCCATCCGAATCGAGGACACCACGATTCCGTCCGGGTCCGCGAACCGCACCCGGAGCGTAGGGTTCGCGCTGTATGTCCACGTCCCCGGAAGTGGATACAAGACCTCACCCGTCGGCGGGTTCGCGTCCGCGACGGCGGGCGGCCCGGACGCCCCGGACGCCGGCGCGACGGTCATGCTCGCTACGGCCACGACCAAGGCGCCGAAGGCGAGAAACGCGAGGACCGAGCGCGCGGGCCGCTCGGAGTAGGTCTCCCTTCCACAGATGATCATCCGAAACCCTCCGCGACGGCCATCTCGGCGCGACGCTTGAACCCACCGGGGTGTTCACCCGCGCAGTCCCATCGTACCCGGACATACCGCGGGACGGTCATCGGGATCGCGGGTCCTTCGGTCACCCGTCGGGAACCGCTTTATATCCATGGCTCCTAATGCGACGCCGTGAGGAAGTCCCCTCGGAGCCGCAGGCGCGAGGAGCGCCTCCGGGACGCCGCCCGAGCCGCGCGCCAGACCCGGAGATTCTCCCCGGGCGAGAACCTCCGGTTCGGGATGGAGTTCACCGAGAGCGCCCGGAGGCTACGGGATGCCGCCAAGGCGTCGCACGTACGAAGACGTCGTTAGGATCGCGGAGGCGGTGCTCCGGTCCCGCCGGATCAAACACGTGTTCGTCGGCGGGATCGCGGTGCTGGCGTTCGGGCGCCAGCGGGCCACCTCCGACCTCGACGTGATCGCGGACTACCGGCCCGAGGACGCGCCGTTCCTCGAGCGGGAGTTCCGGCGGCACGGGTTCCTCGGCTCGGCCCAGGACCTCACGGACGCCCTCGCGGACCGGTCCCACTGCACAATCGAGGACACCCGATCCACGTATCGCATCGACCTCGTGCCCGCGACCGACCCCGCCAGGAAGGACGCCATCGCGACCTCGAGGCGGGTGGACCTCGGGCGGCGCCTCGGCTATATCCCGGTCGCAAGCCCGGAGCACACGATCGTGATGAAGCTGCGGTACGGCTCGGAGCAGGACGTCGAGGACGCCCTAGCGATACTCGCAAGCCAGGCCGGTCGGCTCGACGTCCGGCGGATGCGGGGGTTCGCCCGGGAGCGTGGCGTCCTCCGGGAGCTCCGCGGGCTCGAGCTCACGGCCCGCACGTACGGCGTGGACCGGCCGAAACGGCGGCGCGGCGCGAGGGCGGGCGGGACCCGCACATCGTCTCGGAAGCAGCCGTGAAGACCACGCCCGCCGATTTCATTGCCGCGGTCGGACCGTCGCCCCGCCATGGCCCTCCTCGACCGGCTGCGGTGGGGCGGCGCTTGGCGGTGGATTACCGGGCCCGCTCGAACCGTTCCAGGCGGTACCGGACCGCCTCGGTAGCGGGGAACAGGTCGTGCTGGCTCGGCAGGTTCGGGAGCCGCTTCCCCTCCCAGTCCAGGACGCAGTTCATCCCCTCGAGAAACGGTGGGCGCAGCCATTCAATCCAAGACGCCCTCCCGTTCTGGCAGCATCGACCCGAGACGCCCTGGCCGCGTCCGACCCGTCCTAAACCAAGAGCAGGAAGGTCGGCAGCGAGATCGACGCCCCCGCGCCGCCCTCCGTAAGCACGATCCCCCCGCCGAAGCTCCTCAGGGCCCGGAGGGCCTCCCCCCGCGGTCGAGTCGCAGTGACCTGGAAGGCCCTGGGCGTGCCGTCCGCCCGGAGCACGAAGTCGACCTCCCAACCTTTCCGGTTCCGCCAGAACATCACGTGCTCGTACGCGTCGAAGACGGACCTCGGCCTCATCGCGAACGCGAGGCGGGCGAGGTGGTCGGCCACCACCGCCTCCAGGAGGGGCCCCCGCCTCGCGGGGTCGGACAGGAATTCGCGAGCCGCCTCGAATGCGTCGCCCAGACCCAGGGCCCATGCGCGGACCGCATGGAAGAGGAACGGGTCCGCCACGTACACCTTGCGGTCCTTCCTCGGCGCAGGGCGCCCCCTCCGCCGGTCAATCTGGTACACCGTCTGGAGGGTGAACGTCTTCTCGAGGTCCCCGACGTACTTCGCCACCGTGTTGTGGGATCCCACATCCGTCTCCTCCGCCAGGGCCCTCCAGCTCAGCGACGTGCCCAGCTTCTCCACGATTCCAGCCAGAAGCTCGCGCGCGATGCGCTCGTCGTGGCCCCATCGCGCCAGGTCCCCCGTGAGGGCCCGGATGTACATGTCGTACGTCTCCGCGGGGACCCGTCCCGTCCGGCGGAGGTCGTTCACCGGGCGGGGGAAGCCGCCCGTGAGCAGGTAATCGTCCAGGAGCGGCCGCACGTCATCCGCGAGGAGCTGGAGGGTGGACCACGCCTCCGTGGGCGCGCCCGCGAACAGCCCCTCGATTGCCTCCAAGCGAGTGCGGCGTTCGAGCAGACGCATCGCCTCGAGCCGGGACCGGATCTCGGGCCGCACGGTCTCCGCGTACTCGGCGAACTTCATCGGCAGTAGGACCTTGTCGAGGAGGTCCTCGGGGTCCGCCTCGGCCGACTCCCCCCGCCGACCCGGGAGGCGCTCCACCTGTCGCGTCACGTCCAGCGCGTGGGACCCCGTGAGCACGATCGTCGAGCCGCGGAGCTTCCCACGGTTCGCCAGCCCTCGGATTGCGATGGACCACTCCCGCACGGAGGAGACTTCGTCGAGGAAAAGGTAGCGTCGCGGCAGCCGGAAGGGCGCCTGCCACCGGAGGTACGTCTCCACGAGATCGTCGAGGTCCTCCGCGCGCCGCAGGAGATCGCAGCTGAAGTACAGGACGGAGCGCGGATCGACGTGCTCCGTTTCGATCAGGCCGCGGACGAGCGTCTTGACCGAGGTGGTCTTCCCGACCTGTCGGGGACCGCGGAGCGTGTACACCCGGTCACGGTCGAACCGAAACCGGTGGAGCAACCGCGGGGTCCAACGGACGGGCTGCGACGAAAGCGCCGCGAGGACGAAATCCTCCCGGATCCCGGCGGGGTCCATCCACCACGGGTTCTGCCGGGCTAGGACAGAGAGTTCCATCTTGGTCACGATAGTGACCAGACGTATATACACTGTGGTCAGTTAGATGACCAAATCTGCACAAGAGGCGGTCTTGCCTCCGATGATCAGGATCGGGGGCATCGCCCGCCACGGCCCGGCTCACCCGGTCCGCTCGAACCTCGCCAGCCGGTACCGCAAGGCCTCCGCGGCGGGGTACAGGTCCGCCCGGCCCGGCAAGTTCGGGAGGCGCCTCCCCTCCCAGTCCAGGACGCAGTTCGCAGCCGCGCTCCGCCGGAAGTCGTCGTCGTCCACGACGAGAACCCGCAGATCCTCGTCCGGGGTCCAGGCGAACTCGTCGAACAGGGTGTGGTGATTGCGGCAGAGCAGCATGCCGTTCCGGATGTCGGCGGAGGTCCCCCTCTCGCCCACGGGGATGATGTGCGCCGCCTCGAGCCCGAGGACCCGACCGCGGACGCGGTACCCGACCTCGCAGAGGCTACAGCGTTCGTGATAGGCTTTCCGCACCGCGATTCCGAACCGTTGATCTCGTTGCAGACGGAGCTGCGGGGTCAGGCGGGCGAGGCCCTCTTCGAAGGGATGGAACGGCACCGGCGCGGCGGTTCCCAAGGTGGGAATCACCTCCCACTCGATGGGTTCGCCCCGCAGGAGGAAATGGGTCCCATCGAAGCCCTCCACGTACGCGAGGCCCAGGATCTCGTAGGCGGGCGGGCCGCCTCTCGAGGGGGTCTGCCGCATCACCCCGACCGGGACCCGGGCGACCTGGCACTGGAACAGCGCGCGACTACGACGTGATTCCGCCCCCGCCTTCATCGTCGGAGGCAAACCCATCATCCCAGCCAGTCCCGCCGATGCGCGATATCGACTTTGGCGGGGAGAGTGGCCATTTGTCGAACGTGATGATACCTTCAAAGACGCAGGGACTGGCTTCTCTTGGTGCACAGAAGTCGCACCCGCGACGGAGGAGGTTTTGGAACTCCCCTGGGGAGCCTCGTCCGCGAGTTGCCCACGTGTCGGTCGATCCACATTCTGGGCAGGTCCTGACTCGGGATTTCACCAGGGTCGAAGACCCGCAGTTGCGACACCGTATCTCCTTTGTCGGAGCGAGACCCACACACTCGCGAGCTAGTATCTCGTAGAGGAGGAAGTCGCAGAAAGCGGGGCCCTCCACTCGGTGGTTGCCTGGCAGCTCGCTCCATCGTTCCCACACCCTTCGCCACGCGCAGGATGTGAGGTCAGTGACGAGACTGTACTGATAGGAGTAGATGTCCAGGTAGCTCGTCAGGAGAGGATGGGAGCCACGAAGAACGCCTGTCCGCAACGCCGCCCTCATGGTGTTGATGTCAGGCGGTACGTCGAGAGCTTCGATCCGATGAAGGGGCCAAACTTCAAAATCATACATGTCGCGGATGAACATATCTGCTTTCTTGTAGGAGAAACCGATGTGTTCGAGGAAGTCCGGATCCTCCGGCTCTACGAGAGCCTCTCGAATTCTCGCCGCATCGAAGTCGTGCTTGGGTCCAAGATTGTATGCCGAGCCACCATAGTGTTTGACCAAGAACTCGGCACCATTTCTAGCATAGTCGACCCGCTTCGTTGCCTGATCTGGCTTCACTCCCACAGCAGCGAGAACCTTGGCGATTGAAGCCTCGGGATCAGCTGCGATACGATTCGCCTGGAACCAGTCGGGATGCTCGACCGCGATCTCATACGGGTTCGCCTTCTGTTTCAGCTTCCAATCCTGTGCGGCGGTAATGAAACGAACGTTGGCGATCTGTTCCTTTGAAAGACCGACAGTCCTTTCCTGAGGGGCTCTAAATCGGCCTCCGTTCGCCGCGTGAAGCCTCTCGAAGACCTGCGCGACCTTCAGGCACTGATCTTCATCAATCTCCAGCCGAAGAATGCGCGGTGCAAACTCAGCCCACACCTTGTGGAAGGGCGAGATCCATTTCGCCTCAAGGTCCGCTGTGTGGAGATAGAGGAACCGGTTTAGGTCCCAGAGGAGGTCCCCAAACCTCTCGAGTCCCTCTTGTTCCTTGCCGGCGACGAGCAACTCGTGCGCCGCCTTCGATTGCGCTTCCATGGCCTGCAGGAAGTCTTTGAGACGCTTCGAAGCTGGATCTCCCTCCACGTCACTGGCCCGTGCAGGCACGCCTTGGAGAAACAGGAAACGAGGGGAAATTGATAGTTACGAATTACCGCCGCGCTGTGGTACGTATGTTGTAACTAACCTCAAGTAAAATGTAACCTTCAAACGGCCGTGCCTGACAAACAGGACTGGGAGACTGTCGGATTCCTCCTGTCCTCGGAGATCCGGCAGGGAGTCCTCCGCACGCTGAGCGGGCAACGGTGCACGCCGTCCCAGATATCCACCGTGCTCGGGCAACCGATAAGTCACGTCAGCCGCGCCCTGGGTGAGTTACAGAGCCGGAAGTTGGCAGTGTGCCTGACGCCCGAGCGCAAGAAGGGCAGGCTCTACCAGATCACCTCGCTCGGCGAAACCGTCCTCCGCGAGCTTGAACGATTGCGGACCCGGGGGGAGAAGCCCTGACGGCTGACAAGCCCCCGATGATCCGGATTCCCAGGGAGGAATTCCTCGACTTCGCAGAAGGGCACAAGTCTGTGACGATTGAGGAGGTCGAAGTCCCCATTGGAACCAAGTGGTCGATCAAGTCGATCGGACCGCCAGCAGACTACACCCCCGAGACTACGACCGTTTGGTCGTTTCCGGATCGCGGAGACTGGGCGACGCATGCGGGCAACTACCGCGGGAACTGGTCGCCCTACATACCCCGCAATTTGATCCTGAAGTACACGAAGCCAGGAGAGCTCGTCGTCGACCAGATGGTGGGAAGCGGGACTACGGTGGTCGAGTGCAAGCTGCTGGGACGGAACGCGATTGGCGTCGACGTCAACCACGACGCCCTAATGGTCGCGTGGGATCGGCTAAACTTCTCCCATAGGCCACTCGACGAGGACTATCGGGAAGGCAAGGTCCAACTCTTTCTAGGAGATGCCCGGAACCTTGACGAGATCGAGAACGACTCCGTCGATCTGATCGCAAGCCATCCGCCGTATGCCGGAATCATCCGCTACACCGGAGCACGCGTACCTGGCGATCTGTCCGCGCTCAAGATGCGACCGTATCTTGAGGCCATGAAGCAAGTGGCGGCAGAATCCTACAGAGTTCTCAAGCCTGGGAAGCACTGCGCGATCCTGATCGGTGATACCCGCCAACACAAGCACTACGTACCCATCAACATTCGGGTCTTCCAGCAGTTTCTCGAGGCCGGCTTCATCGTGCGGGAGGATATCGTCAAGCTCCAGCACAAGATGAAATCCACGCGGGAAAAGTGGCGCGGAAAGAAGTACGATTTCTACTTGATCGCCCACGAGCACTTGTTTGTTTTCCGAAAGCTGGCGGAGGGCGAGAAGGTCTCGCCGTATCGCGTCAGCGCGAAGTGGTGGTAAGTAGGTCGGACCTCTGACACTTCGAGCTCCGCGGATGTATCTCGTAGGTATCAGGAAGCCTTCGTGTAAGTAAGCTAAAGGTGACTCTTCGATTGACCAGTGCGGATGGAATGGGACCGCTTCAAACAGGACTATGAGGTTCTCACGCGGGATGTTAGTCTGGAGGGAGGACTCTTCCGCGAGGCGGTCCTCTGGGCCTTAATCCAAGAGCGTATTGACTTCCTGACACCTCCTTCCGGGCAACTCAAGGAGATGATGAGAGCAAAGGATGGACTCGCACAATACTGGGGCCAGGTCGAGACGAAGACCGGCCGCCAATGGGACTTTGCCGCGATCCAAGTCCACTGGGAACGCGCCACCAAGAGCGCCCTCCAGCACAAGAGGCAGCCAATCAGTTTTGAGGACAAGCTCCGCCTGTTCTTCACAAGTCCGCGAAGATGCCGCCACTGCGGACGCGAACCACCGGAGGTCGAGCTCCACATCGACCACAAGGAGCCGGTCGCTCTTGGTGGAGACTCCACCATTAGGAATCTTCAGTTCCTCTGTAAGAAGTGCAACCTCAAGAAGGGTCCAAAACTCAAACGGGAGGATTTCTTTGACCGATATCTCTGTTAGGGCAATTAGACTAGTGCAGAAAGACCTCGTATTGTACTTGTTCGGACTGGAAGCTGGCAAGATCCTGAACATCGCCTACATCCTACCGAAGAGCAGGGACGACCCTGAGGCGATCGAACGGACGCTCGACACCGGACGCACTGAGAAGATTGCGGAATTCATACAGAAGGCAAACGCCTACTTGCCCAATGCGATTATCCTCAACTTCGATACGTCGAAGATCCAGTTCTCAGAGTTCTCGGAAGATGAAACATCCGCCATGTTCAGAATCCAGCTACCAGAACCGCGTCCCGCGGACGAAGTCAAAAAGGACATTCTTACTGAATGGGGGCTGGACGCAGTCCCCAAAGGAGGCGAACAACGGTTGCAAGCGGAGATCGAGAAGAGACTCATGAAGATTGCGTACGTCATTGATGGCCAGCATCGACTGAAGGGTTTGGAGCGGGCGGGGAAGCTCGACATCCCCCTACCGGTAATAGCCACAAAGGACGCCGACGTAAGCAAAGCGGCGAAGATATTCGCGGACATCAACGGCGAGCAGAGACCTGTTCCTCAGAACTCAATCCTGCTCATTCGCTACGAGATTGGGGATCTCCCTGGCTTGGTCGAACAGGCAACGAGAATCGCCCACAAACTGAATGAGCGTGCGGAATCTCCTTTCAAAGACAAGGTCAAGATCTACGAGCAAGACAAAGGGACATGGCTCGAAGCCTACTCCCTGCAGCAGATGCTGTATCCGATCATCGGCACCGGTGCGCTTCAGGGAATGGCTCTCGACGAACAGGTCACGCATTTCATCAACTACTTCAGTGCCTTGAAAACACAGAATCCAGTCGCGTTCGGACCTGACAGACGCGACTACATCCTCACACAACCTCGTGGAATCGCTATTGCACTCGGCGTGTTCGAGCGTGTCTGGCGTCGCTGCGAGACATACGAGGGCGGGAATTTCGATCAAGACTCGATCCTGCGACAAGTGGAGATCCTAAAGGTCATGGACTGGAAGCGGCAGAAGTACGGCCAACTCAAGGGCGCAGGCGGCGTAATGTTACTAGTGGACAAGATGAAACTCCTTTTGCCTGAGAAAGATGATAGAAAGCCCGCCAATCACAACGACATCATCGAGTGGTTCAAGAAAGACGAGCTGGTTCTGTAGCGGTTCGGATGCGCCGCCATAGCGCGAAGTGGTGGTAGGCTGCACCCCGGACGCATTAATACCTCATCCGGCGTATGCGAACGCCCGACATGACCAGCCGCCGAGACATCGCTGAACGGTTCGCCCGCCACCTCAAGGAGAAGTACGGGCCGCGGATCGACCGCATCCTGCTCTTCGGCTCCGTCGCGCGTGGGGAGGACCGGGAGGATTCCGACGTCGACCTGCTCGTCGTCACCCCCGAGCCGACCCTGGACCTCCAGTGGGACATCGGCCGCGACGTGACGGACACGCTCGCGCGCGAGGGCTTGCTCGTCTCCGCGCTCGTCGTCACCGCCAGGGAGTGGCGGGAGGCCCGCGACACCCTCTTCGGCCGCCGCGTCCGGGCGGAGGGGCTCGCCCTTGCCTGAGTCCGACGACCTCTTGCGGGCGAGCGGGCGCTCGAGTCCGCGTGCTTCCTGGTACACCCCAATCTCTGTGCGGACGCAATCAACCGCGCGTGCTACAGGTGACCGGAAACGCCAAATAGGTCCGGATATGTTATTAGCCAAGTGGATAAAATGGTATCCACGGAGCGACCCCCATGATCGGGACATGGCTCGAGGAGGTCCTGTCCTCCCGGGCGAAGGCGAAAGTACTGCGGCTCCTCGCGAAGTTCCCGGCCAAGGAGTACACCGGACGGGAGATGGCCCGCGCCCTCGGCCTCAGCCATCGCACCGTGGACCTCGCCCTCCGGGACCTCGCGGCCTACGACCTCGTCGCCGTCCGGCGGATCGGCAGCGCGAACGTCTGCACCGCGAACCGCGACAACTACCGGTTCCGCGCGCTCCAAGAACTCGTCCGTCGGGAGGAGGCGACCCTTGGACAGCTCGTGGAGGAGATCCGGAGGGGCCTGCCGCCCGTGCTCTCCTGCGTCCTTTTCGGGAGCGTCGCCCGCGGGGAGGAGCGGCCGGGGAGCGATGTCGACCTGCTGGTTGTGCTCAGGGACCCGAGGGCCGCGGAGCAGAAGCTCGCCGCCCTCGGGCTCCGGGTCTCGGAGCGGTTCTCCCTGCGGCCGGCGCCGATCCTGCTCACGCCGCGCGAGCTCCGCCGGAAGTGGAACGCCCCCCACGTGGTCGCCGCCCGGGAACACGGCCTCCTCGTCGCGGGGAGACCCCTGGAGGAGGTGCATGCCGAGGCCGCCTAGGACCCGCGCCGTCCGGAAGGAGGTCTACCAGACCTACCTCGCCAAGTCGCAGGAGTTCCTCCGCGCCGCGCAGGACTCGCTTCGCCGCGGGGACCACGACGCCTGCGTCTCTGCTGCCATCCACTCCGGCATCAACCTCGCCGATGCGTTGACGGCGTTCTACCTGCGGATGCGATCCGCGGGAGAGAGCCATGAGGAGGCGCTCGCCCTCCTCCGCCGCGTCCCCCTTCCGCCCGCCGAGTCCGAGCGGATCGTCCATCACCTCTCCGCCCTCCTCGACGTGAAGAACGCCGCCGAGTACGAGGACCGCCTCCTCCGGGCGAAGGAGGCGGAGGCCGCCATGAAACACCTTGAGCGGCTGTCCTCGCGGGTGCTCTCCGCCCTTCCCAAGTAGCGCGCCCGCGGCCGACGGGACCCTGATCGGCGACACCCGCCAACACAAGCACTACGTTCCGATCAGCGTCCGCGTCCTCCAGCAGTTCCTCGACGCCGGCTTCGTCCTGCGGGAGGACATCATCAAGCTCCAGCACAAGATGAAGTCCACGCGGGAGAGGTGGGCGGGCTCGAAGTACGACTTCTACCTGATCGCCCACGAGCACCTGTACGTCTTCCGGAAGCCCGAGGCGGGCGAGAAGTTCTCCGAGTACCGCCACAGCGTGAAGTGGTGGTGACGGCCGCCGGGGGTTCTAATGCCCGGGCTTTGCGTAGCATCGATCTAAGACCTCTCCGAGAGACCGCGGGTCGAACAGGAGCGCGCCGCGACTCCTCGACGAACCTCACAAAGATAGAGACTATTATTCAATTGGACAATTCTTTCTATCATTATTG
>Ga0209751_10005467_pt1 | contig 11971 bp, 19 predicted proteins | sample RifCSP13_1_FD_184019 | JGI IMG/M metagenome (GOLD analysis project Ga0209751, IMG submission 184019) | Soil microbial communities from Rifle, Colorado - Rifle CSP2_sed 13_1 (SPAdes) (version 2) | ecosystem: Environmental > Terrestrial > Deep subsurface > Rock core/Sediment | place: Rifle... | reverse complement strand
ATGGCGTGGCAGTTTGCCATTCTTCACCCAAAGCGAGATATTCTGCTGAGTGTATCCTAGCTCATCTGCTGCCTTCTGCTGCGTTCCGAAGTAGCGGACAAGTTGATTCGGTGTGTAAGTCATGACTCAATTAAAGCACAGATAAATCCGCTTGACAAGTAGTTTGTTACGGTTTATGGTTCAATCGTGCTTCGGCACTTTCCAACCACATAAGGCCATAATCATGGACTCGATCTATCACCGTATCAAGTCAATCGCGGTATCTCGGGAGCAGTCAAGACAGCACCAATGGATTCGCGTGCTGCTCACGGAAGAAGATGGCAGGGAGCACGAGATTGATATTTTCGGATCAACCGCAACGCCGAGCTTGAAATTGCAGGGACTCATGGAAGAGGCTGCATGATGAAATACGAAATCAAACGATGTGATAATGGCAACGTTATCTTCACGCACGAATGCGATTCGTGGAAAATTTGCGTAGAAGCTGCAATCAAGTCCGGCGTTGACCTGTCCGGCGCTAACCTGTACGGCGCTAACATGTCCCGCGCTAACATGTCCGACGCTAACCTGTACGGCGCTAACCTGTCCGGCGCTAACCTGTACGGCGCTAACCTGTACGGCGCTAACCTGTCCCGCGCTAACATGTCCGGCGTTGACCTTAAGGAAATAAAAAATGCTGCACTATCGCTAGCGCAAACCCATATCACACCACAGGAAGGTTCGTTCGTTGGATGGAAAAAACTGAGGAATGGAGTAATCGCAAAAATTGTGATTACTCACGATGCTAGACGCATCAATGCCGTTGGATCGCGCAAGTGTCGCGCATCAAAGGTATTTGTGCATGAAATGTATTCGCCAGATGGAGCGATCTTTACCGGCGTTGGTATCGGCCAATACGATTCAAAAACAACCTACGAAACCGGCAAAGAGACAATCCCCGACTCGTTTGACGATTCCATTACGGACGAATGTTCGCACGGCATCCATTTCTTCCTTACCCGCGAAGAAGCGGAGGCATACTGATATGCCTACATGGATAATCTACCGCCAAGACACGCCGCTACCCACAGGCCGCAAGCTTAACCGCTTCGGCTCATACGACTCAGCAGGCGAGTACGATGAATGCGCGGCTAATCTGGTCAGGCTTGACGAAATCACCGCCGCCAGTAATGCCGCAGCGTGGGAGAAGGCGAAACGGATGACTCGGCATCCTGTGATCGAGGAGATTAAACAATGAAACAACGCTGCGGGAATTGTGTGTTTTTCGAGCGCGCATGGGTTGATGACAACGATCACGGCTATTGCGATTGGTACACTCATATGCCGCTTCCTGTACGGTGGAAGAAACTGACGGGCCTAGTCAAGACGACAGCGCAATCTGGCCGCACCTGCAAATGCTTCGTGGAGAAGAGGAAGAAATGACCATCATCCACGGAATGCCCTTCGACGAATACATCGCCATCGAAGCAATGTCCTCGTCCAAGCTTCGCGCACTCTACAAGTCGCCGCTGCACTTCAAAGAGCCGCAAGCGGAATCCGAACCACAGAAGTTCGGCACGCTGGCGCATACAGCATTGCTTGAGCCGGACAAACTTGAGAAGTACATCATCCTGCCAGAGACAAGAATCAGCGGCGGTAAGGAGGTAAAGTTCGTTCGCAACGGTGCGGCATGGGAAGAGCTTCAGGCGCGGTGTCCGAATGCGGCCGGATTCATCACAGCCAAAGAAGCATCGGAAGCCAAGCGCCTGGTTGTTTCGGTTCGCTCAAATCCTTCCGCCTTGGCCGCAATGAAGGGTGAGTACGAAGTCACGTTGATATGGGATGATCCTCTTTTCGGCAAATCCAAGGCGCGGTTGGATATTCTCGGAAACGGATTCGCCGCTGATCTAAAGACGGCCTCGGAAATATCGCCGTGGGGATTTGGCAGGGCTTGCCGCAGATACGGCTATCACATTCAGGCTGCTTGGTATCTGCGCGGAATGGAGTATTGCGAACTTGGCGACAAGCCAATCTTCCGCTTCATCGCCGCCGAACCGAAGCCGCCATTTGATAGCGCCGTCTATCGCTGCGACGATATCTTCATCGCAGAGGGCAAGTACGCAATCGAAGGCATGGCGGTGCAGCTTGCCGACTGCGAAGAAACCGGCATCTGGTATGGGGCTTGGCCGGAAGAACAAATTCTCACATGGCCGGAAATCGACGGCAAGGAAATGACTTTTAGCGACGAGGAGCCGGAAAATGAGTGACGTGCAAAGCCTGAAAGATACGATTGTCCCGAAGTCGGATCAACTGAATGCCGACGATTTGCTCACCGGGTCTCTGGTTGTCACGATTCAGAAAGTTTCACGCGGCGATACCAAAGAGCAGCCCGTAAGCATCGCCATCGACGGCGGAAGGATGCCGTACAAGCCGTGCAAATCCATGCGGCGAGTACTGATCGCAGCATGGGGCGAGGATGGTCGGCTGTGGGTCGGCAAGTCGATGCGGCTATTCTGCGATCCCGAAGTGATGTTCGGCGGCGTCAAGGTCGGCGGTATCCGAATCAGCCATTTGAGCCATATCGCCAACACCATGACCATTGCGCTGACGACTACCCGCAGCAAGCGTGCGCCGTATCGGGTTGAGCCGCTGGAGGAACAGTCGGAGAAGAAGCCATACAACTATGACGCCGCCGTGGATCAGATGCGCAAGGCTGTGAGCGAGGCGCAGCTTAAAGCCGTGTTCGCGCCTGCGTGGAAACGTGCCAAGGCTGATGACGACGGCGAAATGGGTACGGTGCTCAAGATTGCCTACGACGAGTGTAAAGCCGCGCTGGCCCCGCCGGAGAAGGTGATATGAAACTCTGGCCATGCCCGAAGTGCGGCACGATGAACCCGATGAACTATTACCGCTGCAGCCATTGCGGATGTGAGGTAGCGTGAACCTACACGAATTGCCAGAAGATCATCCAGATAGGAACCGCCAGCTTTCCGGGTGCTTTTACCGTTCCCGCAGAGGTAAAGTATGGCACGAGATCAAACCCTCGTTCGGCATCGCTGACAACACTTTCAACGAACTCGGTACGGTATGGACTGATTTCGATGTTTTCTCATGGGATAAATCATGAAAACCGTCATAGCCATATCCCTCTGGCTTGCCGTCGCCTTCACAATCGAAGGCGTGTTCGTCGCGTGCCTGAATCACGACGTATTCTTCGTGCAGAATGCTGTCTATACTTGCAGGGCGCGGCAGACGACGCTTACCAAGGATGATATCAAGGAGGAGTTATGACCATACGCTGCTCATGCTGCGGCACAATGCTGCGCCACGATTGGGAAGGTACGCGCGACAATGAAACGGGACAGTTCGTGTGCGATGGATGTATAGCTCCGGAACTGCATCCCGATCTGGACGACGCCTACGACGAAACCGACAAGACGGCAAAGCACACTGATATTGGGGAAGTGGAATGAACGACAGACTGCGCCTGTATTGGCTCTATTTCCTGCGCTACGGCAGCGTGATCGACATGTACAACGCCAAGCAATCAGGCAACATGAACGAGAAGGCGTGGTGTACGCTGCGGATATCCGATCTGGATCGGCAGATTGATACGTTGCGACTAGGGCGTGGTTGAGCAATGCACGATGAGGCCCAACGCCGAGCTAACCGACGCAGGCGGCTTTATCGCCTGCGTCCGTGTTGAGCGACGTGTTATGCATTTTTGGAGAGAGAGAGGAAAACGATGTTTAAGGCAATTACAAAGTTGGAAGACGTCCAAAAAGCCGTTGCAGAGAAAAAGGAAATTCGGTTCTCTGTGCAGCCGAATGGCGTAACAATTGGCTGCTATCAGTTCATTGACTCACACACCTTCGACGCTCCGGAATCTTTGGAATGTCGCGGTATTGCCTTTGATAGCCAAGGCGAGATCATTTCCAGGCCGCTGCACAAGTTTTTCAACATCGGCGAAAAGGAATGGTTGTCACTGGACAAGTTGCTGGCGCGCGACGACGTTCATGCGATCTTTGAAAAGCTCGACGGCAGCATGATTGCGACGGCTTTGGTTGATGGTGCCTTGGAATGGCGGTCGAAGAAAGCGTTCACTTCTGACGTCGTTGGTTTAGCGAAACGAATCGTCGCGGACAATCCTCGGCTTGGTGAGTTCGCCAAGCGAGTCGCCACGCACGGAGCAACGGCTATCTTCGAACTAACGCACCCTGACGCGCAAATAGTCGTACAACAAGACGCGCCACGTTTGAGGCTCTTGCATGTGCGCGATAACTGGTCTGGCGCTTATCTGATGCTTGACCCACTGAACGATATTCACCGGCTGATTGATGAGTATAGCGTTGAGGTTGTAGGCCGATACGCTGGGACGCTTTCGGATGCGATTGAATCTCTAGGAGCCATGCAAAATCAAGAGGGCTTTGTCGTTCAGTTCAATAGCGGTGACATGGTGAAAATAAAGTGCCCGTGGTATCAACGGTTGCATCGTTGCATTACGTTCTTGCGGGAGCGCGACATTGCCATGCTTGCGCTGAACGAAGAACTTGACGACGTGAAGGGTTCGCTGCTGGAAGTAGGGATAGACCTTACCGAAGTTGATAAGGTCGAAACGATGCTGCGAAACATTCTTGTTGCCGCTCTTGACGAAATTGAAGCGGCGTACTCGTCCGGTAAGGACATGGACAGAAAGAGCTTTGCAATTGCTCACGCCAGCAATCCGCTGTTTGGATTGATGATGAGCCGGTATCTCGGAAAGGATGTTGACCTAAATGGTTGGTACGTTCGGAACCGATTGAAAGATGATTTTAGCCTGCGGATACTGGCTAACGGTGCGGTCGCCGAGGAAATGACTTCGTGATGCATAACGTGAAGGTCACCGGCACTGCGGCGGTCTTATCGCCGAAGGGTCCGAGTTCATCGCAGGGTTATGCATCTGGTGAAAAGAAATGAAGCTATACCACGCCACGACGCAGAAGAAAGCGAAGCAATACCGCCAAAGCGGAGCGATACATGCTCCGGTGCGCGGATTCACCACGATGCAGGCGGCGATGGCTTGGGCAATGAAGGTGGGAAGAGTGGTGATTCTGGAGTTCGATGCGGACAAGCCGCACAAGCTCCCAGACCACCACAACGTATTTGGCGAGGCGTGGTGGAACGATGGCGACGTGAAGGATTGGCGTTGCGCGTTCTCGGCCATTGGTGATGCATAACGTATAGCTTGAGGGGAGCAAGCCGGCTTTTCGGCGCAGCTTCCCGCTCGAAGCGTGGGTTGGGCAGCACTTTTTAAGGAGATGGTGATGCAAGCAACGAAGATTGTGGCGAGAGTGCAATACGTGGAGTGCCCAGCCTGCGGAGAACACAACGAAGGATTCATTGGCGATCCCCGTGGAGCAGGAGACGCTGACGACGAAATCAAGTGCGAGAAATGCGGCCAGAAGTTCAGCGTTCCATACGACGTAATGGTTGAACTGTCGTGAGGCACAACATTAACACAACACGAAAGGGCGAGTGATGAACCAGCAACAGACGAAGCACCTGAAAGAGCGCCTGCAAAAAGCCAAAGGAAACGTCAGCGCGTGGCGGATGAAGAACCCGGACATGCCTACGGACGTGAAGAAGGCGCAGGCCGTTCTTAATGCGTGGGAGACAAAGATGGAGAAGCTGCGGGAGGCCCGCCACGACAAAATGCGCAATGCAGTTATGGTGGTCGAAGAGGCTATTTTCTTCGGCGATCCAGCAAAGGCGCTGGCGGCGCTCAAACACTTCGAGGGGCTGCGGTTTTGATGCCCAACGTGTTATAGCCCCCAATTAGTCGACTAAAGTTTTATTGGACACTACCGCATCAGCCCCTGCTGAGTAAGCTGCTGAATCGCCATCGCCCTCGCTCTATCAGGCGGCAAGTTGTACGGCGGCCCTTGCAGCCTATCCACGTAAGCCTGTAGCTTGACCGCCTCAATCTGAGTCTGGCCGACTTGACCTTGCGGTCGCTGGCCCTGCTCAACCGGCTGACGCTGCTGATTCGCACGCCTAAACAGTTCCTCGTCCGGCGTCTCGAAGTCGTTCATCTTTAGCCGGTAGTCCCAATACGCCTTGCTCTGTGGCTTGGCTTGGGCAGTCATCATTCCACCCTGCGGCAACGCGAACGGATCGGCCGTCGCTTCTTCCGGCTCCTGATACAGCAATTCTGACAGTCTGTTGGTATTCATGCCAATGTCCCTCCATGCGATTCATACTCAGCCAGAACAGCCTCTAGCGGCTCCGTGCGCTGGCCTGACGTAGCACTAGGCAAGCTTGCCCAAACGCCGCCCAAAAGCCCGATGGCGGTCTGTATGCGCCCTTCCTTGACGTGTCGCAGTGCACGCTTCTCTGCAATCAGCGCCACCGCCGCTTCGTCCTGACATTCCGGCGTGAAGTCCGGGAATCCGTACTGCTTAACCAGTCCGTCCCACGTCTTGCCGATGATCTGATATGCCCCTGCTGCACTCGACCAGACCTTGTACCGCTTGATATAGCGCATGGCCCGAGGGTGATCGACGAAATGACCGAGCTGATCCCCGCCGACGATTCGCGTATATCCAGCATCATCCGCCGTTCCCTCGCCTAGCCGGATGGCGTGAAGGAAGGCGCGCACATTAGGGTTTTCTAATGCTTGCTGTAGGTCGGAGCGGTTCATCGTTGCCGCAATTGTTGTGCGGGAATGGGTTCGCAGTTGAGTGGGATCATTTCAGCAGGCTCTCAAGGACGTGTTTAGCGCCAGCGCCGATGCCGCTGGCGGCGATCATGAGGCCGGCGAGCACGCCCTTGCCGCCAGTAAATGTGGCCTTCAAGCTGTCAAGATCATCCTTGATTTCCTTGGTAGCCTCCGTCAATGTTTCCACGGCGTGAACGAGCTTTCCAAACTCTACGGGATCAATTTCGCTGCTCATGGAGCCTCCTGAACCGGGTTAGAATCCCCTTGATCCGGGTGTCCTGCGTCAGCAAATTCTACCGCCTGATACCAGAGCCAGGCACGCCACGACCACATGCCATCCTCGATGCATTGCTGCTTGAACAGTTCATTCACCTTGTCCTGCCACAGATCGTAGTCGAGCAGACCGGTTTGCATCATCTGGCAGAACACGTCATGCACCAGCGACGGGCGCATGGAGGATTTGGTATCGAAGGTTGGGCCGGATGCGCCGTCCCAAGCATAGCCGCGCTTGATCCATAGCTTGCCGGTCTTGGTTAGCGTGAAGAACTCATGCTTGATCGGAGTTAATGGCTTGATGGGCGTCGCTACCGAGTAGCTTTCGGCTAATTGGTACTTGTAACCTGCGCGGTATTTGATAGTCATCCCCGCTCCATCAGATAAGCACCCGCCGCTATTGCTTTTTCACGGTCGTTCATGTTCCGTTCCTAATAAAACATCCCATTAAATGTCGCTAGAGAAATCACCCTATACGCAGAGGACAACCCTAACACCCAACTAGCGCGACTTTCTGAGCCGGCAGGCAGCGCAAAGTATGTCAATCCATCTGTATGGTCGATTCCTACAGCTTGAAATATCCTGCGATGCCACGAACGTCGATCTTCTTCAGTCAGCAAAAAAGTTTCCGCGTACCCCGTAGCGTCAAATGTATATGACGATGCTGTTTCTACTGCATAACTATCTGATGCAAGTGGCTCGTACTGAAAGGAGTTGTCTGCGAGAGGGGCGACAACACCGCGTGCGCTCAGTCTCGTACCAGAAGAATCCTTGAACATTGTGTCCAGAGAAACGTCAGCAAGAACCCACACTCCACCGATTCTGACCTCAACGCAAACATGACCATCTACTACGTTGTTTGGCGTCTCCATAGTGAGAAACCGAACTTTGCGCGTCATTTCACCTGAAAGCAAATGAGTGCGCGAAAAATCAATAGTGTGCTCACAAAGAAGTTTGAGCTTGCTCGTTCTGGCCTTTGCACCAACGCGGGTCAAGAATTGTGCTTGCGTTTCGCTGCCAAGCTTTGCGTCCTCATCGCCAAAGGACGAAAGCCACGCAGCGCCAGTCAGCAACCCAACCGGATCGCCTGCACCGATGACCATGTGCGTTGTGTTCACCATCGGATTCCAGAATCGATATAGTCCCGACTGTGTCAGGTCGTAGACTAGCCCGTTATAGCTGAAGTACCCCGGCGAAAATACTAACTGCGGAGACCATGTGATGGTCGGAGTATACGCTCCCGGGAGGATGATTGTTCGCTGGTCTTTGTAAAAACGGCTGAGGACTTGTTCCATCATTAGCTCCAATACGAGACATTTACTGCGCCACCATCAAATGTATCTGTTCCGTTTGCGGTAGTGAAGCTGATTTGCGTTAGCTCTGTCGTAATATCTTTGTAGCCGGCACCAAAATATGTTGCGGTCGTATTGCTCAGCCCAATCACCCATGATGCCGTCCAAGTGTGGTTGGTAGCGTTTTCCAAATCCAAGACCAATTTACCAGAAAACACGTTTGCCGCCGTTGAGGTCGCGATATCAAAGCCCGAAGCAAGATTAATAGTCCCTGAGGTATTGGTCGTTCCTATATAAGAACTAGCGCCGACATAGCCGGATGTTTCTATTCCTCCAGAATCGCCTAATTGAATCCGTGGATATGCGGTTCCGTTTGTGCTAACGTTGATAAAATTGATGACGACTCTTTTTGTGCCCGACGGGACATCAGTAAAATTATAAGCGGCGCTACCGCTGGTGGCTTGTTCCGTTGATAAAGTTCCTCCACTGGAGATGGCAAGCGCCGCAATCGCCTGGGCCACCCTCTCCGCAGTCCAGAGACGCGGCACGGTACTCGTCCCCGCCTCTGCGTCGGCCTGCGACACAACCGCGAAGCTCGGCCATACATGGATGACACCGCTCAAATCCTTGTGCGCAATAACGACTTCTTCCGCCGTGCAGGTATAGTCCGCGCCGGTGATGATCCGGCAGGTTGTGGCGTGATATGTCAGCGGCCATGCTCCATCGGCAATCAGCATCATCCATTGTCCGGCGTTCATAGTGAGCGCGGATGTTCCGGTGGTGCCGGTAACGCGCACCGTGTTGCCCGTTGCCGCAGTCAGGTCGATGGTGGCGGCCGAGGCGATGTCGGCACCGGCGGCGAGATTGAGGAGGCCGGTCATCGTGCCTCCAGCAAGCGGTAATCCCCCCAATGCGGACAATCCTGCGGCTGCAGTTATTTGCCCTGTACCGCCGTTTGCAATTGATACTGGCAATGATATTGCATCAACTGTTGCCAGTGTCTTATTTTCCAGTTCATCGCCAGCGGAATTCCATCCAAGATATTTATCCGCAGAAGGGTCAGGGAATACCAAATCAGATGTAGCCGACGAAACAGCCAACGTAGGAATGCGATCAAACTTTTCCTCTTGCTGCTGGACAATCATTGTGAGTTTATCCAAAGCGTCTTCGTGAGATGCGGCTGGAAATGGATCGTTCTCGACGTAATCAGTTTCCTGTGTGATCGGTACATTGCGTACGAACACGACATTCAGTGTCCCAGTCACTGGCGGCGTGACGAAAACTATGTTTCCGCCGCTTGCATCTCCTACGCCTGTAACCGTGTAATGCGTTGTGATCGTTTTCAGAACCCCGTCTTCATAGACTGCGACGTGAGTTTCATCGAGGATACGGAAGGTATAGGCAAAGGTATCAGTCGTCCCATTGCCGTTATAAGAATTCCGCGAAGTTGAACTTGATACCGTCATGTCTATCTCCTCAATCTGCTGCTATATTAGCAAAATTCGGTGGTCTTGTATCCCTTCCCATTCCTAGCCAATACTCTGATTCAAAGTTCTTTTTGGCACTATCTCTGGCGCGTTTGGCATATCCCGGTGCGGCCATCTCGTGCAAATAATGGAGCAGCACGTTATGCAGCACCCCTTTGACATACCAAAGATTCTGACCTGGAGTAATTCCTTTTATGGAGTCATAAGCGTATCTTGTGAATTTCTCCGTTTCTTTCTTGTCGCCGGATGCCAAAGCCTGAATGCCGTGGTATATCATTGGTGCAACCGAAGTGCCAACATATCCACCCGCAGGGCCGAGCAACCCGGCAATCTTGTATGGCGATTCGCCGAAGCCATACAGAGCTTCGGCAATGTCCGCGAAGTAGCCTAGACCGCCGCCTTTCAGCATAGCCTGTGCGCCGAATGTCGCTAGTTTCTTCTTCCTGTCAGGATCGGATTCGTCAGGGAATATCTCCCTCGGATCGCGCCCGGTTGCCAAGTCATTCAGCAGTAATGCCACCCCGCCGAGTATTGACGTAGTTGCCAACAGCCTGGCTCGATATACCCACGGATTGAATCCAGCCGCCTCCATGTTGGCGCGGTCTAGGAAATGCTGGCGGAAGATAGCCCAAGGGAACGTCTTGAACTGCGCCACAAGGCTCATCATCTCGCTCGGGATATGTCCTCGGCGCAGGTTGAAACTCTGCAATTCCGATGGTTGCAATATGGCCATATGCGTTTCTTCGACCAGCATGGATTGAAGTTTTACGGCTGCGTCGGCGCGGGCTTCTAATGCGGCAGCGTTTGACTTCAATCCATACAGTTTCCTGACTTCGCTTATCGGCACAGCATCAATCGAATCCGCACCAAGCAGCTTCGATCCTTTGTACTCGGTCGGCTTTGCCATTTTCCATAGGGCAAAGTCGGCTTCGGTTACGCCCTTTGATTCCATAGTGCGGCGATCAAGTTCTGGCAACTCTGCCAAACTCTTATACTCAACTGCCATGTCTCCAAGGTTTGCCTCCATTGACGCCCCAAAAGCCTGCCGTCCGAAGCGCGTCCATACATGCGCCCCTTGAATGATAGGAATAGCAGTAGCTGCATGTCCGAAGAATCCCGCCTTGGATGTATCATCGGCAAAGCGGGCGATACCATTTAGCGCGGTCTCAACGCCCAAACCTTGATAGCGCAATGCTTTTCTAAGTTTTGAATCAGATACGATTCTTGAACCCCACAGCGCAATCTCGCTGGCCGGGATATTCATGGCTCTCGCAGTAGCCTCAAGCGTTCCAGCATCGGCAAGCTGAGATAGAAGCATAGAGCCAAGCCTGCTCGCAACCATCGCATTCCTGATCTGCTGGAACGTATGCGCCACCACTACGTTATCCACGCCCTGCTGTCCGCTGAATCTGGCAAATGTCTTGCCTACGTGTCCGTTCCAGAATTTCTCTTTTCCGCCTTCGTGAATTGCCTTTGCGTACTCGACATCGAATTCATGAATGGCATTCGGCCCGAACCGGTCCACCATCGCAATATCTTTACCGAGTTGCGTCAGCATTGCTCTCGTCTGGTCGAACACGTTTGCAGAACCATACTTTTCCATTGACGCAAGATATGCGTCCGGCGACTTGTAATGCAACTGGCGATGCGCACGCATGCGATTGGCGATAGAACCAGAACCACCCTCACCAGGCGGCTTAGACTTGCCATCTGTCGATATAGTGATATAGGCTTCCTTGAGGAATGCGCGAAGGTGCGTATCATTCATCGGCGTTCCATCAGGATTGACATACTCATCACGATCAACCCATTGCATGTGATCGTCAATAAAGTCCTTGCCACCTTTGCCGCCAGCTTTTACCACATGGTACGGATCATGATTCTGTGGATTGCGGTAGTTAGCCAGCACATGAATGTCACCGCCTTTGCGGTTGAATTCATCGATCATCAACTTCCGCATTTCCTCAACCTGTTTGAATGCCTTCTTGGCAAGCTGATTGCCGCTGTCGATTCCATAGGATTCATTCAAGTAATCCATCATGGCCTTCTTGTTGGTCATGATGCTTCCTAGTAATGAGGTATGTTCAAGTTCCTGCATGGCTTGGATATGTCCTAGCGCCTTGGCCTCGTATCCTTTCGCAAGGCTTTCAAGACTAAGAATGCCCCCCTTGCCATCGGCCTTGAAGAACGTGTAATACGTCAGGGCTTCCATGCGCGTCATTCCGCCAGCGATCATCTTGCCG
>Ga0209751_10005466_pt1 | contig 11973 bp, 11 predicted proteins | sample RifCSP13_1_FD_184019 | JGI IMG/M metagenome (GOLD analysis project Ga0209751, IMG submission 184019) | Soil microbial communities from Rifle, Colorado - Rifle CSP2_sed 13_1 (SPAdes) (version 2) | ecosystem: Environmental > Terrestrial > Deep subsurface > Rock core/Sediment | place: Rifle... | reverse complement strand
AAGCCGCTCACGCGCACGGGCGCCGTAGTAGGCAAGCGGGTATCGCTCGGCGACCATCTGCAGCACCGTCGCGCCGGAGCGCCCCTGCGCCTCCATCGTCTTGGCCACCCAATACCAGGCCCTGGCCGCCTCTCCCCGGAAGAGCGCGGCGTCCGCGGCCGGGGCCGCGTCCCGGAATCGGGCTTCGGCTTCGGCGTGGCGGCCGCCTTGCAGCGCGATCCATCCGAGGCGCCAGCGCGCCTCGGCGGCTTCGAACGAATCTGGCGCCGCTTCGATGGCCCGGCGGTACAGCGCGGCAGCGTGCGCCGTCCGACCGGCGCGTTCCGCGCGCAGCCCGGCGCCGAGGGGGGCCCGGCCCGGGGCCCCTGGCGGCGCCCATCCAAGCGCCGCTGCCCGCCCGAATGCTGCATACGCGCCCCGCACCCTCAGGCGGAGTAGCGCGTCGCCGAGGAGGTACCAGGCTTCGCCGGCGGCCGGCCCCGAGGCGAACACCGCGGTCACCGCGCGCAGCTCCACGGCCGCCAGATCCCACAGGCCTTCGGCCACCATGCGGCGCGCGCGGTGCAGGCGTGCGTGCGTCGCGGCGCGCCGCGCCACTGATGTCTGGCCGGCTGACGCCGCCACTTCGCTGAGGCGCTGCCACGCCTTCGGATCGTCGCGAATTTGGGCTGCGGCTTCCAGTGCGGCAACAGCCTCGGCTCGCCGTTCCAAGACCAGTTCCGCTTCGCCGAGCGCGGCCAGCGCACGGCCACGCAGACGGCCCTGCAGGCGCCCGGCCGCCGCGCGGAGGCTATCCGCCGCCGCGCCGGCGCCGCCGGACTTCACGAGCGCGATGGCTTCCCCGATCTGCGCGTACGGCCCCAGGGAAGGGTGCACGGAGGCCGAGCGAAAGGCGGCTGCGGCGTTGGCGTGCCTTCCCACCTGCGCCAGGCACCAGCCCGCAAGGTAGGAGGCCCGCTGCACGTCGAGATCGCTGACCAGAACCGGAGCGATCAGCGCGTCGAGCGCTCCCCTGCAACCCGATTGCCGCACCTGGCGGACGAGACTCTCCAGATCGCCCTGCGCCTGAACACGTGGAGGGACAGGGACGGCGAGTGCCGCCGCCAGCAGGAGCAGCGCCAGGAGTCGAATGCGGGTGGTCACGGGCGCGTGAGTGAAGCGGTCATCGTTCTGCCTCCCGATCTGGTAATGCCCTGATCTGGTGGTGCTATAGTCTGTCGACACTATCCACAGGCTGGCGATGAAGGGATCCGTCAGTGCAACAGGCTGTAGTGGTTCACCCCGCAGGTGCCGCCTTGTTGGCGAAGACCGCCAGGTCCCCGGACTGGTGGGTCAGTTTTGCGACAACAGCAGCCGTCTGGTCCTCTGAGAGAAGAAAGTACTTGCCGCGAGCCCTGGCATAAACCTCGTCGTGTTCGTCGCGCAGATCGCCTTCGTTCTCCCAGTATCTGCCGCGTGCTGTGCCGGGACTGGCGGTCGCCCGGTAATTGCGGCCTGCCGGCACGGGCTTCAGAAACCGCATGGTGAGTTCGACTGTGTAGCACATGCGCCCTGTCTGCAATACGATAGGCCAGCCCAGAAGTTCGTCCATCAGCGCACTGATCACGCCGCCGTGGACGATGCCCTCATAGCCGGTCTGTGTGTTGTCGGGTCGAAACTCAGCGTGCACGTGGCCATCGGCGTCGGCGAAGAATCGGATGCGGAGGCCGCGCGGATGGTCCTGTCCACACACGTAACACCCGGCGTAGGTGGGCAAGAAACCGGCTCGGTCGAAGTCAGTTCGCTCGTCCACTTCGAGAGCCCTCCTCAATTGTGACCCGCTCGCGCCGAAGTACGCTTGCGGCGGTCCTGCAACACCACGCGGCGTTTTCCGTCGGCTTCTCCCGCTTCAAGGTGGCAATGCCGAAGGGCACGTAGCCCGGACAGAAGCCGGTGAGGCTCGTGATCAACGGGATGGTAGCAAGAACCGCGATGATGATGCCGGTCGGATTCCCGCGCCAGCCGTCCAGCAAGAACAGTCCCGTCGCGGCGAGCGCTGCTCCAGCGACGAAACGCACCGTGCGATCCAGTCGTCCCATGTTTTTCCTGAACATGACCTTCTCCCCCGCCTCGGTGTTGGGTTTGGAGGTATGCTGACCCTCCACCGTAAGGGACGAACGGGGGCCGAAAATGGATACACCCGTGGGGCGTGGAGTGTTCTCCTCGTGGCAGTGGCAGGAGTCGGGGGATCAGGCCTTGGCCTCGCAGACAAGCACATCGCGCTCGTCGTGCGAGAACGCGCAGCCGGACTCCAGGGCAGCCCGCAATCGGTGGCGGCCCCGGTGCAGGCGGATCTTCACAGTGGCCAGCGAGATCCCCAGCGCCTCGGTGATCTCGCGTGAGGTCAACCCGTGCTCGTCGTGCAGCAGCATCACCATGCGGTAGCTCTCAGGGAGATCCGCCACGTACCGCTGCACGCACGCGCTCATTTCATGCCGTTCGGCGGTTTGCTGCGGCGATGGAACGTCGGGATCGGGGAGATCCGCGCTATCCGGATCGGCGTCGCATTCAAGCGGCGAGCGACGGGCGCGTTGGCGCCACCGGTCGAGGTAGACGCGGGTGGCGATGCGATACAGCCAGATGGTCAGCGCCCGATCGTCACGCAAAGAGTCACGATACTCGTGGGCGCGCAGGAACGTCTCCTGCGTCAGATCGTCTGCCTCGGCCGGATGGCGCGCCAGGCCGTGGATGTACCGACGAATCCGGCCGTAGTGATCCTGGAAAACAGGAGGAGTGATGGGTACGTTCACCCGCGCAGTGGCTGGCATCGCCGGCATTATCGCGGTCCAGGCTTCACCGCGCGGATCGTGGCGCTGTAGAGCAGGGGTTGGACGTAGCGCTTCTTCGAAATCACCTCAACGTCGACAAAGCCCGCCTGCCGGATAGCGTCCAGGTAATCCGTCTCGGGAATTGCGCCGCCCAGGCACGCGGCCCACCGCTCGGCGGTGGCAAACCAACGCGGCAGCGGACGCGCGCTCACGATGTCGGACACGACGAGCCGCCCGCCCGGCCGCAGGATGCGGAAGGCTTCGGTGAAGGCTGGCCGCTTATCAGGCAGTAAGTTGATGACACAGTTGCTGATGATCACGTCTGCCGATTCGTTGGTCACCGGCAGGTTCTCGATCTCGCCGAGGTGGAACTCGGCGTTCGTGGCACCCAGTCGCGTGGCGTTGGCGCGCGCTTTCGCGATCATCTCTGGCGTCATGTCCACGCCTATCGCCCGGCCCGATGGACCGACCCGATCGGCCGCCAGGAAGACGTCGAGGCCCGCACCGCTCCCGAGGTCCACAACCGTTTCGCCCGGCTGGATCGCCGCCGCGTCGATTGGCGCCCCGCATCCCAGCGACGCCTCGGCAATGTCATCGGGCAGGGCGCGACCGTCGCTGAAGGTCACGGCCGCGGGGCCGCAGCACGACAGCGCCCCACTCTCCTCGACCTGAACGCCCGCTGCGTCCCAGGGGTCACCGCAGCAGGACGATCCCATGGTGGCTGCGCGCGCATACCGTTCGCGCACCGCGGTTCGGATCGTCTGCGCCTCGCTCTCGTCATCGCGTGCAACCTGCCGGGCCATCGCTACGCCTCCTCACTGCGCCGCTTCAGTCTACGCGCCACTGTCGAATTCCAACACCATAGTGATCGACGACTTGCACAATTCGCCCTGGAACTGCGCCGAGGCCAGCACGGCTGGCCGCACCGCGGATCGGTCAATGAGCCGGAACCCGAACCGCTCGAAGTACGCCTGAGCCGTGTCGGTGAGCAGGTACAGCGCCGCGTGGCCGCGCCGTCGCGAGCGCTCGATCAGGGCGTGGGTGAGATACCGACCCAACCCCCAATCGCGGCGATCCGGGGCCACGGCCACAGACCGAAGCAAACCGGCGACGCTGTAATCCTCAAGGGCAGCCGCACCGACCACGCGACCGTTGCTTCTCGCCACCAGGAAGTCCGTGATATGCTCAGGGACTCCGTCGGCGCCAAGGCCCGAGGCCGCCAGGAGGGCGAGCACCTCGTCGAGATCGGACGGGCGGCCCTCCGCGACGGTCAGCACTGGGACCTTCATCTCTGACGTCGTCACTCGACCGGTGCCCCGTTGGGTGCGTGCCGGTTCACCGTCAGGAGCGCTATGCTCTTCGTATCTTCACAGCCGACGCCCAGCAGCATTCCCTGAGATTCCACACCTCTGATCCTGGCTGGGGCGAGGTTTGCGGCCACAATCACCTTCTGTCCACGCAACTCCTCAGCCGAGTAGCTCTGCGCCAATCCCCCAACCAGGGTCCGCCGCTCTCTTCCCAGGTCGACCGTGACCTTGAGCAGCTTGCTTGAGCCGGTGACAGGCTCAGCCTCGAGAATCTCCCCAACCCTGAGGTCGATCCGCCTGAACTCCTCTAACGAGATCACGTCCGTCCCCTCCTCGCTCAACCATCAGTCCGGTCCGTTAGATGACGGCCACGAACTCCTGTAGGAGGTCCTTGACCGCGCTCCGGTTCAGCGAGTAATACGCCCAGGTACCTTTGCGCTGGACGTAAACGAGACCCGCATCGCGAAGAATTTTCAAGTGATGCGAGATGGTCGGCTGACCAACCTCGAAGGCCTGTTGGACCTCGCAGACGCAGAGAGACTCGTGCTGGGCGAGCAGCCGCACGATCTTCAAGCGGATGTCGTCACCCAGGGCCTGGAAGGCCCCGGAGCGGGCAGCAACTTCAGCCTCCGGGAACTCGGTCTGAGCCACCGTCGACATGCAGTCGGTCGCGCAGCATTTCCGCAAGAAGGGCACGTTCACGCGGTCCATGGGACGCCTCTTCTGCACGATACTCAATTAATCGAACTTTGTCAATATATATTCACCCGTGGACCCCTTGTGATGGCAGATTCCCGAGATATTCCGCCGGATTTCCGTGTTCAGGGTCCGTACAGTCGAGATTATCAATCGACATTATTCGATTCTGTAGGCTACGAAGACTGGGCCGCTTGGTTCCGCAACGGTCCCAGACTGAAATATAGGCGGTCGGCCACTTCCTCAAGTGCGGCCCGTACATCGTCCGGCGCGTCAGCCAGGCGCGGGGCGAGCCGCACCTGGAAGAGGTTCTGCGCCTCCCACAAGTTGAGCCGGATGCCGGCGTCGCGGGCGAAGTCGAGGGCACGCAGCGCCTCGGCCAGGTTCTCGAGCACGAACAGTCCGTCCGCATCGCGAAGGTGCCGTTCTAGCCGGGCGCGCACGAGCGACTCGATGGTATCCACCGGCAGCGCGATGCCCCAGGCGCGGGCCTCCGCGACCACATCCCACGCGGTTGAGCCGAGCGGCCCGGCTGAGGCAAGCGCGCGACGCAGATCCGTCATCAAGATGAACTCCGCGGCCAGCACGAACTCGCGCGGGACCGGCACCTCGGCGTCGCGCACCGCCTGCATCAGCCCGCGGCTGTCAGAGTAGAGGCGCCGGTACGAGGCTTCGAGGTGCTGGAGCGTCTCCTCTGAGAGGCGGGCAAGCACATCGCGGCGTTCGTCGGTAAACAGGTCGCGCAGCGTATAGAACGTGCGGCCGAAGACCTCATCCATCTTCCGGATGGTTTCGGTCACCCTGCCACCCTCAAAGACGCCAAGGAGGGCCTTGGTGGCTTTCGCGTAGGTGTCGTCATCCCACTCCGTCCCGACGCTGCAATGGACCTCAGTGCCCCCAACGTGGAGCACGGCGTACCAGAGGACATCCACCTCGCCGGTGGTCGTCGCCGTCACCTCGACCTGTCCGGCCAGCAGCACGTGGGACCCACGGGTCAGGTGGCGGTGCACCTGCCGCCGCACGCGGTAGGCATGCAGCGTGGCATCGTCGGGATACTCGCGGAACAATGACGTGATGGCATAGTGCGCGGCGACGCGCCGGGCATCGACGATGGCCGGGCGCACCAGCCGGTCGTAGACCGCGATGCCGTCCGGATACTCCGGAAGATTGCTCTCGACCGGGCGCAGTTGCTCCAGGAACGCGGACTCCAGCGCGCGGTCAAATCGCCCGGCGAGCTGGATCACGCGGGCCGCGTGCCTTAGGATCTGGACCGTCTCGATGCGCGAGATCTCGTCGAAGAACCACCCGTCGGAGGTGAACATCAACATGGCGTGCCGCTGCATCTCGAGCAGCCGCAGCGCGGTCAGGCGATCCTTAGGATCGCCGGGCCGGAGCGCCTGGACGGCGAGAAACCGCTGCACGGTCGCCGCGTCGCCGCGGTCGAGCACCACGCCAATGTAGGCATCGCGCGCCGCCCAGGGGTCATGGAAGATCTGCTCGCCGACGTCTTCGAACAGGGCATCGACCTCGCGCTTCAGCCAGTCGAGCGCCTCGCGCAGCGGCGCCCGCCAGCGCTGGTGCCAGTCGGGCCGCGTCCGGCACCCGCAGTCGGATCGCCACCGCTCGATCCCGTGGGCGCACGACCACGCCGTGCGATCGTGAACCTCCACTTCGTGGGTCGGCGGGAAGTCGGCCAGGAACGCGGCATAGTTCGTGAACTCCGCCCCGTCGCGCTGTTCCAGGACACGAATGGCGTACGCCAGCGCCATCTCACCGAACCGGTGATGGTGCCCGTACGTCTCCCCGTCGGTGGCCACGTGTACCAGCCGGCCCTCGGCCCACTCGCCGTTCGCCGTCACCGACTGCAGCCGGTCTGCCAGGTCCTCGCCGCTCTGCAGCAGGGGCCCGAAAGCAATTTCCCGCGCGACTCCACGCTCGTAGAAGAAGAGTGCGATCTGTAAACCCGGCGCGGGACGACAGAGGTAGGCCCGGGTAGTGTCGAGCACTTCCGCCTGCACGTCGACCCATTCGCCCGAGGGAAGCGCCCGGACGCGGGCCGCTTGATGGGGCGAGAGGATGGTAAAGGTAATACCACACTCGGCGAGCACCGCGAGCGTCTCGCGGTCCACCGCAGTCTCGGGCAGCCACATGCCCTCGGGCGGTCGGCCGAACCGGCGCGCGAAGTCGGCGATGCCCCACCGGACCTGCGTCATCTTGTCCTGCCGTCCGGCCAGCGGCATGATCACGTGATTGTAGGGTTGCGCGATCGCGTTCCCGAACCCGCGCGCCGCCAGGCTCTCCCGGTCGGCGCGGAGGATCTGCCCGTAGACGTCCGGGGCGTGGGCGTCGAGCCAGCGAGCCAGCGTGGGGCCAATGTTGAATGAGATCGTGGAGTAGTTGTTGATGATGTGATCGATGCGTCCCTGGGCGTCGAGGATGCGCGCGGCCGCGTTGGGCGCGTAGCATTCTGCCGCAATCCGCGCGTTCCAGTCGTGGGCCGGGGCCGCGGAATCCTCGACCTCGACGACCTCGAGCCACGGATGCTCGCGAGCCGGCTGGTAGAAGTGTCCGTGGATGCAGAACAACGCGCTCACGAGGTGTAGCGGGTCTGGCCTCGGGGGAGCAACACGATGCCGGAGGGATCGAGATTGTACCGCTGCGCGTCGCGCAGCGCGTCGAACCCGATGGCGGCGGCGTCTTCGATCACGTTGTAGCGATCGACAATGACGCGCCGCAGGCGGGCGTCGACGCCGATGATCGTCTGGTCCATCACAATTGATTCCTCGACGACCGCGCCGCGCCCCACCTTCACCCCGCGGCCCAGGATCGACCGGCGGATGGTCGCCCCCTCGATCCGGCAGCCCTCGCCGATCAGGGAGTCGGTAACGTCGCCGCCGATGAGGTGTGCCGCCGGGCCGCCGAACGCGGAGGTCAGGATCGGCCACTCAGCATTGTCGAGGTCGAACAGGGGCGCCGGACCCAGCAGGTCCATGTGCGCCTGCCAGTAGGCCGCCACGGTTCCGACATCGCGCCAGTACCCGTGTTCTTCATGTGGCTTCGTCCCCGGCACCAAGTTGGTCAGGAAGTCATACGCGAACACGCTGGCATAGGGGTAGAGTTCGGGGATGATCGTGCGGCCGAAGTCATGGTCGGTGCTGCGCCGAGCGTCTTCGATCAGCGTGTCGACGAGCAGGTCACGATCAAAGATGTAGTTCCCCATTGACGACAGGGCCCGAGTCGGATCGTCGGGCATGGAACGGGGTGAGGTGGGTTTCTCCTCGAAGCCAACGATCCGACCACTGGCGTCCGCCTCAACGATCCCGAAGCCCGAGGCCTGCTCGATGGGCACCGGCAGCGCTGCCACCGTCACCTGGGCGTCGCGCTCTACGTGAGCAGTCAGCATCTGGTTGATGTCCATCCGGTAGATGTGGTCGGCCCCGAAGATCATCACGATGTCGGGGTTGAAGTCGCGCAGCAGGTTCAGGTTCTGGTAGACGGCGTCGGCGGTGCCCCGGTACCACGACTCGCCCCAGCGCATCTGCGGCGGCACGGCGATCACGAAGTGATCCGGCAGGCCGCCGAAGCGCCAGCCCATCCGCAGGTGCTCGATCAACGACTGCGCCTTGTACTGCACGAGCGCGTAGACGGCGTGGATGCCCGAGTTGACGAAGTTGGACAGGACGAAGTCAACGATCCGGTACTTCCCGCCAAAGGGGATCGCTGGTTTGCCGCGCTCTCGCGTGAGAGGCTGGAGGCGCTCGCCGCGGCCGCCGGCCAAGATGAATCCGAGAATCCGCAGTCGCGACGGTCGCGCCCGGGTCATTAGAGCGATCGCACCTCGCGGGCGGCCGCCACGTGATCCAGGACGTCGGGGAAGAGAAAGTCCTGCGCCTCGCGCGCCGTCAGGAACGCCTCGTCGTCACCCTGCACCGCCAGGCCTTCGGCCGTCCGGCGGAAGACGTGACTCAGCCGGGTGAAGTGGGCGTAATGCTCGGCGAAGCGGCCCTCCGCGTAGTTGCGCGCCGCCGCGGTTGTGATCAGAAACTGCCAGTCCGACGCCTGCAGCAGCAGCAGTTCGCGCGTGAGCTGCGCCAGGACGCGGCGCAGGAACGGACGGTCCTCCCATCGGACGCCCGCGGCGAGCGTCCAGAACTCCTCTTCGGCCGCGTAGGCCATCTCCCAGGTCCACTCCGTGTCGCGGTTGAGCCAGACGCGATGGTCACCGCCCTCGCCCCACGACCCTTCCAGCAGCGTGATGGCTTCGCCCGGGGGATGCCGGTCGAGGTAACCGCCCAGCGTGTCCACCGCGACGCCGGCTTGGGGGAGGCGGGTGAGCACTTCGCGGATGAACAGCGGCCCCTCGAACCACCAGTGGCCGAACAACTCCGTGTCGTAGGGGTTGCAGGTAACCACCGGGCGTCTGGACCGCTCGGCCTCCATGTCCAGCACGGTGCTGACCAGGTGCTCGAAGTGGGCGGCGTGGTGGTGCACGCCTTCACGCGCCGCCTGTGGGCTGTAGATGAGCTTCGCCCCCAGATCGCTCTTCGGATCGGTCACCCGCCAGTAGCGGATCCCGCCCGGGAAGTGCTTCTTATGGAACTCCAGGTACGCTCCATCGCCGGGATAGCCGACCTCGCGGCTCCACACCTGCAGCGTCGTCTGAGGATCGCGGGTAAAGACCGCCGCCTCACCCACGCCGCCGCGTGAGGCGACGACATAGGGGCGGTAGGGCGGACGGTCCCGCCGGTAGGTGGGATGCTCCGCGCCGGCGCCCACGGCGCGCAGCGCGGGGTAGTAGTCGCGGTACGCCGAGAGCGCTTCGCCGCCCCGCAGCAGGTGCGCGTCGGTGATGAAGTATTCCAGGCCGTGGGCGGTCAGGAACTCCTCGATGCCGCGTCGCCGGCGCCGAACCTTTCCCCGCAGCGGCCCGGCCGGCGGCGTCCACTCGTAGCGCGGCCGGTACCCACACTCCGGCAGCCAGACACCGCGTGGCGAGCCGTCGAAGTGCCGGACGTGCGTGGCCTTCCCAAGCCGCAGGTGCAGGTCGATCGACTCCTCGCGGCCCAGCAAGGGCAGGTACCCGTGGGTGGCCGCTGAGGTGATGAGTTCGATGACGCCCGCGTCGGCCAGCCGCCGCACGGCCGCCAGGACGTCGCCGTCAATCGCGCGGAACCGCGCAAGGACGTGTCGGTACGTTTCCTCCCAGAAGTGAGTCAGTGTGGCCAGATCCGGTTGCACGGTGCGTTCGAAGTGCGCCCGGTTCTCCTCGACGGACTCAAGGCGCTTGGTCAAAAAGGCCTCGATCTCGGGTCGGTACGAAGGATGCGCGAGTTGTTCGCACAGCACCGGTGAGAGGTTGATCGTGACCAATGCGCGCCGGCCGTCCGCGGCCAGGTGTTCGAGCTGCTCGAGCAGCGGCAGGTAGCACCCGACGGTGACTTCGGACAACCAGTCGCTGCCGTGCGGCCATCGCCCATGCCCCAGGACGAAGGGCAGGTGCGAGTGGAGAGCCAGGAGGAAATGACCGCGGGGTGGGGCCATGACGCCTCGGTCTCACTTGGCCTCTGGCCCAGTCAAATCCTGCAATTCTCGTGGGACTGCCGGCGGAACCAGTCGACGGTGGCTGCCAGCCCGGCTTCCAGCGCGACCTGCGTCGCCCACCCCAGCCCGGCTCGGGCTGCGGAAGCGTCGAGGGTGATGTGTCGGACGTCGCCGGCCCGCGGCGCCCCATAGGCCGGCGACGCCGAGGTCCCGGCCACCCCGGCCAGCGTCCGGTAGACGGCGTTGACGGTCGCGGCCTGCCCGGTCCCGATGTTCACCGCGCCTTCGAACCGCCGGTCCGCAGCCAGCAGGTTCGCGCGGACGACGTCGCCGACGAACACGAAATCCCGCGTCTGCTCGCCATCGCCAAAAATCATAGGCTGCCGACCGTCGAGCAGCGCTTGCGCAAAGATCGCGACGACACCGGCCTCACCGTGGGGATCCTGCCGGGGCCCGTACACGTTGGAGTATCGCAGGCGGCACGCGCGCAGGCCGTGGAGCCGCCCGTAGAGCGCAATGTAGCCCTCGGCCGCATACTTGGAGGCGCCGTAGGGGCTCAGCGGCGCGATCGGGGTGGCCTCGTCCGCGGGTAGGCGTTCGGGCTCGCCGTAGAGCGCGCCGCCCGTCGACGCAAAGACCAGATGCTCGACGCCGAACTCCGCGCACAACTGCAGGAGGCGCAGCGTGCCTATGACGTTGACGTCCGCGTCGAGGATCGGGTCCTTCACCGACACGCTCACCGAGGCCTGGGCGGCGTGGTGGTTCACCAGCTGCGGGCGCTCCCGCACAAAGACCTCCCGCAGCGAGGCGTCGCGGATGTCCGTCTCGTAGAAGCGGGCGCGCGACGGGACGAAGGCGCGCCGCCCCGCAACGAGCGAGTCCACCACGGCGACCTCATCGCCCCGCTCGAGATGGGCGTCGGCGATCTGCGAGCCGATGAACCCCGCGCCGCCTGTCACCAATACGCGCATGGCGCCGCTCATTACCCCAAGCGTCGCGGTCCCCGCCGGGCGGCGGCCGCGCGCTTTGCGCGTCCGAGCGCCCGGGCGGCCGCTTCGAGCTCGGCCAGGCCCGCCGCCTCAAGGCGCCATTTGATCTCGCGGCGCAGTTCGGCCGGCGTCATCTCGGGGGGCGCCGGCGCTGCGGCCCTGCCGTGCAGGCGGAGCTGCCGAGCCCGATTGAGCGCGTGCAGCACCTCGCGCTGTCGCTCGCGCGGCAGGCCGAAGAGCTCGTCCCGGATCTGCCTGCGAAGCAGGAAGAGACGGCGCAGTTCGGTGCCGGAGAGCGTGCGCCCGGAAGAGTGCTGAATCGCCACGGTGATGGAACAGTTCGCGCTTCCGGCATCCGCCCCTTTTCTGAGGACGCCGGTCGTGCGCTATGCAGAGGAATCGCCTGATGGCAACCGAAGTCGTCGGCCGATGGTGCTCGACGATCCTGCGGCGACTGCTCGCATCGACCGGGACGGCATGCTCGGGCTGGTTGGGCGTCTCGGCGCGATGATCCGGGAGGGATGGGACGCTGCCGCCGGCCTCCATCTGCCGCGCCTCCGTCCGACCGCGATCGTGGCGGCCGGTCTGGGAGGCTCGGGGATCGGCGGCGACGTGCTGCGCGCCCTGCTGGCG
>Ga0209751_10005465_pt1 | contig 11976 bp, 9 predicted proteins | sample RifCSP13_1_FD_184019 | JGI IMG/M metagenome (GOLD analysis project Ga0209751, IMG submission 184019) | Soil microbial communities from Rifle, Colorado - Rifle CSP2_sed 13_1 (SPAdes) (version 2) | ecosystem: Environmental > Terrestrial > Deep subsurface > Rock core/Sediment | place: Rifle... | reverse complement strand
AATCTACCTATCAGCCAACGAGTTGGCCCTTGGTTGCTACGTGCTCGTCTCGACGGACAACGGCGTCACCTACCTGCCTCCAGCGGGCGGGACCAGCACCGGCGTGCTGCCCGGCGGCCCGGGCTGCTTCGGCCGGCTGGCCGTCGACCCGGCCAACGGCGATATCTTCGTGCCCACGTCCTCCGGCGTCTTCCGCTCGACCAACGGCGGCGTCAGCTGGGTCAGGGCCGGCTCGTCGGGCGCTGTGGGCAACTTCTTCGCCAACATCGCCATCGACAGCGCGGGCAACCTGTACCAGGCCTGGACCACGTCCTGTGGGAACCCGGCCGCCACGCCGTGCAAGGCGTTCCTGGGCTATTCGACGGACCGCGGCGTTACGTGGACGACGCGCCAGATCAACACCGGCCCGGGCAGCGCAGCTGGGGCCAGCCCCGACCTGCGCCAGGTGTTGTTTCCGTGGGTGGCCGTCGGCGATCCCGGCCGCGTGGCGGTCGTCTTCTACGGCACCACCGACACGGCACGCATGAGCGGCTTCCCGGGCGGCCCGGCCGCACTGTGGCACGCCTACACGGTGATGAGCACGGACGCGCTCTCGGCCAGCCCCACTTTCAGCCAGGTGCAGGCTGACGAGCACCCGATGCATCGGGGCACGATCTGCACCGGTGGCTTCCCGGGCTGCCTGACCGCCAACGCGGACCGCTCGCTGGCCGACTTCTTCGTCGTCGACAAGGATCCGCAGGGCCGGATCTACATCGCCTACAACGAGAACAGCGACCTGTCCAACGTCGTGCCCGATACCGACCAGTACATCGGCAAGCCGATCAACGCCGTCATCCGGCTGCGCACCGGGCCCAGCCTTTACGCGTCGGAGGGCACGCTCGCACCAGTCGGTGGAGTGGCCAACCTGACCGGCGTCGGCGTGCGCACCGGCAGCTCGTTGTCGGTCGGCGGAACGCATGGACTGCCGCCCGGCAACTGGACCACCGATCGCACTGGTGACGCCGCCTTTCCGGTCGTCCCGGTGCGCGGGGTCGACCAACCGGCGCTCGACATCGTCGAGGCATCGGTCGGCGACGACGGCAGCGACCTTCTGATCACCCTGCGCGTGCGCGACCTGTCTACCCTGGCCCGAGCCCAGGCGGTCGCCGCCGTTGGTGCGCCGTCGTGGATGGTCACCTGGTGGCAGGGGGTGGGCGGCATCGGCCCCACGACGATGAGTGCGCCGTTCGACTCGCACTGGTTCGTGAAGTGGCTCGGCGGTGTCGACTTCGTCTACGGCCGAGTCGGCAGCGTTGACACTCCGGCACTCGGTGCGCCGACGCCGAAGCTGATGACCTACCAGCCGCTCGGGACCGCGTCGGGCAACATCAACCTGAACACGATCACCATCAGCGTGCCGCTGTCGTCCCTGGGCGGCCTGACCGCCGGCGACAAGATCGACCATGTCACCGCCTACACGCTCGCCGAGCGCAGCGTGGAGACATTGCCCTCGGTCGTCGACCAGGCCAAGAGCTTCTCGTATCGCATCGGCACCACGGCCGGCGCTCAGCGCGCGCCCGATGGCTACGTCGAGGTCTCTCTCGATCCGGCGTTCACCAGCGCGACGCGGGCCACGCTGAGCGGCACCAACCAGTGGACGGCCAACCTGACCGCCGCGTGCGGAACGGTGTACGTGCGCCAGGTGCTTTCGAGCGACCTGTACACGCCACTCTGGCAGGACGTCCAGGTGGGCCCCACGGCTCAGTTGGAGTTCCCGTGCGCGACACCAACACCTGGACCGATCCTCTAGCTGTAATGAAGTCTGCGTAGTGCGTCCGGGGCTGAAAACGCTAGCCTTCTGAGTGCCGTGTCAACTGAAGATCATCGCCGCCCTAGCGACAGCATTGCCCTGCTCATCCTCGACGAACACCCCGTCCTGCGCGCCGGCGTGCGCACGCTGCTCGAGAGCGAGGACGGCGTGCAGGTCGTGGCCGAGGCGGACAGCGTCGACCAGGCAGTCGACCTGATCCGCGCCGCGCCTCCCGACGTGGTGCTGATGGACGTCGGCGAGGCCTCGGCGCACACGGTCGAGGACATGCGCCGCTTGGGGCGCGAGGTGCCCGACGGCGCGATTGTCGTCTTCGCCGGACGCGACGATGACGAGGACGTCTACCGGGCCGTCGTGGGCGGTGCAGCGGGGCACGTGTCCAGCACCGCCCAGCCGGCCGAGCTCCTCGACACCATCCGCCGTGCGGCAACCGGCGAGGAGCCCATCCGCGACATGCTGGCGCAGCGACCGGCGCTCGGCCGACGCGTGCTGGAGGCGTTCGCCAGGCTTGCCGCACGCGGCCCGGCACGACAGGCGCCGCAACTCAGCGAGCGCGAGGTCGACATCCTGTCCTTCGCCGCGCAGGGCTTGACCAACCAGCAGATCGGGCACCAGATCGGCCTGTCCGAGCACACCGTCAAGGCCGCCATATCGCGCCTGCTGGCGCGCCTCGGGCTGCACCACCGAACCGAGGCGGTCGTACACGCCCTCCGCCACGGCTGGATCCAATCGCCGGTCGCGGGCGCGGCGCAGCCGGTGCAGGTCGAGAGTCCCTTCGTCGAGCCCTACTAGGGCCGGAGCCGCAACGAGCGCAACGCTCGGCGCTCAATTGTGGCGCGCCGCGCCTCCGGTGCCAAAGCGCGCCAGCAACTCGCCCACCGTCAGCCCGCCGTAGTTCTGGGCGACCCGGTCTCGCGCCAGACGCCACGCGGCACGGACCGGGCGCGGGCCGCGCGAGTCGAGTTCGGCCAGCGGCACGGCGAGGTGCCGCTCAATGCCCGGGATGCGGCGCATCTGCTCGGCCAGGATGGCCGCCGCCTCGGTGGCCGGCATGTCGGCACTGATCGGCGAGGCGGCGGCCTTTGGCGCAACCGGAGGGATGCCCGGCATCGCGGCGCGGACCTCGCCGGCCGAGCGCTGAGCGGCCTGCTTGATCGCCTCCGCTGCGCGATCCATGGCCGCGTCGGCCTGTTCGATTGTCTCGACCCGGGGAGCGGCGTCCATGCGCGGGCGCGCCGGTTTTGCGACCGGACCCGCTGGCGAGGATGCCGGCTGACGCCGCGAACGACCGCCTCCCCCACCGCCGCTGCCCGAACCCGGTCCCATGCCCGTCCCGCCACCGTTCGATTGGCGGGCCATGGCGTTGCCGATCAGCGCCGGCACGTCGAGCCCTGTCAACCCTTTCACGGTTGCGCTCGCCTCGGTGACCGTCCGGGTCGTGTTACGCACCAGCTCCGACGCACCGTCGTTCGACAACACCGTCAGGTTGTCGATCTGCGACATCGGCTCGGCCGCGGCACGCACGATCTCGGGCAGCATGCCGAGCACAGTCTGGATCACCGCCGCCTCGTTGAACTTCTGGAATGCCTCGGCGCGCATCGCCAGCGCCTTGGCCTCTGCCTCGCCCTTGGTGAAGGTTATGCCGGCCTCGGCGTTGCCCTCCAGGGTTACCCGCTGCGCCTCGGCCTTGGCGTTGACCTCGACCACGTGTGCCTGCGCCTCGCCCTTGACCGAGATCACCGCCGCCTGCGCCTGCCCGGCCAGCTTCTCTCGCTCGGCCTCTGCCTGCGCCTGCGCGATGCGCGCCGCCTTGTCGCCCTCGGCGCGGCGCACCACGGCTTCCGCCTCGGCCTCAGCCGGGCGGATGGTCGAGGTCAACAGCTCCTTCTGCTTGCGCGCCGCTTCGAGGTCGGCCAGCTCGGTCTGGCGGCGGGTGACCTCCTGCTGCGCCTCGGCCTGGGCAAGCGGGCCGGCCTGGCCGGCGCGCGCCTGGGCGGCGGACGTCTGGGTGAGCACATCCGCGCGACGAAGCTCCACGTCGCGCTCGGCATTGATCTTGACCTGGTTCGCCTCCGCCTCGCGGACGGCGGCCTCCTGGTCGGCAGTCGCCTTGGCCATGCGCGCGTCGCGCTCGACAATGGCCAGCTTCTGCTGTCCGAGCAGGTCAACATAGCCGGACTCGTCGTTGATCGACTGGATCGTGAACGCGTCGATCTGCAGGCCAGAGGTGGCCAGATCGCCTTTGGCGGAGTCCTGCACCTGCTGGAGGAGCTTCTGGCGGTCCATGATCAGTTCCTCGATCGTGAGGGTGCCGACGATCGAGCGGAGCGAGCCCTCGAGGACGTTCTTGACGATCGAGTCGACCTGCTCGTCGCGCGCGTCGAGGAAGCGCTCGGCGGCGTTGCGGATTGACTCCACGTCGCGGCCGATCTTGAACGTCGCCACGCCCTGCACCGCGACCTTGATGCCCTGGCTGGTGACGGCGTCGGGCAGCGCCACGCTGATCTGGCGCGCGGTCAGCTTCAGCCGGCCGACCTTGTGGATCAGCGGCAGCACGAACGTGCCGCCGCCGACGACGACCTTGATGCCCTTGTCGGCCGCCTGGGCAGTCGCAGCGGCGACCTCGCCGCGCTCGTCGCGCACCTTCGAGCCGCGCGAGCCGGCGACGATCAGCGCCTCGTTGGCGTTTGCCACGCGGTAACGCGAGGCGACGTAGAAGACGAGCAGGGCGAGGACGACGACGAGCAGCACCGCGAGCAGCGGGCCCGTGCCGACGAAGTTCAGGATGTCAGGCATTGGCGGTTCCTCCCTCGCTCGCCGGTTGGGGTGCGAGCTTGACGACCAGGGTTGAGCCGGCCACGTCAGTTACGACGACGACGCTGCCGGCGGGAATGTCGTGACCGGCCGTGGCCGAGACGTCGTGGGTCGAGCCCGCGTAGCTGAGCAGCACGGACCCGTTGTGACCGGCGGGGATGGAGACCGACACGCGACCGCGCTGGCCGACCATCTCGTTCAGGCTGAACGCGGAGGGCGCCTCGGCCCGCCGCAGCGCGCTGAAGACGAGCCAGACGACGCCCGCGCCGGCCAGACCGAACACCAGCCCCACGACCGACGCTGGCCCGGCAGCCATCCCGAACAGCTGCGTCCCGAACAAGCCGCCGACGCCGAACATCGACACGAAGCCAAGCAGCAGCGGCATCAGCGTCACGCCGCCCAGGTCGAACCCGAGATGCAGGAAATCGAGCAGTCCGCCGAGCACGTCATCGAGCAGCACGGTGATCAGCAGCAGGATGCCGCCCACGGCCACGCAGAAGATGAAGATCGTGTTGGCCAGGTCGATGGTGATCAAGGAGGCCAAGGATAGGGCCCGCCGATTGCGGCGGGTAGCCTCAATCGGGTCTATGGACGGCGGTTGTAGGGATCGAGGCCGGACGAGGCCCAGTCCATCAGCTGCTGGATCGGCCCCGGCGCGAGCAGCGCCACGACGAGCGCCAGCCCGAGGATCACGGCCAGCGTCAGCATAAGCCGCTGCGGCTGGATGACTGCCCGCCAGTCGGACTGCAACGCGGCCCGATCGCCGCGCCGCAGGAATGGGATCGCCGCTAGGGCGACGGTCAGGCCGTGCGGCCAGATGATCGGCAGCCCGAGCGTAGCCGCCAGCGCAACCGTCCACGGTCGGCCGGTACGCGCGCCCCAGATGACCAGCAGCGCGGCCAGCGGCAGGCGAATGGGCGCTGGCGGCGGCACGCTGAAGTACTGCGGCTCATTGAGGTTGCTGAAGAGCGAGTCGATCCACTCGCGCCAGTAGTTGGGCGCAACGACCGCCGCCGCGGCTGAGATGGCCAGCGTGGCCCCGAGCGCGACGGCCAACGGACGCCACTCGCGCCGCACGGCAAACCACAGCAGGCCCACGCCCGGTGTGACCTTTGTCAGCAGCACGAACGACCACGTCCATGGGTAGCGGAAACTGAGCACGATCGCCGCGGCAATGAGCAGGTGGACGTTGCCGTGGTACAGCTCGAGCGCCACCGGCGGCAACGCCAGCAGGAGCAGCGCCCAGCGTCCGCCGAGCCAGAAGATCAGCCCCACCATCAGGGCTTCCCACAGCACCAGGAACAGCCACCACGGCAGCGCACCAAGCGGGCCGAAGAGGAAGGCGATCGGTGGCGCGTAGCGGAAGGCGCCCAGGGCGAAGTTGCTCGACATCGTCCGCCCGTACAGGTCGCCGAAGTCGATCGACCAGTACGAGTAGGCGTCGTAGCCCATGCTGTGGACGATCGAAGTGACGACGACCAGTGCGAAACCGGTCGCCAGCCAGCCGGAGATGACCAGCCCGTCGCGCACTGCGCGTAGGCGCAGCGCGCGTTTCGCCACCTGGAGCGGCTCGAACGGCGGCGGCCAATCCGCGCGTGCCGGCAGGTCCATCGTGCGAGGCTAACCGACCGTAAACTCGGCCGATGGACCAACCGGGCGGCGCACCCACCGGCGAGTCAGTGCTCTATCCGCTCAACCTGGAGCGCGTCCTCGGGCTGACCTTCAGCCTGCTTCGATTCCGATGGCGCGGTTTTGTTGCCGTGAGCCTGGCCGTCGGCCTGCCGGTGTTCGTGCTGGTCGCGCTGCTCCAGGTTGCGATCGGTGACGACCTCGCCCGCTTCCAGCAGGCACAGCTCGACATCGCCGAGGGCCGCCCGGTCAGCCTGGGCGAACTAGTGCCGCTGTCCGCGCTGGCGGTGACCTTCCTGGCCATCACCGTCGCCGGTGTCGGCGGCTACCTGACCCAGGCCGCCGTGATCGCGCTCGCGGCCGGTACCTACGCGGCCAAGCCAGCAACCATCCGCTACGCATTCGCCGCAACTGCCCGACATTGGCTGGCGCTGATTGCCGCGGCGGCGGTGATGTTCGTAGTGATCTTCGCCACCTTGTTCGTCGGCGGCTTCGCTGGGGTGGGCCTGTTCCTCACCACGCTCGGCCGCGGCCCGGGGGCGTTCGGCGGGCTGCTCGCCATCGTCACCGCGGGTGCGCTGGTCATCTTCCTGACCGTGCGCTGGTCATTGGTCGCCCAGGTGGTGATGCTCGAGGATCTACCGGCAGTGGCTGCACTGCGCCGCAGCTGGCGCCTGGTCGCCGGCTCGAGCTGGCGGATGCTCGGCTACACCATCTTGTTCGCGATCATGGTCGGTGGTATTGGTCTGCTGGTCGACACGTTCAGCGCCGTCTTCTTGGGTACCGGCTTGCGGCTCGTGAGCGGTCAGCTGGTCTTCGAGCCGGTGCCTTACCTGGTCGGGACGTTGATCAGTGCGGTCGTCTCACTGGCCCTGGCACCGATCTCGATCATCGGTCTCACCCTGCTCTATTTCGACCTGCGTCACCGGCGCGGCGAACCGCCCCTGCCGTCACTCCCCAAAGAGCAACTCCAGCCAGACCTGTAGCGGCGTCTGCGTCGCGGGCGGCGCGGCCGACCGGCCAAGAGGCACGATCGGCGCGGGCTCGGGCGCCCCGCTGGCCAGCGCGAAGACCTGCTCGCCACTCCCGCCCATGCCCAGGGCACGCGCCTGCAGACGCTGGAAGGCGTCCGTTTGGACCAGGCGCAGCTCGCGCCGCCCGGCATCGAGCTCCATCTGCAATACCTGGGTCTCACCAGCCATGGCGGCCTGATACGCGCTGGCCTCGTTGAGCTGGGTCAGCGCCCGACCAAAGACGACCACCAGCCAGAAGCCGACCACGACCAGCCCGAGCAGCAGCAACTGCGAACGTCCCGGTCGCAGTCCGCGGCCGTGGCCCATCTGCCGGCGCAGCGTCGCGAGCTGGTTGTTGAGCTCCGTGTCCGGCACCGTGCGAGCGCGCGCAATCGGCTCAGCTGCGCTCGCCACGGCCACGGCTGCTCTCGCCATCGCGGCCAGCGTAAGCGCCGCGAATCCACCGTGTCAAACCAGCACGGGGGTAAGAAGATGCCGGCGTCGCTGAACATCTCGAACGGGCAACGCGCCGGCTACCTCGTTCCTCACGGCCGATGGGTAGAACGGCTTGCGAAAAGCCCGGCCAGGTATGGCCGCGGGGCTTAGTGAAGTTCCCTGGTGCAAATGAGACACGGGATTAGCGTGCCGCCTGAGGAGGGCGTGCATGCCGTTGAGGTCCGATCCGCGGAGGCTCGCGAGGCGCAACCACTACCAGGAGGGCCCCGGCTTCCTGTTCTTGGCCACGCAGGGAGGTCGACCGACCGGCGTCGATATGGCGCCCGACACCGCGGGCATCGTCAGGCTGCGCGCTGGAGCGCTGCGGCGCTGGCACGCCGGTGAGCCGGCCACGCAGGTCGCAACGGAGCTGGGCATCGGGCGCGCCACGCTCTATCGCTGGCAGGAGCGCTACGAGGAGGACGGGCTGGAGGGTCTGGTCGACGCGCCCAGGCTCGGCCGGGCGAGTGAGCTCGACCCGATCCTCGAGCGGGTGATCATCACCGTGCGCCTGCTGACCAACTGGAACAGCCGGCGCATCGTCGCGGAGTTCGGTCGGCGCGATGTCCACGTCGGTCCGGGCCAGGTCGACCGGCGGCTGGCCCGCTACGGCACACACCGCTCGAGTGCGCCGCGGATCGCGGGCCCGCGCTACGAGCGGCGCAACCCCAACGAACTGTGGCACATCGACCTAAAGGGACCCTTCTACCTGTACCCGTCGAGGGGCCCCGTCCGCACCTGCCATTTCGTGGCCCTCGTCGACGACCACAGCCGCTACCTGCTGGGCATCCGCGCGGTCCCCACCAAGCAGGCCGTGGCGGTCCTCGATGTGCTGGGCGAGGCGATCGAGCTGTGCGGCATCCCGCTGGCGCTCATGAGCGACAACGGCACGCCCTTCGTGGCTATCGCAGGCTGGATGATGAGCCGCTTCCAGCGCACCCTCGCCGAGCTGTCGATCCGTCACATCCGCACCCAGATCGACACACCCTGGACGAACGGCAAGATCGAGGCCTTCTGGGCCATCCTCCAGGCCGAGGTGCTGGAGCGCCAGCACCTCGCTGACCTGGCGGCGATTGACACGAAGCCGCCGTTATCGCCTACGCCACCTATTACAACTACCACCGCCTGCACGGCGCCCTGGCTTGGTCGACCCCGGCAGAGCGGTTCGACGGCACCCCGTTCACCGACCATGGCTTCCAGCATGTCCCCGCGCTGGCAGGCGTCGCAGACCTTCTGGCGGACCTGATGGCAGCCGCCTGAGGTGTCTCATTTGCACCAGGGAACTTCACTTAGCCAATGCCGGTGCTGAGCGTCCAGAGGAGTCATAGTTGATATCGTTCTCGGGCACCGCGCGATTGCGCGGATCGCAAGGCACGCTCAGGCCGATTTCGACGCGCATCCCAAGGAGGTGCTTAGCCTACCTGCCTCCGATGTCAAACGGCGCTCGGGGTAAAGAGAGAGGCGGCCGAACGTCGCAGACATGGCGCGCTGAGAAGCCATTCTACAAAGGCGACCCCGCCACAATGGGAAGCATCAAGGTTCAGCGACGAGAAGTGGGTCGGCTGGCGACACGTGGCCTGAGGCCTTCTCTTGGACGCCCCGAGGGGAGGATTGAGGCGCGCAGAAGGATGTCGTCCTTTGCGGGATCAACGCCGCGTCAGGCCGTCGGCCGGTCGCAGATCATCGACTACTCCAGCTGAGGTAACAAAGGCGGCGCGACCAGTTGCTGGATCCACCGCCTCTAGCATGGGGACGAACGGCGGGTTGTCGGCGTCGGGCGTAATCGTCCAGACCAAGCGAGGCCGACCTGCGAGCCCATACAGCTGCGCTTGATCATTCAACTCAGACGATGTCGGGAGGTGGCCATCGGAACGGGTGCGCTTCAGAGCACCGAAGGCATAGCCATCGCCCATCCGCATCATCAGAGCGACGCCCCGCAACTCGTCCGAGACCCGAACCTCAACAAGTGCATAGGATGGCACCTCACGCACGAGCGAATGGACCTCGAGCACGGTACCAATTGTGTAGGTCGACAGATCGCCGAACTCGCTGTCATTAGTCAAGTCATTAGCAGTCAGACCAGCGGACAGTGCTTCATCGATTGACTCAGCTGTAATCACGCTAGCCCCTCCATCGTCCATGCTCAATGCTCCAGGGCCGCCTCCGTGCTGGTTGAATTCATACTCTCCATAAGACATAGGCGCCAGCGCTTCGCTCGGGGCAGAGACACTTAACTTGCGCAGGACTGCCACGTAATAACCGTTGCCGTTAGCATCCTTGTAGTAGCTTCCCTCATTGACGTCACGCTTGAATATGTACGTGTTCCAAGTGCTCAGCGTCACATACTTGTTCTGCGTATAACCGGCGTCTGGCCAGTTCCTAAAACCAATGTTGCCGAAGCCGCTCTCATACCAAGGATCCCAGATTCGGAAACCATAGATCTCGCTGACTTGCGGCTTCCATGGATCGTAGTCGGTGTTATATCCAACCGCGAGGATGGCGTGTTTGCCAGCCTTTGCGATAACGCCAACGGGGGCGGCCGTCGCGCGTATACCCCAGACGAGTTCCCAATTGGCCAGAGCCTGACTTGAGAACCGGTAGTGGTTGAAGCCTATGGATTCGTTTGCCGTAGCGTATTCCCACATGGCGTAAGCCCACCCTCTAGCATCGTGAGGAGTGCTTACGTATGGATTCCCCTCTGATACCAGACACTTGCTATTGGACCAGTCTTTCGCGTCATAGCCGCTCATATACCCGTGTAGCTGTTGTTGCGAGGGAGTGCCGAACTCCGAACGTGTATATCTAATCCAGACACGTGCCGATGCAGGAACGCAATTGCACCTCGTCTCCTGAGACTGATTGTACGCGGAGTTGTAGACAGACGAAGACCAGGCAGACGTTGGCAATGCCAACACGGGCGCGAATGCCAGGGCCAATGCAGCACTGACGATAAGCGCCCGCACATGACGAAACCTAGCTGACATCTTGGCCTCCTGCGACGACCGTCTGTCGTTCTGCTAGAGCGTGACTCAGGATGACATCGCGACCGTCTAGCGAGACGATGACGGCCAGGCGTGAGCCGTCGGCGGACAACAGCGGAGATCTAGACACCATTCGGCCGGGGAGGATGAGCTCGGACAACACCCCCATGCGCCACACGGAGAGAGGATTAGGACCGGATCTCTGATCGAAGTACCAGCTCACCACGGTCGTACCGTCCACGGACGCAGTGAGCCAGTTGCCGACCTGAGGCCAGGACTCGACCAGATTGCCCTGCACGTCGTACACGTAGACGGACGCTGAGTCGTAATCATCGACTAGCACGCGTCCCATGAAATCCCAGACGACCAGGCCAGAAGCCTCCGCCGGAAAGCGCGTCTCCGCGCCGCTCTCGAGATCGACAATCACCACTTCGCCGTCGCCGACGTAGGCATGTTTGGTCCAGCCGACATCCGGTACCAGGCCACCGCCCTCCTCGTCGCTGTAGTAGGTTTCGAGGTCCGGCCAGGTGACGATCTCCGGCCAGCGCCTCGCCGCGGGGCCTTCCTCAGTGGGATGCTCGAGCCAGAGCTTCGTGCCGTCGCCCGACCAACGCCTGGCGCTTCCAGATCGCGGGGAACTAAGCGACCCCGAAGGAGTCCAGACCGAGAACTGAGGGTCGTCAGCGTCGCAGTCCGGGCACACTTTGATCGCGACGGCACCCTGTCCGTTTGAGAGACCGCCGCCAAGATCTACGTCGAGCGGCATCTCGTCATCACCCGTGAGTGTTATCAGCACGGAAGATGCCGGAATATGCCCCGACCTATCCACTGCAATCTCCCAGTCATTGCCGCCCGGCGTAGGACGGCGGTTCCAGGTCGAGACAACAAAGCGGCTGTCATCGAGCCACAGCAGTTCATCAGCACCCTGGAGTCTCATCACCAGGGCGCCATCGCCTGTGAATATCTGCACCATCTGACTTGCGGCGGCGCCGCTGGCTGGTCCTGCGGCAACGGCGAGATGCTCCCCGTTCGGCGACCAAGACATTGACGCGGATGCTCCCACCGGCCCGAGCACGGTCCAGTCGCTCGGAGGCTCTGACTGAGACGGCGTTAGCGTCGGCGGCGCAACTGTCGCCGGGGTTGTCGTTTCTCCTGGAGCGGTAGGGACGGGAGACGGTGCTGAGGTCGGAGTCGAGGGCAGGGACCGGGCGCCGCAGCCGAATAGGAGGAGTGCGAG
>Ga0209751_10005461_pt1 | contig 11981 bp, 10 predicted proteins | sample RifCSP13_1_FD_184019 | JGI IMG/M metagenome (GOLD analysis project Ga0209751, IMG submission 184019) | Soil microbial communities from Rifle, Colorado - Rifle CSP2_sed 13_1 (SPAdes) (version 2) | ecosystem: Environmental > Terrestrial > Deep subsurface > Rock core/Sediment | place: Rifle... | reverse complement strand
CTGAACGGGCTGGACCTTCTCGAACCGGAAGTCGAACTGTGCCAGCTCTTCGACCATCTCCTCGATGGACGGCGGCCAGCGGTACCCGGCCGCCGCCCACATCGCCTCGTTGAGGGTAACCTGCTCCGTCTGGAGAGTCCGGTCAACAGCGGAGTCAGCCTCCACAGGCCTCACCGAAAGATCCTGCCGATGGTACGCCCTGGCGATGCACGCGAGCCGCTCCGCCTTTGACACGCTGTCTCCTGCCACGAGATGCTGCACGTCAGGCAGCGGCAGACCGCTCTTGATAATGCCGAGACACACGCGAGCAAAGCTTAGCACCGCGTGGGTGGGAGGTCGGCTCGACGCCCGCGACGTCGACCGCCCGGAGCTGGTCGATGTTAGCGAGGTGACGCCGTCCCATCGGTGGTTGACATACCCGTTCACCGTCGATCCCAGGGGCTGCCGCCTCAACCACTCCAGCAGGAACACGAACCCCCTGGCCTCCGGGCCTATGCCCGAACACCAGAGGCTGCGCACATTGCCGAGCAGCGGCTCGCCCAGGCTCTTCGTCTTGCCGTAGATGTCGCGGACGTTATGCGCGGTGCCTTCCAGGTACCCTCCCTTGGCGCCGTCGAAGACGCAGTCGGTCATGATCTGTAACACCGTCGCCCTCTCCCCCGCTGCCCGGCTGAGCTCGTACGGGAATAGACTGTTCATCCGGATGGCGCGCTCAGTCTCGGCAGGATCCCCATCATGGATATACGGCTTGGTGATGCCGATGCAGTTGATGACCCATACCGTGTCCGCCATCATCGCGCCCAACCGCTGGCCGGCGGGCACCGACGCATCGAAGGGCGCCCACTCGATCTCCGGGGCTCTGGCCTGGAACGCCGCGAGCGAGGCCCGGTCTCGTACAGTGGCGGCGACTCGCACCGCCCCGTCCCGGGCTAAGACATCGGCAACCATGGCCCCCAGCATGCCGCTTCCGCCCAAGACAAGCACTCCTACCGTCGCCTGCCGTCCTGCCGCCATCAACTTCTCGGCCCCCGAACGCCGCCAGGCGTCAGCGCCGCCGAGCCCGCGGACGTCTGGGGGCACCGCGATACACGGAATGCGGACTGCCGCCCCTCCAGATACGCGCACAGCGCGTCCCCCACGATATCGGCCACTACGCGGAAGTCGGCGGCGTTGAAGTGGATATCGTCGTAGAAGAATTGCGAGTCCTTCGGAAACCGGCGCGCCAGGTCCACCAGCAAGTGCCTTCGCTCGCGCGCGACGGCCCGGATCTGGTCGTTGTAGATCTCCAGGCGCCGCCAGGCCGTCCGGCCGTCGACGCCGCCGACCGACAGGCCTGCGAGGTCGGCTCCGGTCCGGGGATCCGTGCCCTCGCCATACAGCGCGGGCTGGGTGACGAACACCGGGTCGATCCCGGCCTCGCGACTCATCTGGGCCAGCTGCTCCAGCCGCCGCCCGAAGGCCGCCGCGCGCGACCGCGCGCCCGTCAAGATCCGCTCCGCGGTCTCGACGTCGGTCGCAGAGGTGTCATTGACCCCCTTCCGGGGTGCTTCCAGGCGAGCAGGCCGGCCCGCTTCATGGCGTTGCCGGGGACGGCTACACGCCGGCCTTGGCCCAGAAGGGCCACCGGGTCGCCCGGAGAACACACCGCGACAGGAACTCCCGGCGCCGCTCGGAAGGGAACACGATCAGGAACCCGAAGCCGGGGAAACTGAACACCGCGAGGTATTTCAGGACCGCCGTCGCCAGTGAATGCGCATAGAAGTCGAGATACACCAAGCCGAACACGCCGACGGCCAACACCAGGGCGCCGAACAGACGGGGCAGCGCGAACTCGATATGATAGTACCGGCTGGAGAACACGTAGGCCACGAGGTTCATGGCGGCCTTGGACACCAAGAAGGCCAGTGCCGCGCCCATCGTCGTCAGGCTGGGCACTAGCAGGTAGTTGAACACCAGCATCACGGCCAGCCCCAACACGACGACGAGAAGGTTGTAGACGGACTTCTTGGCCCACGCGATCCCCAGCAGGGTGAACTCCAGCATGCCCTGGAAGACGTAGGACAGCGTCAGGGGAGGCAGCAAGAGCACGGCGGCCGAGTAGTCTTCCGTCGCCACGATATGAAGGAGCAGACCTCCCGACGCCGAGATGAGCAGAGACAGGAAGACCAGCAGCACCATCAGTCCGCCGCAAAACTCACCGAACGCGCGGGGCGCCTCCTTCCGGTCCCACACGGAAAAGGCGTAGGGGCCGAAAGTGATGCTGAAGGCCCCGACCACCAGTCCCATCAGCGAGGCCACTCTAGTGGCCACGGCATAAATGCCCATATCGGACAGGGACGAGTAACGGATCAGAAATAGGCGGTCCAGCGAGGGGATGATCGCGCCAACCAGCATCACGACCGCAAACGGGAGTCCGTAGAGAGCCATCCCCTTGAGGAGCCCTGTGGTCGGGACCCATCTCTGGCCCTTGAGGGGCTTCAGGCTGATGCCAAGGCCGATGAGGGAAAAGAAGTTCATGGCGATGACGGCCGGGAGGATGCCGCCCTGGATGCCCCACCGCAGATAGGCCACCATGAAGACCGTCAACCCGACCTGAAGCGCCGAGACACCGAGCGTCAGGAGGAGATACGGGCGCCGCTGGAAGTTCCACTTGAACACGCCCGTCGCGAACGAGAAGAAGACCGCCCCTGGGACGATAAGCAACGCCAACTTCCAGTAGCGTATCAGCTCCGGGTGCCCAGCAAACATCAGCCGCCCGATGGGGTCGGAAAAATACCAGAAAACGAGCGCGAACAGCGCCAGGAGCATCACTTGGATGATGAGCCCGGAGGCGATCACCCTGGCCCGGTGCTGGGGGTCGCCGGGCCGGTCGTAGAGGAACCGTGCAACCGCCGAGTCTTGACCCAACACAACGACGCCGGTGAACACCACGGCCCATGCGACCGTGGCATCGATGACGCCGTAGTCGGTCGGGGTGAGGAACCGGGTCAGGATGGGCACGGTGAAGACCGCCAGCAGCTTCGTGGCCGCCCCGCTCAGGCCATAGAGCAGCGTGTCCCCGACCAGGAGTTTTGGACTTAACGAGGCTGCCGGTGGGCACGGAGTAGGGCCGTTCTCTCCGCGCTCGACAGTCGCTGGAGAGGCCCCTGAAGTTGAGGTGAGGTCCTCGGGAGGTGCAGCAGCAGAGCGAGACGTTACCTCCATCGCCGCCCCGCCAGGGCCGTACTTTCTGTGGAGCCATTCGACCTCCTCGGGAGCAAGATCTTGACGGGCCCTCAGCGGGCGCGGCCCGTACCTCCTGGTCTTGTTCTGGGGCGCCCACGGTCGCCGCCATTCACCACCGACCTAGCTGGATTGCCCAAGACCGTTTCGCCTGCACCAACAGGATGCACAACGTTGGAGGCGATGGCGATGAAGGCGCCGGTGCCGATCTCGATGCCATCGCGGATCGCCGCGTTGGGACCGATCCAGCAATCGCGCCCGACGACGACGCTGCCCGACATCTCGGCGCAGGCAGCGACTAGCGTACGCGCGCCGACGTGGCAGTTGTGAGCGATGTGCACGTGATCGTCTGTCTTGACCATGTCCTCGATCACGGTGGGGTGGATGGTGCCGGAGGCGACAGTGTTCAGCGCACCTAGTTCCACATGGTCGCCAATGAAGACGCCACCGACGTGCGGCAGGTGATAAGGATCGCCGTTCGCGTCGCGGTAGACGCCAAAGCCGGGCTGGCCAATCACGGTGCCGGCCTTGATGATGCAGCCCTTGCCGATGCGCACGTTCGGTCCAACCACAACGTTGGGACAGAGGTACGCTCCCTCACCGATCTCACCGCCCGCCCCGACCGTGACCCCCACCGACAGGCGGGCCGTCAGGTGGACCTTGGCGGTGGGATGCACACGCTCGGTCTGAACGTCACCCAGGTAGTCGAACAGCTCCCACACCACGCGCGCAAAGACCTTGCGAGGGCTATCGGTGATGATGCGCGCCTGCGGGATTCTGCGGCGGTAGTCCGAGGTGGCGATCACTAGCACGCCCGGCTCGGGCGCGCTTTCCAGCTCGCCGCATAGGGAATCGCTGAACCGGTCGAGAAACACCACCCGGTACGGGTAGAGCCGATCAGGCGTGGTGACTCCCTCTACGTGGTCGAGCTTGTGAGCGTCCAGGATGTCCAACCCGCACAGAGTCCGGATGGCCTCCGCGGTCAGGCTCTTGGCGGCTAGGGCGCCGGTTCTCTCCATTCCAGCTGGAGTCCTACTCATGGATGTGGCGGTGATAGTAGGTGTCGGAGTGGATCAGCAGGTACAACCTTTGAGGAGAGTCCTTTGCATGCTCGGCTGGCGCTCGGTGGTCGCCATTGAGCAGCACGCCGTTCTCGTAGGCCTTCCAGCAAAACCACTCCGAATCTGAGACGTACCGCGACTCGTAGAAGAGCCCGAACGCCGGCGAACGGTCGTAAGCCTCGTACACGAGGCTGAAGTCTTCTGGTTTGCGACCGTTCCAGAAGTCGAGGTTGTTGTTACCGGTGACGTCCCCGTGGGCGGCGGAGCCCCAGATCTGGCCGCCCCACACGGTCACCATCACGGCAAGGTCCCTTCTCAGGAGGACCTCAGGATCCTCGCTCCAGATAAGGCTCTGGTCGACAAGCTCGGTGTGCAGGCCGATCTCGTGCCCCCGGGCACGAATCTTCTTCACGATCCGATACGACTCGAAATCGAGCAGGTTGTATTGTTTTGCGTGCAGTCTGAAGAAGAAACTTCCTTTGATCCCGAGGTCATCAAAAATGCCGCACTGCACCTCGGCTTTTTTCACCGTGCAGTCGGCGTCGACGCGCAGCGCGGCGATCTTCTCGGTTCGGCCACCGCTCCGCTTTCTGCGCGTGTATTCGACCAAGCTAACGATTTCGTAGCCAGCATCCATGACCGCGGACAGCTGCTCCCTTAGATAGTCGAACGTGAACGCGGTTATCGCGTGTCCTTTCCTACACCCCGGGGGTCGCCCTGCAGGATCTTGAGATACAGTCGGAGCGAGCGCTCGATGACGAACCCTTGGAACCACCTTCGCCCCTCCTCCCCCATCCTCTTATAGCGCACGGGGTCCTGGACGTAATCCGCCAGTCCTTGCGCGATTCGGCCGGGGCTGTCCGCGTTGATCATCGGATAGAGCGCCTCATACTGGCCGAGATAGAGCTCGTCGTCCCGATGATGCATGACCGGCTTCGCCGAGGCGAGCCCCTCGTTGACGACCCCGTACGTCACGTAGCTCAAGCCGAACTCGCCGGCCACGATGTCAGCTAGGCTCAGGGCGATCCGGATCTCCTTGCGGTGCATCTGTGGCAGCCATCGAACGAACTGCTCAATTCCAAGGTCGCTTACTAGACGCTTGGTCGCAAGCACATCCGGACCGTATTCGACCATGATAAGGACGGGATTGATCGCGCGTCCCAGCCCGACAAACTCCGCGAAGCCGCGGACGAGCTTATCGTTCCCCTTGTTCAAGAAGGGGTCCCGGAAGCTCGCCCATCGCTGGCTGCAGTGATGGAAAACCACCAAATCGCTGGCAGCCCGGATCTTGGCCAACTCCTCGTACCAGTGGCTCCGATGGCAAAAACGAAGAACGGCCCCAGGCTCCCAATCCGGCGCGTAGAGACACGGGGGAGGTACCCGGATCCTTCTCCCGCCCAGGCGAAGAGGGGCAAGCTTGCGTTCGTGGATACCGTTCGTCTCATCGTAGCTCACATAGCGCGCCTTGCGGATCCCATCTCGCTGGCTACTACTGAAGGACAAGTAATGCACTAGGTGTTTCGGGTTCTTGTGAAATTGGAAGAAGGGGTATTCGTAGATGTCGTTCCCGTAGGGCACGAAAAGGTCCAGGGCGCGGCCGATCTTATTCAGAAACGCGGGGGCCGTCCCGCAGCCGACGAGCTTGTCGTAGCCCTCCAAATCCCGCGCCACCTCGTCCGGGCTGACCGAAAGAAACCTAAAGGGATGCCCCCACGCAAGCTGATGGGTGTACTTCTGGTAGGCCAGATCGAACATGTCTGCGGAGGGATGGAAGTGGGAGTGCTCGTAGTCCAACAGAAAGAGATGCGTGTCCATCCCCGCGTCCCTGAAATACCGGGCCAACGCGCACAGGTTGTTGTTCATGTTTCCGATGCAGGCGACCTTCATCTAATCCTTCCCCAACACGAGTGCATTCCTTCTTGCCCTGTCGACCGGCTCTTCGGGACTGGCGACCTCGTATGGCAGTCCTCCCAACCAATCCACAATAGGATGATAAAGGGATTCTTACCACGCCTCCGCCTTGCGATCATCGCGGGGAATATGTGCTGTGAGCGATAACCGCAGATGTCGCCGAGGCCCAGGAAAATCCGCATGATCCCAGCGGTCTAGATGTTCGTCCGCGACGTGTATTTGATGTAAAAGCTCTTGTGGACTAGGTCCATCCGGTACATCAGCCAGAAGAACGGGCGCAGACGCTCGAAGGTCGGTTTGTACGTCTTGAACTCGCGGTAGGTGTGCGCGGGCTGGGTCATCACCCGCTCGAACTCCGCGTCGGTAAAGCCGAGGCGCTTTCTAACCATCTCGATGATCTCGGGGTCGCATTGAGGCGGCTCGGCGATCAGGCGCAGGCCCTCCTCGCGGCTCATCTGGCCAGATCGGATCAGCGCGGAGTAGCCCAGCAGACGGCCGTCGATGTGGAACCGCTTCGGCAGAAAGTAGGTGTGATAGAAGGCCGTGAACCGGTTCTCAAGATGGTGGCCAGAGTACCACTGCCAACCGAACTCATCGGAGAGGAACTTCTTGGTCTCCTCTTTCCGGTAATCGACCCAGTACAGCGGTCGGATCTTCTTGACTCGGCTGATCAGCATGTACTTCAGAAATCGCGACAGCCAGAGGTTGGGAAACGACCTGAGCCTGTGCCGTCGATAATTGCCGAACTGCTTGACGACGCTCTCGATGTACTTGCCGTCCATGTACAGCCAGCCGAGCGGCGACACCCCTTCAGTCCGGAACGAATGCCCTTCGAAGATATACTTGATGCCGTACTTTTCCGCAGCCATGTAGAGCGTCGTGGCGAGCCCGATATCGGTGGGCGCCTCGATGTCTGGCACGCCGGCCAGCATGAAGGCCCTGTAGATGTCGTTGTACTCCTCGTTATCGACCACGTACGTGAACAGCTCGACATCCAGCTTCTTTAGCACGTTGTGGATGTTTTCGACCGCGATGGTGGAGTCCCAGGTGTTGTCGAAGTGCGCCGCCAGGGGACGCAGCCCGAGCTCCCGGGTCTTGTGGAGCAGGTACGACGAGTCGCAGCCACCGCTGACACCCACCACGACGTCGAATTTCTTGCCCCGCCCCGCCTCCCGGATCGTCGTAGCGAGATCGCGCAGTCTCTGCTCACCCGTCTCCCCGCACGGGTACTCGGCATCGAGCTGGTCGTGTAGCGCGCAGTAGTTGCAGACACCCCGCCCATCGAAGACGATGCCCGGAGTCTCCTGGTCGTAAAGACAGCGCGCGCACCGGCCCGGCTGCGGCGCCACATCGTTGGTGCCGGTGGCTGCCCCCATGCTAATCGCGCTCTCGAGCTTCTCGCTCATCGTCCCTGGGCACGCCTCATTCTAATACCCTCCGCAGCTCGCTCTTCGCAGGGAAGTTCACGAGCACGCCGCGATCTTTTCCCTGGTAGACGACCATGCTGCCGGCGGCCACCGCGGAAGCGCCCCCTTCCTTCACCGCCCGGCCGAAGTCTTCCATCGTGCCCGCGCCGCCGCAGGCGATGACCGGGATGCTGACCGCGGCGGTCACGCGCCCGATCAGCTCGAGGTCGTAGCCCTCGAACGTGCCGTCCCGGTCGATCGAAGTCAGAAGGATCTCCCCGGCTCCCAGCTCCTCCACCCGGCGGGCGTAGTCGACGGGGTCGTCGCCCATCGCACGGCGCCCGCAGCGCGTGTAGACCTGGGGGCGGCCGAACATCCCTCGCTTCACGTCGATGGCGACGATGACGCTCTGGCTCCCGAAGGCGTCGGCGACCTCGCGGACGAAGACGGGGCTCTCGTGGGCGTAGGTGTTCACGGCTACCTTCTCGGCGCCGAGACTGAGAATCATCCTCACGTCCTCGAGGCTGCGGATACCGCCGCCATACGCGAACGGCATGAAGCACTCCGTCGCAATCTCGGCGACCAGCTTGAACTGTGGCCTCCGTTGCTCGGGAGTGGCGGTGATGTCGAGGAAGATCAGCTCGTCGACCTCTTTCTCGTTATAGATCCGGACGGTGTTGATCGGGTCGCCGATATACGCTGGGTTCTTGAACCTGACGGTCTTGACCAAGCCTGCGTTTCGCAGCAGCAGACAAGGCATGACGCGCGTCTTGAGCACCGTCAGGCAAGCTCCGCGAAATTCTTCAGCAGCGTGAGTCCGAATCTGTGGCTCTTCTCGGGATGGAACTGGATCCCGAACACGTTGCCCTTCTGGACCGAGCAGACGAACTCGTAGCCGTGGTCGCACGTTGCGAGGATGTCCGCCTTGGCCGCGCAGACGACGTGGTAGGAGTGGGCGAAATAGAATGCGCTCTCCTTGTCCAGCCCACGGAACAGGGTGTCGGTGCGGACCGGGCGCACGGAGTTCCAGCCCATATGGGGAATCTTGAGCCCACTCTGGTGGTCCACGCGAAAGCGGATCGTCTCGCCCTCGATCCAGCCGAGGCCGGCCACGGCGCCCTCTTCGCTGCGGCTGGTCAGGAGCTGCATGCCCAGACAGATCCCCAGGAGGGGCTTGCTGCCCTCGAGGACAGCCTCGCGCAGGAGCGGCACCAGGCCCATCTCGTTGAGATTCCCCATACCCTTCTCGAAGGCGCCCACTCCCGGCAAAATCAGCTTGTCGGCTTGCCGGATCTCGGCCGGATCGCACGAGATCGCCGCCGGCACGTCGAGCCGCTTGAGCATGTTCAAGACCGAGCCGAGGTTGCCGATCTTGTAGTCGACGATCACCACCATGCTGTCAAGAACCTCCCCCGTTGCGCGTGTCGAACCGATAGAGGACGTACCCGCCCTCCCTCAAGACGCGGACCCTGCCCTTGATGCTCCAAATCACGGCGCCCCAACCCCCGGCATTTTGGGCTCCGCTGACCCCATAACTCGACATGGAATGCCGAAAGCCTTGCTCCCGGCTGGAATGCCCTCCAAGACCAGACTATTGGCTCCAATGACACATCCATCGCCGATGATGACGCCCTTGCCTATGATTGTGTTCGGCCCGATGTAGCAACGGGATCCGATCCGACTCGGCTGGCGCTCGGGGCCGCTCCGGCCGCCACTCAACGCCCATTCCACCGTGTCGTGGGTGTAGATCTGCACGCCGGCGCTGATGCTGCAATAATCACCGATCGTGAGCCCGCCGGATCCATCCAACATCGTGAACGGGCCGATCCACGTGTGCGCTCCGACCATCACGTCCCCGTAGACATAGCTGTTGTGGTAGATGCTCGTTCCCTCTCCAAAACCCAAAGCCCGCGCGCGCGCCCAGCGGTCGAACAGCAGTTCCTCAAGTGGCAGATCTCGCCTCCAACGCCCGCGCACTTCTGTACGCAGGCGCTCATAGAGCTGCCTAAGCTGCTCCTTGAGAAGCTCGAACTCGTCATCTCGCACGAGACGCCACGCTCCTCACAGAAGGAACTTGCGGAGCCACCACTCGAAACTCAACAGCGACCAGATGAATAGCCGATGGTTGCGCACCGCGGACGTGTGCTCGTCCAGCCGCCTCGCGACGTAGGCCGGGGTCAAGAACTCGTAAATCCGCGCGCGAGGATCGCGCAAGAGGCCGTTCACATAGTCGATGCTCTCGCCACGAAACCAGCTGGCGTCCGGTCCGGTGAAGCCCTGCTTGACCCGCTCCGTGACCGACGACGGGATGAGCCGTTGCATCGCCTGACGCAGCACCATCTTTCCGCTGCCTGTTCGCATGGAGGACGGCTGGTACTTGCGGAGGTCGTTCTCATCGATGATCTGGGCCACCCGCTCGAGGTCGCGCAGCTTGTATCGGGATGGCAGCCGGCAGGCGAAGTCCACGAGATCGTTGTCCAGGAAGGGCACGCGCGTCTCCAGGGAGTGGGCCATGCTGACCTTATCCTCGACGACGAGCAGTCCGTGCAGGAAGGTCTTCAACTCGAAGTACAGCGAGGCGTTGACGCGCTGCTCCGGAGTGTCGAGCGGCAATCGGGCAGTTCCGAACACCCCGCGGAAGACATCGAAGGTCGAGTGGCCTCCGATGCTACTCCAGGTCTGTGCACCGAAGAACGTGGCTTTGTCCCCGTCGGGGACCAGCCGCTGCCAGAACCCGTAATAGCTACGGTAGTACGTGTCGGCGTCCTGGCTGCCGAGTCCGCGGTAATAGCGCCATGGATAGCCACCAAACAGCTCGTCGCCGCCAGCCCCCGAAAGGACCACCTTGACGAACTTGCCGGCCAGCCGAGCCACGTAATAATTCGGGTAGCACTGACCTACCCTCAGATCCTCGAGATGCCAGATGAGTTCCGGCATCACGTGCTCCATGTCGCCGGCGTGCAGCACCATCTCGTAGTGTTCGGTCTTCAATAGGTTGGCGAGCACCTCGGAGTCGGCACGCTCGTCGAAGCCAATCTCGAGACCGGAGACCGACGACAGATCGAACCCACCGGTGAAGGTCATCATCCGACCCAGGTGCCGCCGTGCCACCGCCACGATGGACCCGGAGTCCATCCCACCGCTCAGGTAACTGGCTAACGGCACGTCGCTGATGAGTTGCCGCGTGACAGCCTGGACGAACAGTCGGTGAAGCTCCTCGGCTGCCTCGTCCATCGACAGCGAGACGGATTCCTTGGCGAGATCGAAGTCCCAGTACTGGCGCGGTATCGGCTCCCTGTTATCGTCGAGGTCCAGCAGGAGGTAATGACCCGCTGGCAAGAGCTTGATCCCCTCGAAGAGGGTCAGGTCGCTCAGGATATTCTGAAACGTGAAGTACTCGTTCAAGGCCAGGTAGCATAGAGCGCGCCGCGCGCCAGGATGAGCCAGGATAGCCTTGATCTCCGAGGCGAAGAGTAACCTGGCCCCATCCCAGTAGTAGTAGAGGGGCTTCACCCCGAACCGGTCTCGGGCCAGGAACAACCGCCGCGCCCGCCGATCGACGATGGCGAACGCGAACATGCCGTTGAAGCGCTCGAGGCACGCCGCTCCCCATTCCTCGTAGGCGTGGATGACTGTTTCGGTGTCGGACCGCGAGTGAAAGCGGTGGCCGCGGGCCTCCAGCTCGACCCTGAGCGTCTGGTAGTTGTACACCTCTCCGTTGCACACAATTAGCACGTCGCCGGTCTCGTTGGCCATAGGCTGTTGACCAGTGGGGGTCAAGTCGATGATCGCGAGTCGACGGTGCCCGACGCCGACCGAACCGGCGGCCCAGAGCCCCTCGCCCTCAGGCCCCCGATGTTGAAGCGTCGCGCTCATCCGCGCCACTGTGTCGGCTGCGACCGGCTGGCCGTCGAAGCGAACCTCGCCGCAGATCCCGCACACGCCGCTACCGCTTGCGCGCCCGGACGGTGAAACCGCTCACCTCTTCGTGGAACCACTGAATCGACAGATTGGCCTCCTCGCACCACTCCCGAACGTGCTCGGCCGTCTGCCGGTGGGCGTATCGCGGGCGGTACCAGTCGAAGTACACGTGCACGTTCTCCTCGAAGGAGAGCGCTGGGTTCCAGTACAGCTTGGCGAAGTGCTCATAGATCAGGCGCTGCACGTCGTGCTTGCCGGCTTTGATACCCAGCAGTGGCACCTCCTCCCTCACCTCCACGGTGGCGCCCGCCTCGGCCAGCACCTGCCCCAGATGGGCGAGCGAGCGCATGGCGCTCCACGCCTCTTCATCGCTTAGTTGTGCGATTGCCGCGCGCACGTGGTCGTCGCTGAACTCACGCACGGGCCCTTTGCGTCGGTACACGTAGAAGTGGAGCTCCCC
>Ga0209751_10005460_pt1 | contig 11983 bp, 8 predicted proteins | sample RifCSP13_1_FD_184019 | JGI IMG/M metagenome (GOLD analysis project Ga0209751, IMG submission 184019) | Soil microbial communities from Rifle, Colorado - Rifle CSP2_sed 13_1 (SPAdes) (version 2) | ecosystem: Environmental > Terrestrial > Deep subsurface > Rock core/Sediment | place: Rifle... | reverse complement strand
CCCATGTTGAACTCGAAGCGTGTGAAGGAGGCCAGCGCCTCCGCGGACGTCACGCCCACGCTGCGGACGAGCCGCCGCAGGACCTCACGCCGCGCGTCGTCGCGGGAGATCTTCAGGTCCGGCACGACGCGGTACCGGCGGTCCGCGGTGACGGTGATTTGGAGACCGTCGAGGAGCTTGCGGACCGCCGCCATCGTCGCACCGTGCGCGAGGTCGGAGAGCGCCAGGAGCCGCTGGCGGGAAATCGGCCCTTCCTGCGCGATAAGCTTGAGGACGTACTTCGCGTCCTTCCCTAGGGAGGCGGCCTTCGCAGCCTTGAACAGGGGGAGATCCTCGGGCACGAGGTACGTAGCGTATTCCGGGATGCCCTTGGCCGTTTCTAGGAGGCCTTGGCGGTGGAGACGCTCCAGGGGGCGGAAATCCGCGACGCGGAGTCGGGCCGCCAGGTCGGACCGCAGGCCCGCGAGGGCCTTCGCCGCGCCGGCCATGTCCGGGAAGCGGGACTCCGGAGCGATGCCCTGCCGGTGGAGCACGTAGGCCAGGAGCGTCCCCTTCTCGAAGTCGCGCGGCAGGATCGGGCCGTGAGCGAGGAAGTCGCCGAGCCGTACGAAACCCGCCTTCGTGAAAGGAGAGAGGTCCTCGGCCTCCGGGACGTCCTTGCCGAGGAAGCGGGTGACGCGGAGCACATCGACGCCGCGGGACCCGTAGTACGTCATTGTGCGAACGAGGGCGGCGACGGCCTCCGGGAGGAGCTCCGGGGCCACGAGGTCCAGCTCCCGAACCTCGATGCACCCGCTCATCTCCCAGATCTCGGCCATGCCCGCGAGATCCCCGTCCTTCACCAGGGGGAAGAACCAGCCCTCCCCGTAGCGCGAGGCGGTCTGGGCCCACAGGGGCTGGGCCCACGGATCGAGGAGGGAGAGAACCCGGACGGGATCGCGTACGCCCGCCGGGACCGCCTTGCGCAAATGGGGCAGCGCCTCCGAGAGGACGTACATCTCCGTCTCGGTCTTGCCCGTCACGAGGATGCGGGTGACGACGCCTTCCTCCTCGAGGCGGTCCAAGAGGATCTCGAGCTCGTCCCATTCGAAGCGGGCCCATTCCCGGATCCCGCTGAAGGGCACGGGCCCGCACGCCGCGAGGAAGTGCCGCACGAGGGTCTCCATCGCGTTGGGGACCTTCGCCTCCGGCGGGTCGAACGCCACGTACAGGTTGCGCGCGGTCCAGCCGTCCCCCTGGAACCTGCGGATCACGTAGACGTCGTAGTCGAGCTTGTCGAGGGCCTCCTTCACCCGCTCCTTGTCCACCTTGAGCTTTGCCACGAGGCGGTACAGGTCCATTCCGTCGCCGGAGCGGATCGCCTCGAGGACTTTCGCCTCGAGCTCCGTGAGCGGGCTCCGCGGGAACGCGGAGAGGAAGAACGGCACGTCCTTCGCGCGCACGTACCGCACGCGGCCGTTCAGGAACCGACCCTCGAGAATGTCCCCGGACTTCCGTCGCTTCAGCCACTCGGCGTAGTCGAACTCCGAGGCGTGGTTCCACAGGTCGAGGACCATCCCGACCTCGAGGAACCGGTCGAAGTAGTCGTCGATCGTGCGTACGGACGTGAACTGCTTCTCCAGGAGGAAGGCCTTCACCTGTCCTTCCTCGAAGACCTCCCGCGTCTCACCTTTCCGCTGGAGGTGCTGGAGGTCCCGGGTCATCATGTACTGGAAGTCCCGGTCCACGAGGAAGTGGCCCGAGGACACGAGGCCCTCGGACTCCAGGTCCCGGAGGGTCTCCTCGACGAGCTCGGCCTCCAGGCCCAAGGCCACGGCCAGCTCCTGCGCGGTCTGCGGGCCGTCCGCCTCCAGGCGCCTCGCGAGGAGCTTGTCCAGGGAGTCGTCGAATCCGGCCTTCGCGACATCCCTGGCGAAGTACGTCGTCTCCTCGACGCCGCGCCGCCCGACGAGGTAGGCCCGCTCGAGCTTCCTCAGCACCTCGTTGAAATCGCCCTTCTCCATCTTCGTGGCCCGGAGGAGGTCCTTGTGGCTCCGCGGCCTCTCCCGGAGGAGAGAGAGGACCTTCTCCTCGGGGGGCTTGAGGCGGGCCCGCTGGGCGTTCACCGCGGCGTACAGGGGAACGCGTTCCCGGGCGGCCCAGTGGATGCCCTGCGGCGTCCACACGCTCTCGACGAGGCCCTCGTCCATGAGCTGGCCCGCCCACTTCCGGACGTCGTCCCGGGAGGCGGTCGCGACCTCGAAGACGCTGCGGCCCTTCTCCCGCAGGAGGTTCGCGTCACCCACCCGCTCCAGGTACGTCAGGAGGTCTTCCTTCCGGGCCACCTTGGGCAGCTTCTTACGGAAGTAGTCCCGGATCTCCTCGGGCTGGAACTGGATCGAGCTGATCGCGGCGGTGGGCAGGACGCGCTCGAGGACCTTGCGGTGGAGCTCCCGGAGCAGGGCGGAGCGGTCCTCCATGAGGACAAGGTCGGAGACGCCCTGCAGGACGACGTTGTGCGCGAAGGGGGACGGAAGCCCGGAGAAGTCGTTCGTCGTCACCCCGATCGTCCCGGACTCGATCGCCCGGAGCACGTCGCGGGCGTGGTCCAGGTCCATGACCGCATGGAGGATCTCGTTGTACGTCTCCTTGACCACGGGGAAGTCTTCGATTTCATGGAGCCAGTCCAAGACCCGCTGGGACCGGAGCTGCTGGCGACCGATGGAAACCTCGCGGCCCATGTAGTTCCGCAGGACCATGAAGGAACGCGTGGCGCAGTGCCGGAAGCGCTGCTTGAACAGCTCCGTGTTCTTGATCGCGCGGCGGAGGAGCTCCTCCAAGTTATCGCTCGTCACCCGCGCGACAAGTCCGTCGAGCTCGATGCGCTTTGGGACCGTGAGCATGAAGTTGTCGTCCGTCACGCTGACGCGGACGTTCGTGTGGTAGGCCTCCGTGAGCGCGAAGGCATAGGCGCGGCTCAGGGCGTCGTTCACCCGACGCCCGAAGGGGAAGTGGAAGATCACGTTCCGGTTGCCCTTGACGTCGATGTAGCCCTCAAGGAGGACGCGGCGATCCGTCGGGAGGGTATCGATCAGGGCGCGCTGCTCCTGGATGTAGGAGACGAGGGACTGCGCCGAGCCGGCGTCCACTCGGTATTCCTGGATGAGCCACTCCCGCGCGGCGGCCTCGCCGTCCGCATCGATCTTCGCGGCCAGGTTCCGGCGGAACTCCCCGACCGCGATGGAGAGGTCGAAGGACCGGGGGAGCATCTCCCCGGTCCAGGAGGGCACCGTCGGGCGCCGCCCGGAGGCGTCCTTCACGTACACGCTCGTGCCGCGGGCCCGGACGAACTGGTGCGTGCGTCCGCCGAGGACGAAGATGTCCCCCGGGCTCAGGTACTCCACGAACTTCTCGCTGAGCTCCCCGAGGGGCGTGCCCCGCTCCGAGTACACGTGGTAGGTCCCCTCCTCGGGGATCGTGCCCACGTTCGTGTAGTAGATCATGCGGGTGCCTTTCTTCTTCCCGAAGCGGCGCTCCTGCTCGTCGAACCACACCTTCGCAAAGACCTTGATGTCCGGGTTCCGGGAGGAGAGGTAGTCTAGGACCGCGAGGAAGTCCTTCTTCGGAAGGTCGTGGAAGGAGTAGGATCGCCGGATGAGCTCGAAGGCCTCGTCCACGTCCCACCGCTTCTCCAGGGACATCGCCACGAGGCCCTGGGCGAGCACGTCCAGGGGGTTCGTGGGGATGTCGACGCGGTCGATCCGCCCGTCGTATGCGGCCTTCGCGAGCGTCGCGCACTCCATGAGGTCCCAGGGCTCGAAGACGATCATCCGGCCCTTCGCCGTCTCGCCGTACGCATGGCCGGCGCGGCCGATCCGCTGCAGGCCCTTCGCCACACTCTTCGGCGATCCGATCTGGACGACCAGGTCGATGTACCCGATGTCGATGCCCAGCTCGAGGGAGGTCGAGGAGACCGCGGCCTTGAGCTCGCCCCGCTTGAGCTTCTCCTCCACATCGAGGCGGGTGACCTTGGACAGGGATCCGTGATGGGCCTCCAGATCCTCCACCCCGCGCTCTTTGAGCTTGAAGGACACGTGCTCCGTCCCGCTGCGGGTGTTCGTGAAGATGAGCGTGGTCCGATGCGCGTCGATGAGCTCGCTCAAGAGGTCGTACATCCGCGCATTGGCCACGTCCATCGGCACCGCGGTCATGTCCTTGACCGGGCAGAGCACGGAGAGGTCGAGGGACTTGCGCGTGTCGACCTCCACGATGTGCATGTCCCGGACCTTGCCTCGCGTGTAGCCCGCGAGGAACTTCGCCTCCTCTTCGATCGGGGCGATCGTGGCGCTCAGGCCGATCCGTACGAAGTCCGCGCCCGTCTGCTCCCGCAGCCGCTCGAGCCCGACGGACAGGAGCGCGCCGCGCTTCGAGGAGCACAGCTCGTGGATCTCGTCGATGATGACCCACTGCACGCGGGAGAATGCCTCCCGGAACTTCGGTGTGCTCAGGATGATCGCGAGGCTCTCGGGCGTCGTGATGAAGATGTGCGGTGGCCGGCGGACCTGCTTCTGGCGCTCCTGCGCCGACGTGTCGCCGGATCGGACGGCCACGCGGATCCCCGGAGTGGGCTTGCCCTCCTTCGTCGCGAGCTCCGTGAGCTCCCGCAACGGCTCCTCCAGGTTGCGATTGATGTCGTTCGCGAGGGCCTTCAGCGGCGAGACGTAGAGGCAGTAGATCTGGTCCTTGAGCTCGCCGCGCAGCTGGGTCGCGTAGAGCTCGTTGATGATCGACAGGAACGCGGTCAGGGTCTTCCCGCTTCCCGTGGGCGAGGACACGAGGACGTTCTTGCGGGCGTGGATGAGAGGCACCGCGTAGGCCTGGGGCTCCGTGAGACCGGCGAACTTGGCCGTGAACCAGTCCCGGATCAACGGCTGGAGGAGATCCAAGACCTCCTCCTTCGTGGCCGCCTTCTTCACTCTATGGAGCATGGTGCGTCCTCGCGGGCGAAGCGGAAATCGCGAGGTATAGGGGCTGGTCTTAAAAATGCTTACGGAAGGGGTGGCCAACGACGGATCCCGCGCCGCCGTGAAGGCGGGTTCGATGCGTCGGGGCGACGCGGTCGCAAAGGGCTTATACCCCGGTCCCCTTGATTCGCCGCCCAGAGGAAGGCCGTGGGCCGACAGGTGTTCGAATGCCCGAAGAGAGGGGAGAGAACGGGCGTGGGTTGAGCCGACGACAGTTCTTGACGATCGCGGGAGCGGCGGCAGCCCTCGGCGCGGTCATCTTCGCCGCGTCCCGCTCGAAGGCCGGCCAGAGCCTCCTGAAGCCCGCGCAGCCGTCTCAACCGCAGCAGGCCCAGGGGCCTTACGTGAAGGCGGCCAGCGAAGCCACGACGACGTCGTGGCTATCGAAGCTCCTCGGCGGCAAGCTCTGACCCGGCCGGAGCCGATTGGGGGGACCCGCGGGAGCCGCGAAGCGATTACGGGGTTCAAAGGCGCTCGATGATCATCGCCATCGCGTTGCCGCCCCCGAGACAGAGAGTTGCGAGTCCGCGCTTGCCGGCACGATCGCGGAGGGCGTAGGCCAGGGTCGTCAGGATCCGCGCCCCGCTGCAGCCGAGCGGGTGACCGAGAGCAACTGCCCCGCCGTTCACGTTGAACTTCGCATGATCGATGCCGAGTTCCTGGATCACCGCGACGCTCGCGGCCGCGTAGGCTTCGTTGTGCTCGATGAGATCGAAGTCCTCGATCGCGAGGCCTGTCCGTTTGAGGATCTTGCGGACCGCGGGAATCGGGGCCTCCATCACAAGCTCGGGCTTGACGCCTGCGGTCACGTAGTCCACGATCCGCGCGAGCGGCTTCACGCCGTGCCGGTCCGCGGCCTCCCGCGACATCACGAGCATCGCGGACGCCCCGTCGCTGAGCTGGGACGCGTTCCCGGCGGTCACCACTCCGTTGGACTGGAACACGGGCGGGAGCTTCGCGAGCTTCTCGAGGGATGTGTCCTGGCGGATGCCCTCGTCGAGCTCGACGCGGGCCTGACCGGGGACGTCCACAGGCACGATCTCGTCCCTGAACTTCCCGTCGAGGGTGGCCTTCCCGGCGCGTCGGTGGCTCTCCAGTGCGAACCGGTCCTGTTCCTCCCGGGTCACCTTGAACCGCTCGGAGACGATCTCGCCCGTCACGCCCATGTGGAATTGGTTGTAGACGTCCCACAGGCCATCATGGACCATCGCGTCGAGGAACGGGACATGGTTGTACCCGACGCCCCAGCGGGCCTCCTTGACTAGGTAGGGCGCGCGGCTCATCGACTCCATGCCGCCCGCCAAGACCGTCTCCGCCGAGCCCGCGCGGATCGCGTCGGCGGCGATCGACACGCTCTTCATCCCGGAGGCGCAGACCTTGTTCACCGTGATCGCGGCGACGCGGTCCGGGAGGCCGCCCAGGAGCGCGGCCTGGCGCGCAGGGTTCTGGCCGAGTCCTGCCTGGATCACGTTGCCCAGGATCACCTCTTCGACGTCCGCGGGGACGAGCCCCGTGCGCTTCACGGCCTCCGCGACGACGACAGAACCGAGCTTGACCGCCTCGACGTTCCGGAACCCCCGGCCGTACTTGCCGATCGGCGTGCGGCAGGCGCCTGCGAGGACCACTTCCGTCATGGACCGTTCCACCCAGCGCCTTCCATAGACCTAGGGACGCACATTAACATTCCTGCGAGGCCCCGCGAATGGGCGGCGAAGGCCCGCTACCTGCACGATGCCTGTACGCGCCCCGCTTATCCACGGGAGACGACCGTCCACCGGTTCGACCCGCGTGGGACGCGGGCGAGGTGCGAACGATGAAACGGGGACTGAAACTGGGGCCGCGGGCGGCGATCCTCTTGGCGATCGTGCTGGCGGCAAGCGCGGTGGGCATCCTGACGCCCACCCTGAGCAATACGGAGGAACGGATCGTGCAGGTCGACGGACAGGCCTTCACGCTGACGGTCGGCGGCATCCCGGCGACCGCCGCGCCGGGCGAGATCTTCCGCGTGACCGCGACGCTGACGAACAACGTGAACCGGCCCGTGGCCGGCGTCCTGCGGATCGAAGTGCGGAACCCGAACGGAACCACGCCCGAGGAGCTCACGCTCTACGCGGGCTGCGGCGCCGAGGAGGTCGTGAGCAGCCGCACGCTGCGGTACTACATCGGGTGGAATGGGCCCCTCCTGGCCGCGAAGGGGATCTCCTTCGCCGCGGGCACGAGCGTCGCGACGATCTCCGCCGCGATCGGTTCCGCAGACTACTGGATCCCGGTGCTACACGAGGTCCAGGTGCGGGATCCCCTGGGCTACCGCTCCCTCGTTGACCCGGGCCTGAACGGTTCCTCGGGCGTGCGCGCCTCCGGGTCGAACGCGCTCAAGGCGCTGTACTACTACGGGATGGTCCGCGCACCCTCCGGGGACAGCCCGAACCTAGCCGAATGGACCCTGACGGTGCCCTTCGCGGACCACTTCGTGATGTCGGGGGACGGCTCCCAGAACGGGTTCCTCGTGGAGATCCACCCGGCGTCCCGCGGGAGCTTCGAGTTCAAGCTCTGGGCAGAACAACCCGATGGCCTTGGCATCCCCAGCCATCCCTCCTACACCTGCGGGCCGCTGTGACGGCGGCCCGCGCCTTTTTTATTCCAGGACTCCGATGAATATCGACACGGCAGACCGCGCGAGCGCGGCGACCCCGGCGGCTGGCAGGACGACGGCGATGTGCACGGAACGACCGCGTCCGCCCCGGAGGGAGGAGGGCGGGACCGAGGGGACACGGGCACGGGGGGATTCGAACCCCCGTCTGAGGCTCCGAAGGCCTCTAGCCTAGTCCAAGCTAGCCTACGTGCCCGGCGGTCGAACCGTCCCAATCGATAAAAGGGTATGCGAACAGCGAAGCCTTTCAATCTCCACGGCCTTGCCGGCCCGACAACTGAGGGTTGCCTCTGGTCTCCGTCCTCGGCCTCCTCATCGCCAACCGAGCGACGCGCACGTTCGGATACGGCTTCCTGGCCGTCGTTCTGGGGATCTATCTGGATCGGTTGGGCACGAGCCCCGCGCTTGTGATCGCCGCGTTCGGCGTGGCCCTCGCGAGTGCGGCCGTCCTCAACATCCTCGTCGGATACTACGGCGACCGGTTCGGGCGCAAGAAGGCGATGATCCTCTTCGGCCTCTTGATGACCGTCGCGGGACTGATCCTCGCGGTCGCCTCGAGCTTTCCGGTCGCGCTCCTCGGGCTGGCCTTCGGCGCCGTGAGCCCGACGGGGACCGAGGTCAGTCCTTTCCTATCCATCGAGCAATCGATCGTCGCAGACGCGGCAAAACAAGGCCGACGCACGAGGGCCTTCGCGGTCTACAACCTCCTGGGTTCTCTGGGAGCGGCCACAGGAGGTCTCGCGGGCGGAATCCCCGCCCTGCTCGCCGGCGGCCCTCCGACCGTCGACGACTTCCGGCCGATGTTCCTCCTGTATGCACTCCTCGGAGTCGTCGCGGCAGGCATCAGCGCGGCACTCCCCGCGACCGTGGAGCTGCGGGAGGAACAGAAGCGGGTTCCCCTCTCGCCCACGTCGCGGTCCCGCATCGTGGCGATCGGCTCCCTCTTCGCGACGGACAGCTTCGCGGGGGGCTTCGTCCTCCAGGGGACGATCCTGTACTGGTTCTCCGTGACGTACCCGGGCTCGCAGGGATACCTGGGGCTCATCTTCGCCATAGCGGGGGTCCTGTCCGCCTTCTCCTTCCTCCTGGCGGCGCGCCTCGGCGAGAGAATCGGGCTGCTCGAGACGATGGTGTACACGCACATCCCGTCGAACGTCTTACTCATCCTGATCCCCCTGGCCCCGGGGCTCCCCCTCGCGGTGGCGGCCTACCTGGGACGTCAGGCCCTCTCCCAGATGGACGTGCCGACACGACAGGCGTACCTCGCAGGCATCGTCTCCCTGGAGGAGCGGACCGCGGCGAACGCCTACACGAACACCGCGAGGAATGCGACGCAGGCTGCGAGTCCCTTCCTTGCGAGCGGGCTCATCACCCTGCTCGGGCAGCAGCTCGGGATCACGTTCTTCATCGGCGGGGGGATCAAGATCGCCTACGACCTCGCGATCTACCGCGCCTTCCGGCGAATCAGGCCGGAGAGCCTCTGATCACGCGCCGATGAGCTTCCGGTACGATGCGGCGTCGAGGAGGTTCGCCGCCTGGGCCGCATCCGAGAGCTCGAGGAGGACCATCCAGCCGGAACCATAGGGGTCCTTGTTCACCTGCTCCGGCGCGTCCTCGAGGGCCTTGTTCACCTCGACGACCTTGCCGCTGAGGGGCGCGAAGATCTCGCTGACGGCCTTCACGGATTCCACGGTCCCCAGGACATCCCCTGGCTTCACGACCTTGCCCACGGGAGGGAACTCCACATAGACGACGTCCGTCAGCTCGCTCTGGGCATGGTCCGTGATCCCGACCCGCGCCCGGCTCCCCTCGATCTTGGCCCACTCGTGGTCCTTCGTGTAGCGGAGGCTCTCGGGGATGTTCGTCACGATCGCACCGCGAGGGTCGATGCGCCCTCCCGTTATGAGCGTTTCGCGCTAGCGGCCCTTCCAGTGCGCGCCCCAGGCCTGGTGGACGAAAATCTCCTGGCCGTGGATCTTGTGGATGTGGCGGGCGACGATCAGGACGATGCAGAGGGCGATGCCGCCGACGAAGAGGAGCAGGTAAACGGGATTCTGCGTGATCGTGTTGAAGAAGCCCTGGACCGCGGAGCCCGGATCAGCCATGGTTCGCCGCTCGTCCGAACCAGTTCCCGCCGCTCCGGAAAAAGGTTTCTCCGTGGAGGCCGGATTCGATAATCAATCCCTCCATTTCTCCTTCCTGGAAGAGATGGTAAAAGCGTGGTACATGCGTGCCATCGGGCATCGCCCACGGCACCTCGACGTCTCCTCGCGATTCGGGCGGTCGGTCCCGTTGCGATTCTGCCACGTCGCGGAACCGGGGCTGGTCGAGGGCCCAAGCGCTGAACAGGGCCCGACCCCCGGGAATCAGGGCTCGCCGGACCTCGCGCAAGGTTTCGATCCGGTCCGCCCGCGTGGGAAGGTGGTGCAGGACCGCGATGCAGAGCACCGCGTCGAAGGAGCCGCTCTTCACCGGGAGGGCGGACGCGTCGGCCTCGACCCAGTGAACGGAGGGGAATCCCTCGGGAACGGACGCGCGCCCGAGCCGGAGGAGGCTGGGCGAGAAGTCGAGCCCCGCCACCGCGTGCCCGCGGGAGAGAAGCACGCGCACGTGACGCCCGCTCCCGCATCCGAGGTCGAGAACCCGAGACCGGGGCGGGAGGCTGTCGACGAACGCAAGGACCTCGGGCCACGCGCTCCTCCGCGCGATTGCGAACGACGGAGCGATCCGCTCGTAGGTCTCACGAACGGCGGACCGCGTGGGAACGCCCTCGGGAGGCGATCTCTTCTCCCGCCGGGGGGAGTCTCGGTCAGGATTCCAGGGAGGCGCGGTCCACCTCCGCAATCACGCGCTTGCGAATCTCGGCGAGGGACGGCAGCGGGGCGCTGGCCTTGCCCAGGTTGAGGTACTGTACGTAGGCGGGCGCCATCGGGCCGCCGCAGGCGGGGCATGTCCTCGTGCCGATCTCGTAGGTGCCGCACTTGGAGCACCGCAACGGCTCCTTGCGACCCCCGAACTTCCCGCGCTTCGCCACGGGCTTCCCTCGGATCTCGACGATGTCGCACGCGAAGTCGATCGTGGGCGCGTTGCTCAGGGACGTGCCGACGCCGAAGCCCGCAACGCCCGAGTCCAGGAGGGCCGGGATCGTCTTCTCGTCGATGTTCCCGGACACGTAGATCTTCACGTCCTGGTGGCCCCTCAGGTCGAGCTCCCAACGAATCTCCCGGACGATCGCGGGGAAGTTCCCGCGACGGGACGAGGGCGTGTCGAGGCGCACCCCGTCCAGCTCCGGAATCGCCTCCAGCGCGATCATCGTCTCCGTCTTCTCGTCGTAGTACGTGTCCACGAGGGCGATGCGCGGGACCTTCTTCTCCATGAACTTGTGGACCGCCTCGAAGGCCTCCCGGGGCCCGCCCATGACGACGACGAGCGCGTGGGGCATCGTGCCCATCGCGGGGAGGCCAAGGATCTCGGACCCCAGGGGGGTCGTGATCGCGTCGAGGCCGCCGACGAAGACGGAGCGCTCGATGAGGGGCGCGATGCCCGGATGCATCCGCCGCACGCCGAAGGAGAAGATCTGCTTGCCGTTCGCGAGCTTGCGCAAGCGGGCCGCCTTCGTCGCGATGCCGCTCGCTTGGCAGATGAGCCCGAGGACCGGAGTCTCGTAGAGGGCCCAGTCTGCGTACGGCCCGGAGATCGTCATCACGGGCAGCGGGACGCCCCGCGGGGTCTTCGGCACGAAGAGCGTCCCCTCGGGCAGGGACCACAGGCTCGCGCCCTTGCCCTCCAGGAGGTGCACGACCTCCTCGACGCCGGAGAGGATGGCCCAGGGCCAGCCGTTCGGGAGGGCCCCCGTGGTAATTTCCGCGTCGACCGGCGTGTCGGCCTTGCCCGCCTTCTTCAGGACGTCGAGGGTCCGGAGGAAGTACACGTCCGTCGTCTTGCCGGCGCGGATCTCGTCCGCCGTGGCGATGTAGAAGTCGCGAGGGTCGGGCGGGGCCGTCATCGTCCGACGCAGCTACCTTCATCCCCTATTATAGAGTTTGGTCACGACGGCTCCTGGGACCGCGGCGCGGGAGCGAGGCGGGTGGCATACGCCTCGAGGATGCCCGCCGCTCGGACGACCTCGGTCAGGGACACGCGCTCGTCGGGCACGTGGATCCGTTCCGTCTCCCCGGGGCCGAACACGAGGCAGCGGGGGTTGACCTTCGCGTACCAGGCCATCTCCGTGCCGTACGTCACCCCGGCCACAGAGGTCCCCGCGAGGTCCCGCAGCAGCCGGACGTGCGGGGCGTCCCTCGGGACGGCCGCGGCCGGGACCTCATGGAAC
>Ga0209751_10005457_pt1 | contig 11986 bp, 12 predicted proteins | sample RifCSP13_1_FD_184019 | JGI IMG/M metagenome (GOLD analysis project Ga0209751, IMG submission 184019) | Soil microbial communities from Rifle, Colorado - Rifle CSP2_sed 13_1 (SPAdes) (version 2) | ecosystem: Environmental > Terrestrial > Deep subsurface > Rock core/Sediment | place: Rifle... | reverse complement strand
GGAGTCGCTGCACGCGACCGGCGCGGCGCTCGTCCTCGAGGACGGCAAGATCGCGTGGCCCGAAGGCCGGGCGGGCGCGTATGCCGTCCGCATGCCGCTCCGCTGGAAGCGGCGCCAGATCGGGGAGCTCGTCTGCGACCGCGACACTCCGTTCTCGGACGACGACGAGGCGCTCCTCGAGGCGATTGCCCATCACGCGGCGGTCGCGCTCGAGCACGGGCGCGCTGTCATGCGCGGTGTCCTCGCCCAGGAGATCCACCACCGTGTCAAGAACAACCTCCAGGCCGTCGCGTCGCTGCTCCGTCTGCAGTCCCGGTCGGAGAACGTCGATCCCCACAAGGCGCTCCAGGACTCGGTCAACCGCATCCTCGCGATCGCGGCGGTGCACGAGGTGCTGACAGAGCACCGTGAGGACGACGTCGACCTCGGCGAGCTCGTCGACCGGCTGCGGGCGATGCTCGTCCAGGGACTCGTCTCCGGAAAGGAGGTCAGCGCCGAGCTTGCCCCGGTCTCGCTCGCGGGACAGCAGGCCACGGCGCTCGCGCTCGTCTTCACAGAGCTCTTCCAGAACGCGCTCGAGCATGGCGGCGCGCACGTGTCGATCGCGCTGGCACAACGGGATGGCGAGGTCGTGCTGACGATCGCCGACGACGGGGAAGGGATCATGGGCGAGAGCTCGGGCACGGGCCTCTCGATCGTGCGCGCCCTCGTCCGGGACGAGCTGCACGGCGAGATCGCGCTCGAGTCGGACGGCGGGCTGCGCGCCGAGGTCGTGTTCCCGGCGTGACCCGCGTTCCCTCACGTTCCTGGGGCGTCGCTCGCAAGGGAGGCAAGGGCGAGCCGCGCAGCACAGTGCAGATAGCACGGGCAAGCGGCGAGCCCGAAGCATCGCGCAGCGAGCGGCGCCAGCCTCCCGCGGAGCCCGGCTTCGCCGGGCGTGAGCCGGAGGCGTCCAGGGGCGTGAGGGTGCTCGTTGCGGAGGACGAGACGATAATTCGCCTTGACCTGAAGGGGCTCTTGGAGGGAGCCGGGTTCGAGGTGTGCGCGGAGGCGCGAGACGGCGAGGAGGCGGTCCGCCTCGCACGGGAGACCGAGCCCGACGTCGCCCTCCTCGACGTCAAGATGCCGCGGCTCGACGGGATCGAGGCCGCCCGGCGGATCCTCGACGAGCGTCCGATCCCGATCGTGATGGTGACCGCTTACGGGGAGCGCGAGCTCGTCTCCCGCGCGGTCGAGGCGGGGGTCTTCGGCTACCTCGTGAAGCCGTTCCGGGAGACCGACCTGCTACCGGCGATCGAGACCGCCCGGGCCCGCCATGACGAGCTCGCCGCGTTGCGCGAGGAGGCCGAGTCGCTCGCCGAGGCGCTCGCGGCCCGCAAGGCGATCGAGCGGGCGAAGGGGATCCTCATGCAGCGCGAAGGACTCACCGAGCAGGAGGCGTTCGCGCGGCTCCGCAAGGCCAGCCAGATCTCGGGGCGCCCGCTCAAGGTCGTCGCCGAGGCGCTGATCGCGACGCTCGGCAATACGGGCAGCGATCGGGGTCAGACCCCACAGGTCTGACCCCCTATGTTGCGAGGAGGCGCTCTTCCTCGCGACGCCGGTACAGGCTGCGGCCGAACCAGACAGCGAGCGCGACGAGGGCGAACGGGGCCGCGACGATCGCGATTGCGAGCGCGATCACGCCTTCCCATACGAGGGCGTTCAGCGCTTCGTCGAGCGTGCGGTCGAGGCGGGAGGGCACCGGAACGACGCCGAGCGCTCCGGGCGTGAGGACCATGAGCTGGATCGTCGCGAACCGAGCCTCGGCGTTCGTCGCTGCGATCCCGCGCCGCAGCTCGCGGAGTTCTGAGCGCAGTGTGCGCAGGCGAGTCTCGAGCCGGGCTCTGGTCTCCGGGTCGAGCGGCTCCGTCTCCAGCCTGGCGGCGATGAGGGCGATCTGGGCACGAACCGAGCTCGCTCGCCGCTCCAAGGCGTCGAGAGACTCCTGCAGGTCATCGATCGTGATCTGCTGGGAGGTGATCTTCCCGAGGGCCGAGAAGCGCACGATCGCGTCCTGCACCTTCCCCACCGGGACGCGCACGGTGAGCGTCGCGCTCCCCTCCTCGCCGGTCGAGACCGACGCGCTGAGAACGTGTCCGCCGAGTGAGCGCGTCACTACGAGTGCCTGCTGCGCGGCGCGGGAGACGGCGTCCGAGTCGGCGACCTCGAGGGTAAGCGTCGCGGTGACGCGCTGGGCGCGCCCCGGAGTCGGCGCGACATCCGCACCGCCCGCGACCCCGCCGAACTCCTTGCCGGGCGTCGCCTCGGGTGCAGCCTGGTCCGTCGCAGCTTGCTCGCGCACGGCTTCGGTCGAGCGGTCCGAACGGGCAAGGCCGAGTACGCCGGCGGATGAGAGTGCGAGCGCGGCTGCAGCGGGCAGGGCGACGAGTGCTATTCGTCGACCGGGCAGACGAAGCCGCGGCCAAGGCGTGCGCGCAGTCTCAGCGGCTGCGATCTCACGCACCCGCGCCCTCAGGTCGGCCGGAGCGGACGGGCGCGAGGCGCGAAGGAGGTCGGTCAGGTCAGGCGACGACATCATGTTCTCTCATCCTCTCTTCCAGCTTTGCCAAGGCCCGGTGCAGCCGTGTCGAGACGGCGGTCGGCGTGATCCCGAGCAGCCGGGCGGTCTCGTCTCCGTCCAGGTCGAGCACGACGCGTAGCGCGACGACCTCGCGCTCGCCGGCCGTGAGCTCCCGCAGCCCTTCCTCGAGCGCGGGCGAGAAGCCTTCCCCGAAGGCGGGCTCGTGGACTTCACGTGGATCTGTCGCGCCGGCCCGCTCCTCGCGGCGGCGGCGGCGCGCGTCGGCCCGAAACCAGTCGAGCGCCGTCGAGCGCGCGATCGCGAGCAGCCACGCCTGCGGCGTCCCCCGCCGCGGGTCGAAGCGGCGCCAGCGCCGGAGTGCAGTCTCGAACGTCTCCCCGGTCAAGTCTTCGGCGAGCGTCCGGTTCTTCGTCAGGTAAAGCAGGTAGCCGAACACGTCGTCGAGGCAGGCCTCCGCGACAGCGGCGAACGTCGGTCTCGAGCTCTCTCTCGGTCGGGGTGTTTCGAGCGTCACCGCATGCACGCCTGTCCTACGCCGCCCGAGGGCTCCCACGTCACGGTCCGCTCGACTCGAACAGCTCTTCCCAGCGGGTAAGGAGCGTCTGCAACTCGTCGCGGGCCGCACGGTGAGCCGACAGGAGGTCCGTGTTCGACCAGTCCTCCACCAGACGGCCTTCGAGCTCCCCGATCCGGGACTCGGCCTGGGCGATGCCGGCTTCGACGCGCTCGAGCTCCGACGGCTCCGACCGCTCCCTTTGCGGTCGTGCATGTCGTTGCACACGTGGCTTTGCCGTCTGTCTAGGCGGTTTCGGCGCAGCCGAAACTGCCTGGTCGGCCCAGCCCCCGTCGTAGGAGCGAAGCGTCCCGTTCTCGACGGCGACGATTCGATTGGGCACCGCGTCGAGCAGAGCCCGGTCGTGCGAGACGATCAGCACGGTTCCAGGGAACGCCTCCAGCGCGGCCTCGAGCGCCTCCCGGCTCTCGAGATCGAGGTGGTTCGTCGGCTCGTCGAGGACGAGGAAGTTGGCGCCCGAGGCGACGAGCAGGGCGAGAGAGAGCCGCCTGCGTTCTCCCCCCGAGAGTGTCGTCACGGCTCGCTCGTGCGTCTCCCAGCCGGAGAAGAGGAACCTGCCGAGGAGCGCCTGCGCCTGCGGGCGCGGGAGCCCGGTCGCGGCGGTTGCAGCATCGAGGACGGAGCCGCGCGAAGGGAGCTCCTGCGTGTGCTGAGAGAAGTACCCAGGGACGACGCCGTGCCCGAGGCGAACCGTGCCGGCATCGAGGGGGTGCCTGTCCAGAATCGCCTCCAGCAGGGTCGTCTTGCCGCACCCGTTCGGGCCCACGAGGGCGACCTTCTCGCCCCGCTCGAGGACGAGCGTCGCATCCTCCAGAAGCCGCTTGTCTCCCGCAGAAAGCGTGACTCGTTCCGCCTCGACGACGACCCGCCCGGTGCGGGGAGGCTGGAGGAAGTCGAAGCCCAGTGTCCGCCGCGTGCGGGTGAGCACTTCGAGCTCGGCCCTCGCTCCGGCGCGCTCTTTCTCGAGCCGATCGATCTGCGTCAGCTTCGCCTGCGCCTGGCGCGCTTTCGTCTTCTTGTAGCGGAAGCGGGCAACGAACCGCTCGAGCCGTGAGATGTCCACCGAAACGCGCTCGGCGGTCTTCTCGGCGGCCGCAGCGCGTGCAGCCTTCTCGAGGCGCCACTCGTGCCACGGGCCGGCGAAGAAGTGCACTCCGCCGGGCGAGAGCTCCAGCACGGCGGTCGTCACCGACTCGAGAAACCAGCGGTCGTGCGCGACGAAGATCACTGCGGCGTCGAGGGTCTCGAGCTCGCGCTCGAGCCACTCGAGGTTCTCGACGTCGAGGTGGTTCGTCGGCTCGTCGAGAAGGAGGAGGTCGGGGTCGCCGGCGAGGGACCGGGCCAGCGACGCCCTCGTCAGCTCGCCGCCCGAGAACGTGGAGAGCTGCCGGTCGAGGTCGGCGTCGGCGAAGCCGAGCCCGCGCACGGCCATCGCGACCCGGTCTCGCCACGTCCAGCCGCCTGCGTGCTCGAGCCGGGCCTGTGCCTCCGCGTAGCGCCGAAGCGTGGCGGCGTCGTGCGTGCCTGCCGCCATGGCCTGCTCCAAGCGCCGCAGATCGTGCTCGATCGCGACGACGTCCTGCGCCCCCGAGAGGGCGTACTCGCGCAGCGTCAGGCCCAGCTCCCGCGGTGGACGCTGGTCGTGGAGCGCGACGCGCGTCCCCTTGGCGAAGGCGAGCTCGCCGCCCTGGAGCGAGGTGTCGCCGGCGATCGCCCGCAGAAGCGTCGTCTTCCCGGCGCCGTTCGGCCCCGCGAGCGAGAGGCGGTCGCGGCGACCGACGGTGAACGAGACCCCCGCGAAGAGCGGGTCTCCGGCGAACTCCTTCCGGAGGTTGGATGCGATCAGGACGGCCATTGTCTTGCGCGTACGGTAGTGAGCGTCGCCCTCGCTAGTCGTGAGATAGCTACGTCGGCGCTACGAGCTGTCCAGCCAAGAGCGAGATGCCCCGTCGGGGGGAGGCGGGTCGTCCCGCCGGGGACGACGTGCTGGTCGGCGACCCTCGACGACATGCGGCCCCACCACATCACTCTCGTCTCGTCCGCTGCGCTGCTCGCGGTCCTGCTGCTTCTCACCAACGCGGCGAGCGGTGCCCCGGACACGGGTGCGCGGCGGGGGATCCCGAACGCCAGAGGCGTCTATACGGGCTGCTACGACGCCGCCACGGGCGCGGTCCGGCTGATCCGCGGATCGAAGAGATGCCGTCCGGGCGAGCGCCGTGTGACCTGGAACCGTCGCGGCCAGCGGGGCCCGTTCGGGCCCCAAGGCCCGGAGGGCGATCTTGGCACCCAGGGACCGCAAGGCCCGCAGGGGTCACAGGGCTCCCAGGGTCCGGCCGGCTCCTCCGGTGCTCCGGGTGCCACCGGCCCGCCTGGCCGACCAGGTGATACCGGTCCAGCAGGTCCCGTTGGTCCGCAGGGCGACCCGGGTGCACAGGGGCCCCAAGGCGATCCCGGTCTGCAGGGGCCTCAGGGTGATCCGGGTCCACAGGGCGCAGCCGGCCCTCAAGGGCCGCAGGGCGATCCTGGACCCCAAGGGCCGGCAGGGCCGGCAGGGCCGCAGGGACCGCAGGGACCAATAGGGCCCGCCGGGCCGTCGGACTCGCAGGTTCTCGCGGCCGTCTCGGGCACGTCTGCGGCCGGCCTGAACGCGGGCGAGTCCTACTCGCTGACGGGCACCTGTCCTTCCGGCAAGAGGATCCTCGGCGGCGGCTTCACCTACAGCGTCTCGACCGCCGGCCAGACCAACCGCGTCTCGGTCGACTCCTATCCGAGCGCGGCGGACGCGTGGACGGTGACGATTCTCGTCAACCAGAATCTCGGCGCAGCTGTGACGATCACGCTCTCCGTCTACGCCGTCTGTACCGTCTGACTGACGAGCCTTCGCGCCGCAGCGGCGATGTGTGCAGCGTCGATGCCTGCCGCGGCGAGGAGCTCGTGCGGCTTCCCCGAGCCCGGCATGCCCTGCACCGCAAGCTTGACCATGCGTGGCGGGTCGTCCGTGTCACCCAGCGCAGCGAGGACGGCGTCGCCGAGGCCGCCTTCCGGCCAGTGGTCCTCGATGGTCACGAGCCGCCCCGTGGCCTCGGCGGCCGCGAGGAGCGTCTCCGTGTCGATCGGCTTGATGGAATAGAGGTCGATGACCCGCGCCGCGATTCCGTCGGCGGCGAGGAGGTCGGCTGCCCGGAGCGCCTCGTGGACGGTGATCCCGGCGCCGACGAGCGCGACGTCGTCCTCGTCGGAAGCGCGGAGGACGCGGCTTCCACCGATCTCGAACTCCTCGTCTGGTGAGTAGAGCACCGGTGTCGCCGGGCGCAGAGTCCTCAGGTAGGCGACCCCGTCGACGTCGGCCAGCGCGGCGACGAGCTTCGCGGTCTGGTTCCCGTCGCACGGGTGGAGGACGACGCTGCCGTGCACGGCGCGGAACGCCGCGATGTCCTCGAGTCCCATCTGCGACGGCCCGTCCTCGCCGATGGACACGCCCGCGTGCGACCCGCAGAGCACGAGCCTCGCCCGGCTCACGGCCGCCATGCGGACGAAGTCGTAGGCGCGGGTGAGGAATGCGGCGAAGGTCGAAGCGAACGGTCGCCATCCCACCGCCTGGAGGCCTACGGCCGCCGCGACCATCTGCTGCTCGGCGATGTACATCTCGAAGTACCGGTCGGGATGCTCGCCGGCGAACACCTCGGCGAACGTGGAGTTCGAGACCTCGCCGTCCAAGACGACGACGTCGCCGCGCGCGGCTCCCAGCGCCGCGAGCGCGTCTCCGTAGGCCTTGCGCGTGGCCACCTCGCTCCCGACCTCGTAGCGCGGGAGCTCGAGTGGTCCCGAAGGAAACCGGTGCGGCTCTCGTGGCTCCGGCTTCGCGAGCGTGATGCGAATGTCCCGCGGACCTCCGAGCTCGGCGATCGCGGACTCGGGATCATCGAGCGGCTTCCCGTGGAAGCCGTTCCGGTCCTCCACTTCCGAGACGCCGCGGCCCTTCACCGTCTGCGCCACGACGACGGTGGGTCGTCCCGTCGTCACGACCGCCTCCGCGAAGGCACGGTCGATCTCGACGACGTTGTGGCCGTCGATCGCGATCGCATGCCAGCCGAACGCCCGCGCTCGCGCGAGGTAGACGTCGAGATCCCGTCCGACCATCGTCTCGCCGCGCTGTCCGAGCCGGTTGACGTCGAGGATCGCGGTCAGGTTGTCGAGCTCGTAGTGTGCGGCGTGCTCGAACGCTTCCCACATCGACCCTTCGGCCGTCTCGCTGTCGCCGCAGAGGACCCAGACGCGGTTCGGGAGGCGGTCGAGGTACTTGCCTGCGAGCGCCATCCCCACGCCGATCGGCAATCCCTGCCCCAGCGAGCCTGTTGCGACGTCGACCCAGGGTAGGACCGGCGTCGGGTGTCCCTCCAGCGGGCTCCCGAACGTCCGGTACGTGAGCAGCTCCTCGTCCGTAACGGCTCCGGCTGCCCTGAGGATCGCGTACAGGAGCGTCGACGCATGGCCCTTCGAGAAGACCAAGCGGTCGTTTGCGGGACTCTTCGGGTCGTCGGGGTCGTAGCGCAGGTACCCGTCGACGAGCACCGCCATGAGGTCCGCCGCAGACATCGCCGAGGTCGGGTGCCCGGACTTCGCGGCCGCGCTCATACGGATCGAGTCGACCCGGAACTGCTGTCCCAGCTCGCGCCGGCGCTCGACCTCGTCCACGCGGCAATTCTACGGCCGTCCTTGCCGTTGCCCGGGCGCGCTACGGTAGGAGGATGGCGCGTACGGGAAGCAGGTTGCACGAGCTCTCGGCCCGGGGGGTCAGCGTCTGGGTCGACTCGCTCTCGCGCGAGATGCTCGAGACGGGCGAGCTCGACCGGCTCATCGAGGAGGACGCCGTCGTGGGCGTCACCTCCAACCCGACGATCTTCGAGAAGGCGCTTTCGGCCGGCGGCTGGTACGACGTCCAGCTGCGCGAGGTGCTCGAGCACGAGGACGACCCGAAGGAGGTTTTCCTCGCGCTCGCGGCCGAGGACGTGCGTCGCGCGTGCGACCTCCTGCGGCCCGTCTGGGAGCGAACCGAAGGGGCCGACGGATACGTCTCGCTCGAGGTCGATCCCGAGCTCGCCTACGAGCGGGAGGCGACGTACGACGAGGCGGCGCGGCTGCACGAGCTCGTCGAGCGCCCGAACCTCTTCGTGAAGATCCCGGGCACGGGGCCGGGGCTCGGTGCGATCGAGGACTCGATCGCGGAAGGCCGCTCGATCAACGTCACGCTCATCTTCTCGCTCGAGCGCCACGCAGCCGTTGCCGAGGCGTACATCCGGGGGCTCGAGCGACTCGTCGCCGCCGGCAGCGACGCCTCGCGCGTGGCCTCGGTGGCGAGCTTCTTCGTCTCTCGCGTCGACACGGAGACCGACCGCAGGCTCGCCGAGCTGGGCCGAGGCGACCTCGCGGGAAAGCTCGCGGTCGCAAATGCCAAGCTCGCGTACCAGCGCTACCTCGACGTGTTCGCCGGCGAGCGGTGGGAGCGGCTCGCCGCGAGTGGGGCGCGTCCGCAGCGCTGCCTCTGGGCCTCCACGTCGACCAAGAACCCGGCGTACCGCGACGTTCTCTATGTCGAGGAGCTGATCGGTCCCGAGACGGTGAACACGATGCCCTTCGAGACGATCGCCGCTTTCCAGGACCACGGCGTCGTCGAGGACACGCTGACGCAGGGGGTGGACGAGGCATGGGCGCTCCTCGAGGAGCTTGCCGCCGCCGGCGTGGATTACGAGGATGTCGTGGCGACCCTCGAGTCGGAGGGCGTCCAGAAGTTCGCGGACTCGTTCGCGGAGCTGCTCGAGGGGATCGAGGCGCGTCGCGCGGCTCTTGCTGCCTGATCGGCGTTCTACATATGTAATTTGCATATACTCTGCGCCGTGCACGGCCGCCGCCGTCTTCGCGCCCGGAACCGCAGTCGTCTCCCCGACGGGACGTGGCAGGTGCGGGCGCGGGTCGAACGATTCGGGGAGGCGGCGCTGCTGCTCCTGCTTTCCGACCGGCCGACGCACGGGTACGAGCTCATCGAGCGGCTGGGGCCGCTCGTCGGCGAAGAGCGGATCGACGTGGGGAATCTCTACCGTGCGCTGCGGGGGCTCGAGGACGAGGGCCTCGTGGTCTCCGAGTGGCGCGCCGATCTTCCCGGCCCGGCAAAGCGCACATACACGCTGACCGACGACGGACGGATGGTGCTCGGCTCCTGGCTCGGCTCTCTGATGGCGCTTCGGGACGAGCTCACAGGCTTCCTTGACGACGCTCGAGCGAAAGGAGGTGACCATGTGCGGGAGGCACGGCCACCGGATGTGGAAGCGGCGCGTTCCAAATCGTGACGAGATGCTCCGTGTGCTCGAGGAGCGGCAGAAGGACCTCGAGCAGGAGATCGCCGACATCCACGACCTGATCCGCCGGCTCCGCGACGAGGGCGGCAAGCCCGCGGCCCCCGAGCCCGCTCCTTCGATCTAGCGACCGGACGTCCACGCCTTGTAGCTCAGAGCCACAAGGCGTGGTGCCGCCGAGGGGTCAGCGTCCCGCCGTCTCGCCCGTCACGGACCTGAGGAGCTCGTCGTGGAGCAGGCCGTTCGAGGAGAGCGCGCTCCCGGCGTCGATCCGCGACTCGCCGGCGAAGTCGGAGAAGCGACCGCCGGCCTCCTCCACGATCACCTGGACGGCGGCGAGATCCCACTCCCGGACTCCCGCGGCGTCGAACGCGCCGTCCACCGCGCCCTCGGCCACGAGCATGTGTGCCCAGAAGTCGCCGAGCCCACGTGCGTGCCAGGCTCGCCGGGCGATTGCAGGCAGCTCTTCCTCGAACGCGAAGCAGAGAACGCCGTCCTCGATGCGCGAGACGCACGAGACTTGGATCCGCTCGCCGTGGGCGTAGGCGCCCTCGCCGCGCTCCGCCCACCAGCGCCGGCCGAGTGCCGGAGCCGACACGAGGCCCAGCTGCACGACGCCCTTCTCCTCGAGCGCGACGAGCGTCGCCCAGACCGGGATCCCGCGGGCATAGTTCCGCGTCCCGTCGATGGGGTCGAGGAGCCAGCGCCGGACACCCTCACCCGTCGCACCATGCTCCTCGCCGAGCACGGCGTCGCCCGGGCGTGCGCCGGCGAGAAGCCGGCGGAGCTCGCTCTCGACAGCGCGGTCGGCTTCGGTCACCGGAGTCAGGTCCGGCTTCCGTTCGACCGCGAGGCCTGTGCGGAACCGAGCGAGGGAAATGGCGTCCGCGGCGTCGGCGAGGTCGAATGCGAGCGTCAGGTCGGGGCTCACGGCCCGACCCTACTCGGGCAGGGCTTCGGCGACGAGCGCCGTCTCGAGCAGACGACCTGCGGCGAGGACGAGCCCGTCCGCGCCCGGTCGGCCGGCGAGCTGCACCGAGGCGGGAAGCCCGTCCTCGGCCGCTCCGCACGGCAGCGCCAGCGCCGGCCAGCCGAGCGCGTTGAAGGGAAACGTTCGGCTGATGAGGGCCCGCCGTACCTGGAGGTCGCCGGGTGTTCCCGCGCCGATCCACGGGGCAACGGACGGGAGCGTCGGCGTGAGCACGAGATCGACTCCTTCGAGCGCGTTTCCGACCACCTCGCGATACTCCTCGCGACGGCGCGCCGCCCGCTCGGCATCGGCGTCCGTTACCTCCAGGCACCGCTCGATCTTGAGGCGGACGTCCTCGCCGTACAGGTCTGCGTTCTCGGCGAAGAGCTCGCGATGGACGGCGGCGACCTCGTGGTCGAAGAGCCGCCCGATTCCCTCCGGCTTCGGGAGCGCCACGACCTCTCGGCGTGGGAACCGCGCGGCGGCCTCCTCCGCTCGTGCCCGGACGAGCGGATCGGCGTCCTCGACCCACGCTACGGCGACCTGCAGCTCCTCGAGCGACTCGAGCGCGGGGGGCTCGAAGCCGGGAACGAGCACGGCGAGCGCGTCCTCACAGGTCGCGACGTCACGCGCCATCGGCCCGGCGTGGTCGAAGCTCGGTGCGAGCGGGAAGCAGCCCTCGAGCGAGACGAGACCGTAGGTCGGCTTGAAACCGACGACGCCGCAGCAGGCTGCCGGGATCCGAATCGAGCCACCGGAGTCGCTGCCGAGGGCGAGGTCCGCCGCGCCGAGGACGAGCGCCGCCGCGTTCCCGCCGCTCGAGCCGCCGGCGACCCGTCCCGGTGCGATCGGGTTGGGGACGACGCCGAAGTGCGGGTTCTCCGAGGTGGTCCCGTAGGCGAACTCATGGAGGTTCGTCTTCCCCACGATTCCGTACCCCGCCGCCTCGAGCGCCGCGACCGCGCGTGCGGTCTGGGAGGGGACGTGCTCGGCGAAGAGCGGCGAGCCGTAGGTCGTGACGAGCCTCGCGGTGTCGAAGAGGTCCTTGACGGCGAGGGGCTTGCCCTCGGGCTCGACATCGGGCAGCGCCAGGAACACCCCCGGCGGACAGTCCCGGGGCCGCAAGCTAATCCAGCTGAAGGTAGAGCAGCGCCACGATCGCGGTGCCCAGGAAGAGGAGCCAGAAGAGCCCGAAGAGCGCCCATCCGAAGCGGAGGTTCCTGCGTGCGAGCTCGGTCTCGTTCACGTGATCAGCGGGTCGATCGCCGCGGCTACGAAGAGGAGGGCGAGGTAGGCAAGAGAGTAGTGGAAGAGAATGCGGGCGCGCACTCGGGAAAGATCGCGGCGAAGGAGGACCGCGAGGGCGAGGAGTCCGGCACCCAGAACGATTGCGGCAGCCGTGTAGACCGGCCCGAACCAGAAGCCCACGACGATCGTGAACGCCACGAGGGCGAGCGAGTAGAGGAGGATCTGGCGGGCGGTCTCCCGGTCGCCGCGTACGACCGGCAGCA
>Ga0209751_10005456_pt1 | contig 11986 bp, 11 predicted proteins | sample RifCSP13_1_FD_184019 | JGI IMG/M metagenome (GOLD analysis project Ga0209751, IMG submission 184019) | Soil microbial communities from Rifle, Colorado - Rifle CSP2_sed 13_1 (SPAdes) (version 2) | ecosystem: Environmental > Terrestrial > Deep subsurface > Rock core/Sediment | place: Rifle... | reverse complement strand
GGGCCCGGGATAACGACGACTGCGCCCTGGCAGACGAGGATCGGCGCCTTCAAGCTGCCTGGCTGCAGCTAAACGCCCACTCTGGAGAGGCCGGTGCGGGGATCACCCGCGCCGGCCTCCCGGGCTCGTTCAGATCATGAGCCGAACCAGCGCGCGAGGCGTTCGCTCTCGAACAGGCGCTTCTCCGCGGCGTGTGCCGCGTCGGGCTCCGCAATGGAGACCCGAGGCTCCGGGGTGGCGTAGAAGTCGCCGTCGACGAGTGCGGCGGACGCCACCCCCATCTCGATGAAGCACAAGCCGTGTCCGTCGAAGGGTGGCGGAGCCGCGCCGCCCTGCACGTCGGCGGCGATCGCCGCTGCGACCCGCACACCCTCGAGCTCGGCGATGATGCCGGCCTTCGGGAGTGGGAGCTTGTTCGCGAGCGGTATCTGCGTCACGTCGCCGATCGCGAACACTCTCGGGTGTGACGTCTCCATCGTGGCGGGGTCGACAGTGATCCACTCACCTTCGCCGGTCAGGCCGCTCTCCTTGACGACCGTCGGCGCACGGTGCGGGGGCACGCTGATCAGGAGGTCGAAGTCGATCTCGGCCTCGGCGAGGACGACGCGTCCCGCCTCGACCCGTTCGATCTTGATGCCGGTTTGGTGGCCGATCTCTCGCTGAGTGAGCTGCTCCGCCATCCAGGCCGAGCCCTCTCGGCCCGCGTTGGGCATCAGCAGCGGCTGTACCGTTGCGGCGACAATCTCGCTCCGGTCGCGGAGCCCGCGCTCGCGCAGGTGCTCGTGCACGTGGATGGCGCACTCGTAGGGGGCCGGAGGGCAGGGGTACGGGGCTCCTGCGATGAAGACGACGATGCGGCCACCGTCGAACTGCGCCAGAGCCGCGGCGGCCGGTGCTACCCCCGCGAGGTCCCAGACGTCGTGCCCGTGCTCGACGAGTCCCGGGACGAGATCCGGGCGTGAGACGGCGCCGAGCGCGATCACCAGGTAGTCGGCCTCGGTCGTCCCTGCGTCCGTCTCCATCGCGCGCGCGCCCGGGTCGATTCCTTGGATCTCCTCCCGAACGACGCGGATGCCGCGCTGACCGAGCACGTCGCGCGAACGGCTCCCGTCGGCGACCGTCGCATGTCCCACGAGCTCCCAGAGCTTGCGCAACCCCATCGAGAAGTACTCGTTACGGTCGACGAGAACGACCTCGTGGCCGGCTCCGAGCAACCGCTGGAGCTCGGTCGCGACGGTGAGGCCGCCGAACCCCGCGCCGAGGATCAGGGTGCGGGACGCCGGCATCAGAGTGCGACGCCTGCCTTACAGGCCGCGACCACCTCGAGCTCGGTCGGCGCGAACTTGTCGATGTATTGCTGCACCCGGCTCATCCGTTCCTTGAACTCCGCCGAGCCCTTCCAGCCGCGGACGGCTTCGATGCTCTCCCAGTCCATGAAGCTGACGAACCGCTCTGGGTCGCGAAGGTCACGCGTGAGGTGCGCTGTCCCAGCGCCGGGCAGCTCGCTCGCCCACTTCACGAACTCGATCCAGGCCGCGACGAACGGCTCCTCCTGGCCGGGGAACGGTTTCCACCATCCTGTCGTGTAGACGCCAGGCATTACAGCTCCTCCTTCTCGGGACGAACCCCCAGGCCCCAACCGTACCGGGGAGCTCAGGCAGTTTCCCGGAGACCCTGCAGCTCGCGCTCGAGTGCGAGTCGCTCGAGCGCGGAGGTCTCGATCGGCTTGACGCGGTCTCGGGCGATCCCAAGCTGGTTAGCAACCTCCTCGGTGCTCCTCGGGGTGTCTCCCAGATACCGGAGCTCGATCACCTGTCGCTCCAGATCAGGCAGTGCCCGCACCGCAGCACGGAGCGTCTCTCGGAGCAGGCTGACGTGCACCTCCTCGAAGGCCTCCTCGGCGTGCTCGCTCGGCAGAACCGCAGCGAGCGTCGCGCCTTTCTCCTCGCCGATTGGGCGGTCGAGGCTCGTGACGGCACGCGCGGCTCGGCGAACGTCCTCTATCTGCGCGAGCGGGAGAGCCGCTTCCGCGGCGATCTCCTCGTCTGTCGGGCTGCGACCGAGAGCGCTCATGAGGCGAGCCTGAGCGCGAGCGATCTTCCGCTCGCGGTCACCGATGTGTACGGGAATCCGGATCGTGTGCGCTCTGTTCGCAACGCCACGCTGCACGGCCTGCCGTATCCACCACGTCGCGTAGGTCGAGAACTTGTAGCCGAGGCGCCAATCGAACTTCTCCACCGCCCGGATCAGCCCGAGGACGCCCTCCTGGATCAGGTCGAGCAGCGAGAGCTCGTGACCCTGGTAGCGCTTGGCGATCGAGACGACGAGGCGGAGGTTCGAGTTGATCATCCGGTGCTTCGCCTCGAGGTCGCCGCGCTCGATCCGCTTGGCCAGCTCGACCTCTTCCTTCGCAGTCAGCAGCGGGTAGCGGGCCATCTCGTTCAAGAACAGCTGGAGCGAGTTGACCGTCGCAGCCGCGAGCTCGCCGTTCTCGTAGCTCGGGCCGGGCGCAGGCGCGCGGTCGCGTCCACTGTCGTCATGAAGCGGGATCTGCCGCTCGTCGATCTCCTGGTACAGGGCCTCGATGTCGTCGTCGTCGAGCTCGAGCTCCTCGGCGAGCCGCTCCACCTCCGAGAGCTCGAGGCCGCCTTCCTCTGCCCCGCGCGCGAGGAGCTCAGAGACCTGCTCATGGACCGTCGCCAGGGTTAGCCGTCGTGTCATGTTCCTGGCCCTCTCCTCCTCGCGGACTCCCTGCGAGCCTGCGCGAGCGCGCGGCGGCCGCGTTGGGTCAACCCGAAGTCCCTGTCGATCAGCCCGTCGGCCGCGAGCTCGGCGGCAAAGGGCCAAGGCGGATGAGGCTCCCGCTCCGCCACGAACTCGCCGAGCGCCTCGAGGGCCGGCCCGGAGGCCGAAAAGGTCTCGAGGAAGACATGTCCGTCGAGCGTAAACGTGCCGACCTCCCGGCCCGCGTCGGGCTCGTCCAAGCGGCGCTCGACGACGTGCCCGTCCAGATCGACGTCGTAATCGCCGTCCGCACGCGCGCGAATCTCGACGACGGATCCCGTCTCGGCGACGCCGCGGAAGACGAGTCGCCTCGATGCGGCCGGCAGCGAAGGCTCGGGAGCTTCCGCATGAAAATGCGCCTGCCAGGCTGCCCGCACTTCCCCGTCGGGGGCCCACTCGTCGAGAAGTTGCCCGAATCGCAGCTCGAGCTCGTGCAGGCGGGACTCCATGTGGCGACGCACGCTGCTGTCGGCCCCCGCGCGTCGGTGCTCCTCGAGCAGATGGCGGAACTCCCGAACGATTACCTCGAGCTCGTCGCGGGAGACGGATGAGTAGACGTCAGTGTCTTCCTTCACAGCGATCCTCGCCTCGACTCTGCCGGGCGCGCCGTCACCCGATCGTGCTCGCGGCGGTTCTCGCCGACGAGCCGGACCACTTCTGCGTCGTCGACCTGCGTGAACGACTCGTACCAGACGCCGACGGCAAAGAACGGCTCGAGAGCGTGTAGACAGACGACGTCGTCGGCCTCGGCACGGATGAGCGCGAGGCTCGCTGCCGCTCCGACGGGAACCGCCGCCACGACGCGCGCGGCCCCGGCCGCCCCCGCCCAGCGAAGGGCTGCGATCATGGTCCCGCCGGTGGCGAGGCCGTCGTCGACGACGAGCGCCGTTGTGCCCCTGAGATCGAGGGGTGGCTCCTCCACATGCAGGCGTTGGTCGAGAAGCTCCGCCTTCGCCTTCGTCGCCTCGACCGCCGCCGCGAGCTCCTCCTCGCTGAGGCCGTCAGGCCCCCGGACGTAGACGCCGTCACCCGGGGTGACGGCGCCGATGCCGTACTCCGGCTGCAGCGGGTGGCCGATCTTGCGCACCGCGACGACGTCGAGCGGAGCCGCCAAGGCCCGGGCGACCTCGGCGGCGACCTGCACACCGCCGCGCGCGAGGCCGACGACGACGAGCTCCGGCCCGCGTTCATCGTCGAGCTCGGCTGCCAGCGCCTCGCCGGCCTCTCGTCGGTCTCGAAAGAGCGGGGCGCCGATGAGGAACTCGCCGCTCATCTACCTGCGACGCGCGAAAGGGCGTCGGCTCGGCAGCGGGAAGCGCTTCCTCGTGCTTTCCCGCGTTGGAGTGGCCTGTTCTGGCCCGCGGATCGGTACGACATCGAACGCCTCCAAGCCCTTCCGTCCCTCGCGCACCTCGAACTCGACCGCAGCGCCCTCGGTCAGCGTCTTGAAGCCGCTGTCAGCGATGCTTGTGTAGTGGACGAAGAAATCCGGCCCGCCCTTGTCGGGCGTGATGAAGCCGTATCCCCTCGCGTCGCTGAACCACTTCACCCTTCCTGTAGCCATCGAGAATCCCCGCCTTTCGGACCTATCTCAATCATGCGTGCCGCCGCGGCGGACGGCATCGGGGAGGGCGCCGATCCTGATGTGGGGACCTACCGAAGGTAGCTGAGAGCGTCGCCGGGGAACGTCTTCGGCAGTTCGAACGCGTTCGCTTGGTCGACCTGAGGAGCAGGTCATGCGGCCGCGGCCGGCCGAGGGAGGTGGCGGACGAACCACGCGGTTGCGAGCTCGGCGACCCGCTCGAGGGCACCCGACTCCTCGAAGAGGTGGGTGGCGCGCGAAACGACGGCCAGCTCGCGCTCGCAGCGGAGATCGGTGAGCGCACGTCGGTTGAGCTCGAGCACGATCTCGTCCGCGCCACCCACGATGAGCAGGGTCGGAGCGGAGACGAGCGAGAGTCGTGGAGCGGCGAGGTCGGGACGACCCCCACGAGACACGATTGCACTGATATCGGTGCCGGCCTCGGACGCTGCCCAGAGCGCCGCCGCCGCACCGGTGCTGGCGCCGAAGTAGCCCGTCGGGAGAGCGGCTGTCTCCGCCTGCCTGCGCAGCCAGCCCGTCGCCGCGCGAAGCCTCCCCGCGAGCAGGGGGATGTCGAAGACGTTGGCACGGTCGAGAGCCTCGTCCTCGGTGAGGAGGTCGAAGAGCAGGGTTGCAAGACCTGCCGCACCGAGCACCTCGGCTACCTGGAGGTTGCGCGGACTGAGCCGGCTGCTGCCGCTGCCGTGCGCGAAGACGGCCGCCCCGATCGGCGTCCCCGGGAGCGCGAGGTTGCCCGGCAGCGCGACACCGTCGGAGGGAATCACGACCTCACGATGCTGCGAGTCCGTCCGGCTCTTGGTGCTCGCCTTCACCGTCTCAGCACTCCTCGACGCCGAGCCGAGATCGGTGCCGACGGCCGCCGCCCCCGAACCAGGCCGGAGGAAGCCCGCTCGTGAGTCAGCTCGGCGACGGTTGCGATCCTGGCACCGTACACGTCCTGCAGGTAGCCGAGCGCATCCTCCTCGTCGACTCCCTCGAACGCGCACACGGCATCTCTCGCAACGGTGATCGCGTACCCGCGAACGAGGGCGCCGTACGCCGTATGGCGCACGCAGATGTGCGTGTGCTGGCCGGCGAGGACGACCTCGTCGACTCCGAGCGCGCGCAGCTGCGCATCGAGACCGGTGCCGTCGAAGGCTCCGTAGGCGCGCTTCGGGCACAGGAGCTCGCGCTCGTTCGGACGTGGCTCGAGCTCGCGAATCACCTCCGCTCCGGGCGTCCCGGCCATCGCATGCTCGCCCCAGATCGAGAGCTCGGGGTCACCCGGCTCGTGTGCATCGTTGGAATAGACGATGACCCACCCTGCCGAGCGTGCATATACGAGCAGCCGCTGCAAGGGGTCGAGAATCGCCTCGACGCGCGGATTCGCAAGCGCGCCGTGCACGAAGTCCTCGAGCATGTCGACGAGGATGAGCGCTTTCATACCCACTCGATCGTCCCTCACGGCGGGCGCCAGGGCATCGGCGCAGGCACCGATTCCGTAGTCGGGAAAGCCACACATCGTTTCGCGCTGGTCAGGAACGTTCCCTTCACCTCCGCGCGTCGGCCGAGGGTAACTCCAAGACGGATGCGGGGATCCACTGACGGCCATTGCGATGAAGCCCCGAAGTCGGCTCGTGCGCAGGCTCCTAGGCTCCAGCTAACCCCAGAGGAGGTGACGTGGTCAGCAGGCTCATGGGCCCAGATAGCGACGTGGTCGACATTCATGCGCTCGAGCGGGCCGCCGGTCGGCTCCGCGAGGCGCGCGTCGCGCTGCCGACGTTCGCGCAGCTTGCGGATCCCGGGCTCATACCCGGTCCGATTCGCGCTGAGCTGGGCGGCATCGGCCCCGACGACCCCCATCCGCTCAACCTATTCCGGGTGCACTGGTACAACGGCGCGAACCGGGTCGATCCAGTCGACGTCCCCGATCATCTCGTGCTGCCCCGGGAGCTGACCGGCGTCGACGCCGCGATCGTTGTGGCGCTCGGCGACAGGTTCCCGCTGATCCGCGCGCACAAGGTCCTGGCGGCGTACGGGTGTCTGGCCCCCCGCCTCGCCGGCGGGCAGTTCGACCCCACGCGACAGCGGGCCGTGTGGCCGTCCACCGGCAACTATTGCCGCGGCGGCGTCGCGATCTCCCGGCTGATGGGGTGCCGGGGCGTCGCCGTACTCCCGGAAGGAATGAGCCGCGAGCGCTTCGCGTGGCTCGAGCAGTGGGTCGTCGACCCGGACGACATCGTGCGGACGCCCGGGACCGAGAGCAACGTCAAGGAGATCTACGACACGTGCAAGGAGCTCGCGGCGGACCCCGAGAACGTCATCTTCAACCAGTTCTCGGAGTTCGGGAACCACGTCGTCCACTACCTGGCGACGGGACGTGCACTCGAGCGCGTCTTCAAGTCTCTGCGCGCGTCGGCGCCCGGCCTTCGCCTGCGCGCCTTCGTGGCGGCCACCGGCTCCGCGGGCACCATCGCGGCAGGCGACTACCTGAAGGAGCGCTTCGGCTCCCTGACCGTCGCCGGCGAGGCCCTGGAGTGTCCGACCATGCTCCGCAACGGCTTCGGCGAGCACAACATCCAGGGCATCGGGGACAAGCACGTCCCCCTCATCCACAACGTGCTGAGCACCGACGCCGTGTTGGCCGTCTCGGGCCGTGCCACGGACCGTCTCGGAGTCCTGTTCGGAACGGACGCCGGTCGGGCCTATCTGGCCGGCCGGCGGCGAGTCCCGGACGCCGTCCTCGACGGGCTGCCCGCGCTCGGGCTCTCGAGCATCTGCAACGTGCTCGGCGCGATCAAGACGGCCAAGTACTACGGGCTGGGACCAGAGGACGCCGTCGTCACGGTGGCCACGGACGGCGCGGTCATGTACGGAAGCGAGCGGGAGCTCGCGCTCGCGAAGTACTTCCCGGACGGGTTCGACGAGGCGGCCGCCGCGGAGGTCTTCGGCGAGCACCTGCTTGGCGCGACGACCGACAACTTCCGCGAGCTGACCTGGGAGGAGCGCGAGCGGATCTTCAACCTCGGGTACTTCACGTGGGTCGAGCAGCAGGGAGTCTCGATTCAGGAGTTCGAGGCGCGCAGAGATCCGTCCTTCTGGACGGAGATGCGGGAGCAGGTCGGCGCGTGGGACGCGCAGATCGACGAGCTCAACGCTCGGTCCGGCGTCCTGGAGACGCGATGAGCCGGCTCGCCAGTCGCTTCGTTTGTGCCGGTTGCGGAGCCGAGCCGGATCCCCGGCAAACGCCTTTCCGGTGCCCCAACGCGGGGCGGGACGACGACGTCGATCACGTGCTCCGTCGCCGGCTCGACCTGTCGGCCGTCCGCTTCCCGGTCGGGGATCCGGAGCCGAATCCCTTCCTCCGCTATCGCGGACTTCTCCACGCCTACCACCTCGCCGTGGAGGGCGGGCTCTTGGACGACGTGTTCTGCACGCTCGTCCGGCGGCTCGACGAGGCGGTCGCATCGGTCGACGGGCACGGATTCACCGCGACTCCCTACGCGCGGAGCGCCGAGCTCAGCGACGCCCTCGGATTCTCGGACGCGGGAGGCGTGTGGGTGAAGGACGAGACGGGAAACGTCTCGGGCTCTCACAAGGCGCGCCATCTCTTCGGGGTGCTCGTCTACCTCGAGGTCGCGGAGCTGCTGGGCCTCGCGGAGGCAGACCGGCACCCCGAGCTCGCAATCGCGAGCTGCGGGAACGCCGCGCTGGCGGCGGCAGTCGTCGCCGCTGCCGGTGGCCGCGCGTTGCGAGTGTTCGTCCCTTCCGGTGCCGACCCGGTCGTGCTCGGCCGCCTCGAAGAGCTCGGAGCGCGCATCACCGTGTGCCCCCGGGATGGGCTCGCAGGCGACCCTGCGTACCGCCGCCTGCTCGAGGCCCTCGCGGGCGGCGCCCTCCCGTTCACCTGCCAGGGAAACCTGAACGGCCTCGCCGTCGAGGGGGGCGAGACGCTCGGATACGAGATCGTCTCCGAGCTGGCCGCCGCCGGCACGACGCTCGACCGGCTCGTCGTCCAGGTAGGAGGCGGCGCGCTCGCCAGCGCCTGCATCCACGCCTTTCGGGAGGCGGTCGAGCTCGGCGTGCTCGCTGCGTCGCCGCGCATCGACACGGTGCAGACCGAGGGTGCCTGGCCCCTGAAGCGCGCGTTCGACGCCGTGGGGACGCGAGGCAACGTTGAGGAGGCGCTCGGGTACGCGGCGCACCACCGCTCTGCGTTCATGTGGCCCTGGGAGGAGGAGCCGCGGAGCATTGCCCACGGGATCCTGGACGACGAGACCTACGACTGGCTGGCCGTGGTCGAGGGAATGCTCGCCACCCGCGGCCGCCCGTTCGTCGCGGGTGAGGACACGCTCGTGCAGGCGAACGCGGTCGCGCAGGAGACGACCGGGATCGACGTCGACCCGACCGGCTCGGCGGGTCTGGCCGGGCTGCTCGCTCTCCGCGCCGCCGGCGAAGTCGGCGACGACGAGCGCGTGGCCGTGCTGTTCACGGGCGTTACCCGGCGCAGTTCATCCGAAAGGAAGGAGAGGTCCGATGAGAAGCTTTCTCGGCCGAGACATTCTGTCGCTCAAGGACTTCGAGCGCGCTGACTTCCAGCGCGTGTTCGAGGTCTGCGACGAGCTCGCCCCGATCGCGAAGAGCCGGAGGAACGCCGATCTGCTCGCGGGCAAGACGCTCCTGACGGCCTTCTACCAGCCCAGCACGCGCACGCGTCTGGCGACGGAAGCCGCGATGCACCGGCTCGGCGGCCACGTGCTCGGCTTTGCCGACGCGAAGATGACGAGGGCCGGCGACTTCTACCAGGAGTCGATCAAGGACACGGTCCACATGCTCGAGTACTACGGCGACGTCATCGCGATGCGCCACTTCGAGCAGGGCGCGCCCGCCGAGGCCGCGAAATGGGCGTCGATCCCGGTGATCAACTGCGGAGACGGCTGGGGCGAGCACCCGACACAGGTCCTCACGGACCTCTACACGACGTCGAAGGAGCTCGGGAGGCTGGACGGACTGACGTACCTGCTCGTCGGCGACATGCGCATGCGGACGATGCACTCGATCCTCTACGCGCTCTCGCAGTTCGACGCCAAGGCGTACGTGGTGGGCCCGCCGGAGATGTCGCTCCTGCCCGAGTTCACGCTCGAGCTCGACGAGCGGAACGTCCGGTACGAGGAGGCGGACTCGGTCGAGGACGTCATCTCGGAGTGCGACGTCATCTACATGGAGCCGGTCGTCCAAGCCGACTACACGGCGTCGCGCGAGGAGCGCGGAGAGGGCGGCGTCGCGACCACTCCCGCGACCTACCGCGTCACCCGCGAGCTCCTCCGCGAGAAGGCGAAGCCGGGCGCGATCGTCCTCCACAGCCTGCCGCGGATGGACGAGCTGCCTGCGGACGTCGACGCGACGCGCCACGCACGGTACTGGCAGGAGGCGTTCAACGGCGTCGTCATGCGCATGGCCCTCCTCGCGCTCGTGCTGGGGGCCATGGAGTAGGGGATGGAGCTCACGCTCAACGGAAAGAAGGTCGTCGCGGAGCCCCGCGAGGGGCAGAGCCTGCTCGACCTGCTTCGCGACGACCTCGGCCTCCGCTCCGTCAAGGACGGCTGTGCGCCGGAGGGCTCCTGCGGCGCTTGCACGGTCCTCGTCGATGGACGCGCCGTGGTCTCCTGCGCGCAGAAGGCACTCCGCGTCGCAGGCAAGCAGGTGGTGACGCAGGAGGGGCTCTCGCCGGACGAGCGGCAGCTCTGGGCCGACTGCTTCGTGGCGGCCGGCGCATCCCAGTGCGGCTTCTGCTCGCCGGGAATCGTGATGAAGGGCGAGGCGCTGCTGACCAAGAACTCCGACCCGTCGCGCGAGCAGATCGCTCACGCCCTGCTCGGCAACCTCTGCCGCTGCACCGGCTACGTGAAGATCGTCGACGCGGTGGAGCTGGTCGCGGCGGCGCGGCGCGGCGAGCCGCTCCCCGAGCCGAACGGGAACGCGCGGGTGGGAGCCCGAGCTGCTCGTTACGAGGGGCAGGAGCTTGCTCTCGGTGACCAAGTGTTCGTGGGGGACATGGTCGTGCCCGGGATGCTGCACGGGGCGCTGCGCTTCTCGGATCACCCGCGGGCACGAGTCCTCCGCGTCGATACGTCCAGGGCCGAGGCGCACCCGGGAGTGATCGCAGTCGTGGTCGCGAAAGACGTGCCCGGGGAGCGGACGCAGGGAGCGCTGACGAAGGACTGGCGCCAGCTCGTGGCGGAGGGCGAGACGACCGCCTACGTGGGCGACGTCATTGCCGCCGTCGCGGCCGAGACGCGCCATGCGGCCCGCGAGGCGGCGGCGCTCGTAGACGTGGAGTACGAGGCCCTCGCTCCGGTGACCGATCCGTTCGAAGCGATGTGCGAAGGCGCGCCCGCGATGCACGCGGACGGAAACCTCCTCTCCGTATCGCGGGTGAAGCGGGGTGACGTCGATGCCGCACTCGCAGGTGCCGCCCATGTCGTCAGCCAGACGTATCGGACGCAGTGCGTCGAGCACGCCTTCCTGGAGCCCGAGTCCTCGCTGGCCGTGCCGGACGAGAGCGGGCCGCTGCGCGTGTACTCGCAGGGCCAGGGTGCCTGGGAGGATCGCCGCCAGATCGCGTCCTTCCTCGGCGTCCCCGAAGACCGGGTACGCGTGACACAGGTTCCGACCGGTGGGGCGTTCGGGGGCAAGGAGGATCTCAACGTCCAGTGCCACGCGTCGCTGCTCGCGTCGGTCACTGGTCGTCCGGTGCTCGTCACGCTGAGCCGCGGCGAGAGCCTCCGGTTCCACCCGAAGCGCCACGCGATGTGGCTCGACTACACCGCCGGCTGCGACGAGGAGGGGCACCTCGTCGCGCTGCGGGCCCGCATCGTCGGGGATACCGGCGCCTACGCGAGCGTCGGAGACAAGGTGCTCGAGCGCGCTGCGGGGCACGCGTGCGGCGCATACAAGGTGCCGAACGTCGACGTCGAGGCGAGAGCCGTCTACACGAACAACCCGCCCTGCGGCGCCATGCGCGGCTTCGGCGTGAACCAGTCCAACTTCGCGATCGAAGGCGTGCTCGACCTCCTGGCCGAGAAGGTCGGCATCGACGGCTGGGAGATCCGCTGGCGCAACGCGGTCGAGGCGGGCGACCGCTTCGGCACGGGGCAGAAGCTCGGCCCCGGAGTGGGCCTGAAGAAGACGCTGCTGGCCGTTCGCGACGCGTACCGGCAGGCGAGGTTCGCCGGCATCGCGTGCGGCGCCAAGAACACGGGGATCGGCAACGGGGTGACCGAGTACGGCCGCGCGATCCTGCGGCCCGAGAGCGACGGGTCGGTCACCTTGCACCACTCGTGGACCGAGATGGGACAGGGCGTGCACACCGTCCTCCGGCAGATCGCCTGTGAGGAGCTCGGCCTTCCCCCGGAGCGGGTGCGCGTGGCGGTGGACACCGAGCGCGAGCTCGATACGGGCCAGACGACGGCATCGCGCTCCACGGTTCTCGGCGGCAATGCCGTGATCGACGCAGCGCGCAACCTGAAGGCGGCGCTCGACGGAAAGCCGATCGAGGCGCTCGCAGGCCGTGAGTTCCGGGGCGAGTTCGTCGTCGACTGGACGACGACGAACGACGCC
>Ga0209751_10005455_pt1 | contig 11987 bp, 8 predicted proteins | sample RifCSP13_1_FD_184019 | JGI IMG/M metagenome (GOLD analysis project Ga0209751, IMG submission 184019) | Soil microbial communities from Rifle, Colorado - Rifle CSP2_sed 13_1 (SPAdes) (version 2) | ecosystem: Environmental > Terrestrial > Deep subsurface > Rock core/Sediment | place: Rifle... | reverse complement strand
GGCTGCGAGTCGGGCGAGTTTTCGATCCTGGATGGCCGAGACTATGGCCCAGCCCATGAGCGCGGAGTTCGTCACGTGCAACAGGCCGGTCGGGACCCGAACACCCACGGCCAGTGCCCACTCCACGCCGCCTCTCGCACCGACGCCCAGGCTCTCCACGAGGGCGTAGGCCGCCCCGCAGATGGCGCCCATGGCGAACCCTTGCCGCGGCGACTGGATACTGCGTGCAAAGATCCAGACGCCCAGCGGCTTGAGTACCTCCTCAATGGACGGCACGAACACGGCTACGTACGCAAGGATCGAGGCGAGAACCGCGGGCCGGAAAACCAAAGGCGTGACAAGTTCGGCGATGACGCTCAGGTCGCTTTCCCGCTCCAAGGCTGACTGCAGCTCAAACAAAGTTCGTACCGCCGCGGGCTGTGTCGAGAGCCAAACGGCCGCAGCGACGACGAAAACTGCTAGGATGATGGCCTCGGCGACGATGATGACGAGCGGCACCAGCGTCATTCCCAGGCCAAGCATCGCCGCTGCGCGCCAGCGCGGCCCAAGCGGGATGCTCCGGACTCCCACAGCGCACAATTCGACCAGGGGCGCTGCGACGGCGACCACTGTCAGAAGAGGCAGCAGCAATGCGCTGATCCACGGGCTCGCCGCCACCGTGATCAGCGCGCCCGCGGCAATTGCCAGGGCGCCAAGACCGGCGCCCGCGCCACGCGGGATTCCCGCGATCAGTTCACGCTCTGGCGCGGACAGCGCGCCTCGCGCGCGTTGAAACAGAAGCCAGGCCAGCCAGAGGAGCAACAGCCCCTCAAACCCAGCGGCCCCGGCTCCGATGAGCGTCTCGGTCGGCGGTAGGACATCGGTTACGGCCGATGCCAGCGACATCACGCCGAGGACAAGCGCTCCAATGAGGAAGAGACCGGCTCCGGGTAGCACGCACCCCAGCGTCAGGATCGACGGCCAGTGAGAACGCTCCCGTCTCACCGGCGCATCCGACTCTAAAGCCTGGAGCTCAGACAGAGAAGTCACCGGCCAGATTGCGGGCTCACTTCTCGGTGATTTCTACGTCGAGCAGGAGATCGCCTGGCGGTGGGCTTGGCGAGTCCTCGGGGTTCCTCAGGGTGAGCGTTTCGACCACCTCCATGCCGTCGAGAACGCGGCCGAAGATCGTATAACCGCCACTGAGGTGTGGCGCCGGGGCGAAGGTGATGAAGAACTGGCTGCCGTTGGTATCCGGACCAGAGTTCGCCATCGCGACCAAGCCAGGCTGATCGAAGCGCATATCAGCGTTCTCATTCCTGAAGAAGTACCCTGGATTGCCGCGGCCCGTGCCGCTTGGATCGCCCGTCTGGGCGACGAAGCCCGCGATGACTCGGTGGAAAGTCACTCCATCAAACCAGCCGGACCGGGCGAGAAAGACGAACGAGTTCACCGCCAACGGCGCAACGTTGGCCAGCAGCTCGATGACGACGTCTCCTCTTTCAGTGTGCAACGTCGCCATATACTCGCGCGAGGAGTCGATCGTGAGCGGCGGGCAGTCTGTGAATTGACGCTTGCTCAGCAGGATCAGTTCGACCGCTGCATTCACGCTGGCCGAATCGATCGCGAACGTCGGTTGCGGTTGTCCATTGACTAAGAGGAACGGCAAGCGAAGGTTGCCAATGGCGGCCGCCGCCGCGAAGCGCGCGGCTGCTTCGGCTCTTACCTCCTCGCTGTCCAGATCGCTGGAAAACTCCTCGGCGCGCAGACCCAGTTCGGACGCCACGGTCCGCAGCCAGGTGGCGAACTCTTCAGGCGCAAGGTCCGCCCACTCGTCGCCTCTCAGGAACAGCTGGTCGTACATCTCCCAGAACTTCGCCTGCCGGCCGGCGGCCAAAGCCGCGTGCAGCGCAAGCTCAGATTTGTCGAGCTGCTCGGCAAGCGCAATCGGTCGGAAGATGAATCGGACATCGTCCGGGTGCGCGTTTAGTATGTTTCCAATCACCGCCGCCATGGATCGGCAAATGGGTGCCTGAAAGTCACAATACTCCACAATCGTAACCAGCCGCTGCTTGGGGCCGAGTACGAAATCCTCCTCACTTTCAGGCGGGAGCAGGGACGACGGCTGCGGGGTGGGCTCCGGCGAGATCACCGTGCAGACGTCTTCGGGCGTGGGCGATGGCACCGCCGTCGCGGGCGCCGCAGGTGAGGTCGGTTGCCGTGCTGCACAGGCAGTGAGCATCAACACCGATGCTCCAAGGACAATCGAGCTCAACGTATACCGAATCCGTGATTGCTGCGTCATCGCGCGGAGATTATAGCAAAGCGCGCCAGCTGGCGCGGTGCGCGCCACGGTGTGCCCGGTGGATGGGAGGGATGCGACGCAGCCTCGGCTGCTGACGCCGGCTCGCCGATGAGCAACGTCGGCATGCGCGCAGGCAACTCTATTGGACGCCGGTTTCGACTCGGGCGTCGATGATCGCCGCCTCTAATTGCTGGAAGCTGGTCAACCACGACATGCGGTTCAGGAAACTCGCGAGCGAATCGCTCATTGCCCTCAGCTCGCGTACCGCGGCGCCCACCGGGTCCTCGCCTGCGGCGCCGCCGGGGATATCGCCATACGCTCCATAGAATGCGAAATAGGCCTGGTTCAGCTTGCGAAGCGGGAATCCGTTTTCAACGAAGAACAGCCGACGCGCCTCCATGTACGCCTCGGCCACCTCGATTCTGCCCTCGGCCAGCAATCGATCGGTGTGGATGCGCGTCTCGTGCATCTCGGCTCGGAAGTCGAAGCTTGGCGGAGCCAGCCGGACTTGGCGCCGCGGATTTCGGGCCGGCTGGATGGTCGCTTCTGCCCGCTCGGCCGCGCCCGCGGGTTCGTGGTGGAATCGATCCATGTATAGTCCCGCAACCTCCGTTCCAACGATCGCGGCGGTCGTCTCATTCATGGTCCGCAGCTCCGATGAGGCGTCATATAGTGCGCCGAGCGGTCTGAGGGTGAGGTAATTGTGGGTCCACTCATGCGCGACCGTCTCCGCCAACCACCGGACGTCCGTGCTCTGGATCACCATTGTTGGGTACACGCCGACCCCTCCAACGGGTACCACCAGTGACGAAACATCGAGGTTCTGGTCAACTTGGCGCTCTAGGCGGGCCGTAGCGTCAAGAGTCAGGTCAGCCTGCAAGGAAATGTTGGCGGCCTGCTCGATCCGGTGCCGCGGTGAGACGATCAGCGCGAGCGGCGCTCGCGTCGTCTGATACAGCACCGCAGGTAGCGGTTGGCCGAACAGGGTGAGATCGAAGTCCGCCAGAACATCGGTGAGTTGTTGCTGCACAACCGACTCTGCAATCGGGGTGAGAACCTTCTGCCTGGACTCGACTCGGGCCAGCTCGCCTCGTACACGACTCGCCGCAGCCTCATCGGCCGCTGTCGGCGGAAGGGCGAGGATTCCCTCAAGACTGAGTTCCAACTCCATGCGTCTCTGTGTTGTCGAGAGGTAGTCAGCCAGGGCGGCCGCCTGTCGCTCGGCACGCATCGTGTCGGGCAGCCCAACGCTCGCTGCCTCAACCTTTTTCCAGGCCGCCTCAGCAATCCAGGAGACATAATCAAACTCCTCGTCCCTCGTGAAGGCCCGGATTCGCTCAATGCGGTCTGTCAGCGGAGGCGTGCTGAATTGCAGGAGAAGCGACAAGCCTGCGAGGTACAGACACGCCTGTGCGGCGATTGCGTTGCGTCGCAACATTCTTTTGGACTCGCCTCGACCTCGAGGGTCATTTTACTCGTCGCGAGGGAGGGAGAGGGTGCCGTTGTGCAGGCGTGAACGGCACCCGCGCAAGTCGCGCAGCATGAGCGACGAGCCCCAGATACAGATAGGGCAGGACGGACCACCTTGGTCCGTCCTGCCGCGTCCCTGCCCTCGCCAGGTATGGTAACGAATGAGTCTCGAGTCGCACTCGGCCGTTGGTGCTTGGCCTCTCAGCTCGGTGAGCTTGCGAGGAATTCGTCGATGGCCGCCCCCGCCCGACGGCCCGCGACCATGGCGGTTACGACGAGGTCTGGCCCGGTGACGCAGTCACCGCCGGAGAATACGCCGCGCCGTGACGTGGCACCGTTTCCCCCAGCGGGCACTGTGATCAGGCCCCAGTCGTTTGTCTCGAGGCCGGGCGTCGTCTTTCCGAGGATGGGATCAGGCCAGTAACCCAGTGCCAGGATTGCCGTGTCGGCCGCCACGCTGAAGTTGGAACCCTCGACGGGCACGGGTCTGCGCCTGCCCTTTGCGTCTGGCTCGCCGAGGACCATCTCAATGCATTCCACGGCGGCCAGCCGTCCATCCGGCCCAGCGATGAACTTCACTGGCTGGGTCAGAAATCGGTACTTTGCCCCCTCTTGGCGCGCCATCGTCCGGTCCTTCTTGCCGCCCGGCATTTCTGTTTCCGTCCGCCGATACAGGCACGTGACCTCGGCCGCGCCCAGCCGGAGTGCCGTCCGCAGGCAATCCGACGCAGTATCACCGCCTCCGATCACGACCACGCGCCGGCCGATGCGCGGCGGCTCTCGGCTGCCCTCTGGCAACAACGCCGGGTCAACGTTCGAACGAATCAGGAAGTCGGTCGCCGCGAACACCCCGGGGAGGTCCGTGCCCGGCGCGTCTTCCATCTTGGCGTCGACCTCGGAACCTGTGCCGATGAAGACAGCCGCGTAACCGGCCTCGAAAAGGTCGTCAATCGTCAGGTCCTTCCCGACATACACGCGTGGTTTGAATTTAACGCCTGCTCGCTGAAACTGCGCCCACTTCGCCTCCCAGACATCCTTGGGAAGTTTGAAGTTCGGAATGCCGTACACCAGCAGCCCTCCGGGCGCGGGCTTCGCGTCGAACACGGTGACCGCATGCCCGCGGCGCAGCAGGATGTCGGCACAGGCCACGCCAGCAGGGCCGGAGCCGATGATGGCAACCCGTCGGCCAGTGGGTGGGCCAAGCGGAATCGAGTAACCCTCCGCTTCCCTCTCGTGGTCGGCCGCAAACGCCTCGAGTGCGCCAGTGAGGACGGGCGCGTGGTGTTTGCTTTGCACACACGACCCCTGGCAGAGTGCCTCATGTGGACACACGCGACCGCAGATCTCGGGGAGCGAACTCGTCTCGTGATAAATGGCCGCCGCGTCCACGAAGCGTCCCTGCTCGATCAGCCACAGCGCGGAGGGGATGTCGTTGTGCGCGGGGCAGGCGAGCATGCATGGGGCGGGATCTGGACAATGCACACACCGCGCCGCCTCAGCCATGGCGCGCTCAGGGCTGAATGGGATGATGACATCGTCGAAATCACACGTGCGAATGGCAGCGGGCCTGAGATCCAGGTCGAGAAAGGGTCGATTGGCCCGTTCTCTGCGGTCGATGGCCAGCAACTCGCTTGGGACTGCCTGCATTGGTGCTCCCATCGGGGGCGTGGACGAGGTGTGTGAAGGCGATCCGATGATACCTAGCTGCGCAGGCCGCAAGCCAGACTTGGATGTCACCAAACCGGACGACAATCGTCACAATTTGCGTTGGACGCGCTGCACCGTGAATTGCCTGAGGCGAAATGCGCTAGAATTCTGCTCGCTGTTCCCAAACATCCCGGAGGCTTCAAGTCATGCGTGCATGGTTCTCAAAGATCAGCCGGCGGACGAAGATTCTGGTCGGCGTGGTCGCTGCGTTCACAGTTGTCATAGCCATGTTTCTCTTGAGAGGCCGGGACTCTGGCGCGGCCGGCTTCCAGACTGAAGCCATCGGTCGCGGCCCCTTGATCGCCACCGTTGGTGCCACCGGCACGGTCCGGGCGCAAGAGAGCGCAGCCCTCACATGGAAGACGAGCGGGACAGTCGCGAAGCTTGGGGCGGAAGTCGGCGACCTCGTCGCCGAGGGCGCCATTCTCGCGGAACTCGCCAAGTCCTCACTTCCTCAATCCGTGATCCTCGCCGAGGCTGAGCTCGCAGAGGCGCAACGCGCACTCGACGACCTACTAAACTCCGACCGGGCGCGCGCGGAAGCGCTGATTGCGTTGAAGGATGCCGAAACGGCCTACGAGAGGGCGTACAACTACCGCGTCGAACTCAACAGCCAGGGCTGGTTTAGGAAAGTCGTGATTCGCGTTGTCAATCACCAGCAGGTGCCCGAAATCAAGTGGTACCGGGGTTATGCAGACCCGGGAACGATCGCATCGGCCGACGACGACCTGGCCCTCAAGAAGGCACTGCTCGAGGATGCGCAGCGCGCATATGAGCGGCTGGAAAACGGCCCGCACCCTGCGGACGTTGCCGCCGCCGAGGCGCGAGTCGCCGCCGCCCAGGCTACACTCGACATGGGCCGCATCATCGCGCCCTTTTCGGGCACGATCACGCAGGCTCTCCTCAACGCAGGAGACCAGGTTGCCGCAGGTACCACGGCCTTCCGGATCGACGATCTATCGCGGCTCCTGATCGATATTGAGGTTTCGGAGATCGACATCAACGGCATCAAGCTGGATCAGCAGGCCGCCCTTTCCTTCGATGCAATCCTTGGGCACGAGTATGTCGGAAGGGTGGCGGAAGTGGGATTGGCCGGCGATACACTCGAAGGCGTAGTGAGTTTCCCCGTGACGATCGAGATGGCTGGTGCCGATACACTCGTCAAGCCCGGAATGACCGCCGCGGTCAATATCGTGGTCACCGAGCTGACAGACGTGCTCCGCGTCCCCAACCGGGCGGTCCGCCTTGTGAATGGCCAGCGGGTGGTTTTTGTCCTCCAGGACGGTCGTCCGACCCCGATTCAGATTGAGCTGGGGCAGTCATCCGACGAGATGAGTGAGGTGGCGGGTGGCGACCTCCGGGCAGGAGACCTCGTGATCCTTAACCCACCCACTCAGATGTTTGGGCCATTCGGAGGCTAAAGTGGACTGGGTGATCGAGGCCCGGGACCTCCGGAAGGTGTATCAGATGGGGGAGGTACAGGTGGAGGCCTTGCGCGGAGTCAGTTTTCGAATCCGCCGTGGCGATGTGGTTGCGATCATGGGCCCCTCCGGGTCTGGAAAGTCGACTCTGATGAATGTCCTGGGCTGTCTTGACCGGCCCACCTCAGGCAGCTACGTTTTGGACGGCGAATCGGTTGCCAGCCTGACCGACGACCGCCTGGCTGAGATTCGCAACCGCAAGGTAGGTTTTGTCTTTCAGAGTTTCAATCTGCTCCCGCGCCTGAGCGCGATCGGAAACGTGGAGCTGCCACTCCGGTACGCCGGCCTTCGGGACGGCCGCCGGACCACGGCGATCGGAGCCCTGGAGGCGGTTGGGCTCGGAGACCGTATGCGACACCGCCCGTTTGAGCTCTCGGGCGGCCAGCAGCAGCGCGTTGCCATCGCCCGGGCGCTCGTGAACGATCCGGCCATCATCATGGCTGACGAACCCACGGGGAATCTGGATTCGCACGTTGGAACCGAGATCATGGACCTGCTCCTGGATCTCAATCGCAAACGTCATACAACATTGATCATCGTAACGCATGACCCAATCGTGGCGGGCCGGACGCGGCGCACGATCCGGTTGCGCGACGGACTCGTGGAAGACGCAAATGAGCCTTACGCAGGCGCTGATTGAGGCCTTCGAAAGCCTGGCAGGCAATAAGCTACGGTCCGGCCTGACGGTTCTGGGCATCGTGATCGGCGTGGCGGCCGTGATCGCCATGCTGGCGGTCGGCCATGGAGCCGAAGCGTCGATCACGGGATCAATCTCAAGCATCGGTACAAATCTACTGTTCGTTTTCCGCGGCAACTTTGGTGAGGGCGGCCCGGGCCAGCCGAGGATTGAAAACGTAAGTAATGATCGGCCCCTGACGCTCGAGGATGCAGAGGCACTGACGGACCCACTGGCTGCTCCTTCCGTTCTGGCGACCGCCGCCGCCCTCTCTGGAAGCGGCATCATCTCCTACGGCGGCGAGAGCACAACGGCGCCGATCAATGGTTCGGTTGCGGCCGAGGCTGAGCTTCGCAACTTTCAGCTTTCGGAGGGCGAGTTCATTTCTGAAGAGCATGTGCTGGGTCGTGCTTCGGTCGTCGTGCTCCGGCCGGACACGGCGGATGCCCTGTTCGGCCGACATGAGGGAGTCTCGGGTGAGACCATCCGTATCGAAGGGCAGCCCTTCCGCGTCATCGGCGTTTTGGTTCCTACCGGCGGTGGCGCGTTCGGGAGCATGGACAACGAGGCCTACATCCCCTTCAGCACCGCGCAAGCGCGGTTGATGAAAAGGGCGAGTCGGAGTGAAGTGGACCTCATCTATGTCCAGGCGGTAAGTGCGGAGGCCGTGCCGATGGCAGCGGAGGAGGTTTCCGCAGTCCTTCGCCAGCGCCACAAGACGCCCATTGGGGATGACGACTTCACCGTCTTCACGCAGGAGCAGTTCCTTTCGACGTTCGCGGCCATCACGAGCGTCCTAACCATCTTCCTGGGCGGGATCGCAGGGATCTCGCTGCTGGTCGGCGGCATTGGGATTATGAACATCATGCTGGTCTCGGTCACTGAACGGACCAGGGAGATCGGGCTGCGCAAGGCCCTGGGCGCTCGCCGGCGCGATATCCAGATTCAATTCCTCGCCGAGTCTTCCGCGTTGAGCCTGGTGGGCGGAATTCTCGGCATTGTCCTTGGATGGCTCATCTCCCTGCTAGTGGGCCAGATTGCCAGGGCAAGTGGGACGGCGTTTTCCCCCGTAGTTGGCTTGGATGCCATCCTGCTCGCAACGGCCTTCTCGGCTGCCGTTGGGCTCTTCTTCGGCATCTACCCAGCCAATCGCGCCGCCGGCCTTGAGCCCGTGGAGGCCCTCCGGCATGAATGATGGACGGTCGACGTGCTGACGGGGCCTCGCGGCCTCGGCCAGGGTGGCCGGCTGGCAGGTTGAGCGCCACCATCGATCCCCGCACGCGGCTGGTCGCGACCCTGCTGGTTGCGCTCTTGCAAGCTTGTTCGTCCGTGCCGGTGAGGGTCGACAGTACGCCGAGTGTGGCGGCGGCGGGCGCCCCGGTTGAGACGCCAGGAGTCCCGACATCGGTCGCTTCGAGCCCCATTCTGATGCCTGCCACTGCATTTGCTGAATCGGTAAGCATTTCGGCCGTGGACGGGAATCTCTTCATCCGCCGCGGTCCGCACTTGGCTTTCAACGCCGTCGGCGTGCTTTATGACGGCCAGCGAGCGCGCGCCGTAGGGAGGGACATGCTGCTGCAATGGGCCCAAGTCGAGCTGCCGGGCTCAGGCGACAAGATGGGCTGGGTATCCGTACAAACCAGGTTCTCGGATGTGCTCGGCCGGCTCGATCAGCTCCCGGTTATTGACACAACCGACTGGCCCGAGGCCGCGTACATCCGAAACTGCACCCATCACGAAATGCAGGTGCATCCCGGCGAACGGCAACTGCCCTCGGCGTGGCAATTCCCCAACAATGAGGTTCAGGTATTCCCCGGTGTGTATGCTGTCACTGACACCGAGGTCTCCGGAGAGCCCGAGGTCCTCACCGTCTCGGTGGGCGAGGGAGACCTGATCGAGGTCCGTGAGGACGCAAGCGGCGAGCGGCGGAAGTGCCCCACGGAATAGCACCCTGGCGTTCGCCTGCCCTCGCGGTCCGCGCGGCCCTACCTACTTCCAGCGCCCTTTACGATAGAATCAAGCTATGCCAGAATTCAGAGTCCTCCTGACGGATGGGTTGGATCAGGCGGGCCACAGTATTCTACGTTCGGGCGCGAGCGTGGAAGACCGAAGCGGGATAAGCCCCAAAGAGCTCCTGGTAACCATTCCAGCGTTTGACGCCGTCATTGTGCGCGGGCGAACCCGGATGTCAGCCGAGGTCATCCGTGCCGCGTCCAAGCTGAAGGTGATCGGCCGTGCCGGAGTCGGTGTCGACAACATCGATGTGGATGCGGCACGCAAACATGATGTTACGGTTGTGAATGCCCCGATCTCGACTTCAGCGGCGGTTGCAGAGCTTGCACTCGGATTGATGCTCGCCCTTACGCGCGAGCTGCCCCGCGCTGACTCTTCCATGAAGCGCGGGGAGTGGCTGAAGAGTGAGTTCCGGGGTGTGGAACTGAGCGGCAAGACGCTCGGGATCATCGGAATTGGCCGCATCGGGGAGGAACTCAGCCGTCGTGCAATCGCACTCGGCATGAATGTGATCGCCTACGATCCCTTCGTCGAGGAGGAGCAGATCAAGAAGCGTGCGGCGGAACCCGTATCCATCCAGGACTTGTATGCCTGGTCCGATTTCATCTCTTTGCATCTGCCCCTAAACGTCCACACGCGCGATCTGGTGGGTCCGCTGGCGTTCTCGCAGATGAAGCCTGGGGTGCGCATAGTCTGTGCCGCGCGGGGCGGGATCGTCGACGAGAACGCCCTGCTGGCAGGCTTGGAATCCGGAAAAGTGGCCGGTGCCGCTCTGGACGTGTTCGCGTCGGAGCCTCCCGGCGCAAGTGACCTCGTTCGGCATCCGCGGGTGATTGCCACCCCGCATATAGGCGCCCAGACGGTGGAAGCACAGCAACGCGCCGCGGAAGACATCGCGACTGAAGTCCTGGCCGCCCTTGAGGGCAAGCCCTTGCGATGGAAGGTAAATTGAGGGAAGGTTCGGTTCTTGCACCGCGCCAGGTCGGCTGCGGCGCATCTGTAGTTGATGAGGGAGACGCCCGTGTCGCAGAAGCTTGATGAACTGAAGGCGATACTGTCCGAGGTCATGGATCTTCAACATGCCGCTTCGCTGCTGGAATGGGACCAGCAGACGTACATGCCGCGCGCCGGGGCCGAAGCACGGGGTCATCAGCTGGCCACGCTGCATAAGCTGGCACAGGTCAAATTCACCTCTGGCGAGGTTGGCCAGCTCATTGCCGACGCCCGGGCCGAGTCTTCAGGCGCCGATGCGGACTCGGATAGCGTCGCCCTGGTGAGGGTCACGGCGCGCGACTACGACAAGGCGGTTCGCGTTCCGCCTGAGTTCGTTGCCCGGCGATCCATGGTGACCGCCGCTGCCCACGAGGCTTGGGTGGACGCGCGGCGGGCCGCCGACTTCGGGCCCTTCAGGCCCCACCTCGAACGCATTCTGGAACTCGTGAAGGAATACGCAGCGTTCTTCCCGGGGAGCGCACATCCGTACGATGCGCTGCTTGATGATTTCGAGCCGGGAATGAAGACGGCTGACGTGCGCGGGATTTTCGACGCTCTCCGGCCGCAACAGGTCGAGCTGATCAGGCAGATTCGTGAGCACAAGCCGCCCAGGGACGATTTCCTGTACGGCAAGTACGACCAAAACAAGCTGATGGACTTCGCTGTCATGGTGGCGACGGATTTCGGCTACGACTGGAACCGCGGCCGCCAGGACCGCGCCCCGCATCCCTTCGCGACGTCGTTCAGTGTGGACGACGTGAGGATCACGACGCGCTTTGAGCCGCAGGCACCGATCAACACGCTCTTCAACACGTTTCACGAATCGGGTCACGGCATATACGAGCAGGGGATCAGCCGGACGTATGAGCGGAGCCTGTTAAAGGGCGGCTGTTCGAGCGCGCTGCACGAATCCCAGTCGCGACTCTGGGAGAACATCGTAGGTCGCTCGCTTCCCTTCTGGGAGCATTACTTCCCGAAGTTCAAACAACGCTTTGCTGGCAGACTCGATGGGGTTGGGCTCAAGGCGTTCCACCGCGCCATCAACAGGGTGCAGCCGTCGTTCATCCGCGTCGAGGCCGACGAGGCGACCTACAACCTCCACATCATGCTCCGACTTGAACTGGAACTGGCGCTACTGGAAGGCCAACTCGCTGTGAAGGATCTGCCAGACGCGTGGAACACGCGCATGCGAGACTATCTCGGGATCACGCCCCCGAACGACGCCCAGGGAGTGCTTCAAGATATCCATTGGTCCGGCATGCTCTTTGGCTACTTTCCGACGTACGCCCTCGGTAATCTGGTCTCCGCACAGTTGTGGACCAAGATCTTGTCGGAGATTCCCGACCTGGACGGCATGATTCGA
>Ga0209751_10005453_pt1 | contig 11988 bp, 9 predicted proteins | sample RifCSP13_1_FD_184019 | JGI IMG/M metagenome (GOLD analysis project Ga0209751, IMG submission 184019) | Soil microbial communities from Rifle, Colorado - Rifle CSP2_sed 13_1 (SPAdes) (version 2) | ecosystem: Environmental > Terrestrial > Deep subsurface > Rock core/Sediment | place: Rifle... | reverse complement strand
ACTTCACGTTCGACGGCGCGGGCAACCTGCCGCTTCAGGTCGATCCCAAGGTCGCGTGGGCGCAAGCGCACCTGGCGCACGCGCCGGTCGAGCTGAATCGCGCCACGCGCGCCGAGCTGCTGCGCGTCCCGGGCCTCGGCCCGAAAAGCGTCGAGACTATCCTCGCCGTGCGCCGGCAGGGCCGCCTGCGCGATCTCGGCCACTTGCGCCAGTTGAACATTCTCGCCCAGCGGGCCGCGCCTTACATCTTGCTCGACGGGAAGCGACCTGCGCATCAACTGACCCTATTCGGATGACGGGGGAGGACAAGCTCTCTATCGTCCAGCGGTACATCTCATCCTTCATCCCTCATCCTTCATCCTTAAGCCCTCGGATGCCTCAGAAGCCATTCACGCTTTCAGCCGCGAAACTCAAACGCCTGCGCGACGAGCGCTACCGGCGCAAGCCATCCCTGCGGCTCAAGTCGCCGGACGACGCCGTGCGCTTCGTGAACGAGCTAGGCTTCTGTTTCTTTTGGCCGATCCAGGGCATCGAAATGCCGAGCCTGTGGGCCGCCGTCGCCGGCGATCGACCCGTCGCCGACGAGCACGACGATCCGGGTCACATTACCTGGAATTGGAAAGATCAGTCGCTCGACAAGCGCCGCTGGTACTACGGCAAGCTGCTGCGCGGCAAGGCCACGCTCGTCTCACTGGATACCCTGCCGTACTTCTACGCGCTCAGCGAGAACTTCGGCGGCGTGGATGACTATCTCGAGGAGTACCGCGCCGGGCGTTTGTCGGCGGAAGCGAAGACGATCTACGAAGTGATCCGCGACGGCGGCGCGATGGACACCGTGCGCCTTCGACGCGAGGCGCGCATGGCAGCCGAGTCGAGCAAGGCGCGGTTTGAGAAGGCTCTGACGGATTTGCAGAAGGGGCTGAAGATCCTGCCGGTCGGGGTGGCGGAAGCGGGCGCGTGGCGCTACGCCTTCGTCTACGAGCTAAGTAGGTCACGAAAAGTCTTTTGACAAAGCCGAGTTGGGTTCTCATCGCCAACCCTAATGCTGGACTGCTATGGAACGTTATGAACCATAGTGAACCGCTGATGACCTTTCAGCAGGAGACTCGCAGCAGGACGAGAAAACAAAGTGTCAAAGAACTTTTTCCGACCTACTTAGTCGATCGGTGGTTTCCAGATGCGCCGGAAGCGGCGCCTCTCATCACGCGCGGCGCAGCACGCGCCGAGCTGGCAAGACACTACATGGAGAACGTCGCCGCCGCCACGCCGGGAGCGATCGCCCGGCTGTTTGGCTGGCGCAAAGATGAACTCGAAGCGGCGATCGGCGGGCTGGTCGAGCGGGGCGCGTTTGTCACAGGTATCCAGGTCGAGGGCGCGCGTGGCGATCACATTGCCGCCGCGACGCTGCTCAAACGATAGAACCCCGGTTTCTTGGCAGACCTGGCAGGTCTTAGAGACCTGCCAGGTCTATGATTACGGGATGCACAGCCGTTGGCCGGGGTAAATCAAGTTGAGGTTGTAGATGTTATTCGCGGCCCCGATCACCCACGGATTGGTTCCATAGATGCGTGAAATCCGCCACAGCGTCTCGCCTGGCCGCACGATGTGTATGGCGCGGCATGTGGGTGGCGGCGGTGGAGGCGGTGGAGGCGGCGGTGTGCCCGGGAACTGGCGCGCGCAGGTCGGGCCGGCCGGGATGTTGCTCCAGGGCACGTTCGGGATCGTCAGCACTTGCCCGGGGAACAGCCGATAGGGCGCGAAAATGCGATTCGTCGCGGCAATTGCCCAGGGCAGCACGCCATAAGCGCGGCCGATGCAGAACAGCGTCTCGCCCGCTCGCACGACATGCCGGCCCGGTGTCCCGCTGCCGGGTGTCGCCGATGGAGTCGGCGTGTTCGTCGGACCGGTTGGTGTGGGCGTCGGCGTGAAAGTCGGCCCGATTGGCGTGTTCGTCGGCGTGAAAGTCGGCCCGACTGGCGTGTTCGTCGGCGTTGGCGTCGAAGAAGGGGTAACCACGGCGGCGGCCACCGTCACCAACCCGTTCTGCGTCGTACTCGGAATCTGCGTACCGCTTGCATCGCTCAGGATGACGCCGGCGGGCGCAGCGGGCGTTCCACGAAATGTGATAGGCGACGGCCCCGCCGCCTTGCCCCTGAAGCTGATAATGGCTAGCGTCCCGCTTCCGCTCACCGCCGGACGGTTGATCTGAACCACGGCAAAGTCGATCGTGCCAACGACATTGTCAGCCTGGTTCTGCGCGACAAAGTCGGCGGCCAGCATACCGCCATTGGTAATCTGGACACCCGCCTGGCCGGCGTCGGCGTCGATGACTTCCAACACGTTCGGATTGAACGCCAGGTGAATCTCCGCCCCTGCCAAGTTGGATACGTTATCGACCTTAATCGATATGGAGACGATCTGGCCCGGTGCGATCGTCGCCGCAGCCGGATCGACGCGCACAACTGCCTCACCCTGCGCGAACGCCGCCCCGAACAGCGCAAGCGTGACAACCAGTCCGGCGGTAATAACTGTCAGCTTCCAGCCACGGTTGCTTCGCATAATCCACCTCGATGTTGGATTCCAGCCTGCTCAGCGGCTCGACGACATTTCGGCACGCACCGGCGCACAGCCGGCGTATCTTCGTTGCGATCACAGCTACCGTGCGCGCCGAAACGTGCCAAAGTCTACCACATTTGCCGCGCTTCCACCAAATGCGAGAGTTGTCGTGAAAAGACTTCGGAAGTCTTGCTAAGACTTCCGAAGTCTCTTAACTGAGGCTATGGCGTCAAAACTGACGCGCGCACGTCGCGCCGGGCGGCATGTTGACCCACGGGACATTTGGAATCTTCAGCACCTGGCCCGGGTACAAGATATACGGAGGATAGAGATGGTTGACCCACGCGATGGCCCATGGATTCACTTGGTAGGCGCGGGCAATGCAGTACAACCATTCACCGGCCCGCACCGTGTGGATGCGTGGTGGATCCGGCCGATTGCAGATGATTTTCCCAGGAACGGGGGTGTTCGACAAGTCTCGACCATCCCTATCCACCAGCCTTGACTGCCCAAAGCTCAGTGGCGATGTTCCTTCCGTCAAGCACTTGAAGGTCAACCGCACGGCGTCGCCGCTGCCGCTGGCCGGGGCACGCGGCGCCTTTTGCGTGACGATGTACTCCGCCGCGCCGCCGGCGCAGGTGTTCTTCACCACCACATCCGGCGCCGGAATCGTGCCGGGTTGAGATTGCGCACATTCCACGACAGCCGCGTTGTAGGTCAGCTTCAAGTCCACTCCCCACAAGTTCGTTGCGTTCTCGATCCGCACCGCAACTATTGCGGTGCCATTCACTGGCGCGGAAGTAGTTGCAGGTGATACTTTGACAATGGCGCCTCCAGGCGCTGGTGTAGTCGGAGGTGGAGTTGTCGGCGCAGGAGTTGTAGGCGCTGGCGTGGTGGGCGCCGGCGTAGTGGGCGCTGGCGTGGTGGGCGCTGGTGTAGTCGGAGGCGGGGTTGTCGGTGCAGGAGTCGTAGGCTGTGGGGTCGTGCCGCCGGAAGTGACAGCGATCGATCCGTTCTGCGTGGTCGAGGGGATCAGAATACCACCGGGATCGCTCAAGATCGCCGACGTGAAGTTGATCGGCGATGTACCGGCCGCCAGGCCCCTGAACGTTATCTTCAACAATATGCCGCTGCCGCTGACGGGTTGACGCGGCGGCATGTGCGCAATGGCGTAATCGATGCGGCCACCCGTGGCGCTGCTTTGCGCCACGAAGTCGGGCACGGGGAAGCCGCCCGCCTCAATGCCCTGCACCGCAACCAGGAAAGGATCATAAGTCAGATGAGCCTCGGCCCCGGCCAGGTTGGACACATTTTCAATACGAACATTGACGACCGTCGTCGCGCCCACACCGAGTGCAACGCTCGCCGGATCGATCTTCACGATCGTCCCGCCCTGCGCGCTGGCGGGCGAGGCTGCCGAAAGTCCGGCAAGCATCATCCCTCCCAGTAACAGGCCAACGATCCATAAACGTAGCACGGCTGAATTTTGATGTCTCAATGGCATAACAGACATGGTTGTCTCCTTGTGCCCGACCGGACAATGGTCAAATTCAGGCTACTGAACCCCGTCCATCGGAATAGGACCCCCCTTGCCAAAATTGCCGGATGCCAGCGCCAGGTCGCGTATGTCTACCTGACAATCGCCGTTGACATCACTCGCAGGCGCCAGGTGAATCGGACTCGGAAACTCCGGTACAGGGACCGCGCACGGCGGCGGGACACTCTTGCCGAAGTCGTTGATTATCTTCCTAATGTCAAGAATATTAATTGCCCTATCGTTGTTCACATCTCCGCCGGGCAGGGTGACAGTGCGTAGCCTTGTCACTCTGGTAGGCAGACAGACCCAGCCCTCGGCGGACAGATACTTCGGAAAGCCAGCCTGGACAAAGGCTGCTTTATAGCGTAGCGAAGTTTGCGGACAACTCGGAAGCGGAAGCACGCTCGATTGGGAGGCCAAAGCGCTCGCTCCAGTGAAATCGCCCGGTATGGTCACCGTAAACACGCCGCGTGGATCGGTGCCAACGGGTTGTCCGGGCGGCACTATGATTTGATTAGGGCTGACCATGAACATCGTCCAAACAACCGTCCGATCGTGCGTAGGCCAGCCCTGGCGGGTGATGGTTCCGGTCAGCACGGTCGGCGGTATTGGGCAGACGATGGTGGCATCGACCCAGCGGACGCCAGGGAGGCATGTGCCATCCGGCCCTATGAGACATGACAGTATACGATCGAAAGCCACCGTATGCGTTCCGGTGAGCAGTACCTGGAAGGTAATTCGGGCAACGACACATGAGCCGTTGACCGGTTCGTGAGGCCAAAGCTGCTCAACACGGTAATGAATGACACCGCCGTCGGCGTTATTGGCGCTGATTTGATCGGGCTGTAAACATCGCCCGTGTTGTATCTGCGTGCCGACTACCCACGGATCCCCATCCTGCACTTGAAGCGCGGCTGGATCGTACGTCAGGCGCAAGTCCACACCGTTAAGCGCCGTGACGTTTTCCACCCACACTTCCAGTGTGAATTGATCGCCGACATTGACCTCAACGAAATTCGGATTGAGGCGAACCGTCGTATCGGGGGCAGCTGCCCCAACGGCGGTAACGGCCCACACGGCAAGCATGCCAATCAATAGGCTGATGCCTGGACGCAACTTGCCCATGACGACTGCCCCTGCCCCCGGCCTCCCATTGTGAAAGGCCGGGGGCTTACTCAACTACGTGCAAGATCTATGGCGCCCAGACCGTCGGGCCGGGCCTGCCGAAATTTCCGGCCGCGATGGCGAGATCACTGATGTTCACTACGCCATCATCGTTGATGTCATTGGCGCTATCCGGTGGCGGCGGAGGGGCCGGCGGAAGACCCGGGTGGCCTTCAACTGCCGCACAAGGCGGGAAGGCCGAGCCGACTGGAACCGCTGCGCCAAAACTGCCGATGATCTGGAGAAGGTCGAGGATGTTCACGTTATTGTCACCATTCACGTCACCACCGTAGAGCCTGGTCGGGCCGATCATCACCTGGCCGCCCGAGACAGACACGTTGGGCTTTCGCGCCCGGAGGTAGCCCGGATAATGCGCATCAACCGTGTATGTTCCCCCGGCGGGAATGACAATAAAGAAGCCGCCTTCGGTGTTCACCTGAGGCATCGGCAAGGTCGGGGGTGGGAATGCAAGTGTAAAGGCTGGCCCGACGAAACCGACGCTGCTCGCCGCGGTGATTCTCGTGCCGCACTGCGTGCCAGGGCCGCCAGCAGGCGGCACGCCTTGCCGCCGGACAATCCCACCTATACCGACGAACGGCGCGCTCACGATGAAAATTGGGGTAACGCCAAAGGTGTTGAGCGGGATAACGAAGCCATCCGCATCACTCAAAGCCGTGAATGGCGGAGGAGGCGGCGGTGGCGGAGGCGGCAGTCCTCCAACAAGGTACGGGTTGAGGACTACAAAACCTGCTAGTCCGGAGGCTTCCCCTCTCCAGTGTAGCCGGGCAACGACGTCGGTTTTGCTGGTTTGCGCGGGCCCAACCAGCACTAGATGGACGCAAGGCCAAGTGGGGCCAGGGAAGGGCCCAGGGCATGCAGCACCGGGCTTAGGGATACCGGGGGCGATTATGCCGGGAGCGGTGATCACTTCATTAGCAGCCGGGAAGGGGTTACTGCCAAAGAAGTCGGGCCTCAGGGTAGCCGGCTGCACGCCGGGAACAGAGGGGTCTGTGTCCACTGGCTCGACATTAGCATCTATATAGCCGATGTACACTTCTACACCGGTGACCCCAGGACCTGTGGTGGTGACAGAAACCTCCACGTCGGTGGTGAAGTCACTGCCCACGGCCGGCGTCCCGGAGGTGACGCCGGTAAGCGTGATTGCCGCATACGTGCTGGGCGACTGGGCGCTGGCCGCCAGAGGGAATGCCGTGACGATCAACGCTGCGAGAATCAGGACGGTCAGCAAGCGACGGGTCAACATGTGAATGTTCCTTTCCATACAGATCGTTGTAGCGGAATCCTTCCCGAGACTGATGAGAACACGTCAAGCTCAGAGTAGCACAAACTACGCGTGCCGTGTGTTCCGGTTAGGTTACTGCCAAGTTCCGGTTTGAATTATCGGGGTGCACAGCTCTTGATACACATACAAATTGCAAACAAAAACCCGGCTGCAACTTCTGAGCCGGGTTTCGCAGAGACACCGCAGCACGAAGGACGAACGTTCGACGTTCGCCCTTCCGCCATCAGCCATCAGCTATCAGCTATCTGCCATCAGCCATCTGCCATCCGCTATCCGCCATCACGGCGTCAGGCTGAGCGTGCCTTCGGCGTTCTGCTCGACGCTCTGGCGCTCCCACCACATCGGCGCAAACTCGATGTTGAGCCAGGGCTGGATCATGTCGTCGTAATGCGGATGGTACGGCAGGCCGCTCTGGCCGGTGGTGTGGATGAAGTGCGACGCGTCGAGATCGCTCAAATCGACGATCTGGCGCAGCGACGGACCGCCCCTCGATTGAAAGATAGATACCAGCTTGGGTGCGGGGTCACCCGGATCGTCCGGGTAAGCCTGGCCGAAGCTGACGCCGCTCGCGTTGACGATCTCCCGTCCGCCGTTCACGGCGAACGGCCCACGGTTGAAAATGAACGCGACCGGGCTGTCGCCGAGCGCCTGGCTGGCGAACGTCACCTGGTGCAGCGCGCCCCACTTCCAGCCCGCAGGGTCGGCGCCGAACTCGGCCGTGAGCGCGGCCGTGGCGTCCGCCAGCGACTTCTTGAGAATATCATCTCGCGTCTCGACCACGTCGAGCGTCGTCGTGTCGTCCCACCACTCCGAATCGGGCTGCGCCAGCAGCAGCGTCGTGGCCTGGCTATTCACGTCGCCGCCGTCGACGTAGGCAGACGCAAGATCGCCCAGATCGTCATCGAACGTGCTGCGCAGCAGGTACAGCCAGAACACCTCGTAGGCGGCCGCGCCGGAGCTGTCCACAGCATCATTGAAATCCCAGCTTCGAATGGCATCGAGCGCCTTCTGCGCGTCGCCGTCGACCGTCAGGTTATCGAGATAGACGACGATGTCCGGCGCGGACAGGTTGAAATTGTCGCCCTGAATGGCCGCCATGTCGTCCGGGCTGAGTTTGTCTTTCGCTTCGATCAGGTCGACGATGCGCCGCGCGCGGTAGCCGCGGTCCCATTCCGTCGTCAGGAAGTACGGATAATCCGGCCCGACGACGGCATTGTTCGCCGTGGCGATGTACCCTTGCGCCGGGTTGAAGGCCGATGGCAGCTCGTCGAACGGTATGGTGCCGGTCCACTCGTACTCTCCCGTCCACCCCGGCACGGGCAGCAGGCCGTCGCCGCTCGCGCGAATCGGGATGCGGCCCGGCGTCTGGTAGCCGATGTTGCCGTCCACGTCGGCGTACACCATATTCTGGCTGGGCGTGCCGAAAAGGCGCAGCGCCTCGCGGAACTCTTCCCAGTTCTGAGCGGCGTTGAACCCCAGCACGGATTCGAGCGTGTGCTCTGGCGCGTTGATCGCCGTCCACGCGAAAGCGACCGCGTACTGCGGATCGATTTCCGCCGTGGTCTCGTCGACGTCGCTGATGAGCGGGCCGTGCCGCGTGTAACGCACGTTGAGCGTGATCGTCGTCGTGTTCGTCGCTTCGTCGTACGTGGCAGTCTCGTTCGGCGACGACTCGTACCCTTCGGGCAGTTTGCCCTTAATCGTCCACGTCTCGGGGACGATCGTCAGATCGAGCATCTTGCCCTGGAACTCGTACTGGTTGCCGTCGACGTTCTCCAGAAACAGATCCTGCACGTCCGGGCCGACGTTCGTCATGCTCCAGACGATGCGCGCGTTGTGGCCGATGACAACGCCGGGCGCGCCCGGCAGCGAGGCGCCGATCAGGTCGAAGGGGCAATCCGGCCTGACCGGCTCACAGTGGAGGCTGTTGAAATACCACAGCGCCGGCATCTGGTAGCCGAGGTGCGGATCGTTGGCGAGGAGCGGCATGCCCGTCGTCGAGCGGCTGCCGGCGACGGCCCAACTATTCGAACCCATGTCGTTGCCGCGTGGGCCGCTCATCGCATCCAGCGCGCGCAGTCCACGCACCGCGGCCGGCACGCGCTCCCAGGCGACTTCCTCAGGCACGATGATCGGCCGGTTCTCATAATCGTAGGGCGGCTCCAGATCGGCAAGCACCGCCTTGCCGCGTTCCTCGCCGAACTTCGCGAGAATCTGCGAGCGCAGCCACTCGCTCTCCCAGTTGCCGCTCAGCCGCCAGGCCATCACCTTGGCCCATTGCAGCGAATCGACCGGCGTCCACGGGTCGGGCTTGTAGCCGGGCCCCTTGCTGCCGAACAAGCCGACGATGAAGAACTCGATCGGCAGGCTGTCCTGGTGCGCCGAGATGAAGGCGTTGACGCCGTCGGAGTACGCCTGCAAGATGGCTTTGAACTCTTCGCTCGTGGCCTCAAAGTCGGCCTCGGCCGCTCGGCGCCAGCCCAGCGTGCGGACGAACTTGTCTTGTTCGAGCGCCGACGCCGACGGGCGCAGCTCGGAGGTGCGGCCGGAGATGCCCATGCGCCCGGCCTCCATTTCCCAGAGGCGATCCTGCGCCTGAACGTAACCCTGCGCAAAGAAGAGGTCATGCACGCTGCTTGCATAGATGTGCGGAATGCCGAACTTGTCGCGAATGACGGTGACCGGGGCATGCAGCGCGGCCAGTTGCGTGGTGCCATCGGTCTGCGGAAACGGGCGGCGCGTCAGGTAGAAGAAGCCCCCGGCGCCGACCACGCCGAGGACGATGACGACGATCAAGATCAGCACAAGGACTGTGCGAAGTATGCGCATGTCGCCTCCATACCATGATGCAGGGCGGGGATAGTGTCTTTGTAACATACTTCACGACGATTGTCAAAGCCGGCAAGGTTCACTATAATCCATGCCGTGAGTCGATTCGTCCTTTTCGCCCTGTTCGTGTCTTGTGCCGCCGCCATCCTGGGCTTGCCTTTAGCGTCTATTCCGCAATGGCAGTCGCCCGCCGCCACTCCCTCGATCGCGACCAGTCCGCTGCCGACGCCGACTTCGACGGCCACGGCCGAGGCAAGCGCGGCAGCCACGTTCCTCCTCGTCGGGATCGTCGTCGGGCTGATCCTCGGCGCCGCCGTCGTCTTGATCGTCCGGCGCACAGCTCCGAATGAACGATAAGCCTCGCAGTAGATCACGATTTCGTAGTGACGACTTCAGTCGTTCTGGCAACGAAGCGACTAAAGTCGCTACTACGGGTCTGAGCCTGGACGGGCTGTCGTGGCCCGTGTCGTGGCTGCTACTCGTGATCCTGTTCGGTTTCGCCATTCGCTTCGCCGCGATCGACTTCCAGAGCTTGTGGCGCGACGAGATCGACGCCAGCGGCTTCGGCTCGCCAGAGATGCGCATGGGCGAGGTACTGGCTGCCGGCGACTTTCAAATGCTCGCGCAATCGCTCACCCAGGGCGGGTTCAACGGGCCGCTGTACTTCATCGCGCTGCAGCAGTGGGCGCGCATGGCAGGCGACACGGCTTTCGCGCTGCGCTTCCCGTCCGCCCTTTTCGGCGCACTCACCATCCCTGTGATCTACGTTCTTGCCCACCGCCTGCTGCGTGGATCGCCGATCGACGGATTTTCTCGCCACGTCGCTTTGATCGCCGCCTGGCTGGTAGCCCTCTCGCCGTACTTCGTGTGGTATTCGCAAGAAGCCAAGATGTACACCGAGGTTACGGCATTAGCGATCGCCGCGATCTACGCGCTGCGCCGGGCCGTCGACGCAGCGGAGAGCCGGCGCGCGTGGCCGTGGTGGGCGCTCGCCATCGCGGCGACGACGCTGGCGATGTATAGCCACATCCTGGCCGCACTGCTAATCGGGGTGGAAATCGCACTATTTCTCTTGTGGTGGCCGCAATCAAAGCGGCATTGGCTGGGTGGCCTGATCGCGCTCGCCGCGCTCACGCTGCCCTACTTGCCACTCATCGGTTGGCAACTGACGTACGCTCTGACTCCAGGCAGTCAAGGCTTCGCGTTCTATCGCTTCGACCAGATCCTCCAGGTGATGCTCACCGCATTTGCCAACGGCGTGCTGCCCTTCGATTACTCGCTCAGTACAATCGGGGTCGAATGGGATGCCGGTCCGATCACGCCGGCGCTGCGCCCGACGATGTGGGGGCTGTGGCTGCTGAGCCTGCTGGCAATCGCCGGCGCAGTCACCTGGAGGGACAAGAGGGATCGTAACCAGCGCGTCGGGCTGGCAGCGTGGGCGCTCATCCCGATGGCGACCATCGCGCTTGTATCGCTCAACCGGCCCATTTTTACGGATCGATACCTCATCTGGATCGGGCCGGCGATCTACTCGTTGGCGGCGCTGGGGATCGTCGAGGCAGGACAATGGAACCGGGCGCTGGGCGGCGCAGCGCTCGTCGCGATCACGGGCGTCGCGCTCGTCAGCACGCTTGCGCAGTCGACCACCCCCTATAAAGCCGACTTCCGATCGGCGGCGAGCTACGTGGAGGAACGCTATCAGGGTGAAGTGATCGTCTTCCAGATTCCGTACGGCCGGTACAACTTCGATTACTACTTCGACCCGGCGTTTCCATTTCTGGAAGGCCCGTACACGAATCATCGCAATCCCGACGGCAGCTACCAGATCGACCCTGCGGCGGCGGACGCGCACATCGCCGGCCAGCTCGGGGGGATAGAGTCGGTCTGGCTGGTGACAACCGAGGTGGAGATGTGGGACGAGCGCCACCTGCTTCAGGAGTGGCTGGGACGCGACGGGAGCCTCACCGACCGGGCAGACTTCATGCGCGTGACCGTCGCGCGGTACGAGCTGGGTCCGTGAGACGAGGCGGCGTGTCATTCTAAACGCAGTTGAGGAATCTCTCGTCTGACTCAAACTCCCAACTTCAAACTCCAAACTTCAAAAGTGTCATTCCGAGCGCAGCGAGGAATCTCTCCTCCAACCGGCGAGCTCCTTCGACCCTTCGCCTTCGCTCAGGGCATGCTTCGCTGCGCTCCCTCTTCGGCTCCGCTCACCTGTGCCTGCGCCACAGGCTCGCCCTCGGGCGAGCCCGGGGGGGCAGGCAGGGCATGGCTCAGGATGCGCCCGCCGTGTAGTCGAAGGATGCCGTACATCAAATCGGAATTCGCTCTAAAGATAGACCTGGCAGGTCTTATCCGCCTGTGTTAGCCGTGGGCGGGATCGCGAAGACCTGCCAGGTCTCTCGGAGAGTCCCATGCTCGAATTAGCAACTCGAATTGTGCGTACGTGCTCACGATCGCGTCCGGCTCGACCGAGCGGTCTGCATCGTCGTGCGATCCGGCGAAGCGCACGGCGCGCATGCCGACCGCTTTCGCGCCGCCGACGTCGGTGCGGGTGAGATCGCCGATGTGTACAGCCTCCGCTGGCTGCGCGCCCAGG
>Ga0209751_10005452_pt1 | contig 11989 bp, 11 predicted proteins | sample RifCSP13_1_FD_184019 | JGI IMG/M metagenome (GOLD analysis project Ga0209751, IMG submission 184019) | Soil microbial communities from Rifle, Colorado - Rifle CSP2_sed 13_1 (SPAdes) (version 2) | ecosystem: Environmental > Terrestrial > Deep subsurface > Rock core/Sediment | place: Rifle... | reverse complement strand
GAGCACGGCCGCGAGGTACGCGGCCCGGCGCGGATTGGAGGTGCTGCTCCTCGACCGCCGCAAGGTCGTCGGCGTGCCCGTCCAATGCGGGGAGTATGTCGCGGCCGATGAAGAGGTGCGCGCGATCTTCCCCACAGTCACGGACCTCGATGACCTGATGGTCGTGCCACACCGCGTGAAACAGCACGACACGCCCGTCCTTCGCCTATGGTCCCCGAAGGGCCGACACTGGGACGTCCCGTTCCGCGGGTTCACCGTCGAGAGGGATCGGATGGACCAGGGGATCGCGGACCAGGCGGTCTCGGAAGGCGCGGAGCTTCGGACGCAGACGACGTGCCGGACCGTGCGGGGGCACGAGGTCGTCACGGACCGTGGGACGTTCGCCGCCAAGGTCATCGTCGGCGCCGACGGGCCCTCGTCCCTCGTGGCGAAGTCCGTGGGCCTCCCGAGCCCCGTCACGGGACCGGCGATGAGCTGCACGGTCGCGGGCGACTTCTCCGACGTCACGGACCTGTACTTCGGAAGCCTCGCGCCAGGAGGGTACGCGTGGGTCATCCCCAAGGACGGGTGCGCGAACGTCGGCCTCGGGGCGTGGCAGCACTTCGACGGGAATCTGGGCGCGCTGTTCCGGAAGTTCCTCTCGCGTCATGGCTGGCCGGAGACGAAGGGGACGGGGGGGCACGTCCCGGTCCTCGGCCCCGTGGATCGGACGGTCGCGCCCCCCGTGATTCTTGCGGGCGACGCCGCGGGCCACGTCATGGCGACGAATGGCGGCGGGATCAACGTCTCCATGATCGCGGGGCGGATCGCGGGAGACGTCGCCGCCGACCACGTGCAGAACGGGACGCCCCTCGAAGCGTACGAGGCTCAATGGCGACGGGCGGTGGGCGTGCCCCTCGCGCGAGGCGCGCGGATCAAGAAGGTCGCGGATCGCTTCTTCCGGTCCGATCGCCTCCTGGAAGCCGCGATGCTCCTCATGGGCGGACGGCGCATGCGGCGCGCGATCCAATGCCAGCCGCTGTTCCTTCCTTCACGCGGGCAACGCGCGGCCGACTAACGATGTCAGGCGCCGGCCCCTGTCGCTCACATGGCGCGCGAGCTGGAAGGGAGGCAGGGCCATATTCCGCGGACCATCGAGCGTGGACAGTCCTTGGGTATCATCGCGGTCCTCTGGCGGCGGTGACCCTCATTACGTTCCTTGGTGGCAGTCTAGCCAATCTAGCCACCGCGGAACGACCAGCGCTCGTTGTTGCGCGGGCCGCCAAACCCTTATAACGTGCGACTCTACGGGAGGACCGTGAACATCCAGTTCCTCGGCGGCGCGAGCCAAGTGGGCCGCCTCGGGATGCTCCTGAAGGAGGGGGCCGCGACCCTACTCTTCGACTACGGGATGCTTCCCGGCAAGCCGCCACAGTACCCGATGGAAGCGCCCCCGGTCGATGCGGCGTTCATCTCCCACTCGCATCTCGATCACTCCGGCATGATCCCCTGGCTGACGGGACACCATGGGGTCGACATCTACGCGGCGCCGCCAACGTTCGACGTCGTAGACCTGCTCCTCGAGGACAGCCTGAAGATCGCGAACATCGAAGGGTTCACGACGCCGTTCTCGGAGCGGGACGTGCGCGACTGCTCGCGGTACTATCAGGCCCTCGACTTCAAGGAGACCGTAGAAATCAACGGGATGGAAATCTCCCTGCACAGCGCGGGGCACATCCCCGGCGCGACAATGTTCGAGCTGAACGGCCAGGAGACCGTCGTATTCACGGGTGACCTGCACACGCTGAATACGGACCTCGTCCTCGGCGCAAAGCCCGTGAAGTGCGATACCCTCGTGATCGAGTCCACATACGCGGGGCGGAACCACCCGCCGCGGATGCAGTCTGAGTACGAGTTCCTCGAGTTCGTGAAGAGCATCGTACGCATCGGCGGCATCGCAGTCGTGCCATCGTTCGCCGTGGGCCGGACGCAGGAGGTACTCATGACCCTCGCGCGCGAGAAGTTCGACGTGTTCCTCGACGGCATGGGCAAGGAGGTCAACTCGATCTATCTGGAGCACCACGGGTACGTGCGGTCCACGAAGAAACTGAGACAGGCGATGAACCGCACGCGGGTCGTCCACTCCCCGCGGCTGAGGGAGAAAGCGCTGGGCGCTGAGGTCATCGTGTGCACGAGCGGGATGCTCGACGGCGGCCCGGTCCTGCGCTATCTCGACGCGATTCGAGACGACCCGAACAGCGCGTGCTGCCTCACGGGGTTCCAGGTCCCGGGGACGAACGGTCGACGGCTCCTCGACGAGGGCGTCCTCGAGATCAACGGGGAGGTCGTGAAGCCGCGGTTCCAGCTGCGGAAGTTCGACTTCTCCGCGCACGCGGGCCACGACGACCTCGTGAGATTCATTGAAGCGTCCGACCCGAAACGCGTCGTGCTCATGCATGGCGACAACCGCGAGGCGCTCGCGGCGGCGCTGGAAGGGCGCGAGGTCCTCTTGCCCCTCGAAGGGCAGTGGTATTCGATCTAGGTCAACCGCCGATCCTCGGCAGCATGGGTCGGAGGGCTTTCCCCACGTACTTCAACAGGCGGGGCTCCTCCCTCAGCAGCCGCCATCCGAGCTTCGAGGGGAAGTCGATGTCCCCATACGACTCGATCAGGTCGATCATCGCGGGCGTGTTGAAGAGGTCGAAGATGTCCTCCATCTGGCGGTCCTTGAGCGTCGCAAAAGACTCCAGAATCGCGAGATCCCTCCGGAGCTCCTTGCCGACGGATCGGATCCAAGCCTTGTGATACTTCCGCATCTGTTTGGCCGTGAAGTCGTCCTTCGCGAGCGCCTCCAGCGCCGTGTCCGCGCACAATGCCGCGCACCGAAGGCCGGAGTAGATGCCACCTCCGCTCGTCCCCTTGACCTGACAGGCCGCGTCGCCGACGATCATCACGTGGTCCGCGAACGTCCGCCGAGGGAAGCCGAGGGGGATGCCACCCGCAATGTACAAGAGGGGCTGCGCTCCCTTGAGAAACGGCCGCGCGGGGCCGTCCCGAACGAGTTTCTCGAAGTACGCATAAGCATTTCCCTCCCTGAGACACAGGCCGACGCGGCCGCGCCCATCGCCCGCGGGGATGATCCAGCCGAAGAACCCGGGTGCGATCTCATTCCCCACGAAGAGCTTCACGAAGGCGGGGTCTCCCCCTACGCCCGTCATCTCGCACTCGAAACCAGGTAGGACGTACTTCGGCCTAAGGATTCGGAACCACTTCGCGACAACGGACTGCACCCCGTCCGCGCCGATCAGGAGTTTGGCGGTGAGGCTTTGCTGACGACCGTCGCGGTCCACGACGACCTCCACCCCGCCATCTCGTTGGCGGCCGACGAGCGCCTTCGTACCGAGGAGGGTCTGCGCCCCCTGCTTGATCGCGTGCGTCACGACCGCCCGATCGAACTTTGCGCGGTCGACGACGACCGCCTCCGTTCGGTGCGCATCGACGATCATCCGCCGCCCCTTCGGGGAAAAAATCTCCGCTCCGCGGACCTCGTTCACGATCGTCTCGCGTCCGGGGACGAGGTCGAACACGCGCGGCGTGATCAACCCGCCACACTGGACCGGCTCGCCCACCTCCCGATGTTCCTCCACGAGCCCCACCCGGTATCCCTTGGCGGCGATCGCCCCCGCGACGTATCCTCCGACAGGGCCCGCGCCAATCACGAGCGCGTCGTAGTCCACGTCGACGCCAAACCCACGGTCCGTATAACCGTTTGGTGACCGTTCAGTCCTCACGCTTTCGGTGGCGTCTGCTCCATCAGGATCTGGAGGAAGTTCTCCAGATGCTTCGCGAGGTTCGCGTTGTCCGTGAAGCCGCACGCCTGCAGGTCCGGTGACGCGATCAACGCCTTTTCCCCGTCGGAGATGATGTCCGTCGCGATCAGGCCCTTCTTCCAGAACACCTGCGCCCCGCCCGGGACCTTCTGCAGGGGCTCCGTGATGATCGTGAGGCGGATGCCGCGGTCGATGGCGCTCTCGAGCTTCTTCGTGAGGTTCTCGCGGATCTCGTGCATCGTGGGCGTCGCGATGATGAACGAATCCGTGCACGTGTCGAGGAGCTCGCCCACTTTCTCGAGCACCCGCGCGCGTCCGGCGACCGTGTAGATGAGCTGCGGCTCTCCTTTGTCTCGGAGGATCTCATGGAGCATCTCGAGTTTGTCGAACGTCTCGGAGATGTGCTCGGTCACCTTCCCCTTGATCTTGCCCGGGCTTTCCGGCTTGAAGATCGTGGGGCGGCCTTTCGTCGAGATCGCGAAGCCCTTCTGGCAGAGAGACTGGAGGACTTTGTACGCGCTCGTCCTCGGGATCTTGGCGGTCTCTGCGATCGCCTCGGCGCTTCCGAATCCGTGGGCGACGAGTGCGACGTAACCTCGTGCCTCATAGCTCGAGAGGCCGATCGATTCCAGGGTCCGGGAGACGTTCTCGTACTCCTTCTCAAGGTCGACCCCCGACTCGAGGATCTTCGACAGCTGCTCCGGGAGCATCGCCAAGGGATTTCGACCTTCGGGGATAAACCTTTCTTGGCGGCGGCACCGTCGCTGAGTCGGCGCACGACTGAGACTCTGCGGCAAGCCTTTTTAGGGGCCCCCGGATATCCGCGCGACTCCATGCGCACGGCGCCACGGGTCATCCTCCTCGTCGTTGTCGTGTTCTCCGTCCTTTCGATGCACGAGGTCCGCGCGCAGACCGGGGAGGTCGTCGTCAGCTCGGACCTCGAGCTCCTCAGTCTAGGTGACATCTCGGGGGGCGGTCGCGTGACGTGGCTCCTCACCGGCGAGCAGGCGTCGGAACTCCGCACGAAGATAATCCAGATGTACGACGAGAAGCCAATGTGGCCCCGCGGGTTTACCTACGAGTGCCAGATCACGACTCATCCCTCCGTCACGCCCCCGAGGGTCCTGAACAACCAGGCACTCGATGTGGCCGAGGCCACGATGTTCCTTGCCCATCTGGAGAACGAGTTGGAGGGTGGCTCCCGGCCGCTCACCGGTACGGACTTCCGGTTTGTCCGAATCACCCGGGCGGACCGCGCGGAGCAAGACCTCCCGGCCGACCAGAGCAGTTCGGGCCTCGTCGGCACGACGATCAACACGACGCAGAACATCGAAATCCGTTTCATCTTCAATGCGGGCACGCGATCCCCGGGCCGATCCTTTGACCAGATGAACGAGTCCATCGCGAGCGCCGTCCACAACGTGTTCTCCTTCGACGCCTTCGACTACACCAGCAGGGCGGGGTGTCAGTCCCCGTGGTCCCCGTTCCCGGCGGTCAACGGATGGTGGAGGGTTCCCCCGAACCCGAATTCCACGTTCGGCCCCGGCGATTTCCTGTGGCATGGGAATCGGACCGCGGGGAACCGGACCGTCATACCTTGGGTCGACCTTGGCGCCTACCCGACGGACGCGGCAAACGCGACGTCCTACTCGGAAGACATCCCCATCGGGACTCCGACGAGGATCGACCTCCGGTTTGCAACGCGGGCGACGATGACGTTCGACCACACCGGCGGTGCCGCCCCGGGCGATCTCCTCCTTGTTCAGGTTAGGACCCAACAGTCCTCATGGACCAACCTCACGGCAACGAACGACGGAGACGGCGACCCCGCGGTCGATGCCTTCCCCCCGAACGTGCTGGGCTCTTCCTCCTTCGACCTCTCACCTTGGTTAGGTGAGCTCATCTACGTTCGCCTCCTATTCACTGCCAATGGAGATGCGACCACCGGCGGCACCGGATACTTCGTCCGCAACATCCGTGTCCAAGCCCCTTCGCTCGTCACGGGGCTAATCGACCACCGCCACATCGACTTCGTCGTCGGTTTCCTCAGCTTCTCGGACTTCCGCACGACGGACGTCGGGGCCCATCTGATTCGGACCCCCGCGGGCGAGATCATGTTCTACAACGCGCGGTACACGGCGGGCAACGCGCCGTCGGACCAGGCGCGGTTCGCCACCTTCGACTTCCTCGAGAACCCGCAGATCCTGTTCGTCCTCCTCGTCGTGGCCGCGTGGCTCATCGGGCTGTTCCAGAGCCGGTTCTACGAGCGGTTCCGCATCGACCACCCCGCGAAGATGCGCGCCGGGGTCGAGAAGACGAAGTGGCTCCACTGGACCGGGAGGATCGTCATCCTCCTCCTCGTCCTCTTCTACTTCTTCCCCACGGTGTTCGGCGCGGGTCTGTTCATCTCTGGGGCTGTTTCTTGGGGGCTGTCCATCGGTTCCGCCGTCGGTGTCTCCGCGTTCACCTGGTTCTGGTACGACCGGAGGGGTAAGCGCATCCCGCCCGTGCCGGAGCTGGACGCCACGGTGGTGCATCCATCCGAACTGCCGCCGCCCCAGCCCACGGCTGACGACATGGTGGTCCGCCTGGTCTGCGCACACTGCGACATGGACATCGATGACGTGGCCCATGCGTACCGATGCCAGTGCGGCAACCTGTACAACCGCGTCCACGCCGCGGAACTCGGGACGTGCGGCAACTGCGCGCGCACCCTGGACGTTGTCCCGGAGCCCGGCGAGTCGATGGTGACGATCAAATGCCCGTTCTGCGGGGAACTGCAGGTGCTCGAAGAGCGGACGGTCCTAAAAGTCACGCGGTGCGAGAACTGCCACATGGTCCTCGAGGAGATCCCGCCGCGATACAATTACCTGGTGATCACGGAGCAGCCCGTCCTAGCGTACGACTGGTTCAAGGCCGTGGTGAAGGCGGGCACGCCGGGGCTCGTGATGTCGACGACTTTCCCAGAGAAGCTGAAGCGGGAGTTCGATCTGCCCGAAGGGGCCGAGCTGTACTGGCTCTCGGACACGAGCCCCGGTCCCCGCACGCTCGACCCGAGGCGCCTTGACTTCGAGATCATGCGGGCGCTCAGCAACTTCGTCAAGAACAACAAGGGCGGAGCCCTCGTGATCGACGGCCTCGAGTACCTCGTTGTGGAGAACTCGTTTGACCGCGTCCTCAAGTTCATCAAGAAAGTGAACGACCTCGCGAGCGTCCACGACGCGACGATGTTCGTGCCGATCACGCCCACGGGGCTCGGGCCGGAGGAAATGACGCTCCTGCGGAAGGAGTTCGACAAGGTCGAGACCGTCCCTACGAAGACGTAACCGCCCGCTCTGGAATTCCCAGGGGACTAAGATGCGATTTCCTGCTCGACCATCGCGGCGAGGGTCCGCAGGTCCAGCGCTCCGTTCCCGAGGAGGACATCGTGGAACGCCCGGATGTCGAACCGGGGACCGAGCCGCCGCCGGGCTTCGTCCCGCAGACGGATGAGCTCCATCTGTCCCGTCTTGTACGCGAGCGCCTGGCCCGGCCACGCAATGTATCGATCGACCTCGTTCACGATGTTGTTCATCGCGAGTGCGGTGTTCTCGTGCATGAAGTCGATCGCCGCTTGGCGGCTCCATCCCCTCGCATGCATCCCCGTGTCCACGACGAGGCGACACGCCCGCCACGCATCATAGGAGAGCATGCCGATGCGGTCGAGGCTCGAGGAGTATAGGCCCATCGCGTCCGCGAGGCGCTCCGAGTACAGACCCCATCCCTCGATGAACGCGGTCACCCCCGAGTGGCGGCGGAACGCCGGCAAGTGCGTGAGCTCCTGCATGAGCGCGAGCTGCAGGTGGTGGCCCGGGATCGCCTCGTGATAGGCGAGCGCCTCCGCCTCGTACCTGGGACGCGTCTCCGGCGCGGACGTGTTGACGTAGTAGGACCCGGGCCGCGAGCCGTCCGCCGCCGGCCGCCGGTAATACGCGATCGTGGAATGCTTTTCCTCGTGCTCGCCCATGCGGACGACGACGCACTCGGCCTTGGGCAGGCGGCCGAACCACTTGGGAGTCGCGGCCTTCGCACGCGCGAGCGCCGACTCCGCCTTGGCGGCGACCTCGTCGCGCGTCGTGAAATGGAGTTCGGGATCCGTCCTCAGCTTCTCCAGGACCGCCTTTCGATCGTCGAGGCCGAACACCTCGTTCCCCAATGCCGCCATCTCGCCGTTGATACGTGCGACCTCGCGGAGGCCCGTCTCGTGGACGTCGCCCGGACTGAGCTCGAGAGAGGTGTAGACCCGGATGAGATGCCGATATGCCTCGGCACCGTCGGGCACGTGGAAGATGCCCGCCATCTCGGGAGGTCGAGCGTGCGGGAGGATCTCCGACCGGAGCCTCTCGAGATACCGGACGAACGCAGGCCGTATGGAGTCCGAGACCGCACGAGTCAGCCCCTCCCGGAACTCCGCCCGTTCCTCGTCCGTCCAATCCTCGTGGGCCAACGCTAGGGGTTTCAGGAGAGTCCACTCCGCCTCCGGCTTGCCCGTAAGGTCCTCGAGTTCCCCAATCACCTTCTCGACGCAGGTCCGGACGGCGACCTTCTTCGCGGACAAGGACTCCCGGAGGTTCGCGAGGTACTCGTCGACGTACGGACCCATCGCCCGCCAGCGACCGACCATCGCTCGACCCTCGTCCGGGGTCCGCACCGTCTGATATGACTCCACGTTGAGGAACGATACTTGGGGGCCTCCCAGAGGGTCCACGGACCATTCGTCGATGCCGCACCGGAGGTACGCGAGCTCGCTCTCCGCCTCGGTGATCAGCGCGGACCGGGTCACGCGATCCTCGTTCCCGAGCCCGTCCTCCGGAATTCGGTGGGCCCGCGTAACCACGTCCTCAAGGATCCGTGCCCAGCGCGCGCGTCCCTCAGGCGAAATGTCGGAGAGGCTGTCGTCGAACCGCCGGTCCCCGATCGCCGTCGCGTACAACGGAGCATCCGCGAGCCGCGCCTCCCAGTACTCCGCAACAAGCGTCGAAAGGTTCTCCGGTGCGCTCATTCCTTCCACCGCCGAAACAGGGCGTGCTCGATGCCAAGCTGGTCCAAGACCTTCCCCACAATGAAGTCGACGAGGTCGCCGATCCCCTTCGGGCCGTGGTAGAAGCCGGGCATCGCCGGCAGAATGACGACCCCCTGGTTCGTCAGCCGAAGCATGTTCTCGAGGTGATTCGCCGCCAAGGGGGTCTCGCGGGGCACGAGGATGAGCTTCCGCCGCTCCTTCAGGCACACCGCAGCCGCGCGCGTGACCAGGTTGTCGCTGATTCCCCACGCAATCTTCCCGAGGGTGCCCATGGAGCAGGGGATGACGACCATCGCGTCGAAACGGTAAGAACCGGACGCGGGGGGCGCGCCAAGGTCGTCGTTCGCGTACGTTGCGTCCGCGAGCTCTTCGAACGCCTTGACGGGGACGTCCGCCTCGAGCTCGATGACCTTCTTTCCGTCCTCGCTGATGACGAGGTCGACGTGCACGGGGTCGAGGTTCCGGAGGAGGGCCAGCGCATACGGGGCCCCCGATGCTCCCGTCACGCCGACGACGACCTTCATGGACCGCCCCGATGGCGCGGACGCGCCAGGCCCAGGAACGCGAGGAGGAACCCGACGGCCGCCACAATATTGCCGACCGCGACGAGCGCGAACGTCAGAAAGAGCCCACCGAATGGGCTGAGCGAGCTGAGGAGCCATCCGATGCCTTGAAGGAGGAAGCCTGTGAAGGTGAGGGCGGCGCCTGCCACGAGGCGGCCGTCCCAGGCGTGCGTCGGGAGGTACGGGGTCGGCCCGCCGCTCCAGCCGGGCTGCACGACGCCGGGAGGCGTACCACGATTACAAAGGTTGCGTCCGCCGACGGCGCGCATGGGTACCTACTTATAGAAGCACCATTTTGGGATACATTCCGGGAGCCCATCCCTATGGCGACAGCGTTCGACGTGCCGGCAGACCTGCTTATCGCGCGGGTGAGCGAGCAGCTGAAGGCCTCCGGGAAGGTTTCCCCGCCGGAGTGGGCCCCGTACGCCCGAACGGGCGTGCACACACAGAAGGCACCGAGGAATCCGGACTGGTGGTGGACGCGCCTGGCGGCGGTCCTTCGCAAGGTGTACGGCACGGGTCCCATCGGATCCTCGCGCCTGGCCGCGGAGTTCGGCGGGAAACGGGATGGCGGCTCCGCGCCGTCCCACCCTCGCAAGGGCAGCCGTTCCGTGATTCGCGAGTGCCTCCAGCAGCTCGAGGCCCTGGGGTACGTCTCGAAGGCGGAGGCGAAGGGACGCCGCGTCACGCCCGCCGGTCGAAGGTTCCTCGACAACCTCTCACACCAGATCCTGCTCGAGCTCGCCGCGAAAAACCCCGAGCTCACGAAGTACGCGAGGGCAAAATGATGGTCGAGGACCAGGAGCTCGATGCGATCCGCCGACGGCGCATGGCGGAGATCACGCAGCAGGCGCAGCAGCAGGTCGCCGCGGAGGCGCAGGCGCGGCAGGTCGCCTCGCAGCGCCAGTCCATCCTCCGGCAGATCCTGACGCCCGAGGCCCGCGAGCGCCTCGGCCGCATCGAGCTCGCGTATCCCGAGGTCGCGGAGTCCGTGGAATCACAGCTCGTCGCGCTCGCGCAATCGGGCCGCGTGCAGTCCCAGATCGACGACCGAACCCTTCAGGACATCCTCCGGCGGGTCGTCCCGAAGAAGCGCGAGATCAAGATCGAGAGGCGATGACGGTGGCGAGGAACAAGCCTGCGGCGAAGAAGAGACGGTTGTTGAACCGCGTGAAGCAGAACCGGCGCGTGCCCGCGTGGGTCATGCAGCGGACGCGCCGGCGGTTCCTCCGTCACCCGAAGCGCCGATCGTGGCGGCGAAACAAGCTCAAGATGTGAATACATGGCGGAAGAGGAGCATCGAATCCTGACGATCCCGCTGCGGGTCGTGCGGACGGTACCCCGCACGAAGCGCGCGCCCCGTGCGATCAAGGCGATCCGCGAGTACGTCGTGCGTCACATGAGGGCGAAGACGGAGGACGTCTGGATCGACCCGCAGATCAACGAAATCCTCTGGCGGCGCGGGATCCAGAAGCCCCCGAGCCGGATTCGCGTGAAGGTCAGCCGATTTCCCGAAGAGGCCAAAGTGGAGGTCTCGCTCCCGGAGGAGTGAGTGACTGCTCCGCACACTTCAGTTTTCCGGCAACCCCTACGTTGGCGTGTTCTGCGCGGCCAACGATGAGGTGTCCGTCGTCGCGCCCGACGTCCCCTCGCGGGCCGTGCGAGCGATTGGCGAAGCCCTCCAGGTGCCCGTCTTTCCCATGACCGTCGGCGGCGCGAACGTCGTCGGGTCGCTCCTCGCGCTGAACTCGAAAGGTGCGATCCTCTCCGGGTTCGCGACGGACCAAGAGAGGACCGCACTGGGGGGCCTGGACGTCCTTGTCCTCCCGCACCGCCTGAACGCGGCGGGGAACAACGTGCTTTGCAACGACCGCGGGGCCATCGTCCACCCCGGGTACGACGACCGCACGGTCCGCATGATCTCGGAGACGCTGGGCGTCGAGGCGGTCCGGGGAACGCTCGGGGGGATGCGGACGATCGGGAGCGCGGCCGTCGGGACGAACAAGGGTGCCCTCGCCCATCCTCACGCGACGGAAGCGGAGCTGCGCGTCTTGCGGGACGTGCTGCGAGTGCCAGCGAAGATTACGACCGCGAACTACGGCACCGCGCAGATCGGGGCTTGTCTGGTGGCGAACTCCAAGGGCGCCGTCATCGGCGCGCGGACGACGCCGATCGAGATGGACCGCATCCAGGACGGCTTGGCCCTTTACTGAGCCGCCGGCCGGATGCGGTAGAGCACGGACCCGATGCCCATCGTCGCTGCCCCGCCGAGCAGGGCGAGCGCGCCGAAGTACGGTTCCGTCGCCAACCGAAAGACGCCCATCGCCGCCAGGAGAGCCCCGAACGCGATGATCGGCGTGGACCATGGGTTCCGCGGCGGAAGGTCCACGAGGTCCCTCGTCAGACCAGAGGCGCGCACGCGTCGGACGAACCCTCGGAGGTCCGCGGGATCACCCGCTCCGGGCATGTCCGAATCCGCGAAGTTCTCCCGGATCGCCTCGAACTCTCCGATCGCCCGGTCGGGGGCACGGACTTGCGCTCGGGCGGCTTGGGCG
>Ga0209751_10005451_pt1 | contig 11992 bp, 14 predicted proteins | sample RifCSP13_1_FD_184019 | JGI IMG/M metagenome (GOLD analysis project Ga0209751, IMG submission 184019) | Soil microbial communities from Rifle, Colorado - Rifle CSP2_sed 13_1 (SPAdes) (version 2) | ecosystem: Environmental > Terrestrial > Deep subsurface > Rock core/Sediment | place: Rifle... | reverse complement strand
CTGCGCGCGCTGGTGTGGAAGATCACCGGCAGCCTGCATCGCGCGACGCAGGTGGCGGCGGGCAGCGGCCAGCTGGTCGCCTTCGGTTTCATGGGCTGGGGACTGTTCACCATCTTCGGCGGCAACTTGTTCAACGGCCTGTGGCTGGTATTCATCGGCTGGTTCCTGCAGAATGCCGCCGCCGCCAGTTACGCGCAGTCGAACCTGCGCGAGATGCTGCGCGGCGTGACGGTGGCGCAGGTGATGCAGCCTGAATGCCCACAGGTATCCGGGCAGACGCCGCTCCATCAACTGGTGGAAGAGCGCATCCTGAGCGGCGGGCAGCGCTGCTTCTTCGTAACCGATCACGGCCGGTTGCGCGGGATGCTGACACTGCGCGACGTGTCGGCCGTGCCTCGAACGGACTGGGGCCGGGTCACCGTCGAACAGGTCATGGCGCCGTGGGAGCGGCTGGTCTCGGTGCATCCGAATACGGACCTCATGGAAGCCATGCAGAGTATGGACGAGGCGAACGTCGCGCAGGTGCCGGTGGTCACAGGGGACGAGGTGGTGGGCATGTTGTCGCGCGAGCACGTACTGCACTACATTCGCGTGCGCGGCGAACTGGGGATCTGAACAAGGTGGCTCATGTCGGCCATTCTGCAAGTGTCCCTCGCGCTGGTCATCATCATCTCCGCCGCTAAAACGGCCGGGTATCTGAGCGCCCGTTTTGGGCAGCCGGCCGTGCTGGGCGAACTGCTTGCCGGATTGCTCCTGGGGCCGACCGTCTTAGACCTGATCCATTGGCCGATGTTCAGTTATGAGAACCTGGGCGAAACCATCAAGGTTATGGCCGAACTGGGTGTAATCTTCCTGATGTTCATCGCCGGTCTGGAAGTGAACGTGGGCCAATTGCGTCAGGCGCGGAAGGTTGCCGCACTGGCCGGAACCCTGGGTGTTGTCGTGCCGGTGCTGATGGGTTGGGGAGCGGCCGCTCTGTTCGGATTTGAGCCGAAGATCGGCTTGTACATTGGCCTGATCCTCGCCGCGACGAGTGTGAGCATCTCGGCGCAGACGCTGATGGAACTCCGAGTGCTTCGCAGCCGCGAAGGCGTGGCGCTGCTCGGCGCGGCCGTGTTCGACGACGTGCTCGTCATCCTGTTTCTCTCGTTGTTCATCGCCTTCGCCATCGGCACGGGCGGCGCCGGGCTGGCCGGAGTGGCCCTGGTCGTGATACGGATAGGACTATACTTCGGTCTCGCCACTCTCCTCGGCCTCTATCTCTTTCCGCGCCTGACCGAGCGTGTGACCCAGTTGCCCATCAGCCAGGGTCTGATGGCGACGGTTCTCGTCACGGCGATGCTGTATGCGTGGGCGGCTGAGGTCTGGGGCGGCATTGCGGCGATCACCGGCGCGTTTCTGGCCGGGCTGCTGCTCGGGAGGACGCACTTCAGGGAGCGCATTGAGGCCGGGATGCACACGCTGGCCTACAGCCTGTTTGTCCCGGTCTTCTTCGTCAACATTGGGTTAGAGGTCAACGCGCGAGAATTAGTGGGTGCCGGTGCAGGCTCGTTCGTGATCACGATCTGTCTGGTTGCCATCCTCAGCAAGATTGTGGGGAGCGGCCTGGGCGCGCGGCTGGGCGGCTTCTCGAACCGCGAAGCGCTGCGGCTTGGGATCGGGATGGTGTCGCGGGGTGAAGTCGGTCTGATCGTCGCGTCCGTCGGGCTGGCAGAGGGACTGATCGGCACGGACACTTTTGCGGCGACAGTAGTCATGGTCATTGTGTCCACGCTCGTTACGCCGCCGCTGATGCGCGCCGTATTTCCTCGGCCCGGATTGCAGCCAGCTTCTCGCGTCGCCGAGCGGTCAGACGGCATACCATCCGAAGGAGAATAAGCATGACCCACCTTCTCGTCTTTGTCTTGGATAATGCGGATCAATACCCCGCCATTCTGGAGGCCTGGGAATCGGCCGGCGTTCCCGGCGTGACCATTCTGGATAGCGCTGGCGTCGGCCATATTCGCGCGCACGCCCTGCGTGATGACCTGCCCCTGATGCCCAGCCTGCGCGATCTGGTGCCTGGCCGAGAGGTCAATCATCGCACCTTGTTTTCGGTGATCGAGGACGAAACTGTGCTCCGGCGCGTGATTGCAGCGACTCAAGCGGTGGTCGGCGATTTTTCTCGACATCATACCGGATTGCTCTTCGTCGTCCCAGTCACACAGGTGTTGGGGCTGGAGAAACCGGGCGCCGAGGAGGCGAAGTGACGCTTGCCTCGGCCGGAGGTAAGGGACCATGACTGCGTTAGAACATTCTCTGATCATACTCTTATTACTGGTCGGCCTGCTGAACGCGCGGCCCCGGCTGCCGTCCCTGGCGCGCTGGGCAGTTGCGGGTGCGCTGGCGCTGGCGTTCATCGCCCCGGCCGCGCCGATCGATTTGCCCTGGGACTGGCTGGCGGCACTCGTCGTTCCGCTGTTGCTCTGGCAGGCGGCGCGCCGCTTGATCGGCGCAAGATGGCCCGCCGATCGACGCGACATCGGCTTGTGGATTTTGATCATCGTTGGGATCGGCGCAGCGCTCCTGTTCACGTCCGAGCTGGCGCTGCCGGGCGCGCTGCTGTTCGGACTGCTGGCCGCCAGTATGGCCTGGCGCGCGACCGAGGATGGCGGCACGCCGACGTACCTGGGTCAACTGGGGCCGCTGGCGCTGGCGTTCTTACTGGCAGAAATCGCCCCCGCTGTCGAAGCGCCCGATCGCTACGCCTTGGCGTTAGCGGGTGGAGCGGGACTGGGCGCGGTCATCGGCTACATCGGCGTCCACATCGCGCAGGGAAGATCGGTGGGACGGCCGCGCGACGCAGCCAGCATCGGCCAGGTCTATCTGGTTTACGGCATCGCCTGGCTGCTGGACTTGTCCAGTGTAGCCGCCGCGATGTTCGCCGTGATCGTGTACGTCGCGTATGGCACGCGGCGCGGGTTGTGGTCGAATGGCGTGGTTCGTCCGACGCCGATCGATGCCGGGCCGGTGTACGGGCTGGCGGTGATCGCGCTGGCCTTCTTCGCCTGGCAGACGCACGTGCCGCTCACGCCGATCCTGCTGCTCGAAGTCGGCCTCGGCCTGGCGGTAACCGGCATGGCGGTGTGGGCCGGGCGCGTACTGAAGAGCCAGACCTTTTACGCCGAGCGATCGTTTCTCAGCGTGATCGTCCGCGTGGGGCTACTGCTGGTGCCGGTGCTGCTGTTGTGGCCGCGCGGGGTGTTGATCGATCCGGCGCTGCTGGCGCTGGCGCTGCTGGCGGCTGGCGCAGCCACGCTCGGCGCGCACGTCGCCCTCACGCCGCTGCTCAGCCTGTACGCCTGGCTGGATGAAGTCGGCGCGGAAGTGGCACGCGCCGACCAAGCCGTCACTGCGCTGCCGGTTCGAGACCTGATGGCACGCGAGTTCGCCACCGCACGTCCCGATACGCCCGTGCCCGATCTGGCGCGGCGGCTGCTCGAATCCCCAACCGGCTGTGTGCTGATCGTCGAAGCGAGCGGTCGCCTGATGGGCATCGTGACCGAGAGCGATCTGTTCGTGAAGGCCGAGCGCCTGCCGCGCACCGGCCTGACCTACCCGGCGTTATTCAAAGAGCCGGTGCTGCCGGAGCAACTTCCCAACGTATACGCCCAGATCGGATCGAAACACGTCGCCTCAGACGTGATGAACTCCAACGTTGTGTGGGTGAAGGACAGTCAAAGCGTCAGTCGCGCGATTCGACTGATGGCACAGCACGGCTTCCGGCGCTTGCCGGTCGTCAATGCGGACCCGGCCAGCGGCGGGCAGGTGGTGGGCGTGCTCACGCGCGCCGACATCATTCGCTGGTTGAGCGAGGCGGATCGATCGACGCGCCACGCGACGCAAGATTGACCGAGAGACCGTCAAACGATGACGGCCGAGCAACCTTCATGAACAACGTCGGCGCGTTGGCGCTGCTGATGCCGGTCGCCATCCAGATGGCGCGCAAGGGCAACGTGCCGCCGTCGCGCTTTCTGATGTTGAAAGCACTGATGGCCGAATATCCCGGCCAGTGCGTCTCGATCTACATGCCCACGCACCGGGCCGGCGAGGACACCAAACAGGATCCGATCCGTTTCAAGAACCTGCTGCGCGCAGCCGAGGAGAAACTGATCGCGGCCGGTATGCGCACCGTCGATGCGAGGACGTTCTGGAAGACATCCCCGGCAGCCTGGCCGAAACGCTCTGCTACGACGACCTGGGCCGGCCGATCCAGTTTCACATGCGCACGGGCGGATCGGGCGAGCGGGGAGCGATATTCTTCGGGCACGGCGCGGGCGGCGAGGAAGACAAGAAGAACATCCTGCGCTACTTTCGCCAGATCGACAAAGGCGTGCACGAGGCGCTGAAGGACGAGCGCGCGTCGAGCGATCTCGACACGATAGTGCCGGCGGCCTATCACGCGCGCGTCGACGTGCTGTTCGTCGCGGTCGGCGTTCAACGCTGGGGACGCTTCGATCCAAACACCGGTCAAGTGCATGTGCGCGAGACTGCCGAACCCGGCGACGAAGACTTGCTCGACTTCGCCGCGATCCATTCCATCTTGAACGGCGGCACGGTTTACGCGGTGGCGCCAGCTAACGTGCCTGGTGCTGCACCCGTCGCCGCTACGTTCCGCTACTGACTGGCATCGGAAGAAGCATCCTGTGATTGGCGTCGATCTCCGACCGCGCCGGAGTGAAGACCGCCTCACGCGCGATGACGTGATCCGCATGTTGACGCGAGAAAAGTGACGATGATCTTGGCTTCCGTTCTCTCTGGGTTTGGAGCGGCCCTGGCGGCACCCGCGCTAACACGACGCCTGCGCGGCCGCGCGGGTTGGCTTCTCGCGCTGCTGCCGATCGGGCTGACGGTGTATTTCATCCGCCTGCTGCCGCGCGCGAGTGCGGGCGAGCCGGCGACCGCTTCGTATCCGTGGGCGGCGAGCCTCGGCCTGACGCTCTCCTTCCGGGCCGACGGGTTGAGCTTGCTGTTCGCGCTGTTGATCAGCGGCATCGGCGCGCTGGTCGTGATCTACTCCGGCGGTTATCTGAAAGACCACGCGCACCTGGGCCGCTTCTACGCCTGGTTACTCGCCTTCATGGCCGCGATGCTCGGCGTCGCGCTGGCGGACAATCTGGTGCTGTTGTTCGTGTTCTGGGAACTGACCAGTCTCAGCTCGTTCATGCTGATCGGCTTCGACCACCAAGACGAATCGTCGCGCGCAGCGGCCTTGCAGGCGCTGCTCGTCACGGCCGGCGGCGGGCTGGCGCTTCTGGCCGGACTGGTGCTGCTCGGCCTGATCGGCGGCACGCTGGAAATCTCGGCGCTGTTGAGCCGTGGCGATGCGCTTCGGTCGAGTCCGCTGTACGCACCCGCGCTCGTCCTCGTCTTGATCGGGGCCTTCACCAAGTCAGCGCAGTTTCCGTTCCACTTCTGGCTGCCGAACGCGATGGTCGCACCCACACCGGTCAGCGCCTATCTGCATTCGGCGACGATGGTCAAGGCCGGCGTCTACCTGCTGGCCCGGCTCGGTCCGGCGCTGGGCGGCAGCGAGATATGGACGTACACCGTAGGCGGCGTTGGCCTGATCACGATGCTGCTGGGAGGCTGGCTGGCACTGTCGCAGACCGACCTGAAGCGACTGCTGGCTTACTCGACAGTCAGCGCGCTCGGCCTGCTGACGCTGCTGATCGGATTGGGGACGACGGCTGCGCTCAAAGCCGCGACAGTGTTCTTGCTGGCACACGCGCTGTACAAGGGCGCGTTGTTCCTCGTCGCCGGCGCCATCGATCACGAGACCGGCACGCGCGATGTCACCCAACTGGGTGGACTGTTCCGCGCCATGCCGAGGGTGGCCGCAAGCGCAGGCGTCGCCGCGCTGTCGATGGCTGGCGTACTCCCGTTGTTCGGATTCATCTCCAAAGAACTCGTGTACGAAGTCGCGCTTGAGTCTGGATCGGGGTTGACGGCAGCCATCGTCGCGAGCGGGTTGTCCTTCGTATTCGTCGCCGGCGTCACCGGCCTCGGGCCGTTTTGGGGACGCGCGCCGAGACCATCGACTGCTCCCGTGCTGTCGGTGCATGCCTACCCGGCAATGGATGACCCTGATCCAGTGAAGGGGGTGAAGGCGCATGAGGTGCCGGTTAGTTTGTGGTTCGGCCCTATGTTGCTGGCGGGTTTGAGCGTGCTCTTTGGGCTGGCGCCGGAGCTGATCGCCGGATCGCTCGCCGGCCCGGCAGCCTCGGCCGCAGTTGGCAAGGCGACCGAAGTCAAGCTCGCGTTGTGGCATGGTATCAATCCGGCCTTCGTCCTGAGCCTGGCGACGCTAATCGCCGGCGCAGGGTTGACTGTCGCTCACGCCTATGTGCGGCGCGGCGCAGCGCGCCTGACGTGGACGCGGGGACTCGATGCCGCTTATGCGTTGGCGCTCCGCGCGCTGAACGCATCGGCGGAACTCCAGACGCGCGCCCTGCAAAGCGGATTCCTGCGCTACTACCTGACGATTATCGTCCTCACGACGGTCGGACTGGCCGGCTTCACGTTGATCGGCCGGAGCGGCCTGCACTGGCCGACCGAGGATACCGGTTTGCGCTTCTACGAAGTCGGACTCGGAGCACTCATCTTGCTGGCGGCGTTGATGGCGATCCGATCGCGATCGCGCCTGAGCGCCGTCGCGGCGCTGGGAGCGGCCGGTTACGGTGTGGCGCTGATCTACCTGCTGTTTGGCGCGCCCGATCTGGCGCTGACACAGTTCCTGATCGAGTCGCTGACGGTCATCCTGTTTGTGCTGGCGTTCTATCATCTGCCGCACTTCGCGCAGCTCAGTCTAACGCGTTCCCGTGTTCGCGACGCCGCCGTCGCGCTGCTGGCCGGTGGGCTGATGACGGCGCTGGTGCTGTCGGCTGCGGGCATTCAACTGCATCCGAGCATTTCCGACTACTTCGTCGAAACGGCTTGGCCGGAGGCGCATGGCCGCAATATCGTCAACGTCATCCTGGTCGACTTTCGCGCGATCGACACACTGGGTGAGATTACGGTGCTGGGTATCGCCGCCATCGGCGTGTATGCGCTGCTCAAGTTGACGAAGGCCAGGGCTTCCAATAAGCAGGAGGACGAATGACTTCCTTGATTCTGCGCACGAACGCGCGCCGGCTAATGCCGCTGCTGCTGCTGTTTTCCATCTTCTTGTTTTTGCGCGGGCACAACGAGCCGGGCGGCGGATTCGTCGCCGGGTTGGTCGCGGCGGCGGCGTGGGCATTGTATGCCGTCGCGCACGACGCGGCCACCGCCCGTCGCGCGCTGCGGGTCGAGCCGCGCCTGTTGATCGGCGCCGGGCTGCTGGTCGCGCTGCTGAGCGGCGCAGTCGGACTGCTGGCGCGCCAGCCGTTTCTGACCGGCCTGTGGGGCTATCTCGATCTGGGGGGCATCGGCCGGTTCGAACTTGGCACGCCCTTATTGTTCGATTTAGGCGTGTACCTCACGGTGCTGGGCGTGACGCTGACGATCATCTTCGCGCTGGAGGAGGAAGAATAATCGATGGAGATCATTCTGGCTTTCGTGGTCGGCGGCCTGTTCGCGGCGGGCATCTACATGTTGCTGCGCCGCAGCCTGGTGAAGCTGCTCATCGGCCTGGGGCTATTGAGCCATGCGACTAATCTGTTGATCTTCACGGCCGCCCGGTTGACGCGCGCCCGCCCACCGGTGATCGACCCGCGTGAGACGAGCCTCGCGCCGCCGTTTGCCGACCCATTGCCGCAGGCGTTGATCCTCACGGCGATTGTGATCAGCTTCGGCGTGATCGCGTTTGCGCTGGTGCTGACGTATCGCGTGTACAAGACGGTCGGTACCGACGATCTCGATCAAATGCGCCGGACGGATGCGCCATGAGCCTGTGGCTGATTCTGCCCATCGCCATCCCGATGCTCACGGGGACGGTCGCGACGGTTGCCTATCGATCGCGGGCGGCGCAGCGTGCGATCAGCGTCGCTGGCGCAGTCGCCTTGTTCGTCGCGGCGCTCGGGCTGCTCCTCGACGTATCGGAGCGCGGCATCCAGTCCGCGCAGATCGGTAACTGGCCCGCGCCCTACGGCGTCACGCTGGTTGCCGACCAGTTCGGCGCGCTGATGGTGCTGCTGGCCGGCATCATCGGACTGGCGGTGGCGCTGTATTCGCTGGCCAGTATCGATCGGGAGCGCGAAGCGTTCGGTTACCACCCGCTGGTTCACTTCCTGCTGATGGGCGTGTGCGGCGCGTTCCTGACCGGCGACCTGTTCAATCTGTACGTGTGGTTCGAGGTGATGCTGATGGCGTCGTTCGTGCTCATGGCCCTGGGCGGGGAGCGCGGGCAGATGGAAGGCGCCATCAAGTACGTCACGCTCAACCTGGTGGCCTCGACCTTGTTTCTAGCCGCGCTGGGCATCACCTATGGGCTGGCCGGCACGCTCAACATGGCCGACCTCGGTCGCAAGTTTGGCTACGTGGCCGCGACCCAGCCACACGGCGTGGTGACAACGCTGGCGGTCTTGTTTATGGTGGCGTTCGGGATCAAGGCGGCCATGTTCCCGCTGTTCTTCTGGCTGCCGGCCTCTTATCACACGCCGCCGGTCGCAGTTTCCGCGCTCTTCGCGGGATTGCTCACCAAGGTCGGTGTTTACGCTCTGATGCGGGTCTTCACCCTGATCTTCGTGCAGGATGCGAGTTATACGCACACACTCATCCTGATCCTCGCCGGGCTGACGATGCTCACCGGCGTGCTCGGCGCGGTGGCGCAGAACGAGTTCCGGCGCATCCTGTCGTTCCACATCATCAGCCAGATCGGTTACATGATCATGGGGCTGGGGCTGTTCACGTCGCTGGCGCTGGCCGGTTCGGTTTTCTATATCGCCCATCACATCATTGTCAAAACGAACCTGTTTCTGGTGAGCGGGGCGGTCGAGCGGGTGCGCGGCACGTTCGATTTGAAGCCGCTTGGCGGCCTGTATCGCTCTCGGCCTGTGCTGGCTATCCTGTTCCTCGTCCCAGCGTTATCTCTGGCGGGCCTGCCGCCGCTGTCGGGCTTCTTTGCCAAACTGGGCCTCGTCCAGGCGGGCCTGGCGCGCGGGCAGTACGTCATCGTCGCCGTATCGCTCGGTGTGAGCCTGTTGACGCTCTTCTCGATGATGAAAATCTGGAACGAGGTCTTCTGGAAATCATCGCCTGGGAACCCTGACGACCGGGTGAAGGCGGGCGATCGCAGCGTGGGTCTTCGCGGCAGGCTCATTCCGATTGGCATTCTGGCGGCGATCACACTGATCATCGGCTTCGGCGCCGGTCCGATCTTCAGCCTGGCGCTGCGGGCAGGCGAGCAGCTGATGAATCCGGCGTTGTACATCGACGCCGTGTTGGGAGGCGGAGGATGAATTACTTCTTGCTCAACATCGGGCTGGCGCTGGTGTGGGCCGCGCTGACCGGAATCTTCAGCCCGGCCAATCTGCTGTTCGGTTTCGGCCTGGGCTATCTCACTTTGCAACTGCTCCGGCGCGTCCTGGGGCCGTCGGCGTACTTTGGCAAGGTGCAACAGGCCTTCGGTTTTGCCCTGTTCTTCCTGCGCGAATTGATCGCGGCCAACCTCCGCGTCGCGATCGATGTCCTCACGCCGCGACATCACATGCAGCCGCGCGTGCTGGCTGTGCCGCTCGACGCGCGCACCGACGCCGAGATCACGCTCCTGGCAAATCTGATATCGCTCACGCCCGGCACGCTCAGCCTGGACGTGTCGTCCGATCGGCGCGTGCTGTTCATTCACGCCATGTACGCCTCGGACGCAGAGGCGCTTCGCCAGGACATCAAGCGCGGCCTCGAACGGCGCGTGCTTGAATTGATGCGCGGACTGGAGACGAACGGCGATGACGCTTGAAGGCTTGCTCTTTGGACTCTTGAGCCTCGCCATCTTTCTGGCGCTGACCCGGTTGGTGCGCGGCCCCAGCCTGCCGGATCGCGCCGTCGCGCTGGACCTGATGGCGGTGCTGACCGTCGGCTTCATCGGCATCTACGCGGTGGTGATGAACCGGCCGATCTTTCTGGATTTGGCGCTGGTCTTGGCCCTCATCGCTTTCCTCGGTACGGTCGCGTTCGCCCATTTCATCGAGAAGGGAGAGTTGCCGTGGCGCAAGTCCTGAGTGTGGCACTGTTGGTGATCGGCGCGGCCTTTATGCTGATCGCGGCAATCGGTGTGGCCCGCCTGCCCGACCTGTTCATGCGCATGCACAGCAGCACCAAGTCGGCGACGCTGGGCGTGGGTTGCGTGATGCTCGGCGCGGCGCTGCACTTCGGCGACCTGGCTATTGCCGTGCGGGCACTGGCGACATTGGTCTTCCTGTTCATCACGGCCCCGGTCGGCGCACATGTGCTGGCGCGCGCGGCGTACTTCGCCGGCGTGCCGCTGTGGCAGGGCACGCTGAGCGACGAGCTGCGTGGGCATTACGATAGAGCTACACATACCTTGACTGGTCCCAACAAGCCGTAGGGCACGCTGTACACGCATTGCCTCGACGCGACGCACAACGAGGAATATATCTTCGAAGCGCAGCGATTGCGCCGCGAGCTGCTGCGGCGCATTTTCGCCTGACGGGATGCCGGATATGAACCAGGCCTTGACGTTCATCTTGCACGCCGCGCTGATCATCCACGTGGCCTTGCTTGCCGTGTGCGTCTGGCGCGTGTGGCGCGGCGAAAACGCCATCGACCGGCTGATCGGCGCGGATCTGATTGGCACGCTGACGCTGGCCGTGCTGGTGCTCATCGCGCTGATCACGACCAACAGCATCTACATCGACGTGGCGCTGGGGCTGGCCGCGCTGGGCTTCATCGGCACGATTGCGCTGGCGCGCTACATGGCAGACCAGTAGATGTTTTGAAGCGAGGAACCACGATGGGTACCATTTTCCAGATCGTTGCGCTGCTCGCCGTCGTGCTCGGCACGGCGTTTTCGATGATCGGCGTGCTGGGGCTGATCCGCCTGCCGGATGTATACACGCGCCTGCACGCAGCGGGTAAGGTGAGCGTGTTCGGCGTGGCGCTGCTGCTCGTCGCCGCGCCGATGTTGACGCCGCTCGGTTTCGGGAAGGCGTTGATCTTGATCGCGTTGCTGTTGATCGGGGGGCCGGCGGCGTCGCACGCACTGGCCTCGGCGGCGTATCGCATCGGACTTCCGATGAAGCACGCGATTCGAGATGATCTGGGGAAGGCGGCCGGACCGGCAGCAAATTCAAAGCCGTAACGCAACGATGCTCTGTTGAGTGGTGTAAAGTCATTCGACGCTCAGCCAAGGAGACGCCAATGTATCTGCTGGTCTGCGTTCTGGATAACCCGTCACACCTGCCGGCCGTGCTGGATGGCTGGAGCGCGGCCGGCGTGCTGGGTATCACTGTGCTGGACAGCACTGGTGTCCAGCGGGTGCGGCAACGCATGAGCCGGGAAGATGCGCCGCTGTTCATGGGGTTTAGCCGGTTGCTGCGCACCGACCAGTACAGCCACAACACGTTATTCGCCGTCGTGCAGGACATGGACACCGTTCGGCGGGCCGTGGCTGCGACCGAGGCCGTCACCGGTGATCTGAGCGGCCCCCACACGGGTATCCTGTTCGCGCTCTCGGTCGAAGCGGCCTGGGGCTTACCCAAGCAGTATAGCGCCCCATCGAATGACGGAGCAGCCTGATGGTCTGGCTCATCTTCCTGGTCAGTTCTGCAGTCATCGTCGGGGCAGCTATCAAGCTGGCGCAATACGGCGATGTGATCGCCGTGCGCACACGGCTGGGGGGGATGTTCGTTGGCGCGCTGCTAGTGGCCGGCGCGACCTCACTGCCGGAGCTAGTCACGGCTGTCAGCTCGATCCAGCAGTCGGTGCCCAACCTGGCGGCGGGCAACTTCTTCGGCAGCAACATGTTCAACATGCTCTTGTTGGCCGTGCTGGACATCGTCGGGCGGCAGGCGCG
>Ga0209751_10005448_pt1 | contig 11993 bp, 11 predicted proteins | sample RifCSP13_1_FD_184019 | JGI IMG/M metagenome (GOLD analysis project Ga0209751, IMG submission 184019) | Soil microbial communities from Rifle, Colorado - Rifle CSP2_sed 13_1 (SPAdes) (version 2) | ecosystem: Environmental > Terrestrial > Deep subsurface > Rock core/Sediment | place: Rifle... | reverse complement strand
GCCACGCCCTTCTCGCCGACGTGCACGGTGACGTTCAGCTCGTCGCCGTGCGAGCTGACGGTCCCGCCGTTCTCGGTCAAGAGGTAATCCGCCCGGAGCGCGTCCCAGTGCCGCTTGCACACGTGCCCGGCGCCGAGCGCGCCGCCGGCCTCCTCGTCGGCGCACGCCAGGTAGACCAGCGTGCCGCGCGGCCGCCACCCGCGCCGGGCCAGCGCCTTGAGCGCGACGGCCTGGGAGGCGGTGAGGTTCAGCATGTCGACCGCGCCGCGACCCCACACCTCGCCGTTCACCAGCTCGCCCCCGAAGGGATCCCGCGTCCAGGTCGCAGGCGTCACGGGCACGACGTCGGTGTGACCCATCAGGCACAGAGTCGGCGCGGCCGGATCCGTGCCTTCGATGCGAGCGACGAGGCTGGTGCGGCCCGGCGCTCCGTCCGGCTCGTAGACCTCGAGGTCGAGACCGCTGCCTTCGAGGTACGTGCGCAGGAGGTCGGTGGTGCGCACCTCCTGGCCGGACGGGACGGAGCCGTCGTTCACGCACTGGTTGCGGATCATCTGCTGAAGCAGCTCCACGGTCTGGCCGGTCAGGGCGTCGTTCATAATGTGCGCCACGATAGCACCGTTCGGGGGCCTCGTCTCTCGGTTAGAATCTCCTGGGAGGAGATGCTCATGCGAGTGATCGCCATGGAGTGCGGCGTCCCGAAGCGCGCGGCCGGCGACGGCGCGGCGGCCGGGAGCGGGACATCGAGCTGCCGCTCAGGGACGCCGTCAAGCAGAAGTGGCTCTACGGCAACGCGGCCCGGGTGTTCGGGCTCGAGTAGGCGAGGCGCCGCGATTCGGAACTCCGCTTCATGGACCGCTCGTTAGCGGATTGGCCAGCAAACAAGCTCAGGAGGCGGCCCTCAGAAGGGCCTTCTCGAGAGGCTTGGGCAGCACGATCGAGAAGAAACGATCCGCCGAGTAGCCGTAGTCTTCTCCGCTTTCGTCGATGATGCGGACGTACCCATGCTTTGCCGCCGTTGGATCGGGAATCGTTCGATACAGCTTCCCGATCTCCAACGAGGCCCTGTAGCCCTTGTTGTTGATGCATACGGCGAACTGGACAGCCGATTTGGTTTGTCTCGTCATGTCTCAATCCAATAGAGGGAATTTGATCTTGAACTCGCGGCGGCCGATGCCGTGCGCTTCATACCAATGGATCTCCGCCGTGTGAACTGTGCCATCTTGAAGGCGCACAGACCCGATCCCCTTCCGCTTTCGCCATCGGCCCTTCCCGTGCCGCCGACGCAGTTGCCGCAGCACCCGTATGCCACGACCAACGCCCATCGTCTCGACGCTTCGGATCCGGCCGACGATGTCGAAATCCATCGGCCAACGCTAGCATGAGCCGCCAGAGTCCGGAACGACGTCATCTTTTGGATACTGTATCACGGCCAGACGCTGATGCGGCCGCATGAAGCGCGATCCCAGGACTGCCTGACATCGCACCACGCCAATCCCCCCCGCCAGGTTGACCGTCATTGCGCCCCGTGTTAGAACCGCGGGCACTTCCAAGAGGAGGGTCCGTTTATGGACCTGAACCACGCGCTTGAGGAGTACGGCGGCGGGGGCGCACGGTCCATGGAGCAGGGAGCATAGACACAAAGGCCCCTATCGACTCCGGATTTTAGTGGGCGTCGGCGTTCTCGCTCTTCAGTGTATCGTTGCCGAGACACTTGCGGGGTTGCCGCGCTGAACGGACAGCCGAGGCTGTGGGACTGTGGGATGCCTGCGAGCTGCCGCTCAAGGACGCCGTCAAGGAAACGTGGTTCTACGGCAACGCCGCTCGAGTTTTTGAGCTCGACTAGGAGGAGATCAATGCTGACACCTGCAACGATGGACGCCACCGCCCGCGCCTTCCTGGAGGCGCACCGGTCGGGCACACGGTACGTGCCGCTCGACCCTGCCGTCCGCTCGGCGCCGCTCGACGACGCCTATCGCATCCAGGACGCGCTGCACCGGCTCATGGCCGATGCCGGGTGGGGCAAGATCGCCGGCTGGAAGATCGCGCTGACCTCCAAAACGATGCAGCAGATGACCGGGGTGGACCAGCCCGCCGCCGGCGCCATCTTCTCCAAGGTGGTGCATCCTTCGCCGGCCCGCGTCGACATCGCCGCCTATCACCACCTAGGGGTCGAGTTCGAGGTGGCGGTGCGCCTCGCCGACGACCTGCCGGCGAGCGGCGGGCCCTGGACACGCGCGTCGGTGGCGGCCCGCGTGGCTGCGTGCATGCCCGCCTTCGAGCTGGTCGAGGACGGCAACGCCGACTACAAGACGCTCGACGCCTTCACACTCGTCGCCCAGAACGCGTGGAACGGCGGAGTCGTTCTCGGGGCGCCGGTGACGGACTTGCGCGGCGTCGACCTCGAGAGCGCGGTGACACGCTGCTGGGTCAACGGAGAGCCCGCCGGCCAGGGCAAGACCGGCGATGCGCTGGGCCACCCCTTCGAGGCCGTCGCGTGGCTGGCGAATCTCCTCATCGGCCGCGGCCGCATGCTCCAGCGCGGGATGATCGTGATGACGGGCAGCAGCATCACCACCAAGTTCCCGGCGCCCGGCAACCGCGTGCGCTTCGCCATCGACGGCCTCGGCGAAGTGGCGCTCGAGGCCGCGCGGGCGCAATAGACACGCCGGCGCCGTTGACACCCGGACGCGCGCGCCGTATGGTGCGCGCTCATGGAGGCCATACCCATGCGAGAGCGGAAAGTCGGCGACATCCTGATCACGCGCGTCATCGAGTCCGAACGTCCGGACTTCGACGCCGGGCAGTTCTTCCCCAGCATCACGCCGGAGCAGTGGGCGCCCTACCGCCAGCGCCTGGCCGGCTGGGCGCTGGACCCAGCCTCTAACGGCCTCGTCTTCCCGATGCAGTCCTTCCTGGTGCGCACCCCGCATCACACCATCGTTGTCGACACCTGCGTAGGCGATCACAAGAAGCGCGTCCGGCCCACGTGGAACATGACCTCGAGCGGCGAGTTCCTCAAGCGGTTCGCCGAGACGGGAGTTCGGCCGGAGGACGTCGACTACGTGCTTTGCACCCACATGCACACCGACCACGTGGGGTGGAATACGCGCTGGGAGAACGGGCGCTGGGTGCCGACCTTTCCCAACGCGAAATACATCATGTCCGAGAAGGAGCTGACGTACTGGTCCGCCCTCCACAAGGAGACGCCTCAGAACCAGATCGAGGACAGCGTGCTCCCGATCGTCGAGCAGGGCCGCGCCCAGCTGGTGAAAAACGATTTCGCGATCGGCGACGAGGTCCGGTTCGAATCCACCGCGGGGCACACGCCCGACCACGTCAGCGTGCGCATCGCCTCGAAGGGCGCGGAGGCGGTGATCACCGGTGACCTTATCCACTCGCCGGTGCAGTGTCTCGAGACCGACTGGGTGCCGCGTCCGGATTTCGATCCGCCGCAGGCGGCGGCCACGCGCCGCGCCTTCCTCGAGCGCTACTGCGAGCGCGATGTGCTGGTCTGCGCCTCGCACTTCCCGTCGCCCTCCTTCGGCCGTGTGGTTCGCGAGGGCAAGGGGTTCTGGTTCGAGTACGCGAAGGCCTGAGGAGGAGACCGCATGGACCTGGGGCTTGAAGGCAAGCGCGCGATCGTCACCGGCGGGAGCTCGTCGTGGCGACGGGCGGCGCCGGACGGGCGGTGTACTACTGACGCGGATTTACGCGATCAGGAGAGCCTCGGCCGCACGCGCTCGGCGAAGGCGGCCATCTGTTCTTCGAGCTCGGGGCCGTCGGCGGCGAGGAACTCGATGACCAGGTGCTCGACCCCGCAGTCGGCCAGCTCCGCGATCTGATCGGCCAGGCCGGCCGGCTCTCCCGCGAGGACGCGCCCGCCATGGGTGGACGCCGGCGCGCTCTGGCCGGGCCCGACGATGCGGACGTCGTTGCGGAGCGTGAGCGGCGGCGGCACGGCGCGGCCGCGCGCCTGGCACAGCCGCGCCAGCTCGGTCCGGCCGGCCCGCAGCTCCTCCGGCGAGCGATTGATCGGATGCCAGGCGGCCCCGAACTGGGCGGTGCGGCGAAGCGCGGCGCGGCTGTGCCCCCCGACCCAGATCGGCGGGTGCGGCTTCTGCAAGGGCTTGGGCTCGAACGTGAGCCCGCTGAACTGCGTGTATTTTCCGGCAAATGACGGAGCCGGCTTCGTCCAGAGCTCCCGCATGGCCTCGAGGTACTCGTCGGTCATAACGCCGCGCTCCGCGAATGGCACCCCCAGGATGTCGCTCTCGGCGGCCACCCAGCCCGCACCGATGCCGAAGATGATCCGCCCGCCGCTCAGGGCGTCGAGCGAGGAGATCATCTTGGCCGTGACGACCGCGTTCCGGTACGGGACGATGAGCACCGTGGTACCGAGCCGCACGCGACTGGTCGCCCCCGCGAGAACCCCAAGCGTCACGAGCGGGTCGAAGACTGTCTCGCCGAAGTTGACGATATTCGCGTTCGGCACGACGACGTGATCGCTGACCCAGACGGAGTCATAACCGAGCTGCTCGGCCCGGACCGCCGAGCCCCGGATGATGTCGGGCGTGGCCAGGTGCCGGCAGTTGGGAATCCAGACGCCAAATTTCATGGTGGAGCTCCTGACTGGTTAGGGATGCGTTGCGACCGTTCTTCTCATCGCCACAAGCTCGCCCGCCACCTGATCGCGATGAGGAGCGTGAATACCAGGCCGACCACTGACAAGGTACTGATGGTCAGCGGATAGCCGATGAGATCGATGAGGGCGCCTGAGGCAATCAGCCCCAGCGGGAGGCCGTAGACCGCGAGCATCCGGACGCCCATGACCCGTCCCCGGAACCACTCGCCGGCGGCCCTGAGCAGGCTGGTGGTCATCGAGATCATCGCCACGTTCTGGACGAACCCGGCGAGGAGGAGCGCAAGGAACCCGGCCTGCAAGCTTCCCAGGTGGCCGAAGCCGAGCAGGACGGCGTACCAGATCGCCGCGCAGACGAGCATGACGCGCTCGGGGCGGCGCGGCCCTCCGGTCACGATCGTGGCGATCGAGCCGAGGAGACCGCCGAGCGCGAAGCTGGCGACAAGCCACCCCAGGCCCGTGGCGCCGACGGCGTAGACGTTCTTGGCGACATACGGAAGGAGCCCGTTCGACACGGGATAGGCGGTGAGGTTGATCAGAAACGCCAGCCACATCGGAGCGAGCAGCGCCGGCGTCCGGAGGACGTGGAGAAGGCCGTCCTTGAGATCGCGACCGCGCGAGGGGCTCACTATTCCAACGGTGGTCACACCCGTTAGAGGCGCCCGCGGCGCTCCACCCGGATCGGGCACTGGATGTCTTCGCGCCACGCCGAAGGTCAGCGCGAGGCTCACCGCGTAGAAGGCCGTGACCAGAACGTAGGCGGGCCCGATGCCGAGTACGGTGGAGAGCTCCGCGCCGGCGAGTGCGCCCATTACGCGGGCGCAATCCGCGGTGGCGCGGGACAGGCCCACGGCGCCCATCAGGTGCTGCGAGGAAATCGTTTCGCCGATGAGCGAGTTCCGGAGCACGAGATCGTTGGGGCGGACGAGACCGGCGACCGTCGCGATGGCGAACACCCAAAGCGGCGTCAGGCGACCGCTCAGGCTCAGGATCGCGAGGATCAGTGCCAGGACGACGTAGACCGAGCGCATCGCGAACAGCACCGCCCGGCCGCCGAGCCGGTCGCTCAGCACCCCGTACATCGGCGCGAGGAGAGTGCCCAGGAACAGCAGCGAGCCGAACGCGGTGAGCAGGAGCACCGAGCCGGTCTGCACCATCACGTACCAGCTCAGGATGACCGTCTCCATCTCGAACGCGAGCGATGTGAGGAGGTCGGCGGGCCACTGGAAGCGGAAGCTGCGGACGCGGAAGGCGGCCAGGGTCAAGGGATGTCGGTGTCCTCGCCGGCCAGTATAGCCCGGCGCCGGGTCCGGCTGGCGTCGAGCCCGCGGATACCGTATGATCCTCCCGCCGTGAACTTCGATTTCTCGCCCGATCAGAGATCGCTGCGGGAGCAGGCTCGGAAGTTCCTTGCCGAGCACGCCTCTTCCACCTGCGTCCGGCGCATCCTCGAGGGTGCCGCGCCGTATGACGCGGAGCTGTGGAGAGGGATGGCCGAGATGGGCTGGATGGGCACCGCCATCCCGGAGACCCACGGCGGCGCCGGCTTCGGCTACCTCGAGCTGTGCGTCCTCGCCGAGGAGCTGGGCAGGAGCCTCGCGCCGACGCCCTTCTCCTCGACGATCTATTTAGCATCCGAGGCCCTCCTGCTCGCGGGCAGCCCGGCCCAGCAGAAACGCTGGCTGCCGCGCATCGCCCAGGGACAGGCCATTGGCTGCTTCGCTCTGGCAGAGGGCCCGCAGGTGGCGACGCCCGGAAACATCACGACGCGCGTCGACGGCGGGCGCGTGAGCGGCACGAAGATCCCGGTGACTGACGGCGACGTGGCGGACTTCGCCATCGTCGTGGCCGGCGAGGCCGACGTCGGGCGGGCGGGCCTCTTTCTGGTGGACCTGACGGGCCCTGGCGTCACGCGAACTTCGATCACCACCGTGGACCCCACGCGCTCCCACGCGCGGCTCACCTTCGACGGCGCGGCGGCCGACCCGTTCGGCGCTCCCGGAACGGGCTGGCCGCTCGTGGAGCGTCTGCTCGACCGCGCGGCCGTGCTCGTGGCCTTCGAGCAGCTCGGCGGCGCGCAGGCGGCGCTCGACATGGCGCGGGCATACGCGCTCGGCCGCTTCGCGTTCGGGCGGCAGATCGCCTCCTTCCAGGCCATCAAGCACAAGCTGGCCGACATGTACGTGGCCGTCGAGCTGGCGCGGTCGAACGCGTACTACGGCGCCTGGGCGCTCTCGAAGGATGCGCCCGAGCTGCCCGTGGCCGCCGCAACGGCGCGCGTGGCCGCCACCGAGGCCTACTACCACAGCGCCAAGGAGAACATCCAGGTGCACGGCGGCATGGGCTTCACCTGGGAGTTCGACTGCCACCTCCACTACCGGCGCGCCAAGCTCACCGGCCTCATGCTGGGCAGCGCCCGCCGCTGGAAAGATTTGCTGGTGACGCGGCTTCAAGCCGGCGCCGCCTAGGAGACCATCGTGGATTTCGACGACACGCGAGAAGAAGCCGCGTTCCGCGCCGAGGCCCGCGAGTGGCTCGCGGCGCACGCGGAAATCAAGGGCGGCGCCTTCGAGACCTGGCAGAGCCGCTACCCGGGCCGCGAGGGCTTTGACGGCCTCGAGCGCGCCAAGGCATTCCAGCACAAGAAGGCCCTAGCCGGCTTCGCCGCGCTCCACTGGCCGGTCGAGTCGGGCGGCCGCGCCCTGCCCCCGATCTACCAGGTGATCTACGCCCAGGAGGAGTCGCGCTATCTCGTTCCGCGCGGCTACTTCGAGATCGGGCTCGGCATGTGCATGCCCACGCTGTTCACCTACGGCACCGACGCGCAGAAGCGGCGCTACGCGCCGGCCGCGCTCCGCGGCGACGAGGTGTGGTGCCAGCTCTTCTCCGAGCCGGGCGCCGGCTCCGACCTGGCCGGCCTGCGCACGCGCGCCCGGCGCGACGGCGACGAGTGGGTGATCAACGGGCAGAAGATCTGGACGTCGGGCGCGCACTGGGCGGACTGGGGCATCCTGGTGGCGCGCAGCGATCCCAAGGCGGCCAAGCACAAGGGCCTCACCTTCTTCTTCCTGTCCATGAAGTCGCCGGGCATCGAGACCCGGCGCATCAAGCAGATCTCGGGCGCGTCCCACTTCAACGAGGTCTACTTCACCGACGTGCGTATCCCGGACAGCCAGCGGCTCGGGGCCGTGGGCGCGGGCTGGGGCGTGGCCATCACCACGCTCATGAACGAGCGCCTCGCCTCGGGCGATCTCCGCGGTCCCGACTTCGAGGAGATCTTCGGCCTCGTCCGCTCGGTCTCGCTGGAAGACGGCCCCGCCATCGCCAATGCGGCCGTCCGCGAGCGGCTGGCCGATCTCTACGTGAAGACCCAGGGCGTCCGCCTCACGCGCTTCCGCACCATGACCGCGCTCTCGCGCGGGGAGACGCCGGGGCCAGAGAACTCCATCGGCAAGCTCGTCAACGCGCCCAAGGCACAGGAGATCGCCTCCTTCGCCATGGATCTGCTCGACATGGGCGGCGTGATCATGGACAAGGACACGGCGCCGCTGCGCGCCGCCTTCCAGGAGTCGCTCCTCACCTCGCCGGGCGGGCGCATCGCGGCCGGCACCGACGAGATCCTGCGCAACATCATCGCCGAGCGGGTCCTCGGTCTCCCGCAGGACGTGCGCGTGGACCGCGACCTGCCCTTCGACCAGCTCCCCACGGGCCCGCGCTGACCGCCGCCATGGAGATCAAGGGACAGGTCGCCATCGTCACCGGCGCGGGCCGCGGCATCGGCCGCGCCACAGCGATGGAGCTGGCACGTCAAGGCGCCGATGTCGTCATCGCCGAGCTGGACCAGGTCGGCGCCAAGCGCACGGCCGAGGAGGTGGGCGCCGTCGGGCGGCGCGCCGTCGTGGTGCCGACCGACGTCACCTCGCGCGCCGACCTGCGCGCCATGGTGGACCGCGCCCGAGCCGAACTCGGGCGCATCGACATCCTCGTCAACAACGCCGGCATCTATCGCGCCGCCACGACCCTCGACATCACCGAAGAGCACTGGGACGCGATCATGACCACCAACGCCAAGGCGGTGTTCTTCGCCAGCCAGGCCGTGCTGCCGACGATGGTCGCGCAGAAGGGCGGCAGCATCGTCAGCCTGGCGTCGATGGCGGGCAAGATCGGCAACAAGAACAATCTTCCCTACAATGCCAGCAAGGCCGCCGTCATCAGCATGACCAAGAGCCTGGCCCTCGCTCACGCCGCCGACGGCATCCGCGTGAACTGCGTCTGCCCCGGTTTCGTCGAGACCGACATGTGGTCGGTCGTGTCGCGGGATCAGGGCGCGCTCTTGGGCATGACGGCGGAAGAGTTCACCCGCCAGCGCGCAGCGCAGGTGCCCCTCGGGCGCATGGAGAAGCCGGAAGACGTGGCCCACGTGATCGCCTTCCTCGCCGGGCCGCGGTCGGGCTACATGACCGGCCAGGCGCTCAGCGTCGACGGCGGCCTCGTGATGCACTAGGCGCGGAAGCGAGATGAGCGAGGTCAACTTTCGTCTGGACGGGTTGACTGAACGGCTCGTCCATCAGCACCGCCCCGAGCGGACCGCCCGCGCATCAGCGCGCCTCATCGCCTCGACGGTCGCCTTCGCGGCAATCGTCTACAGCGATCAGATTCACAAGGCGCTACCGCTCATGGACCACGCCGGGGTAAGCCTGCTACAGGCAAAGCAGGCCGTCCAGCTCGCCGAGAATACCAACGCGCACGGAGTCTTTGTATGGAAGGAAGGGGTCGACAAGGCGAATGCGATCAAGGCCGCAAGCGGCATCGATGCCCCAGCGGCCGCCGGCGTGCTGTCCATCCGATTCAATCAGGTGGGAGGCAAGACGGTTGCCGTGGTTTCACCCGCGATCAGCGGAGTCACGATCCTCTATACCGTGAGCGGCACCGACGGCTACTACAAGAGCCAGAGGGTCCAGACCGATGCGTCGGGCACTGTGACGTTTGGGATCCCTGCCGCGAAGGAGCATGGCGTGCGGGATACGATCTCGGTCTCCGCCGTCCTGAGCGGACGCACGGCGGGTGCGACCTTCGTGTGGTGACGGACACGGCGGCCGAGAGGCCCTTCGAACCACGCTGAACCAGGGGGAGGAACGTCATGAAAATGGACGGGGTGACGCTGCTGGCTGTCGTCGTGATCGGGGCGTTCGCCATCGAACGCATCACGAATGGCATCGTGTTCCTCCTGGATATGTTCAACTTCACGTGGTGGCGTCGCATGAGGCCCGATCCCGCGTCCCTGACGGATCCGATCGCCCGCGCCGCCGCCGAGCGGAGGCACACCTTCGCGTACTTCGTCCTTGCGTTCGCGCTCGGGCTGGTGCTGACCGGCTTCGGAAAGCTGAGGGTTCTCAACGCCGTGGGCGTCGAGACAACGTGGTACTTCGACGTGGTCCTGACGGCGCTGATCCTCGTGGGAGGAGCCGACCGTGTCGCGGAGCTTCTGAAAGTGCCCGGCGCCCGGGGCGGCAACAAGCCCGTTGAGAGGCCGGTCCAGGTCACCGGCACACTCGTGCTCGAGGACGCGACAGCGAAGGGAGTCGTGACGCCCGGCAGCTGAACCGAGAAGGAGTCCTGCCGCTAAGTCGTCCCGGGCTCGGCGGCCAGCTCCTTGCCGAGGGCGTCAGCCAGCCGCGCGTACTGATCGGGGCTGTTGTAGAGCTGCGCGGAGATCCTGAGAAGACGGCGGGGCGGAGCGGGCCAGCGCATGATCGGCACCTCGATGCCCCAGCCGTCGAAGAGTCGCCCCTGGATCGGATCCCGCACCCGCCATCCGGTCTCGGTGGTCGTGCTGTCGGGCAGGACAACGCTGGCCAGCGAGCCGAGCATCTGGTCGGGACACGGTGGCGGCGTGCCGGCTGCGGCGCAGAGGAGCCGGCGCGCGTCGAGCGCAACCGCGTGATTGCGCGCCATCAAGGCGGGCCACCCGCCAGGGATCAGGCCGCCAAGGTATTCGATCGCCATCGGCACCGTCAGCCACGCCGTCGGGTCCTGGGTGCCCGTCCAGTCGAACTCGAGGCGGAAGCGCGAACGGCCCGGCCGCGCGGCCGTCGCGCCGTGGCTGATCGTCAGCGGGTGGATGTCGGCCTGGCGGTCCCGGCGCACCCAGAGAAACGCCGAGCCCTTCGGCGCGCAGAGCCACTTGTGGCAGTTGCCGCTGTAGTAGGCGGCGCCGAGCGCGCGGAGATCGAGCGGAATCATTCCAGGCGCATGCGCGCCGTCCACCAACGTCTCGACGCCACGGCGGGCGAGCTCGGCGACGAGCCGCTCGATGGGCAGGATGAGCCCGGTGGGGCTCGTGATGTGGTCGAGGAGCGCCAGGCGCGTGCGCGGCGTCACCTTCGCCAGGACGGCGTCCACGATCGCGTCCCGAGAGACGGCGGGGAACGGGATGACGGCCACGTTGACCTGCGCGCCCCACCGGCCGGCGGCGTAGTCCAGCGCGTTCCGGCAGGCGGCATAGGCGTGGTCCGTCGTGAGCAGCTCGTCGGCGGGCGAGAGCGTGAGCGACCGGAGTACGGCGTTGACGCCGGACGTCGCATTGGTAATGAAGGCAAGATCTTCGGGATCGGCGCCCACGAAGGCGGCGAGCGCCTCGCGCGCGGCGTCGAGCCGGCCGTCCAGCTCGCGCCCAAGGAAGCGGACCGGCTCGGCCTCCATCTCGGCTCGGAGCGCCGCCTGGTATCGGAGGACCTCGCTCGGGCACGCGCCGAATGAGCCGTGATTCAGGAACGCGACACCGCGATCGAGCGGCCAGAGCGCCGATAACTCCCCCGGGGCTCGTCACGCCGCTTGGGCCGTGAACTTCGGTATCACGTCCTTGCCGAGCCTGGCGATCTGTTCCAGCATCGCGTCCCTGGGCATGCCCATGCTGTTGCTCAGGTGCACATACTCGAGACCGGGGAACTTCTCTTCAAGAGACCTGAGGTAGGCGACCAGCTCCTCGGGCGGGCCGGCGAACCAGGCGCCAACCTTCATGTAGTCCTCGACGGTCGGGACACCGGCGGCGCTCCAGCCGCCACGGCGCGTGGACGCCTCGAGCTGCGCCGGCGTGATGCCGGGCACGAAGCCCAGCGGCCCGAACATCTTGACGTGCTCCTCGTACCACGGCGTGATCTCGCGGACGGCCCGCTCGCGCGAGTCCGCCAGGTGGTAGAAGATGCCGAGGCTCAGCCCCGCGCCGAGAGAGTAGTTGAGCCCCGCGCGCTCCGATGCTTGCTGGAACGCGTAAATTGACTTCTCCGCCATGGTGGCCGCGCCGCCGCCGATCAGCCCCTTGATCCGGTGCTTCATCATGAAATCGAGGCCG
>Ga0209751_10005447_pt1 | contig 11993 bp, 10 predicted proteins | sample RifCSP13_1_FD_184019 | JGI IMG/M metagenome (GOLD analysis project Ga0209751, IMG submission 184019) | Soil microbial communities from Rifle, Colorado - Rifle CSP2_sed 13_1 (SPAdes) (version 2) | ecosystem: Environmental > Terrestrial > Deep subsurface > Rock core/Sediment | place: Rifle... | reverse complement strand
CCGGCTATAAGTTCGTACCCGCCTGGTATACGCCGGGCCAATAGAGGCTGTATTACACCTTTTTCCTTGATGGATGCAGCCAGGTCCCTTAGCTTGTCGCTTTCAAAGACCTTTCTCGGCTGGTGCCTGTTGGGAGTCAACTCCTCTATGCCGCAAAGTATCAGCTTCTTATCTTCCTCAACAGCAGGAAGAAGGGCTCCCATTCCCCTGCCTAAAACATTTTTCTGCACCATGCATACCTCTTAGTGGTCGGCGGTCAGTGGTCGGTGGTCGGGATATAAGAATTAACTGACTCCTGGCCACTGACAACTGATCACTGCGGTTCAATGTCTTGCCATCAACTCTTGAGCCAGATCCAGATAACCTACGGCTCCTCTCGACTTTATATCATAAAGAAGAATAGGCTTGCCGAAACTCGTACACTCGCTCAGTTTCACATTCCTCGGGATAACCGATTCAAACACCTGGTCCTTAAAATGGGCCCTAATATCCTCGGCCACCTGATGGGAAAGCCTGTTCCTCTGGTCAAACATTGTAAGGAGGATACCCTCTATCTTTATGGATGGATTCAGCGCCTTTTTTATAAGGTTTACTGTATTCAAAAGGTGGCTTAGACCCTCCATTGCGAAATACTCACACTGCATAGGGACTATTACAGAATTTGCCGAGGTAAGTGAATTTACCGTCAGAAGACCCAGAGATGGAGGACAGTCTATAATGATATAATCATAGTCATCCGAAATGGACGAAATAGCTTCTCTGAGCCTTGTTTCCCGTGAAATAGCGCTGACAAGCTCTATTTCCGCTCCGGTTAGGTCGATATTAGAAGGAGCCAGATCAAGATATTTTAATTCCGTTTTCCTTATAACATCCTTAATATCCTTTTCCCCTATCAGGGCATGGTAAACGCTTTCCCTTGTCTCGTTTTTCTTGCAGCCAAGGCCGCTACCGGCATTGGCCTGTGGGTCTAAGTCTATAAGGAGTGTCTTTTTTTCTGCTACGGCCAATGAAGCTGCAAGGTTTATCGCAGTTGTGGTCTTACCCACGCCGCCTTTCTGGTTGGCTACAGCTATAATCCTACCCATAAACCTCTTTAAACAACCGTTGTATTATTGCAGATAGGCAAATGACAGAAAGAGCCTTGAGAGGCCAATGGCTGCTGACCTTGACCATTGGCTATTGAAATTTTAAACTTTGCGTCTCTGCGGTAAATTCAGTTTTATAATTTATTCAATGGTGGGACAGATTATCATAAATTTCTACATTTGAAAAGGTTTTTTATAACCTGAGTATTAATGATGCCAGGAATATTGATTATTGGATGCTTACAGGTTACGCTGTCTGTCAACCAGTAATAATCAAAAGCCATTTAATCATCGCTCCCCTTTTAAATACAGCTTGCACTCCTCGTTCCCTATCATGTCTATCTTCATCATGTTTGTGGCGCCCCTCATCCCGACCTTCGTACCGGAGACCACGACAATCGTATCTCCCAGTTCAGCAAGGCCATTATTCAGCAGAGCAGCCTCTCCCCGGCATATCATCTCGTCTGTGTGCCCGCCAAACTCTATGCAGAACGGCTGGACCCCCCATATTAGGGAAAGCCTTCTCTTGGTCTCTTCCAGTGGGGTGAATGCCACAATAGGTGTTGAAGGCCTGAGCTTTGACACCAGCCTGGCTGTGGAACCGGTCTGAGAAAAGACCACAACCGCCCTGGCATGAAGTTCCCCAGCCGCAGCAAAGGATGCAAAGGCCACTGCCTGAGAAAAAGAACTGGGCGCCTCTTTCTTTCTCCTCACGAGCTGCTGCTTTAATGCGGGTCCCTCCGCCTCAACTGCTATCTTTGCCATCATCTCTACTGACTTTACCGGGTATTTGCCAACCGCCGTCTCCCCCGACAGCATAAGGGCATCTGTACCGTCAAATACTGCATTGGCAACATCCGATGCCTCGGCCCTGGTAGGTCTCGGATTAGTTATCATAGATTCAAGCATCTGGGTTGCTGTTATCACCGCTTTACCGGCGGCATTGGCCATGGCAATCATCTTTTTCTGTGCAATTGGGACCTCTTCGGGGGAAAGCTCCACTCCCAAATCACCGCGAGCCACCATTATACCGTCCGACTCCTCAAGGATCGCCTCCAGGTTTTCCAATGCCTCAGGTTTTTCTATCTTGGCTATAACAGGGATGTCCGCACCATTCTTTTTCAGATAATCCTTCAGCTCAACCACATCTGCCGCCTTCCTGACAAAGGAGAGTGCTATATAATCCACGCCCTGAGATATGCCAAAATCCAGATCATATTTATCTTTTTCTGAGAGGGAGGGGGCGCTTACGTTTACGCCTGGCAGGTTCATACCTTTACTCTCCTTCAGTATCCCTCCATAAACCACTTCGCAGTCTACATGGTTTCCAGAAACAGCTTTAACCTTGACCTCCATAAGCCCGTCGTCAATCAGTATCCTGTCCCCGAGCTTGACGTCCTTGGGCAGCTCCTTGTATGTGGTGGATATAACCCTTTCATTCCCCTTTATTTCTTCGGTTGTTATGGTAATCATCTGGCCCGGCTTTAATTCTATGGTTCCTTTTTCCAGAAGGCCTGTCCTTATCTTTGGGCCACGGAGGTCAAGGAGTATAGCCACAGGCAGGTCAAGCCTCAAGGCAGCGCCCCTGATATCAGAGATGACGGCCCTGTGTTCTTCCTGCGTGCCATGGGAAAAGTTGAGCCTGAACACATTTGCTCCGGCCAGAAGGAGTTCATCTATTATCTTTGGGGAACTGGATGCCGGGCCGATTGTAGCAACGATCTTTGTTTTTCTCATAGGATGGAATATACTCAACAAATCAGATTTGGTCAAGGAATTCAATATCAATATAATACAGCTACCGCACTGCCTTGTAGAGCTTATAGAGCCTCTCAGGTGTTACCCCCATATAGTAGAAAGTCAGCAACAGCCAGTTCCTGATGGTTGTATAAACAACCCCCTCCTTCTCCCATCTCCTGGCCAATGTCTTAACCTTATCTTCAAGGATAACAACCTTTCCGCTCTTTTTTAATCTCCGCATAAGGTCAACATCCTCCATTATCGGTATATCTTTGAAACCGCCTATCGTTTCAAATACAGATCTTTTCACAAATATCCCCTGATCGCCATAAGGGAGCTTTGTAAGCCTTGACCTGAGATTTGCAGCAGCTGCTATAATACGGTGAGACAAGCGATCTGAATCTATCGAAAGGCTGAAAGCCCCGCCAACCACTCCCTCAGTTGCCATTGAAGAGAGTATCCTATCTCTCCACCGATCTGGAAGGACTGTGTCAGCGTGAAGAAAGAGAAGGATATCACATGTAGCGGCCTTCGCACCTAAATTCATCTGGGTTCCCCTGCCGGGGTTCGAGTGAACAACTTTTGCAAACCTGCTGGCTATTACAACTGTCGCATCAATGCTTCCACCATCGGAGACGATGGTTTCGGTTATTAGATTTTTGTTCAGGTCTCTCAGATTTCTTTCAATTACCTTTTCCTCGTTCAAGGCTGGAATGATGACACATATATTCATAGTTCCCCTTTGCTATAGGCAAAACCCCTTCTTGAATAAATGGTTTCGTTGATGTATACTCATCACCAGTTCTGTGAAACCCGAAAACTAAAAAGGGATTTAAGAGATGGTACAGCAAACCTTAATCTCAATCAAGCTCGAAAGGATGGAACTCTCGGCCTAAGACCTTGTCAAGTTCCCTCTTGTTTGTTATAGTTCAAGCTATAAATTTCAGAAGGAGGCATTATCATGAAAATAGTTGGGATAATCGGAATCATTATTATTGTTGCAGTCGTACTCCTGAGCAGAGGCCTTGTCTTTGCCTACGATGAGATAACAGAGAAGGAGCTTAAGGAAAAGATGGCAAAGGGTGGTGTCGTCCTCCTTGATGTCAGGGAGAACGATGAGGTCTCCAACTGCAAGATACCTGAGAGCATCCATATCCCTCTGGCCGAGGTCGGTAAAAGATTTAAGGAACTTGACCCTCAAAAAGAGATAGTTGTTTATTGCGCAGCCGGAGTGAGGTCTGCACGTGCATCCAAGATACTGGACAATGCCGGATTCAAGAATGTAAAGAATCTAAAGGGCGGGATAGGAAGATGGGTGGCATCTGGTGGGACAGTTGTAGGGCCGTGTAAATAATATGTTGTAGGGGCAACCCTGCGTGGTTGCCTTGAGCGGCCACATAGGGCCGCCCCTACAGGTTCATGATCTCTTTTTCTTCTTTCAGATAGCTCTTCTGTCTCTTCGCAAGCTCATCAAAATCAACAAGGTGACCGTCGAAATCTGGGCCTTCCACACAGCAAAGCTTTGTTACCCCGCCAACTGTAACACGGCAGGCGCCACACATCCCGGTTGCATCCACCATTATGGGGTTCAGGCTGACCAGAGTCCTTATCCCGTATGGCTTTGTCAGATTTGAAACCGCACGCATCATAGGCAGAGGGCCTACGGCATAAACCAGATCGATATGTGTCCCTACCTCAATTAGCTCCTTCAGGATATCCGTCACAAAACCCTTTATACCGTAGCTCCCATCATCTGTACCTATCTTTAGTGCAATAGTTGCGGATATCATCTCCTTTTCAAAAATTACCAGCTCCTTCTTCCTCGCCCCCACGATCCCTATTACCAGATTTCCAACCTTTTTCAGTGCCCTTGCTACGGGATATACTGCTGTGACACCGACGCCGCCCCCTATACACACTACTGTGCCAAACTTCTCTATCTGGCTAGGCGTCCCAAGGGGGCCAAGAAGGTTTGGGACAAAATCGCCTTCCGTCATCTTCCCGAGAAGAGCTGTTGTCTTACCTATCTCCATAAACACTATATCTATTGTTCCCTTAACTGCGTCAGATCCAGCTATGGTAAGAGGGATCCTCTCGCCTTCTTCCTGCGCCATGACAATTACAAACTGCCCTGGTAGGGCCTTCTTCGCAATCTGGGGGGCATCAATGACAAGTTTCACTATCTTTGGAGCAAGCTCAGTCTTTTCTATGATTTTAAACATAAGATTTATTCCACCGCAGAGTAACACCTCTTATAATTTGAGGGATTTTGCTTTTCTCCGCGGCTCAAACTATCTTTCTCAGTTTTGCCGCAAAGAAGCCGTCCATCCCGTCGGTATGGGAGTATACCTTAAAGAACCCTCTCTTGTAAACAAGTCTCTCCCCCGCATCTGCGGCCTTGGGTAAAGCTGGCTCCAGGATAAAATCGTTGTGTGACGCCAGGAAGGCATCAACAACGCCCTCCCCTTCCTCCTTTAATACTGAGCAGACACTGTAAACCATGACCCCTCCAGGCTTCAGATATCTTGAGAGGTTGTTTATCAGTGTCTTCTGTCTCCCTGTAAGTTCGGAGATGCCCCTCTCTCTCTTTTGCCACTTCCCCTCCGGGTGCCTCCTCAACACACCTGTCCCCGAACATGGGGCGTCAAGGAGAATCCTGTCAAACTCCCCTTCTTCAAAGGCCAGAGGTTTTGCCGCATCCAATACCTTAATTTTTATAGATTTAAGGCCGAGCCTCTTAATATTCTCCTCAATCTTCTTAACTCCCTTTAGCCTTACATCCAGGGCAACAACCTCTCCGGTGCCGTCCATAAGCTCGGCAATATGACAGGCCTTGCCGCCCGGGGCTGCACATGCATCAAGTATCTTATCACCCGGCTGTGGGTCGAGGATAAAAGATATGAGCTGTGATGCCTCATCCTGCACAGTAAAGAGTCCCTCCATGAAGCCTGGAACAGCTGTCACATTTCCTGCACCCTTTAGGTTCAAAGCTGAAGGAGAAAAAACGGCAACGGCCGCATCATAACCCGCCCTAGAAAGCCTTAAAAGCAGATCTTCCCTTGAAATAGCTGTGGTGTTTACCCTGATAGTAAGTGGGGGAGCCTCGTTATTGGCCTGACTGAGCCTGATAGCCTCATCCACTCCGATCTCGTTTATAAACCGCCGTACAAGCCACTCTGGATGGGAGTATCTTATTGATATGTGCCGTATGGGATCGGTCGTAAGATCAGGGTAAATGATATTATTCCTTCCCCTGTCAATCGCCCTAAGCACTGCATTGACAAAACCTCCCTGTCTCTGACCAATGACCTTTGCAAGCTTTACCGATTCGTTAACCGCTGCTGATACAGGAACCCTGCCAAGGAAAAGGATTTGATACGCTCCGAGTCTGAGGATATTGAGGATATCGCGCTCCATCTTTGGCGGCTTGATAGACGAGAAGAGGGATATTATCCAGTCAATCCTTTCTCTCCAGCGCAGGACTCCATAGACCAGCTCTGTAAGAAGTCCCTTGTCAACATCCTTAAGTGGATGCCTTTTAAAGGCCTCATCGAGAAGGATGTCGGCATAGGCATCTGTGGATTCAATTCTGTTAAGGATTTCAAGGGCCACAGCCCTGGGCGTTGTCTTCATTGTTTAATTCTATCACAAACGACTTCGCCGATATCCACAATTGGATCGTCTGAAAGAGGCATCTTAAGCATAAAAGAGCAATGCCTTTCCTTATATGTAAATTCTGCGCTGTATTCTCCGCTCTTCAGATTTTCAACATAAAATTCCCCGCCCTTTCCAGTTGGGAACTTAATCTCTTCATTTCCTGCCATCAATGCGACCTCATAAAATTCAACGGCCTCTTTTTTTCCATCAAATATTATATAAAGCCTGCCGGTGAGGGCCTGGAATTTTGTCACGGCAAAATCTATCAGCACACCGCTACGGAAAGAAGGTGAGACATATTTCTGTACCTCAGGGATGTTATAGTCCATTCCTATACCCTTGTCGTCGATAGATATGGCATTGTCGTAATAGGAGCCAAGGTTTGGAACAAACAGTTTCCCATTAGAGCCGGTACTCCCAACCTCCTGCCCGCCCTGAAGTACACGTATTCCGTTTAGTTTCCCTACCTGCACCAGGCCGAAGCTGTCATTTACAGGCCTCATCAGGCCAAAATTATTCCCTGCATATACAACAGCCCCGGAGGCGGAAAGTTGATAATAATCGTCTCTAGTTGCAGTATCGTTGTTGTAGTTGCCCCTGTACTCACCTTCATACAAACCATATTTTGCATTATATTGCATCACAGGGTTGAATACATAGTTTCTGTTGGCAGTTGTATCTGTCTTTTCCAGGGTCGCCCTGTAACCCAGGCCCTCTCCAAGAGGAAGTGTTTTTTGCGCCTGCAACAAAACGGTATCTTCAGTTTTGGATTTATGATAGTTGGCTGCCATGGAGAGGTCTCCGTCAGTGTTATAGTTCAGTCCCAGAAATATTTCGTCATTGGAATCCTGCTCCAATATATTCTTATATGTTAATGACCCGGAAAGCCATCTGGTAATATTTCTCGTGAAGCTTACTGTTGTTACCTGTGTATCCACTCCTGAATACTTTTTTGTGGTGCTAAGATTAATTGAGATATTGCCAATGTCTTCTAAGGAATATCCGATGCCTGCCCCCTGCTCCATCTTGGTCTTCTCTATAACACTGCCGCTCCCTATCATCGAATAGTTTTCCGAAAAACCCCTGGCAAGAAATCTTGTGCTGAAACTCCTTTTCTGGAAACCATAAGATAAAGACCAGGCAAACCCATTGTAATCAATATCCCCGGCACTTTCAGATAAGGAAAGGGTGGCAATGCCTAAATTGCTTATATTATATGCCACCTGCGGCCCGAAATTAATAAACTTCTTTGTCTCTCCCTCCGTCCTAAGGCCAATTGTCAAAAAGTCGGTCAGACCGTATCGATGAAAGGCGGAGAAGACGGGATCTCCGTACTGGTTGCTCTCGATTCCATATGCATCTCTAAGCGCACCGAAGTTATAACTGTATTCGTAAAGCCCTTTTTTCAAGAGCATGTCAGTAAAATAAAAGGGATATTTAATTCGCTGCTCTCTTCCGAAGGCGTCTCGAATCACAACCTCTATATCTCCGGCTCCGCCATAGTAAGAGATATTCTTCAGCTCAAACTCACCTGGAGAAAGTTTTTCTCTCTTGATCCTCACTCCGTTGAGGTATATCTCAACTTCCGAGGGCAGAGATACCAATCCTGAGAGCGTCAACAAAGGGTTTTTGGAAAAATAGGGGTTCATCCTGTATACCTTTGAGAAACCGATCCCACCTATATTGACACTGCTGCCGAGTTCGCCGGAAGCGGCAAATTGGTCTCCTGCGACCAGTCGCTGCATATCAACCTGTCGATCATAGGTCAGATTGCTCATAAGCCTGACAAATCTTTCATCGATTGCGGTTTTTGTATAGGAAGAATCCGACATTAGCAGGATCTCTCCCAACCTGATTCCAAGCTGGTTGGTCATTTGCTCTGATGGGTCGGAATTATTACTGTCTGAATAATTCAATCTGTAGTTTAAAAAAGCGCTATTCCCCTTCGGGAAAAAAACCTTGGGATGCCTTGATGAGAGAAAATCTATCTCTCTTTTTGGGAGCAGCTCTGGAGAGGCAGTAATCTCTACGGATAAATCTTTTTCATTAAATATAAATTCAACCTTTGGCATTGATCTGATAGATACATATATTTCTTCGTCTATTCTCCAGGTCTTTCCCACTGGATCTCTGAAGCCCATACCCTTGAGGTCTTCCGCCTTCACAAGATAATCGCCATCGCGTGTCATCTTTGCGAAGAACTCCCCCTTAGCTTCCTGGTTTAACACAAAGTTTAATATAACCGTTTCTGCCTCGATGTCAGCAGGCAAGCTATTCACGGGAAGTGCCGGTTTGACATTGGAAGGATTCCCTTTCTTTTCCTGATTATCAGAAGAGTTGCTCTTCAGTTCAGAACCATGTATGGCACCTGTAGCAGGCAGATTTGTTTCGGCGAGTCCAAAATAAGGAAAGAAAAGGGTTATTAAAAATGCGATGGGAATGAACGATAGGGGATATTTCGATTTCAAGTAAATATCTACAAATAACTTCGAGTATAATTTAAGGCTGGCACATTGCCTTATCCACATCCAGTTTTCCGTTGAAAGTGATCTCCTCTTTTGTCTTGACTTCAATGAATACCTTCTCTAACTCCTTGCATTTATCCAGCGGGATATCCGTTGAGTAGGTTCTTGAAGACCCATTAAGAAGATACCAGCCGCTCATTTCCTTTGAATATATTTCGTTCCCTTCTTTATTCCTGCCCTTGATATTTATAGAGCTAATCATGAAATGGACATTCCCAGAATTCTTGACAACTGCCATCAAGACACCCTTTGACATCTCATTTTTTTCTATCTCTCCCCTGGCTTCCTCTTTTTCCGGTTTTACGAATATCGGTACTCCGAATCTGAGGGCAATAGCAACTCTTGCTCCCTCCACCTTGCTGGGCTCCGGTATCTCCTCTATAAACAACCTGTATGTCTTTTCTTTTTCAACTGAAATTGCCTTGATGCCGGCTCTTAAGACCTTTTCTTCTTTTTTATCCAATATCATTATCTTCGGGAAGTACACCAAGTCGGAAGTGTCCGTATATTTATCCTTCCCTTCACTGTCCTGAGTCCACTCTACCGCATTGATCTGAAGGTGTACCTTTTCAGAGCTATCGTTTGAAATTGTAACAACCCCCGACTTTATCCCCTTGTCAAAATCAAGCCTGATGGGGGATACCCTCCATTCACCGGAATGAGCAGACCCAGTGGAAAGGAACAGTAAAGCCAATGCCAGTGCTAAACTTCTATAATGATTGAGATTCATAGGCAGAGATAATACATTAAAGAATAAATGCATGTCAAACTTTATTTACTCATAGCTACGGCGTTATCGATAAGAGTACTGTATCTGTATAACTTCCCACAGGAGCGGACTGATAATCAATTCCCTTTACAGTCCCGTTGATTGTCAAGGTCTGATTTGTATTCCTTGGAACTGTGCCTGTCGTAGGATAATAAGTAAATGTATACGGCAAATACTGTGTTGTAACAGTGATATTCCTCATCCTGTTTGCATCTATCCCAGTTTCATACAGTCCGTCGTCATCGTTGACGGCAAATGTCCACATTGTGCCGGGTGGACCTCCTGCGCACTTAAAGGTGAGAGTTGCAGAAACATTCACATCAACCGGATTCCCAGTATTAAGGTTTCCGAAACTGAATGAAGAGGCGGTAGTGCTGAAAGTGCATGCTGCGTGAACTGTGGAAACGCTGAGAAGGAGCAAGATTATTAGAGTCGGAGCCATGATCTTCATTTGGTTCTCCTCATTGCATAGGCATTACAGACAGTGTAATGGGCCACATGTAGCTTCCAGGCTGAGCATTCTCAGCTAGAACGAATCTGTAGCTCAGATCCTTTGTGACAGGCGATAAGCCCTGACTGGGAATCATTACCCGACCCCCATTTACATCTATCAGGACATCTCTCCCAAGTCCTTGCACATGGATTTCCCTAAATAGGTCGACAGAACCATAGGACCCTTCAAAGACAATCATATACCCATCAGGGCTATTACTCTTGATCTCTAAGCGTGAAGCATTCGGGATATCAACATATCCTCGAGAGATATCAGAGTTGGTGACAACCAGCTCCTGCTTCTGGGATAGAATTTTCAGGTTCGCACGAGCCAGAACAGTAGCCGTAACAGTAATTCTCGCTGTATTTGATCCCGCCCTGGATTCAGAGGCTTGGGCTACATTCGTATTCTCAATGGAGGCCAGCGCCATTGCGGCAATCAGGGCTGCTGTTATAAGTTTGCGCTGTAAATTAAGAGAATAATCGATATGATGAGGTTCGACATATCCGGCATCAACCAATACCTCGCCAATTTTTTTCTTCGAGATCTTCTGTTTAATTAGAGCGTCTTCAAGTTGGTGGCGAGTTATATGGTTTGTTGCAACAAGCAGTTCCCCAAGCCGGAAACTTTTTGAGGCGAATTCATTGTTCTCCTGATGTTGCTGAAAGGCCAGCGCAACGTCAAGTTCTTTTTCCGTAATGAATCCGAGGCGTACCATTGTCTTGCCAAGTTTTTCATTCGTTCTCAGCTGTTCTTTCAAAGCAAGTTCAAGCTGATCCGGGGTTATTCTTCTGGTCTGAATTAAAAGGCCGCCAAGGAGCTGTCGCACCCCTGCGGCAGCCTTTACAGAGTCTTTCTGAGTTGTAAAATCACCCTGAACAAAGAGAACGGCATTTAATTCCTTCGGGTCAAGCACGCCCATGCGGACCAGTATTTCGCCAAGAAGGTCATTGGTCCGCCTCTGCTGCTCAAGGGCTGACTCAAGGTTTTTTTGCGAAACAAACTCTCCATCAATGAGAATTTGACCAAGGAGCCGCTTGGTAAGACTGCAACCAAAGTTGCGTTTTCCTTCATCCTTTCTTTTGGAATCATTATTCATAAGGCCGCCGTGAAATGCTTCGATTCTTTATGGAGATATTGAAATATATACAACATCCGAATACCCCCCTGAATAAACATCCCGGTAATCTTTTCCTTTTATTCTAACAGAAACCATAACAGTTTGCTCAACGTTTCTTTGAGCCTCGCCCGGTATCTTGTTAAATGAAACTTCATAGGGGATAGAAGCGTCCGGTACAGTTGAGTGCTTCATTTTCCTGTCTGAAGGCAAAACTGTATCAGAGTCATCATTTATAGCAAAGGCAGTGCTCGCATCCGACCCGGCACATCTAAACACCATCGAAGTTGTTAATGTCCTGTCAATAGGCGACTCAGGATCAAGCACCCCCAAGTCAAGTGTTGATTCGCCCGTATTAAATTTGCATTGATTGATGCTAAGTACCGTTGCTGAGACATTGACTGCGGCTGTTGCTGCACAAGATACGCCGGTTGAAAGGAAATAAAAGATACAAAGTGCTGTAATTATACGGGGCATAAGTACCTCCCTCTTAACCAAAACGTCAGACCTTAGAGCCTCTTGCAAAATGCAAAAAACATCCCCTCCCCCTTGACGGGGGAGGGTTAGGGTGGGGGTGAAAGTCCCATTTAGACACATTTGAAAGTTC
>Ga0209751_10005440_pt1 | contig 11999 bp, 24 predicted proteins | sample RifCSP13_1_FD_184019 | JGI IMG/M metagenome (GOLD analysis project Ga0209751, IMG submission 184019) | Soil microbial communities from Rifle, Colorado - Rifle CSP2_sed 13_1 (SPAdes) (version 2) | ecosystem: Environmental > Terrestrial > Deep subsurface > Rock core/Sediment | place: Rifle... | reverse complement strand
ACGTTCATAACGCGGCCCGCCTAGACCTCGCTTATGCCCAGAGGCCGCAGGAAGGGCCCGCCATGCGCACGCTGCGGCTTCTGGACGAAGAGGATGTACGAACGCAAAGGCATGCGCGGGGAGATCCCGCGTCCGCGCAACTGGGTTCCGTGCATGAAACACCGTCCGGGCCGGAGACGGAGGGCGTACCCCCACGTAAGAGCGGGCCGGGCGAAGCTTCAACGCCCCCCGCCGCCCCCGCCTCCGGTCTTTCCATTGAAGCGCCTCAACAAGATGGCGTCCCCCGAGAGGGCGCATGAGCCTGTGTCCGTGGTGCCTCGAGGACGTGGCGATCACCAGTACGCGAAGGGCGCGAAGGGGGGGCCGACTCACTTCAAGGTCGTTCACGGCACATGTCCAACGGTGCCCAGACGCCCCGGAGTCCGTGAAGGCCGCCTACCGCGTCCCCCTCTATCCGCCGGGAGGCTGCTGATTGTGTGTGTGAGTGTGGGTGTGTGTGCCAGAAGCGGACGGGCACCAACGGGCGGGAGCGGAGGCGGGTGGCGCGGGAGCGCCGGGCCCCGCCGGAGCGATGGCGGCTGAAAGATGGGCCGCCGTCGTGGAGACCCCGAACTGTCGCCGGAACTCCGCGAGATGCTGAGGACGGGGAAGGTAGCGCCCGACATGAGCTCGGAGGAGCGGAACTACCTCCGGAGCCTCCGGTTTCGAGAACGCATCCAGGTGTGGCTCGAGAAGAACGAGGGCTCCTTCTGGGTGGACATCGAAGCCCTGGAGATCCAGGCGGCGAACTACGCGAACTGCTCGATGGTGACGGCGCACCGCTGGATCAAGCAGAAGACCGCGCCCGGGCAGAAATGGATAATCTTGCGGGACGTCGAAGGATGGACCCTGATGTCGCGTGCGCGCGAGAACGGCGGGGAGCCCGTCGTCCGGGAGGTCCGCGATGGCTGACCCAGACTTCGATTACGTCCTCTGGGGCGTAGAACGCGACCAGGGCCGTCTCTCGCTCGCGGAGGCCATCGTGGGCGAGCATGTGACCCGTGCGCGGGCGCCTTGTTGCATCGGCATCCGCCCCGCCCTCCTGACGTCGATCTCGGTCTGGAAGCGCGGATGGTACACGCGGGACCTGTGGGAAGTCCCGCTCGTGGAGGGACCATGAGGTCCCCGCCATGACGATCCGCCTCCGCTCTCTTCTCCCCCCATCCGAGCCAGTCAACGCCTACTGCCTCGCCTGCAAGCAGCGCGTCCGCGCGGTCCTCCGGGGTCTCGGGGAGAAGGCCGCCCGCGTCCTGCGCCCCGACGCCTCGATCTACGAGGTCACGTTGTACGACGTCCTGCCGCCCGCTGGACAAGGCCGCGCCCTCCACCGCCATCAAGGGCTTGCGCGCTTCCTGCCGGGCTGCAACGCTCCCGCAGCGAAGGTGAGGGGATGAAGGGTCGACGCATGACCTCGCCCGCCCCCGCCGCCCGCATCTACCTCCGCGTCTCCCGCAAGGACGAGGCCCCCATCCTCGACAATCAGCGCCGCGCCGCCCTCGAATACGCCGCCCGTGAGGGGTTCGTGGAAGCCGCCATTTATTCCGAGATCGTCTCGGGAGCCGAGACGGAGCGCATGGGACTCGGTGCCCTTCTCCGCGACGTGCGCCGCGGGGACATCGTGATCTTCACGTCCCTCGCCAGGATGAGTCGTGGCGGCATTGGCGCATCCCTCGACATCCTGCGGCAGCTGGAAGCCCGCGGCGCCGGTTGGCACTTTACCGAGACTCCCCTCCTCAACTATGACTCCGAGACGCCCAAGCTCGCCAGGGACATCATATTCGCGGTCCTAGCAGCGGTCGCGGAGGACTATCGCCGACGCATCTCCGAGGCCACGAAAGCGAAGCTTGCGCAGCTCAAGGGCGCGGGCGTCAAGCTCGGTGGACGGAAGATTGGTTCCAAGAACCGCCCGAAATCTGAACGCTCTCCCTCAGAACCCATGAAGGCCGAGAAGGTGATTCTGGACGCCCCGTCCAGATAAAGGGACCATGAAGCCCCTCGCCATTGACCTGTTCTGCGGCCTCGGCGGGTGGGCCGAGGGTTTCGTCGCGGAGGGCTATCGCGTGATCGGCTTCGACATCAACCCGCGTTTCGCGTCCGTCTACCCCGGCGAGTTCGTCCTGGCGGACGTGCCACGGCCCGCCGACCTACGAGCCGCCCAACATGGACGTACTATTTACCGACGTGAAAACAGGTCATCTCGAGGCTGCGTCCGAGGCCGCGGATCGTCCGTCTCGCTCGCCATATAAAACGATGTAGGCCGGTAACTACCTGTTCTCTTGTTGCTGCCCTCGTCGTCTCCTCTCGCGTCGATAGATGGCTACGGAGGACTCGCTGACCCCCGCCTGTGCCGCCGCATCCGCGTTCGTGAGGTCTCCGAGGGCATCCACGACCCCATGCCAAGCGGGTTCCTCCTTCGGAGTCGGGGTCATGTCCGTGCGGAGGAACTCCCGGATCGCCTTCGTTTGGTCTTTCTGCGGGAACGCGGAGATCATGTCGAGGAGCTTCTGAATGTTGATGTCGTCTGCCGCGAAGAGGGCCCGCTGCCGCGTGTCGTAGGCGAGACCCGTCTTTGGGAACCCCTGGACGTGGATGCCCCACTTGCGCCGTTGCTGTGCATCGTAGGTCTCGATGCTGACCACGCCGGGGGATTCGCAGACGACGACCATGCGCGAGAAGGTCTCGATGATCGTCGGGACCGCAGCCGCGAGCTGCTCCACGTAGATGACGCGCCCCTTCATCTTCCCCACGTCTCGCCAGACAAGCCCGATCCGTTTCGCCCGGCTCGTCACCGTGTCCATGCGTTGCGTCCCGGCGAGCGCGGCGTCATCGAGCGCCCACACGAACGGCACGTCCCCCTCGAGACAGTCCGCGAATGCCAAGAATAGGTCCCTTGCCCCGAGGACATGATGATATCGTGGGGGTTCCGGGTCGAACTCGATGTTGGTGATCAGATGTCCGGTCGGCTCTTCCTTGCACCATTCCTCCATGAGCTTGCAGGCGAATCCTGTCTTGCCCTGGCGCGGGAGACCCGTCACTTGGACGAACGCGCCTTCCCGGAGGGCGCCCGTAAGCATCGTCGGGTTGTAGTGGCCGTACATCGGCAAGTCCTCATCGGAACCAACGTCGAGCGAACCGACGAACGAGAGGTTGTCGAGGCTCCGGAACGTCCGTGCGATCTCCCGCCGAAGCATGTGTTCGAGGTCCGTGACCATAGAGGGAAGCTTTGCGCCCCGCCCTGGCTCTCGTTGCGCGATCTCCATGAACTCGTCAAACGCGCTCTCTCCCCCGTTCGGGCTGACATAGACTTCGGTGAACTCCTTGAAATCCTGCCATGTCACGACGCTCCACCTTCGCATCCAGGCGCGGGCCTCCCGCCGCCGTTTGGCCGCCGCGAGGAGGCGATACTTCTCCATATCTTCGGAGGTCATGGGAGGTCACCGGAAGAACCGCCCGACGAGTCCGCGTCGAGGTTCCGCGGGTCGTCCGATGCGCGCGATCTCGACGCCCTCCGCGCGGCCCTTCCCGCCCTCGCTCGACGTCAGGGACAAGTACGTTCCCACCGGGTCGAAATCGTGCAGGGTCCAGCTCTCGCCGCGCTCCATCTTGGCAAGGATTTCTAAAACGATCCGGTCCTTCGTGAGCTGTGCGGGGGTGACCTTCCGCCCCTTCCCGAGACGCCCGACCTGAAGGATCCGCTGTCGCACTTGGTCAGGACGCGGATAGAGGACCTGCACGATGTCGCGCTGCTTCTCGAGGAGAGCGGCCTGGACGTTCGGCGGTGTGTATTCGACCGGGAGGCGATCCTCGCGGTTCTCCTCAGAATCCATGCCACTTCCCTTTCCATCGGAACTTGAGGAGTCTGATCGTCGGGGGTCTCTTCTCGCATCTTGGGTCAGAGCAGGAATGAAGCTCGATGCTCAGATGTGAATGGCGAAACCATTGTCCAATACGTTGCCAGATGTTCATGCCTTCCCCATGACGAACCCGCCGATCAGGAATGCCGCCCCGACGACCAAGATAAGGAGCCATTGTGGCTGTCCCTCTTGGAGCATCGCGAGCTGGCGGTTCTTCGCGGCGAACTCCAATTCGCGTGCGGAGGTCCGTTCCGCACCCGCTTCGTCCCCGCCGAACCGGACCGGCTCCATGTCGCCTTCGAGCCACAGTTGCCCCCAGACCTGGCGGGACGGCAGGAACTTGAAGATCGTGTGCTGGAGGAGCGTCGGGTAGTCGACGGTCACGAACTTATCCGCCTGGATGACATGCGTTCCGTCGTCGAGCGTGACCTTCCCGGAGACGATGCGCGGACCGAACACCCGTGCCCGGAGTGTGCCCGTCACCCAGGCATCAAGCTTCCCCGACTTCCGCTTGAGGTAGCACTTGAGCATCATGGGTCCGTCTCCTTCGGTCGAACGATGAGGACTTCCCCGCTCACGATCTTGTCCGCGATGGACGGCGGGACATGGACGCACCGCCAAGATTCATCTTGCCAAGAAAAGAGAGCGTGCCCGGCGATGGCTTGGCGCATGAGGTCCCGGAGCGCGAATCCGGCACCGCGTCTCCCTCGGCGACTCTTGGGCGGCGGGGACGCCTCGACCTGTCTACGGAACGCCTTCATCTCCTCCTCGTCGACGAGCATGGAGAAGATCGTCGCGCCCATCCGCATCCGTCATACCTAGTTACTTATAAATAGGTTATTACCCCTTCCCCGGTATGCCCCCGAGCGATGCGACACGCATCCGGTCGCTCCGCGTCGCGGGCGGGGTGAGAAATGGGCGGACTTCACACGCACGGGCAGCGCGACGAGGGGCAGACGGTCATGGTGAACGATCCGGGCCTCAACCCGGGGTCCTGGGTCTATCTCATCATCATCGTGGTGGTCCTCTTCGCCCTGGTGGCGGGGTTGTACCAGACGTTCTACACGAACGTCAGCGACCTCGGCAACGCGACCGGCAACCCGTTCGGCGATGCGTTCGCGACGATCATCCTCCTGCTCCTGTTCGCGGCATTGCTGCTCGCGGTCGTCGGCGCGTTCCTTGGCCGTGCCAAGATGAAGGGGGCGTAAGCGCGTCCCCCTTCGCGGGACGGCTTCGCTCCTTTCCCTTTCTCCTTCTTCTAGCCGTGGCTTTCGTCCCGACGCTCGCGCGGGCCGATGCGTTCTCCGATGCGGCCTCTGCGGTCGGCACGGCGGCGGGGACGAGCGCGGACACAGGCGGCTTCATCCTGGGGGCGCTTCTCATCTTCGGAGCCGCGATCTCGTGCGTTGTCCTCATCGGAGAAAAAGGGCTGATCCTCGGAGCTATGGTCGGCATGGTGATCGCCTTTTTCGTCGGTTGGTTCCCGCTGTGGGCTGCGTTCGTCTTGATGTTCGTCCTTGGCGCGTTCTTCGTCTTCGGACGAACCTCGGGAACCACCGCGGGAGCGTGAGACCATATGGCGAGCGACGGTCTCCTCCTGAAGTTCATTCTAGTCTTCGGTATCATCGCTCTCTTCGCGGCGTCGATGACGTATTCGACCGGGAATGAGGTCCGGGTCTCCGGGTGGAACGAGCTGCAGGGTTCCATCTCGAGCGGACCGAACTTGCGGTTGTACCTTCCGAGTGCTCCCGCCGCCCCGAACTTCGATTGGAACATCTTCTCGGACGTAGCGAAGGCGACCGCGTTCGTAGGTGCCGTCTTCCTCTACATCGGCGGGCTCCTCGCGGCGGTCCTCGTCCTTCTCGCGAGCATCGTCCTATGGTTGGGAGGGGTGATCTACAACGGCTCCATCGCCGCCGTGTCGCTCGCGACATTCGACATCCAAGGACTCAATATTCCGCCAGGAGTGAAGACCGTACTCCAAGTGTTCGGGTTCCTCTTCCTCTTCCTTATCATCCTGACATTCATGCGTTTGATTCGAGGTAGCTCGCCATGAGATTGTTCCTGGCATCTGCGCTCGTCCTGTCTCTCCTTCTCCCGTCTTTCTCCAGCCCCGTCTCTGCTGCGGGGACGTCGACGACGTGGGACACGACGGAGGATTGGGACACGGGGACGAAAAACCTCACGGTCGTCGGATCCTACGGGGTCGAGACCGTGACAGACAATCCTTCACTCGTTCCTCTATCCGTGGGCCAAGACTTCGGGTTCTCGTCCCCGTTCGATGAAGAGCGCGGGGACGGGTTCCTCGGATCACACAACGCTTGGGGAGACCGGTTCTCCCTGAACTTCACCGGCGCTCAGAATACGCGATGGTCAGGTCCCGCATCTCCATCTCTCTGCGGGGCAGGGACCGCGGGATACGCGAACATCACGCGGGGTACTGTTACGTCGGGAGGCGTGAGTCCTTACGTGACAAATGACGGTGCGCTCGTGATGTCCCCTGCCCCGACGAATGCCTCCGTCTACTATGTGTCGCGCACGACTGGCGGCGGCGCAGGTCCGAATCCGACATGGATCGCGAAGGTGTACGTTTCCGCCGGGACGATCCGGACTGTGAATTGGACGCTCGCGATGTCCACTCTCGGAAACGCTCCCTGCGCGGGGATGAATTGGGTTTCCGCGTCGATGGGCGGCGGTTGGTGGCTCACGCATGAGGGGACGAACACCCCTTGGACGATCTGGGCCTGGACGAAGAACAGGACCGAGACTTTCCGCGTGTGTCGCTCCTATTCGGTCGGCGACCTCGCGGGGATCCCCATGACCTTCCGAATCGTGGTCAATCCGTTCGACACGACGTACCCCTGGCTGTTCTACTGGAACGAAAACATCTTCTCGGGCTGCTACGGTCCCGCGATGCCACAGGCTTGGCGGACATTCGACCTCAAGACGGGGAATCTCACTACGATGATGGGCATTATCGAGGAGCAGTTCGCGTTCCCGACGAACGGCTTTCCGTCCACGGATTCTTCTGCCAGTTCGTTCCTCAGCGGATTCTATTGGACGAGCCCAACGGTCGGAACCTCGAATCACCGGGCGAACAACATCGTTCTCGATGGGTTGGCGCTCGGGGCACGGAGCATCGATGCGGAGGTGTACGTGAATCTCAGTCTCCTGAAATCTGGGGTTCGCATCTGGAACGGAAGTGCCAATCCGCTCTGGCCGTTTCACGTCCGGAATTGGACGTTCGACATTCCACAGACGATTCAGACCGGACCATATAACATCAGGCTCTGGTTCGTTACAGATGTCCTCTTCTTGACGGGGCCATTCGTGGACCGCCTCTTCATCGACGCGCCTCTCATTCCTGGCGGCGTTCCGGTCGGGGGGATCTATTGGCCGATCTACGCCGCCGTCATCGCGTCGTTCCTCGCGATCCCTATCGCGTTCGCATGGATGCGGAGGAGGAACCAGGCGTGAGTCCGTACAAGGTTCCCAAACCGTTTGTATTCATGGTCGGCATCGCCTCCGGGCTCTACGCCTTCCTGGCATATGAGATCGCGAGGACCCTCCTCTTTCACGGAGGGACCATCACGATCTCCGTGAATCACTTCGGGGAAGGTGTGTTCGAAGTCGTCCTCCTTGTCATCTTGGCGGTGGCGTCCGCGATTGCGACCGTCTACGCCTATCGGTGGTCGGAATGATCCCGCCGTTCGAGAACGCGCTCGCAGCTCTCAGCATGTCCGCCCTCCTCGGTCTCGCTCTGTGCGCCCTCGTGGATTGGCTCAAGCGCGTGACGGTCCCGCGAGGAGTGTGTTGGTGCCCTTGAAGCCCGGGATCATCGTCTCGCTTCTTCTCCTTGCGGGGCTCCTCATGGGTGCGGGCTTCACCGGGCGCGCGTCGGCGGCCTCCGCGACGACGACCCTGTATCCCGAAACCGATGTCACGACCCAATGGGACGCGAACGGTTGCACGGACCAATGGGATTGTATCAACGACAATCCTCTCCACGACGGCGATTTGACCTATCTCAACATCACACAGTTGGGCGTCGGGATTAAAGGCGGTGTGTGGAATCTGACCGATGTGAACCTGAACATCACCGTCTATCCCATCGTCTCCGTCCAGAGCTACGCGGTCTACAATAGCACGGACGAGAATCTCGTCGTGAACTGCGGGGGAGGTTCGTCCGGAGCCATCCTGCCTGTTGTAAGCGCGTGGACGTACCGGACAGAGGATGCCCCGGATTGCAACGGAGACGCTTGGACGTGGGGGACGATTAACGCGGCGACCATCGAATCGACCTGCATCGGTCCGAACGCCTACTGTAACGTCACCGCGATGGGCGTCCTCGTCACCTACACGGTCCCGGCGGGTTCTGTGGACAACACGCCGTTGCTTCTTGGGTTCCTCATCTTCATCCTTGCGCTCATTCTCGGGATCTGGATTCATCCCGCCTTCCTGATCATCGCAGGGATCGTCGGCATCTATCTCGCCGTCGAGACGCAAGCCACGACCGGGAGCTGGACGCTCACCGGAGTAATGCTTGCGTTGAGTGCCCTGCTCATCGCCGGAGGCGGGATCGCTTCGTTGGAAGCGGGACGGGCGAGCGTGTGAAACCGCGCGTCCTCCTCGCGCTCCTCTTCCTCATGCCGCTCCTCCTTGCAAGCGTCCCCGCGGCTGCACAGCCGCAGCCGAACTTCGTCGCCATGTCCGTGATCACTTCGGCGGCGTCCCCCGGTGGAGATTTGACCGTGGCACTCCCGGTCGGCTATCTCGCCAACGACCTCTTCATCCTGAACTGCATGATCCGCTCGAACACGGAAACGGTGACCGTCTCCGGTTGGACGCAGGCGACAGGAAGCCCGTTCACGCGTGGCACGATCGCACGGTATTGGGTCTGGTACAGGCTTGCGACTTCTGCGACCGAGACCGCTGCGGCATGGAATACGGACGGTTCGACCGCGGACGACTTCTGCGTGATCGCCGCGTATCGGAACGTGAACACCGCGACGCCGATCGAGGTATTCGGCACCGCGACGACTGGCACGGCGGACCCCGCCCTCGTGACCGGGCTCACAACGCTCACGGCCAACGCCCTCGTCGTCGTGCCGCTGATCGCGGAGGACAACCTGGACGCCTCGATCATCACGACAAGCACGGACCCCGTGAATTACATTGAACACTTCGCGGCGACCGCCACGGGCGCGGACGCTGAGGTGTCCTTCAGCGAGGAGGCCCGCATCGCGGCCGGCGCCACGGGGACGATCAGCGTGAACTTCAACGTGGGAGGTGCGCCCGGTTGGGGATCGATGGCGCTCTCGTTGAAAGCCGCGGGAGGAGCGGCGGGTGCGGACGGGTATAACTCCCTCGTCAAGGTCACGACCGCCGTGGAGGGCGCGGGCGCGAACTGCGCGAACGGCGGAACGAAGGTCACGGTCGAGAGCGGCCTCGACAATGGGGACGGGGGCGGCACGGCCCGCAATGGCGTCCTCGAGGCGGGCGAGGTCGACGCGACGACGATCTACTACTCGTGCAAAGGGGACCAGGGGATCCAAGGCATCCAGGGGAATCCTGGCGTGAACGGGTTCAACTCTCTTATCAAGATCACGAGCGAGCCTCCCGGTGGAAACTGCGCGTATGGCGGGATCCGCATCGACTCGGGCCTGGATAACGGGGATGGCGGTGGGACGCCTCGCAACGGCATCCTCGAGAGTGGGGAGATCGACGCAACGGGATACGCCTGCAACGGCACACCGGGCGCGGATGGGGCCGACGGACAGGATGGGACCAACGGCACGGATGGGAATCACGCCGCCGTGAACGTAACCGCGGAGCCTCCGGGCGCGAACTGCGCGGACGGGGGTTCGCGCATCGAGGGCGGCGTGGACTCCAATGGGAACGGGTATCTCGACGCTGCGGAGGTCCTGTCCACGTGGTTCGCTTGCGACGGTCCTACTGGGTCGGATGGGTCGGACGGTTCCCAAGGACCGACCGGGTCCGCAGGGACTTCCGCCGATACGACGACTCTGATCCTATGGGGTCTGATCGCCATCGCGTTGGCGGTATTGGTCGCGTCCTTCGCGACGCATCGCAGAGGCGCGTAGGACGGACGCGCGTCCGACTTGCCGAGCGGATTTCCGAGACAGGCGTCGGACAGAGTTCCACCGGAAACGAGGCCGATAGTATTATAGTATACCCGAGGTATCCTCCGCCGCCGATGTCCATCGAAATGGATTCAAGGGAGGCTGCGATTCTCATCATGATGCCGATGAAGCCGGAGCTATCTACGGAAGTCGTCAAGGTGCGGAAATCCACGAAGGCCCGGTTGGACCGCCTCAAGATCATCCCAGAGGAGACATACGACTCGGTCATCAACCGCGGTTTGGACAAGTTGGAGGCCAAGGCTTGAAGGGCGGATGCGTGGCTCCTCGGTGCCGCGGTTCCGTCACCGTGACCGTCCTCGGCAAGGACTACTGCGACGTTCATAACGCGGCCCGCCTAGACCTCGCTTATGCCCAGAGGCCGCAGGAAGGGCCCGCCATGCGCACGCTGCGGCTTCTGGACGAAGAGGATGTACGAACGCAAAGGCATGGGCTACCGGCCCGTGGCGGGCCTCTGGCGCTGTCCCCGGTGCGGGTGGGTCGAGGACGACAGGCCCCAGGTCTGGCGGATTTGAGTCCTCAAGTCTCCTCCGCCAACTTGTCCGGTGAAACGGTCAAGGGACGGGCTACCGTTTTTCACGCGCCTGACCTCCCGCCGAAGGAACCCCCGAGCCCATCCGCGATTGAGCGGTGGCTTGCTGGAAAGGGAGGCTTGACAGAATGAAGCCCGCGGGATGGCGGAACCACTTCTGCGCCTGGACCTGCGACTTCTGCGGGCGGACGATCCGCGATCTGTCGGACCACCTGCCGCGCTGCCCCGCGCTCGGGGAGGGGGCCGCGCGATGAAAGGTCTCTGCCCATCGTGCGAGCATGTCTGGAAGATTCACGTTCCGCGTCGTGTCGGGCTCGGACGAACCCAGCGGCGATTCATCGAATGCTCCGTGAACACATGTTCATGTCTCTATGAGGAGGCCGCGCGATGAATCCCTACGCCGCCGAGCTCGAGGAGGCGCACGAACGGGAGCGCGTGTTGTCGGCCCGCATCCGCACCCTCGAATCGGAGAAGGCCGCGCTCGTGGAATCGCTCAAGGTCATTGAGGGCTATCGACGGTCTAACTTCGACCGCATGGAGAAGGCCGAGGCCGACCTCGCGGCGGAAGAACAGCACCATGACGAGGCGCACGGGGATAATTGCGTTCTCAAGCGCGCGGCGGGACGCGAAAGCGAGAACCGGCGAAGCTCAACGGACGGTCCGGACTCCGAGCCGTTGGCGGGTTCGACTCCCGCCGCGAAACCCGCCACGCGCTCCGACGAAGGAGTGTGCCTTGAGTGCGGGCACCGTGGATGCCGTCATTCTCCGTTCGTGGCGCGATTGAGCGAACCCGCTGCGCGCCTCATCCGGAATGCGGACGGCACCCGGACCGGGACGGGGACCGCCGACCCCGACGACGAGCGGGAGTGTGCGGGATGAGACCGCGCCGGAGGCTGAGGACGCTCGCGGAGGCAGTCGACCGATGGCCGGGATCCCCCGAATACCAGATGGCTGAAGACGGCGAATGGTGGATTGCCACGTCACATGCATACCAGATCGCCATTGTCTTGCCGTGCGAGGTCTGCGGTCTGAGGTGGTGTGTGGTTTGACCCGTCTCTTCGCAGCTCTCGCACAGGAGGAGGCGGACCGCCTCGAGGCCTGCCGGTTCTCGATCGAGGTCGCCTACCCGAAGTACCACGCGGGCGCGAAGCTCAGCGACACGGAGGCCGGGCTCGACGCCCGAACGATCTACATCACTCTCGGACGGCATGGTTCGCGGGGAGATCCCGCGTCCTCCTCCTTTCTGGGGTCGGGGCATGAAACACCGTCCGGGACGGAGACGGAGGGCGAATCCCCCCGTAAGAGCGGGCCGGGCGAAGCTTCAACGCCCCCCGCCGCCCCCGCCTCCGGTCTTTCCATTGAAGCGCCTCAACAAGATGGCGTCCCCCGAGAGGGCGCATGAGCTTGTGTCCG
>Ga0209751_10005439_pt1 | contig 12000 bp, 9 predicted proteins | sample RifCSP13_1_FD_184019 | JGI IMG/M metagenome (GOLD analysis project Ga0209751, IMG submission 184019) | Soil microbial communities from Rifle, Colorado - Rifle CSP2_sed 13_1 (SPAdes) (version 2) | ecosystem: Environmental > Terrestrial > Deep subsurface > Rock core/Sediment | place: Rifle... | reverse complement strand
TAACATCGCTTGCTTACACTCCCTGCCCGCGAGGTGAAAAGCCGGGAAAGCCTTTTCTGACAAGAACGCTTTAACAGACCAGTACTTGGAACAAAGAGAACCCTCACAAGCGGAGGTTGGCACCGTGCTTGCGTTTGATGATGATTCGCACTTCTCGTCACTGGGGAGACCGGAACGGGGAAGGACCTTGTGGCCGAGGTTGTGTCGGTGGGTGACGATTATGCCACAGACGTGAATGGTTGTAGCAAGAAGGTTCGGAAAGTATCACCAAGTTTGTGAGCCAGGGAGAGCCCTGTGAGCACCCTCTAGAGTGCGCCAGCGGGCAACGGCTGGAAGAGCTGGATCGCTGAGAACGCTCTCGGGCGCGTCCGGATCCGTTTTGGTTCTGGCGAGGCGGTTGAGTAGTGGACAGAAACCTCCGAGACTGGTTGAGTATCTCCATCGTCCTGGGTGTCGCCCTCGGCGCAGGAGGCCTGTTCCTATTGGCCATCCCCTCCCTGCACCCTCACCACCGACAAGGCATTTTGATGGCGACTGCTAGTGGAGTCGCCCTAGTCGTATTCGCACTCGTGATCGCCCTTAACGGTAGTCGGGTAAGCAATGTCTTCCAGGACGAGCCCTCGGCAACCACAAGCTTGCCCCGATCAATCAGGTGGCCCCGGGCTAGCCTCTTCATCGCCAGCTTCGTCGCCCTCTTCCTGGAGATGGTGCTCATCCGCTACACGGGCTCCCAGATCCGAATCTTCGCCTTCTACAAGAATGTGCCGCTCATCGCCGCATTTCTAGGTCTCGGCGTCGGATGCGCTCTTGGCGCTGGGCGGCCGCGCCAATTGTTGTCCCTGCTCATGTGGCTGGTTCCGCTCAGTGTATTCCTCTGCGAGGGAGCCCTGATCTTCGCCGGCTCAGTCAGCCGGATGGCAGCCATCGCGAGTAGCGAGCATCTCCTCGGCGACGCGGTCGTGGCGAGCCCTGAAGCCCTTCCGGCACTTGCTGCACAGGTTGGAGTAGGCGTCTTCTGCCTGGTGACATTCTACGTCCTCGCTTTGTTCTTCGTGCCGCTCGGGCGGTTGCTCGGCGACGCCTTCGAGCGGTTGCCACGGCTCCCTGCTTACACTGTCAATATCCTGGGGAGCCTCGTCGGGACCGGCATCTTCCTCCTCCTCGGCTATTTCTGGACGCCGCCATGGACATGGATGCTGGTCGGGCTACTGCCTCTCCTCTGGTGGATCGAGCGCCGACGACAATTGCTTTTGGCCAGCGGTTTCATCGCTCTCTCTACGCTTGCGGTGGCGCCGAGCGTAGGCGAGACAATCTGGTCACCCTACCAGAAGCTAGTGGGCCAGCCGATTATGTTGCCGACGAAGGGCACCGGAACCGGGGTACTTGCTTATCTCGTCGACATTTCCGACGTCTTCTACCAGATCGTGATCGACCTCCGACCCTCAGCCGTGGCGCGCATGGGCAAGAACCCGTTCCCGCACTACGACGATGTATTCCGCTCGTTTTCCACGCCACCTGGACGAGTACTGATCGTCGGCTCTGGCACCGGTAACGATGTTGCCGCCGCCCTTCGGGCTGGCGCGGCACATGTGGACGCTGTGGATATCGACCCGGCTATCGTCTTGCTCGGCCGACTGCACCATCCTGAGCAGCCGTACGACGACCCTCGCGTCCAGGTGATCATTAATGATGCCCGTGCCGCTTTCAAGCATCTCCCGGCGGGTCAGTACGACGCAGTAGTCTTTGGGCTGCTCGATTCCCACACTCAACTTGGCATGTCGAGCGTCCGGCTGGACAATTACGTCTTCACGCGCGAGAGCTTCGCCGAGGCTCGGCGTCTCCTTCGCTCTGGCGGTTCCATCGTCGTCACGGCGGCGACATTCCGCGACTGGTTCCGCCAGCGGTTTATCAGCTTGCTCGAGGCCAGCTGTGACTCACCGGTGCAGACCAGGACGCAGCGCTTCTGGGTCACATACTCATGCCAGGTCGATGTCACAGCCCAGACTCGTGTTGACCCTGTGGGCATCAACCTGCCAACTGATGACTGGCCATTCCTCTACCTGCCGAATCCGGCCATCCCGTTGGCGTACGCTCTGGTAGTGGTGGCGCTTGTGCTCGGAGCGATCCGACTCGTCCGGGTAAACGGGCTGTCCCCGAAGCGGTTCACCGCGTACCATGGTCATCTCTTTTTCCTCGGAGCGGCCTTCCTTCTGATGGAGGTGTTCGCTATCAATCGCTTGGCACTATTTTTCGGGACGACGTGGATCGTCTCCGCGGTGACCATCATGGTGGGCCTCATCCTGATCGTCGCGGCGAACTTGACGATAACGCTCGCCGGAAATCTGCCCTACGGTTTCGCCTACGCCGGGCTCTTCGCGAGCCTTCTGGTAAGCTTCGCACTGGATACGCACGGCTTCCTCGGGCGAGGCGTCATCCTCTCGGTTGCCTTTGGCTTCACTGTGCTCCTGCCCGTATTCTTCGCCGCGCTCGTTTTCGCGCGCTCCTTCGCGCGCGCTCCCGCGGCCGGACCAGCAATCGGAGCCAACATGCTGGGTGCCGTCATCGGCGGCTGGGCCGAGTATTCGACCATGGCGCTCGGCATCCGCGCTCTCGCCCTGCTCGCGCTCGGCTTCTATCTCGGCTCGCTGGTCTGCCTCGCGCGGGCGCGACCCAAGGGGAATTGAGTGGCTGTCTCCTGTTGGTCTTTAACATCCGAGCGCAAGCCCGCCTGGCAGACGGGAGGCGTGGTCTGCCTTGTCATGAGCGTTGTCGCCTATGTCGCATGCCAGACATTCGCCGATCCCGACATATGGGGGCATGTCAAATTTGGCCAAGATATTTTGCAGTCCGGGAGCATCACGGATCGAGACCCCTATTCCTATCTGACGAGCGGCCAGGTGTGGATTAATCACGAGTGGTTAACGGAGGTCATCTTCGCGGCGGTCTTTGCTCTTGGCGGCTCGCCGGCGCTCATACTGATGAAGGCCGGCTTAACCTTCCTGACGCTCGGGTTAGTCTACTGGCACTTGTTACGACATAGCCTCTCTGCTCTGAGGGGCGGCATTGTGCTTATGTTTGCCGTCCATCTGGTCAGCCCGGCCGTGCGTTTTATTCGGCCTCATACCTTCACGTACTTGCTTTTTGTGGTTACCTTGCTCTTGCTCGACCAGGCGGATCGCGGACGACGTCGGTGGTTATGGGGGATACCCATCGTCTTTGCGTTGTGGGCTAATCTTCATGGGGGGGTTCTGGCCGGATTGGCCATCGTCATTGTATGGTCGTTCGTGCACATTGCTGCTGCAGTTTATCGGACTCACAAAATCTGTCCCTCCATCCTGGCTTTCGGGGGAAGTGTAATTGTCGCCGCCATCGCGACCCTGTTGAATCCTTACGGCGGAAGATTGTTCCACTTTTTAGTGCAGCCAGCTACATTTATCAGGCCTGAGATAACCGAGTGGCAACCGACGAACATCATGAGCCTCTATGGTGTTATGTACCTCGTGTTCCTGGCGATGGCCATGGCGGGATGTCTTTACAGTCGGAGAGAGCGGCGGCTTAGCCCTATTGCCGTTTTGTGCTGTATGGCTCTCGCTCCCCTGCTTGCCTACAGGCACGGGCCTCTCTTTGGTCTCGCCATTCCACTTCTGGCGGGAGAGCACATCGGAGACGCGTGGAACCGCTGGTCATCCAAAGCGAGTTCGGTCTTGGGGAAGAGAACGGAAGCGTGGGTGCAGCGGTGCCTTGCCGGGCTTGCTATTGCGGCGGCGTCCGTCGCCTTGTACTTGTCGCTCCCGTACATCAAATGTATTCGAATTGATCCTGTACGCGGTATTTCCTTCCCAGCCCGAGCAGTTGCCGTCCTTGGGAAAAGCGGTGCGGAGGGAAACCTGGCGATAGAGTTCAATTGGGGGGAATACGCGATCTGGCATCTGAGCCCTCGTTTCAAGGTCTCTCTTGATGGTCGGCGGGAAACCATTTACTCCGATGAGGTCCGGAAGGAGAATCTTAATTTTGCTTTCGGTATTGGCGATTGGGACAAGCTCATTCGTGACCGCGACACGCACATGGCGCTGGTTCAGAAGACTCGTGCGGTCTTCAACCTCTTGAAGCTGACGCCCGGGTGGGTTTTGGTCTACGAGGATTCATTAAGCGCGATTTTTGCCAAGCGGGGCTCACCATTTGTGCAAAACATCCGGGAGGCGAAGCCCGATGCGCTTCCCGATGACGGTGTAGGGCTATGTTTTCCGTGATCGCTGCTCTAGGTCTTTTTTTTCCGGACTTCCCGGTACGATTGCGGTGACCTGTCCTCCCATCTGGGAGAATCTTAGGAACTCCGATCCGGGTCCACGCGACCTTCTTGATTCTGCCGGCGATCTTTTCTTCACTGAGAGTGTGTGAAAAAATCGTTCATGGTTCGAGAGCCTCACCATGAACGGGTTGCGTACACATAAGTTCCAGGAGTTAGCCGTTCGTCCTGAGGTTCTCGAAGGGCGGACGGCTATTTTTTCACACACTCTGAGGCCAGCGAGATGGGATGAGGAACGGACTAACGACTCTCGTCTTCATCCGATCCGTAGCGTCGCTTCAGCCAAGCCGCTGCGCGGCCCCCTCAACGTCGCAAAGTCCTATGTATGTATATTGCTCGGAAGGACAACTGTCACATCGATGCGATACGCTGTGACAGCACGATGTGACACAGCAATTCACTTTTCGATTCCTTCCCGCTGTCTCACTCGATGCATCGATTTTACAGAACTTCTTCCCTTCCTTCCCGACTTTTCATCTCCTCTATAACAACCGATAAGTGTAACATCGCTTGCTTACACTCCCTGCCCGCGAGGTGAAAAGCCGGGAAAGCCTTTTCTGACAAGAACGCTTTAACAGACCAGTACTTGGAACAAAGAGAACCCTCACAAGCGGAGGTTGGCACCGTGTTTGCGCTTACCGATTGGCACTTCGCGGCACTGGAGACGACACTGAAACAAAAACCACCGGCAACAACAAATACGATCTGCTGTCAGTCGCAGCAGCGCGTAAATAGGCCGGCGGTTTGGGACAAACCGTAGGCCAGGAGAAGTTTCAGGTCGAAGTCATTCATGGCGGCAACCGCAAAGTGGTGGAGTTCTGGCCGGTCGAAGGGGGAAGGCTGATGTTACGTCGCAATTTAGTTTCTATACGAGTGTTGATTCTCCTCTGCGTCATGATGCCGCCGCCTTTCGCATTTTTGGGGCTTGGGATGGCGCAAGAGGTAACGCCAACCATTTCGGTCACCGTAAATAAATCAATGGTGGTTCGTTTAGCGGACCGGGCCAAACGAGTCTCGGTATCGCAACCGGCGGTTGCGGACGTGATCGTCGTCGCTCCAAGTCAGTTGTTGATCAACGGCAAGGCCGTCGGCGCGACATCGCTGATCGTTTTTAACGAAAAGGGCGATGTATCGAACTTCGATTTGATCGTGACCCCCGACGTCGCGGCGTTGAGGGGACAACTGCGGGTCGTGCTTCCCAATGAAAAGATTGACGTTTCGACCTCGGGGACATCCCTCGTTCTTAGAGGCGAGGTCTCCAATGAGGTGGTTTACGACAAGGTCTTGGAAATTACGGAGAGTTATCTACCGCCAAAACCTCCCGCGGCCGTGGCGCCGACCACCTCGACAAACGTCACCGTCGGCGCAGGTACCCAGCGACAATCGCTTCCCGTCAGCGGGATTGGTTTCGCCGGCGGCGGCCAGTTGGCTTTTACTGAAGAGAGCTCGCTGACCGCTGTTGATAGGTGGGGCGACAAGAGAAAGATGGAAGGCATCATCGATTTGTTGGTCATCAAGGAGATTCGCCAGATCGAGCTGGATGTTATCGTCGCCGAAGTGGCGCTAAACAAATTGAGAGAAATCGGCCTCGACTCGCTCTTGAACACGAGCCATGTCAGTTCGAACACTTTCAACGGCTCAAATTCGGGCTTCCCCACCAGACTTTTCCAAGACCTCGATGCGGGCAAGTTAATTTTTGGCGCCGCGACGTCGGGTATATTCACCTACGCCACGAGAGGGTTTGCACTGACCACGTTGTACCGGATGATGCAGAATAAGGACATTACCGAGATCCTCGCCCAACCGCGTCTAGTCATGAAAAACGGCCGGTCGGGGGGATTCTTAGCGGGCGGCGAGTTTCCCGTGGTGACCTCGACTTCCGATCGTTTTGAAGTCGAATTCAAACCGTTCGGTGTGCGCCTGGATTTCGTGCCGACACTTACCTGGTCGGACCGGATCGATCTGAGGGTCTTCCCTGAAGTTAGTGAGATCGATCAGAGCGTCTCTGTGAATGGAGTACCGGGCCTCAAGACCCGGCGCACGGTAAACCGGGTGGAAATGAAAGACGGCGAAAGCCTGGTGATTGGTGGGCTCCTCGATCGGCGCATACTAAAAGACGTAACGAAGTTTCCGCTGTTAGGTGACATCCCGATTTTAGGAGCCCTTTTTAGAAGCACGCGATTTAGAAACCAGGAATCCGAACTCGTGTTCGTCATTACGCCGCGGATTGTCCGAACGATGAAACCGGGGGAAAAACCGCAGCTTCCGTCCATCGAAAAGTACGATGACCCGGACATCCGTCAAGTGCCGGTGCCGGAATCGTGGGAAGAGAGAAAACCGGCTTCGCGAGGCGCAACGATTCCCTAATCGCAGACAATTCGTGAAGTTTTAAGGTGTTGGCAAACATGGAGGAAAGAAACCCTTACAAGCGGAGATTGGCACTGAGTTTGCCACTTCTTTAATAACGATTTGTGACGGAGCGGGGGCTTCATTGAAGGACAGGTGGGAGCAAAAAGCAATGCCGAAGATTTCGATGGATGATGAGAGCAAGGACGTGCAGGATAACGGCGAACCCAATGGGCGATACGCCAATTATTTCACGGTCGGACACAACGCCTTCGAATTCCTGTTCGACTTTGGCCAGCTCCACACGCAGGGTTGGCCGGCACCGGTCCACACCAGGATTATTACGACACCGGTGTATGCGAAGAGCTTGTTGGGGATCCTCCAGGAGTCCGTTGATCAGTATGAACAGATGTTCGGGACTATTTCTGAGGAAGACAAATAGAGGCGTTCGGCCTGTTGAATTACTACGCTAAGAGACGATTCGGAAATACCGGCTGTGAATCTATCACACAGCTTGTCGAAGTAAGTTGAGAGAAACGAGAAAGGAGGTGAAAAAATGAAAAATCTCATTCAATACCTACGGGACCAGCAGGGTGTTGAGACCCTGGAATGGATCCTGATCGGAGGGCTCATCACGGGCGTGGCCGTTATTCTGTACCCAGGCGTGCTGCAGACGGGCCTGAGTGGAGTGATCAACTCAATCGTAAACACGATCACAGTTGCGGTTGGCTAGACCTCTCCGAGGTACCGGGGTTCCACCCGGAGCCCCGGTACCAAACTTAAAGAAGCGAGCCATGAACCGAGCCGGACGACAAAAAAACCAAAGGGGCACCTCGACCTTAGAGTTCATCGTGGTTCTCCCGACCCTGCTATTCGTATTCTTCGCGATCATGGAGTTGAGCCGCGCGTGGCTTACGGTCAACATCGTGACCACTGCAAGTCGGGAGGGGGCCAGGACGGGGAGTGTCACCCCTCCCCTCCCAGGTGACGTGTTTGATCCAACTGACGCCGAGGTCCGGATCGACGAGATCCTGGCTACGGCCAACTTATCAGCCGACCCGGGAACGGACGTGACCTGCCCGACACCATGCGTGACGGGCTCGGAGGTGCAGGCGGACGTACGGGTGACATTTAATACAGTCCTGCCCTTTTTACCGATGTTACTAGATATCGGCATCAATCGAACTACCACCATGCGTTACGAGTAGTTACACGCATGCAAACAGGAGAAACACTATGGGCCGCAGATTCGTTCTGATATTGGGGTTAGCTTTGGTGATCGGCCTGGTGACCGGTTCCATGGTCTATCGGGCAATTACAAACAAAGTCGAGGCCAGGACGCAGCCGACCAGGGAGGTTGCAGTGGCCGCCGCGAACATAAATCTGGGGGAGACCTTGACCAGCCGGCACGTCAAGCTCATGTCTTGGCCGAACGACTCGGTGCCAGTCGGGACCCTCGAGAGTGTCGCCAAGGCAGAGGGCCGGGTAGCCCTCACGTCCATCGTGGTCGGGGAGCCGCTGTTCGATGCGAAGCTCGCCCCGAAGCTAGCCGGCAGCGGCGGGATCCTACCGATGCTCGTGCCGGAGAACTTCCGTGGCGTGACGATCAAGGTTGACGACGCCGTGCGCGAGAGTGGCTTTGTCTCTCCGAACAGCCGGGTGGATGTTGTCGTGAGCATAGCCGATAGGCAAGGCTCGGCGGAGCGGATAGGCAAGGTGATCCTGCAGAACGTTCTGGTACTGGCCGCAGGCCAAGCCGTCGAGATGAGAGGCAACAAGCCGGTGCCGATCACCACCGTAACCCTGGCGCTCACGCCGGAGCAGGCCGAGCGCCTGGCTGTGGCTCAAACCGAAGGGCGGATGATGCTGGCCACGCGGAACCTCGGCGATAACCGGATTGTCGCGACTCCCGGCACCAACGTGAAGAAACTCCTCGGCACTTCATCCGCGCCGCCGCCCAAGCAGCCGACTTCCACCCGGGTGGCGCCATCAGAGAGCCCGCCGCCGCCCTATACAGTATTGGTGTTCCATGGGAACCAGGTGACCGAGCAGCAATTTGTCCAAATTAGGGGATCGGAGTGGGTCGAGCAGGTCAGCAAAGACAAGAAGAGCCGCTAATGAAAAGGTTAAACCGAAACGGGAGAAAAAGGAATTCACTCTGCCGCGGCCTATAACCGGGGATGAAAGCCGTGGAATACTTTTTTGCGCCGACAACTTCCCAGATTTGAGCGATACACGAATGACCGCCTTACTACGAACGATCATCATTGACTCCGATGAAGATTCACGTGTTAGCCTGCAGCATATCCTCGCCGGCACTCCATCGGTGATAGTGGGCGAGTTCCGCAATATCCCGGAGGCCTTGGGTACCGCTCCGGCCTACCGGCCGGATGTTGTCATCGTCGAGATCCCTCTAGAGCAGGGGAGGAACGGCGACGGCGCGTCGTCGGCCATCGAACACCTGGCCCGCGTCCTCCCTGATACGGCCATTCTCGTGACCGGGAGCATCCAGTCGGCACACCTGGTGATTCAAGTGATGCGGGCGGGTGCCGTCGATTTCGTCGCCCGCCCGGTAAAGCAAGACGACCTCAGAGGGGCGCTGGAAAAGGTGGCTCGCTCCCGCCCCGGCGTGGCGGCACAGCAACGGAACGGGCGGGTCATATCGGTCTTTTCCGCGAAGGGAGGTGCGGGCGTCACCACGGTCGCCACTAACCTCGCCGTCTGCTCGGCCAAGCGATCTTCCGGGCGCACGGTCTTGGTAGATCTGGATACCCGCCAGTCCGACATCGCAACATTCCTAAACCTCCGCTCCCAGTACTCGGTCCTCGATGCTTTCGAGAACATCGGGCGGATGGACGAGTCATTCCTCAGGCGCCTCCTGACGGAGCACTCGAGCGGGCTCTTGGTGCTCCCAGGCCCCGCCCCAATGAATCGTATCAAGCTCCGGCCGGAGCAGGTGCAGGCGGGCATCGAGATCCTTCGGTCATATTTCGACCAGGTTATCCTCGACCTTCCCCATGATATGGACGCCGCTACTACCGCCGCGCTTGAAGCCTCCGACATGATTTTCTTCCTAGTGAGCCAGAACGTTTCCGCCCTCCGCCTGGGGACGGCCGGGATCGGCGCCCTCCGCCACCTCGGAATCGACCTGAAGAAGGTAAGACTTGTGGTTCGGCGCGAGCGCACCGGCGAGGACGTCACGTTCAAGCAAGTTCGAGAGATGTTCGGCATCCCCATCCATTGGAGGATGCCGAGCGATTACTCGACTGTGGTAACCGCCATCAACAATGGCCAGCCCCTGGTGACGGCACTGCCGCGGTCAAAGATAGCCAAGAGTCTGCGGCAACTGAGCGACACGCTCGTCGATCAGCAGCCTGCGGAACCATCGGGGAAGCGACCCGCCTTGCTAACGCGCGCGTTCTGGAACTTCGGCCGTCTCTCACAAGGAATCAAATAAATGAGAGTATTCACCCGCCAGATCAAGAAACCTGTAGAACTTGTTCCCAACGTCGCTCCCGACGGGAGTCAGAGCCCCAACAACTGGTCGTCCTTCGAGTTGAAGAATCGCATCCATCGCCATTTGATCGAGCGGATCGACCTGGCAAAGGTCGATGTCCTCCCACGGGATGTCGTCGAGCAGCAGATCCGGCAGGTCGTCGAGGATCTGCTCGCGGACGAGGAGACACCGCTCAGCCGCTGGGAGCGGAATCAGATCATCCTCGAAATCCAGCACGAGACCTTCGGGCTTGGACCCATCGAGCCGCTCATACGGGATCCCAGCGTATCGGACATCCTCGTCAACGGGCCCCAGGACGTGTTTGTGGAACGACGCGGTAAGCTCGAGGAAACCAACGTGATCTTCCGGGACGATGCTCATTTACTTCAGATCATCGAGCGGATCGTCTCTCAGGTAGGGCGCCGGGTGGATGAGTCCTCCCCTATGGTGGACGCGCGCCTGCCCGACGGCTCGCGGGTGAACGCCATCATCCCGCCGCTCGCGCTGGATGGGCCCATGCTCTCGATCCGCCGCTTTGCCGTCGAGCCTTACCGCATGGAGGATCTCTTGGCATTCGGCACTCTTACGCCGGCCCTCGCGGAGATCCTCTCCGCGGCCGTGCGGGCCCGTCTTAATATACTCATCTCCGGCGGGACCGGGGGCGGGAAAACCACTTTGCTCAACGTGCTTTCCAACGCGATCCCCAACAGCGAGCGCATCATCACCATTGAAGATTCCGCCGAACTCCAGCTCCAACAGAGGCATGTGGTCCGGCTGGAGACGCGCCGCCCGAACATCGAAGGGAAAGGGACAGTCACCCAGCGGGACCTGGTCTATAACGCCCTCAGGATGCGGCCGGACCGGATCATCGTCGGCGAGGTGCGGGGCGCTGAGGTGTTGGACATGCTCCAGGCGATGAACACGGGCCACGATGGGTCGCTTTGCACCGTACACGCCAACTCCGCCCGGGACGCCCTCTCGCGGCTTGAAACGATGGTCATGATATCCGGCGTAGGGATCTCTAATACCGCGCTACGAGAGTATATCAGCTCCGCGCTCAACATGATTATTCACGTGGCACGACTGAGCGATGGCACCCGTAAAGTCATCTGCGTAAGCGAGGTTGTCGGTATGGAGGAAGCAGTCATTACCACACAGGACATTTTTCTCTTCGAGCAACAGGGGATCGACAAGGAGGGGCAGGTCATCGGCTTCCACCGCGCTACCGGGGTGCGGCCCAAGTTCACCGACCGGCTGATCCGTGCGGGGATTGAGCTCAGCCCCGAGATCTTCGACCCTTCGCGACGACAGGCGGTGCGCTCATGAACTGGGGACTAGCAATTGCGCTACTGGCGGCACTCGTGGTTGTAGCAACCATCGTGGGGTTTTGGCAGCTCTCAGAGACGAGGCGAAGGATCCGGGACCGCCTCGGATACCGTGCTCGTGTGACCGAGGCAGATGCAGGGATCTTCCGGGCGGCTTCTCAAGGCGCGGAGTCGCGATGGAAATGGCTTGACACCCTCACCGAGCAGGCGGGATACGACGACGCACGGACGAGCGTCATCCTCCTCCTGATGGCAACCTGCGCTCTAGTAGGAGGGGTCGCGGCATGGCGCCACACAGGGGGGATTGTTCCGGGAGTACTGTCCGGGCTTATCGCAGGCTCGCTTCCCTACTTTTATCTTCTCCGCAAACGGCACCAGCGGTTTCAGAAGTTCGAGCAGCAGTTCCCCGATGCTTTGGACATGATGACTCGCTCGCTCCGGGCGGGGCATGCGCTGAGCGGAGCCATCGGTTTGGTCGGCGAGGAGATGCCGGACCCAGTCGGACAGGAATTCAGACGGGTGTTCGA
>Ga0209751_10005438_pt1 | contig 12002 bp, 10 predicted proteins | sample RifCSP13_1_FD_184019 | JGI IMG/M metagenome (GOLD analysis project Ga0209751, IMG submission 184019) | Soil microbial communities from Rifle, Colorado - Rifle CSP2_sed 13_1 (SPAdes) (version 2) | ecosystem: Environmental > Terrestrial > Deep subsurface > Rock core/Sediment | place: Rifle... | reverse complement strand
CTTCCGGTAACTTCAGAGTTCTCGACAGCGCCTTTTATGTCCCTCTTGAACCACTCGTCGAGCACGATGGTATTCGCCGCCAGGAGGTCGTCCTTCTTTCCGGTGTCGAGCCACCAGGTATCGAGCACGTGGCTGTGCACCGGCCTGCCCTGGTTTATAAGCTCCTGTATCGCATCGGTTATCTCAAGCTCACCCCTTGCGGAAGGCTTTATCCTTGCGATGGCCTTGTGTATCTCATTTGAGAATATGTAGACGCCCACGAGCGCGAGATTGCTCTTGGGGTTCTTCGGCTTTTCCTCAAGGCAGACTATGCGGCCCGCCGCGTCGGTCTGCGCCACTCCGAACGACTGGGGATTATCGACCGGCTTTAAGAGTATGACGGCGTCCGACCCGGTTGAATTGAATGTGCCTACGAAGGAGTCTATGCCGCAGCCTATGAGGTTGTCTCCCAGGTACATGACAAAGGGGCTGTCGCCCAAAAACTTGCTGCCCGTTACGACCGCGTGCGCCAGGCCCTTTGGCTCGTCCTGCATTATGTAGGTTATGGACACGCCCCATTTGGAGCCGTCGCCCATCGTCCCCTTCACCTCTGCGCCGGTCTCCGGCGAGATGATTATGCCGACATCTTTTATGCCCACCCGCGCTATGTTGTCGAGCACGTATGAGAGTATCGGCCTGTTGGCTATGGGCACGAGCTGTTTCGCGCCGGTATAGGTAAGGGGCCTGAGCCTCGTGCCCTTTCCGCCGCTCAGGACTATCGCCTTCATCTTATGCATAGTACGGCTCCTCTTATTTCAGAAATATGAACAATAACTTTCACCGCTGCATGGGCGTACAGCCTTCCCCTCCCTTGACGGGAGGGGACTGAGGGGAGGGTGAAAGTATTCTTCATCCCCACCCTGCCCTCCCCCGTCAAGGGGGAGGGTTAATCGAGATTACAATACGGAGCTTCTGGATTTATACCAGTCAACCGTCTTCCTAAGGCCCTCTTCAAAGCCTGTCCTCGCCTTGAAACCGAACTCGCGCTCTGCCTTTGAGGTATCGAGGCACCTTCTCGGCTGGCCGTCGGGCTTCGTTGCGTCCCATATTATCTCGCCCTCAAAGCCGGTGAGCTTCGCTATAAGGTGTACAAGGTCTTTTATCGATATCTCGAAACCCGCGCCGAGATTAACCGGGTCTGCCTTCTCGTACCTCTCAGCCGCGAGGACTATTCCCTCCGCAGCGTCTTCGACAAATAAAAACTCCCTTGTGGCCCTGCCCGTTCCCCAGACCGTAATCGAAGGCTCTCCGGCATTGATGGCGTCCATGCATTTTTTTATGAGCGCGGGTATTACATGGGACGAAGCCGGGTCGAAGTTATCTCCGGGGCCGTAGAGATTCACCGGCAGCAGAAAGACCGAATTAAACCCGTACTGCTGCCTGTAGGCCTGCGACTGCACCAGGAGCATCTTTTTTGCAAGTCCGTACGGCGCGTTAGTCTCCTCGGGGTAGCCGTTCCAGAGGTTCTCTTCCCTGAAAGGCACTGGCGTGAACTTCGGGTAGGCGCAGATGGTGCCGAGCGCGACGAACTTCTCGACCTTGCGTAGCCTTGCCTCTTCCATCAGCTGAGCGCCCATCATAAGGTTCTCGAAGAAGAAGCTCCCCGGGTTTTCCCTGTTCGCCCCTATGCCGCCTACCTTGGCTGCCAGGTGGATGACTACCTGGGGCTTTGAAGCCTCGTACATCCTTTTACAGGCGTCCCGGTCAACGAGGTCGTAATCGGCCTTTCTCGGCACAAAGACATCTGCCCCGCGCTCCTTGAGCTTCTCGACTACGAAGGATCCCAGAAAGCCAGCGCCGCCGGTAACCGCTATCCTTTTACCTTTTAGGGCTATCAAACAAACCTCCCGAAAAAAGCTATGTTGTCATTCTTAGGAGCGGAACGCGACGAAGAATCTCGCGCCAATCCATCTCAGAGATTCTTCGCTTCGCTCAGAATGACATCACGAGTCTTCCCCCTTTTCTAAAGGGGGACTGAGGGGGATTATTTTGGTGGGCACAGCCCACCCTTGTACGAATAATCTCCCCTACCCCTCTTTAAAAAAGAGGGGTTCTTAAAAAGCAGCTCTTTCTATATCGCCGGGTGCTCTATCTTCTTGAGCCACCCGCCGGAGCTTATGGAGCATATCTTCCTGTCTTCGACGCCTGCTTCCAGAAGGCCGCTATTTAGCGCCCGGTCGTCCCTGAAATTCGTTATTACGATGACATCGAACCCGAGCGTCCCGGCATCGTTGAAGCCGAGCACCTCGTGGCCGAAAAACCTCTTTTTTGACGGATGGGCATCCAGGATGCCCACAAGTTCAAGTTCCGCCTCCTTAAGGGAGAGGTAGGCTATCTCGGTAACCTCGTCCACGCCGCAGAAGGCCACCCTTTTAATACCTAAGCCCCGCAAGGCATTGAAGAGGTTGTGAAAATCCCTCCTCGCCACCTTGTAGATGGACGTGAAGTTCTGAAGGTGCTGATAGGTGAGGCGCGTCTTTTCCGCGAAGCCGTGAGGCGTAAGATAATAAGTATACCTCTTGCGCGGTATCGTGGAGACGGTTATATAGCCCTTTGCCACCAGGTTCTTCAGATACGAATTTATAAGCCCGAGCGCAACGCCGAGGTTGCGGCTCAGGTCCCTCTGCGTGAGCTCGTGGTTCCGGGATATCTCATCCAGGAGCTGCAGGGAGCGGTAGTTGTCGAACTGTTCGTTTTTGTTGTTCATAGTGCTACCTTTAAAGCTGAGCCAGCATTTGCCTGTCAAATGTCTGATCTGTGTTCTTTTTTATAATATCCTCGATGCAATCAAAGCCACATAATGAAATTAGCCGCTCGGGATTGAAATGTAACATGCTCGCGCCAATGACGCGTGCCCTTGCGCTAAGGGCTGGTGCCGCGCTGCCATGAGGCGTAGGTACGAGCAAAGTGGCACTTCAGCCTATGGCGGCTGTATGCGCCTCGTGCTTGGCGTTTTCAGTGCCGTTGTCCTGGGTCAAAGTCCTTCTGCCCCTTGCACCAGCTCAGGAATCCCGATGCCATTGCAGGACGCGAGGGCCCCTAATCCCTCATTTGACAGCTTTCCTGCGGGCATAATAATCAATTACACAATATATCAAGTGCGCTATCCTATAAAAGTCAGGAAATTCCTTAGTCACTTGACCCTGTTTCCATATTGCATAATATATGTTTTTGATTTTGTCCTTCAAATTGCTAAGGGGCTGCTGCCTCAAAACGGACACTTTGCCATGTTTGCCGAAGTCCTCGGACCTGTCCCTGACCTGCATTACAACGATGTCCCTCGGAGACGGATTAAGTATTTTTTTGGCAAGCTTACGAAATGCGTTTTCGGATTCCCTTGAGATCAGAAAATGATCCCTTGTCTTCGTATTCCTAAAATACGCGACCATGCCGCAAAAAATATCATCGTCGATTTTTGCGGGCTCGATCAGATGCGCCGGATACTGAACATTTGCCTCGATCTTTCCAGTGGCCAGATTTTCGCAATAGGTTTCAACGCTTGGCAGCAATACTTCCAAAGGATCCTCGATGATATGATGATAGAAGAAGAGGGCCGTTTTATAGTCTGCCTTGACGTAATCGATGCCGTCTACGCTTATCCCCACAACATTGTAAAAATGCACCGGCTTAATTTTCCTGTAATCCCATCTGCCGAAGTAAAGTCCGAACCAATTTCTCTCCGGGTATGAGCGCATCAGCATCGCCTGAGTGTTGGCGGTCCATCCAGTATCGACCAGCAAGACGTGCTTTCTAGCCCCAGCTAACGAATCGACATATTTTCTCATGAGCGCGGCTTGTTTGCCGAAATAAGTCCGTATCTCATGGCCGTATTCGGCCTTAGCACTGTACAGGTTCTTAAAAACCTCCCTATCAGGTTTCTGCGAGGCTATCTCCGGCTTCAGTGAGAGATTCATCCCTGGCATTAAGGATGAGAGCATGGAACCTACATCCTTGCCGATGAATTCACGCGTGATGATGTTGGAGACAAAATCCAGGTCGTGCGTTAGGCAGCCCTTTGCCGCGGCAAGCCTAGACGTGTAAAATACGTGCTGTGGCTGATGGGCCGTATGGCCGTTGACCTCAAGAAAGATATCGAACAGGTATTTTAACCTGAGTCCCCCTCTTGTCATATAAAGCGCCACTGAATCCTGCGGTGGAAAGGCCATCTGGTACAGTCTGAGCCTGTAGCAAAAATCGTACAGGATGGGGCCGAGCAGATCTCTGCCGAAAAGCTTTCTTTCCTTCAGAATATTCTCATTCATCTCTTTGCCAGAACTTGCCGAGAAAAGATTTTATTCCGTTTTTGCGAGATTGCCTCCCGGTTTTTTTCCTCAACTTGCCCTTTCCGTCGAACAGCACGTTGAACAAGTTGTTGTAAACCACATCTTGCTTCACCTCCGTCCTGCTTTCCTTGCAGGCCTTGACGAGGCGTCGATAATAGTTCAAATCCCTTGCGTAAAATGCGCCCTCGTTCTCGTTGCCGCGCACGCAGGCGGACAGGAATATCTCAGGATGCACCAATGACGGAGGGATCGTTTTCTTGTCGAAAGCCGGAAAGAGCGTACTCATGACGCTCTCTCTTGCGTATACGATGATGTTCTGACGATACCACCAGCAAACATTGGGATTATTCCAAATCCTCGATCGTATAATATCGAGCGGATAGAAAGAAAATTTCCTGAATATCAATGCCCAGTATTCTATCCAGTTCTCATTGACGTGGTCTGTCCCCCCCTGGTAGGGTATGGCGGCAGAGAACATCACGACATCGGCGAGCCCCGTGATCCAGCCTATGAAATCCTGCGAAAGATCGTGCGGAATGTGCTCGGCTACTTCAAGCGACATAGCCAGATCGAATCTTCTTCCAAGTCTTATGTCGGAGGCCTTGCTTAAGTCGTGGGGAAGGAACTTGTCCCGCGGTATCTGCAGCATGGGCCTGTCGACGTAGTCGCCATCTATCCCGATTATGTCATTTACGCCGTTGGCCACATATTCAGCGAGCCAGCTCCCGGTACCGCAACCGATGTCGATAACGCTTTTGGGCTTATAGTACTCAAATAGCACTGGCAACACGTGGCTTGCGGAAGTGCGGCTTTCTTTCATCTGCTGGATGTAGAACCCCTTGTTATACGAGTTGCTCACAATAGGAACCCCTTTTTTTTGAGTATGAATCGCGCCTTTTTCTCTCTCAGATCGCGCATGAAATAAAACAGCGGATGCCGCGGTAGATGGAAGGCTTTGAAACCCTTGTCCCTCGCGCAAATAAAATCTGATCTGTAATTATCGCCGATGTGCAGCACTTGATCCGGACGCAGCATTTCCTGCTCGCACAGGTAATCGAAGAGCCCGCCGCCAGCCTTGGTGAGCGAATTGGTCGAGCTCACATATCCCCGCGTAAAAGCGAGCTCCGGGACCAGCTTGCCCAGCAGGAGTCTGATGTTTTCCTCTGAGAGGTACATATCACTCAAGAAAAAAAGCCGTCTGCCATTCAACGCCTCGCTTGTGAAAAGGCCGACTAGGCCCCTGTTCCGGTAAAGGTTTCTAAGCTCGTACTCCAACTCCACTCTTTCGAGTACATTCGCTAGATCTTCGTCGAGATCAAGGCTCCTTAGAATCAGTCGACAGATATCCCTAAAACGGGCCTCTCGCTGAAACCTGTTCATGTGCGCCGTTCTGTAAGCTATCGGGGTACAGGTAAGACGCGCGAAAAAAAGCTCCACCGGCCTGACATTTACACCCTTGCTATTCAAGGCTTCCGCCTGTTTGCAAGCTATCTCGCTGAAGCGCAGAATCTCGGGTTTAGTATTTCTGTACAGAACCGTGTCGAAAACATCAAGCGATATCGCGGCGAAATGAGGCCTTGCAATAATTTCCGCTAATTTGTCCATCATACCGCTCCAATGTCAAACAGAGCCGCCAGCAACTGACTTGCTTCACGCACGGTAACCGATGCCGAACGCCCTAAGGATAACTCTGCCAATTATCGTGCCAGCTACGATCCTTTTGACCTCACTGATGGTTTGAGAAAGTGTGTTGACCGAACCTGTTATCTCCCTTGCTATTCTGGCGTCATTCACGAGCTGGCCCAGGCTGTAACTGCCATCCTTAATGCAATTCCTTATATTCCGGTTTCTGATCACCATATCGTAAAGCGCGTGTTTGTCTACACCGTGGATAACGGTGTTGCAATAGTCCGCTGGCGGGGTATTAACCCTGTGATGATAATTTGAAAGCAGTTCCGGTATGATGGCTATATCGGCCTGAAGAAGGAATCTCAGGTTGAAATCCCAATCGCCGAGCACCGGCAAGCTCTCATCATATCCGCCCACTGTGTCGTAGATCTCTCTTTTGAAAAGAAACGAAATGGGCGGGAATGCGTTGGACCTGGCCATATCGAAGACATAGATGGTTTTGAGCCAGCTATTGAACGGCCTCTTATTGACGATCCTGCATGAGTCTCCTTCAAGCACCTCTTCCACTTGCATGCTGTGGGTGACGACGCCGCCGAATAGACTGCCGTCCTCTGATTCAAGGAACTTAACCGTTTTTTCGAGAAAGTTTTTTTCCCAGGAGTCGTCATCGTCATGGATTACGATATACTTGCTCTTGCAGGCGCGTATGCCTATATTCGAGGCGGCTTCCATTCCCTTGGAACATCCATTATGGATGATCATGGCGTCCACCCCCTTCGCCTTGGCGCGGCCCACGATGCTTTCGACGCCTTCTTTCCTGCCACCATCATTTACTACGACCCACACATAATCTTTAAAGACCTGCGCCTGCACGCTTTCCATGGCACGAGTCAAAAGTAGTTCACGATTCTTAGTTCGGGTAATAACGGCAACTGTCTTCACATGCGTCCTCCCAAATTTTTTTTAATAAAATAATTTGCAAAACTTTAATAGAAAGGATTTTTAATTCGCCGGTGAAGCTCCTCAATATATGCATCCTTTACCTTAACATTCTTCTCCCATGCCGCGATCTCACCCTCTTTGATGGACAAAATCTTCTCCATATGTCGAATCCCGCTCATAAGATCCTTCTCTAGCGAAAGCCTCTCGTTGTCCTTTACCTTAAGCGCGCTCTCGATGCCTGCGATATATCTGTTCAAGTCCACCTCGGATCTGCAAGCCTCGAGCGTATCTGCGTTGTTGTAGGTTTTCAGCGCATAATCGTATATCGCATACTCCAGGCGGTTTTGCTCCATGAATGCGTCCACGGCCTCTTGCGAGGGCTGCTCAAACCTCTGCGCCGCGTTATGCTTTTCGACAACAACGCTACTTTCAGGGAAACCCAACAACGCCGCTAAATTCTTGAGTGACGTGCCTATGTCTTCAACTATGCCGATGTAAACGAAATACTCGTCGAGTATCTCTCTATGATTCTCCATCGTCATTTTCAAGTTATTATTCCAGCGATGGTTGAAGGGCATGTATTCCAGCATCAGCGAACAGTTGCTCTTGAGGAAGTTTTCCAGCGAGAAATACTCTTTCTGTATGTCGTAGTCGATTTTGAAAAACTCGTCTTTGTGCGAATTCAGCGCCTTAACCATGTAGAAATAATGCGACACCGCCTGCTCCAGTGGATTCCTTAGGATGGCTATGAATTGGTCGGCACGTGGATAATAATCCTCAACGCCAAACCCCCTCTGATGCTGGAAGTGGCCGTGCACGCACGTGCCAGGGCCTATTGGATGCACAGGCGGCAGCACCCCCTTGCCTTCCTGGCAATAGTGCAGGACGAGCTTTTCGCCGAACCATCTAAGCAGGGTTTCCCTGAAGCTGGTACCGGCGCATCTTGGTATATGGAAAGAAATCAAAGGCCTGAGAGGATCATATCTTTTCACAACGCGGCAGGCTCCTTGTACGCATCATGCTCAATTAATTTATTTTTATAAAATTAGGATCAAAAAAGGAAACGGGAAATAAGCACAGGGGATCGGATGCTATATAATCCAGCATGCGGTGATCACCAGAATATTTTGAGTGATGACTGAAAACCTTTGTTATGAAATGTATCCTGGCCTGCAAAGCCTTTTTATCCCTTCTTCATTATATGTTTGTAATATTTCCTTATCTGCTCTAGTCAAATCAATTTGCCTATTTTCCTTAGAGGCGCAGTTAACTTCCAGCTCTTGCTATTTAGGATGGCAGCGATGTGCGCTTCGTTATTTTTTAATGCGTCTTGGGTATTTTTTAATGCGTCTTCGTTATTTTTTAATGTGTCTTGGGTATTTTTTAATGCGTCTTGGGTATTTTTTAATGTGTCTTGGGTATTTTTTAATGCGTCTTGGGTATTTTTTAATGCGTCTTGGGTATTTTTTAATGTGTCTTGGGTATTTTTTAATGCCTCCGTCTTATCATGCAACCTTTTCATGTATTCCGAGAAGAAGTAAGCTTGCGCGGCATATTCCCCGCTTATCTTTCCCACTTTCGAGTCGAATTCGCCGTCTGCGACAGTCACTCCCAAGCAAGCATCCTCAAGAAGCTGGTACAGCTCGATAACGATGCCGGGAGCGCCGATGTTCCTCAGGTCATCAATCGTCGAGACGCTGTGTCGCATTCCGGGCCTGATGAATTGGGACATCTCGTTTCTGAATGCAGAACAATCAGTTGGCCAGTCCAGCCCCAATTCCCTGAATACCCTCCTTAATTCGCCTTCCCAGTCCTGCATGAATTTATCATAATGTATGAAAGCTCGGCAGTGCCCAGAGGTCGCCCTAAGAGCGGTGCGATTATAGTTCAGCCATGTTCCGAGCACCCCTCCACGGTTGAAGTTTTTTATGCGCTCAAACGACCTTACCACATCAAGTGGGTTACGGATGATATGGAGAAATACTGTATCCACGTCCAGTTCTTTCAGGACATCTTTCCATACCTCCACAAAAATGCAGGTCCTCGGGTCCTTCCACGCCCAGAGAGGGTACTCTGTGAACGCATTACGTATGAGATCTTTCAGCTCTTCCTTGTATGATTTTATGTCCTCGGAAAGGTGCCAGTCTTCAGAAAGCGGGATGACAGAATCCCATGTGGTTTTGAATTTGCGCTGCAGACTCTCATGAAACTCAACAACGTCCTTTCTTTCCCAGAATCCTTCAGAATTATAGTAATCGGGCGGAACAAGATCGGATTCCTGTCCAATGTGCGCGCTAAGCAGGTTTATAGATCTGGTTATGGCAGATGTACCGCTCCTGTGCATGCCGAGTATACAAATTGCTTTTTGCTTCATGCTATCCCTTCCCGTAACCATATGAATACTCCTTCGCCTCTGTCCTCTTTCCAGGGGAGAGTAATAAAAATCATGCTTCCTTTGCCATGCCGAGCGTATCCAGTACGTCTATCTCCGGCTCGATGCAGAAATCTATGCTGCCGTTTGAGCAGATCTCTTTTTCCGCCTGCACCCTGAACATCACGGCATCTATAACTCGGTGCAGGTATCTTGCCTCTCCGTTGACTATGCCGGTTGTGCCCGCGTTCATGAAATATGTGCCCTGCATGAGGTTGCAGCGGAACCTCAAGCGCACCTCGGCTGTCTTTCCGGCGTCCGTCTGGTCTATCACCCACTGGCCCGCGCCGGTGTTGCCGCCGCCGAACTCCGTGCCGGTGATGGTCTTTATGAGCATGCCGAAGCCGACATGAAAACAGGGCTCCGTAAATTCGACCTCGTACGCGTAGATGAACTCGCCGCCCCTATAGAGCACGTTCACGACCTCGCCGTCGAGGGTCGTTATGCGCGGGTTCTTTATCACTGCGCCGAGAGATTCATAATATACGGTGCTCTTGGGCGTAAAGTTATCTATGAAGAATGCCTTCTTTTCAGGTTCTTCTTGCGCCTGGCGTTCGGCCTCTCCGCCTGCGCTGACCGTACGCCTTTTAAGCTCCTCTATGAATTTTTCCGCCTTTGCCGCGGGAGAGTAAAGGAGCTTGTGATAATCGGTTATGACCTCTTTGGGCCTACCGTCGCATAGGATCTCGCCCTTTTCAAACAACATCGCCCTGCCGCAGAGCTCAACAATGGCCGCCGCGCTATGAGATACAAAGAGCGTGGTAACGCCCTGCTTCTGAAAGTCCTTTATGCGCACGTAGCACTTGCGCTGGAACGCCTCGTCGCCCACTGCCAGCGCCTCGTCCACGATGAGTATCTCCGGGTCTACATTTATAGCGGTGGCGAACGCGAGCCTCACATACATGCCGCTTGAATAGGTCCTGACAGGCTTATCGACGAAGTCGCCTATCTCGGCGAATCGGGCGATGCTCTCGAACTTCTCCTCCATCTCCGCCCTGCTTATGCCCATGAGCGCGCCCTGCATGAAGACGTTCTCCCTGCCGGTGAAGTCCCTGCCAAAGCCCGCGCCGAGCTCGAGGAGGGCCGAGATCCTGCCCCGCACCTGCACGCTGCCAGCCGTGGGCTGGAGTATTCCCGCTATGACCTGAAGGAGCGTGCTCTTGCCAGAGCCGTTCCTGCCGACGATGCCGAGGCTCATGCCCCGCGGCACGTCGAGGCTTATGTCCTTCAAGGCCTGGAACTCGCTGTGGTACTTCCTGCCGAAAGGGTGAATCAGCTCCTTTAACCTGTCGGCGGGAGAGGCGTACATCTTGTAACTCTTGCTTACGTTCCTTATGCTTATCGCGTGGTCCATTTACAGGACCTCCGCGAAGCCGGGCTTGAGTTTCCTGAAAAAGACGCCGCCGATGCCGAAGCACAGGAAAGAGACGAGCGTAAGGTAGAGCAGCCCCTGGAGGTCAGGTAGTTTGCCCGCGAGGAGCGCCATCCTGTAGCCCTCTACCACGGCGTACATGGGGTTGAGCTTCAGGACAAAATCAAGGCTCGCCGGTATCATCGAGGGCGGGAAGAATATCGGCGTGAAAAAGAACCACGCCAGCATGACCATGTCCACTACCTGGCGGAGGTCCCTTATGTAGACGCTTATGCTCGATAACATCCAGCCGAGGCCGACCGAAAAGACCGATACCATGAAAAGATAGATAAGTATGACGGGGGCGTAAAGGGGCAGCTGCTTCTCAAAGGCTACATATACGACCATGAAAAGGCCCATGCCGATAAGGTGGCTTATGAAGTTGCTGATAATGGCGACTATGGGCAGAAGCTCAGACGGGAAGCCCACGGCCTTTTTCACCAGGTTGCTGTTCGATGTAATGGACGCCATTGACGAGAGCACGCCCTGCGAGAAGAACTGCCAGGGCAGAAGCCCGGCGAGGATGAAGAGGAAGAAACTGTCTGTGCCGTAGACCGGGTCAGGCGTCGATTTGAAGATGAGGCCGAAGACCGCCCCGTAGACGATGACCTGGGAAAGCGGGTTCAAGACAGCCCAGGCAAAGCCGAAGACAGAGCCGATGTACTTGGCCCGCAAGTCCCTCATAGCCATTGCCCAGAGCATCTGGCGGCTCTTCAAGAGCTTTCTGGTGAAATCCAGCAGGATGAGGATACTGTTTTTCATTCCATGCCTTCGAGCGAAATGGATTAAGCTAACCTGGTGTTTTTCGTCAAAAATCTGTAAAACTGAACTGGCAAATGCAGACAGAAAGGGAAATAAAAATATGCCTGGGCTCGTTCATTAAATGAACAATAGCACGGCGCTGGAACTCTGGTCAAGTGGTTTGTTCATTTTATGAACGGACATTAAAATCATTTAATAAAACCTATACGGGAATGGATTAGGGGCGGTCTATTATGATAAAATCGTCCAGCTAAACCCTTTGAAAGCTAAGGGGTTTTGGGGCATCGTCAAAAGATGAGATTGCGTCGCTTCGCTCGCAATGACAGAAAATAATCTCCCCTGCCCCTCTTTAGAAAAGAGGGGCAAAAAACTCTTCTGTATGCCTCCCCTCCCTTGACGGGAGGGGATTAAGGGGCGGGTGCATCTATGTCCTTGCTCCCCGCACATAATGGCGCGCGCAGCGCATGCTACGAAAGAACATGGACCGTACCCCTATGAATCTCTC